>Ga0182027_10008075_pt1 | contig 15381 bp, 8 predicted proteins | sample 712E1DmetaG_FD_121300 | JGI IMG/M metagenome (GOLD analysis project Ga0182027, IMG submission 121300) | Permafrost microbial communities from Stordalen Mire, Sweden - 712E1D metaG (Illumina Assembly) | ecosystem: Environmental > Terrestrial > Soil > Wetlands > Permafrost | place: Sweden... | reverse complement strand
TTCTACGCCACTTTTTCAGGCTGGGACATCTATCGAAGTGAAATCCCTCTGCTTGCGCTTATTGCTCCCGAGCGCGCGCAGGATATGGCCCAATCGCTCGTTGAGGAATACAAACAAATCGGCTACATTGACCGCTGGTCTGAGCGCAACCGCCCCACGACAGCGATGGGTGGCGACCCGCTCACGATTGCTCTAGTGCACATATGGAATGCGGGCCTGCATCATTTCGATGTCGACACCGCCTACGAGGCCATGTTCAAACAGTCAGGGCCGGGAGATATTCATGGCTATCTTGGCGACTACGAACTCTACGAAGAGGAGAAGCATGGGGTAACGATCAACCCCGACGCCGCTGTCTCCACTGCGCTGGAACACGAACTGGCCTTTGCCGCTTTGGGCAATCTGGCCAGATCACTGCAAAAACCCGGAGACGCCAGTTTCCTTTATGGCCGCTCCTTGCAATATCGGGAAATGTACAATCCTGTGACCGGTTTTTTGCAGCGCCGAAACAAATTCGGAGGCTGGGATCCCGGCCAGGGCGGTTATACGGAGGGCAACCAGTGGATTTATTTGTGGTTTGTTCCCCACGACGTTCAAGGATTGGTTGATTTAATGGGCGGCGCTTCAGGGTTTGACCAGCGGCTGGATGAATTCTTCAACGGCAAACATTACGACGCAGACAATGAGCCGGACCTCCAGGCTCCGTTTCTTTACGACTATATCGACCGCCCATGGAAAACCCAACATATTGTGGCGGAGACAGCCGACAAGGCGTTCACGGATACTCCCGGCGGACTGGCAGGCGGCGGGAACGACGATTTGGGCACGATGTCGGCCTGGTACGTTTTGAGCCAAATAGGTTTCTATCCGGTTGATCCTGGAATTCCCGACTTTGAAGTTTGCACACCACGCTTCAAAGAGATCGTGATTCATTTAGGTCAGCCGTATCCAGGAAAGGAATTTGTCATCCTAGCGCCCGATGCTACGCCGGGAAACGAATATATCCATTCGGCTGTTCTTAATGGGGTTCCGCAGACCAAGCCGTGGTTTCATGAGTCAGAGATTACCGGCGGCGGAACCTGGTCGTTGAAATTGGGTCCGGAACCCAACCGCGAATGGGCCTCGCTGCCTCAAGATCGCCCTTATTCTCTTTCTACGGGCTATAACCATTTTCCGCAAAAGCCCGTCCTGCACGTGCTGGTTCCGACTTCGCAGAATGAATCGCATCTTTGGCGTTACGCCACGGAGAGTCCCGGCAGTGACTGGTCCAAGAAGGATTTTGACGATCGGAATTGGAAACAAGGCGCCGCCCCGTTTGGCCGGCGAACACCCTGGAACACCGGGGATATTTGGATGCGCCGTACCTTCACACTGCCTCCACAGCAAGGTCAGCTTGCAATCTTAATGAGCCACCAGCAAAGCGCGGAGGTTTACATCAACGGTGTCCTGGCGGTGACTTCCCCAGGACCATCCTCATCCTACGTGGTTTTCCCGATCGCTGCTGAAAGCCTGGCGGCGTTGCATCCAGGGAACAATGTGCTGGCGGTCCACGTGAGTCAGGATTTTGGGGAACATTTTGCCGATGCCGGAGTGGTTGAGATTCAGTGGCCCGATTCGGAGAAGGCAAGCCAATAAGACAAGACAGAAAGGGATTGAGAAATGGACAATCGAGTCAAGCACCAACTTTCAAAGTTCACGACGATCACGTTCGCGCTTTTGGCGTGCACACTTACCGCCCATTCCACCGACACGTTTACGCCGGAAAAAACCGACGCCGCCGCGGCCGGCATGGACCAGGTTCGGCTGGCGAGAATCCCCGCGAAGATGAAATCGTACGTGGACGATGGCACGGCGGCAGGCTTTGTCACGATCGTGGTTCGTCATGGTCATGTTGCCAGTCTTGAAGCCGTCGGCTACCAGGATCGTGAAGCCAGTATCCCTATGCGCACCGATACGATCTTCCGCATTGCGTCGATGACCAAGTCTTTGACCGTGGCCGGTGTGATGATCCTGGTGGATGAGGGGCGCTTGAACCTGCTGGATCCGGTGGAACAATTTCTGCCGGAATTCAAGGGCATCAAGGTGAATCCGTGCGGGGATTCGCAAGCGAGCCAGGGATGCGATCCGGTGAATGCCACACGGCCGATTACCGTTCTGGATCTGATGACTCATACCTCCGGCCTGCCGGGACAAGGCGCCTCAGGGACCGAGCCATTCAAGTCTCTCGCCGAAAGAGTGAGCGTTGGCGCGCATGTAGTGCTACTGGCCCAACCCGGCACGAAGTGGATCTACAGCCAGATTGGATATGCGGCGCTGGGACGATTGATCGAAGTGTGTTCGGGAAAATCGTATGAAGACTTCCTGGCGGAACGACTTTTTGAACCGCTGGGCATGAAGGATACTTACTTCTTCCTCCCTGCGGAGAAGCATAGCCGCCTAGCGGTGCTGTATACCCTGGATGCGACCGGCAAGTTGGTGCGTGCCACGCAGCCACCCGAGCCGGCCGTGAAGATTCCTACTCCTGAAGGCGGCGCGCTCACAACCGCAGGCGACATGGCGCGCTTTTATCAGATGCTGATGAACAAAGGGACTCTTAACGGGAAGCGGATACTCTCCGCCGCCGCCGTGGATGCGATGACCACCAATCAGACCGGAGACTTGAAGAACGTTGAGTTTTCACCGGGCCTTGGAATGGGACTCAGTTTCGGCGTGGTGAAAGACGTGGTGGGAACGTTCCGCTACCAATCCATCGGAACCTTCTCCAAGGGCGGCGCGTTTCGTACCTATGGATGGGGCGATCCAGTCAAAGACATGTTTGGCATCATCCTGTATCAGCGAACCAACGGCGGCGGCGACACTGCCCCGGAGACAAATACGTTTTCGATCCTGGCGAACGCCGCGATCGATCGCTGAGATCCAATGATGGAGAACGGGGCTGAATTGGCGGCCTCGCTCCCTTCGACAGCAATGTTAACTCACATGGCCGACATAATCGGGTCCGTTCACTTGGAGCATTTTCACAATTTCTGTAGGGTTGATTTCGTGGTTTCCCACCCATTTCACAAAGAACGTGAAATGGATGGGGCACGGAGCTTCCTTACACTACCAGTGAAAATGCTCCAGACCTGGAAGCCATCTGTTGTGGCACGAACCGGAGCTGCCATTCCGGTCGCTGCCGGGATTGCTTCGATCAGGATTGCGTAATGATCTTCAATCCTTTGCCTTCCGGGTCGTGACGCACTTCGCAAGGCGCATTGAAGTACATGGTTGCGCGGTCATTGGCCGTGTATGCGGGCCAATGCGGCATGCCGCTGTGATTTGGATTGCCTGTCCGCGCGAAACTCGCCCACGCCGCGCCCATCTGCCTCGACAGGACAAGTGCGGCCGGATCGCCGGCGCTGTAGTGATCGCAGAGCTCCGCGTTGTCGAATGCGAATGAAATTTCCGCAGCATGGAATGTGCCGGGACGATCATCCAATGCGGGGGTCCTCCAGGAATAGACGTAAGCGTATGCCGGCGCCGCGCCCAGCGCGGCCTTTCGCGCGGCCTGCGCAAATGCCGGGATCCGCCAATTGGAGGTGGAGATGGAAGCGTAAAGTCCGAACGGAGTTTCGTTGGGATAATCCTGGCGGTAAGCAGCAATGATCGCTTCGCTGTCATTGCCATATGCTTCATGAACTTTTCGATTCATTTCCTCGGCTGTCATCGTGGTGACACCGGGATGGTCGAGGCCACTGACGCTCTCGTTTAGATTTGTACCGGAGATCAATGGAACATCCGCCGAGATTGCCGGCGCACCCGGATCGAAGGGATGATAGGGCAGGACGCGTCCATCGACAGTGGGACCCCAACCGCTCTCTCCAAAAGTATCGCGACGGGAAGTTTGCGGCTTCGGCATTTTCTTCATCGCCTCGGCGGCAGCTCCCGATATGCGGTCCACGGGAAGCTTTTGCAGTTCCCTCACCTGCGACCTCGATAGTCCGAGCTCATCCATCAGCAACTCCGCCACATGTTGCGAGTATTCCGGAGAGAGAGCTTTCAGGAAGGGACCGCTTTGAATAATGGCGCGGTGGAACAGGCCCTTGGCAGCCGGCATCGCCATCAGCGTGGCAACTTTTCCGCCGCCGCCCGACTGACCGAAGATGGTCACGTTGCCAGGGTCGCCACCAAACGAAGCGATGTGGGTGCGGACCCACTCCAGAACAGCAACGATGTCAAGCATCCCCAGATTGGCGGATGAGGCAAATTCATCTCCACCGATCCGTTCAAGGTTGAGATAGCCGTACGCGTTCAAGCGATGATTATGGTTCACGACAACGACATCGTGATTGCGCGCCAAGCTATCGCCTTCGTAGGAGAGAAGATCGTGGTCACAGCCTCCGGAGAATCCGCCTCCGTGCATGTAGACCATGACCGGGCGTTTATGGGAGCCGTTGATCTCCGGTGTCCAAATATTGACGCGCAGGCAATCTTCTCCAGGCACCCATATGGCCGAGCCGCGATGAAGCAAGTATGCGTCTTCGTCGGAGTTGGCCAGGTTCTTGCCGTCCATGTTGAAGTGCGCGGAGTCTTCCTGGGGACAGATGCGGCCGTACGCCAGCGCGTTGCGAATTCCTGTCCAGGGCTCGGGTTGGGCCGGCGGCATGAAGCGCCTGCTGCCGGATGTCGATGCGCCGTAGGGCACGCCTTTGAATGTGTACACTCCGTTTCTCTTGAATCCGCGAATCTTGCCCACGTTTGTCTCTACGACGGTAGCCGCGTCCGAGGCGACAACTTTGCCAAACCCACAGGGTGCTTCCGCTTTTTTCGGCGCCGAGTGTGGGGCTGTCACCGACAAGGCGGGCACCTTCTGCTGCGCAACGATGGAGCCGGCCAGTCCTGCTCCCAAGGCCGCCATGCCGCCCAGCAGCGCGCGCCGACTGGTCGTGGCAGGTCCGGAATGATGCTGAATCGCTTCTGAGTGCATTTCTTTCTCTTGCATGTTTGTTTCCTCATGAAGAAATGGATCATAGACGGGGTAGATCTGCAAGAGAAAACGTACCCAGAGGACAACTATCCGGTTTCCTATCCGGTTTCCTATCCCGATTCATGTTGACAATTGATACGCACCGGCCTACCTTTCCCTTTCGTGCACCGGACATCTTCGAATCTAGCAGGTCCCAATATGAGAACTCCCGTCTTCGCATTTTTACTTGCCGTAGCCGCGACTGCCGCGTCCTGCCAAAACGCTTCTCCACAACAGCATGCAGGTTCGCTACCGCAGGAAGATTCAAGTTATGTCGACGCGCAAGGAACGGCGTACGTGACGCGAATCGTCCCGCTGCCCACAACTGTCAGTCCGCAGGCGCAGAAATATCTCACCAAACCTGTGCCTCATGCCGGCCCCAATGCCACGGTTGCCGAGAATCGCGCTTCGACGGACGCTATGCAGACTCGTGACTCGGCTGGGAATCTCGCACTCTATCCGGTGAATATTGCGCAAGGAACGATCGCTGGAATACCTGTGCGCATCGTAACACCTGTCGATCCAATTCCGGCCGCCAAGTCCGATCGCGTGCTTATTTGTCTTCACGGAGGAGGCTTCACAACTGACTCTGGCTCACTAACCGAGTCGATTCCGATAGCGCACCTGACGCGAACCAAAGTCATCTCGGTCCTTTACCGTCTTGCGCCCGAGTCGCCGTTCCCAGCCGCTGTTGACGACTCCGTTGCGGTTTACAAGGAGCTTCTCCGTACGTATAAACCGCAGCACATGGCGATCTATGGCGCATCCGCGGGGGGAATTCTGACCGCCGAAGTTGCGGTCAAGATCAAGCAGCTGGGTCTGCCGATGCCAGGCGCGCTGGGCATCTTTACCGGCTCAGGCGATTTCAGCAAGTCGGGCGACTCGAGTTCGATTTACTCCGTCACCGGGCTGGCGGCACACACGACTCCCCAAAAGGGAAGCGGCGCGTGGCTGTCACCCTATGTTGGGTCCACGGATCCCAAAGACCCCGTGCTCTCTCCGCTTTATGCGGATTTGCATGGCATGCCGCCGACGCTTTTCCTAACCAGTACTCGCGATATGATGCTGAGCGGCACAGCAATCCTGCACCGTGCTTTTCTTCGCGCCGGAGACGACGCGCAACTTGTTGTCTTCGAGGCTCTCACACACGGATTCTGGTATGAAGCGAGTCTGCCGGAGAGCCAGGAAGCCGACAGGTTGATCGCGCATTTTTTTGACGTTCACCTTGCTGCGCGAGGCAAATGAACCAAAGCTGTTTCCGGCTTCATTCGTAGATAATCAATCCATGATACCGGCGATTGGACTAAGATTGCTGAACAAGTCCATTGCTCGCGGTTTCGGATCTCTGTAGAACAGGCGCACTGGCTCAGAGAGTCATCGCCGGGAGATTGGCCCCCTGCCGGCGAGTTGAGACTGGTTGTGGGCCGAATGCTGTCGGAGCCCAAGAATTCAAGAATGCCTGATTGAGCTGCGCATCACCGGTTTGACCTTGCACAGTTGATCGGCCGTGGAGACGTAGTATGCGTGCTATTTTTCTAACTTTGGCAACTTGCCTGTTCGGGTTCACTACAATCATGAGTTTCGATTTTGCCGCTGCTCAATCGGCAAAGCCGCTTCCCTACCTCGATCCAACTCTGCCCAAGGAACAGCGCGCGGCCGATCTAGTTTCGCGCATGACCCTCGACGAGAAGGTCTCCGAAACGATGAACAGCTCGGAAGCGATTCCCCGGCTCGATGTACCGGCGCTCGACTGGTGGAATGAGGGGCTGCATGGCGTGGCACGGGCTGGCTACGCGACGATGTTCCCCCAGGCCATCGGCATGGCTGCCATGTGGGACGCTCCGCAGATCAAGGACCTTGCTACGGCCATCTCCACCGAGGCCCGTGCCAAGAACAATGAAGCGCTTCGCCACAACAATCACGCGATTTATTACGGTTTGACCTTCTGGTCGCCGAACATCAACATTTTCCGCGATCCTCGCTGGGGGCGCGGGCAGGAGACTTACGGTGAGGATCCATTCCTGACCGCGCAACTGGGCGTGAACTTCGTTGAAGGCATGCAGGGCACGAATCCGAACTACTATAGAGCGATTGCGACGCCGAAGCACTTTGCCGTTCACTCCGGCCCGGAAAGCGAGCGCCATCAAGCCAACATCGAGCCGACGCTTCATGATTTGTGGGACACCTATCTGCCTGCCTTTCGTGCAACCATCGTCGACGCCAAGGCGGACTCGACCATGTGCGCCTATAACGCGGTCTATGGGCAACCTGCCTGCGGATCCGATCTGCTGCTGCAGACCATTCTGCGCGGTTACTGGAATTTTCAGGGATATGTGACTTCCGACTGCGGCGCTATCGACGACTTCTGGAACTCGAAAGCGCACCACACCGAGCCGGATGGCGCACATGCGGCAGCGGACGCGGTGCTTCACGGCACCGATACCAACTGCGGCAGTACCTACAAGTCGCTTAAAGATGCAGTAACCCAGGGGCTGATCAGCGAAGCCGACATCGACGTTTCGCTCCGGCGGCTCTTTCTGGCGCGCATGAAACTTGGGCTGTTCGATCCACCCAGCATTGTGCCTTACTCCACCATTCCCTTTCGCGAGGTGAATTCGCCGGCGCATCGGGCGCTTGCACTTGAAGCAGCGAACAAGGCGATGGTCCTGCTGAAGAACGACGGCATTCTCCCGCTGAATCCGGCGAAGTACAAGACGATAGCGGTGGTTGGGCCCAATGCGGCGTCGCTAGCGGCGATGGAGGGCAACTACAACGGAACGCCGCTCGGAATGCAGATGCCGATCGATGTGTTGGAAACCGCGTTTCCCGGGGCCCGTGTTGTCTATGAACAGGGCTCGCCCTATGCTGAAGGCACCGTTTTGCCGGCGCCGCGCACCTTGTTCCGTCCTGCGCCGGACTCGAAGAAGGAGGGTCTCCAGGCCGAGTATTTTGCCGCGGACAACTTCGATGGCAAACCGGCGCTCTCGCGCATCGATCCGGAACTTGACTTCGACTGGGACTCGGTCAGCCCGCTGCCCGGCAATTCAAGTAAAGGTTTTGCCGTACGCTGGACGGGTTTCCTTGTGCCTCCCGCGCCCGGAAAGTACGACTTTACGCTGCACGTCGAACTCTGCGACACCTGCGTCCACGACCGCGTTTCCGTAGTTGTGGACGGCAAGGAGGCAATTACAATCCCGCTTGCTCCTTCAGTTCCCGGCGCGTCCTCAACAGGAACGGGGCGTCGCAGCGGTCCGGGGGAATTCACGCTGGAGTTCGCGGATACTCAACCACATGCGATCAAGATCGAAATGGTGCGCACTTCAATCGGCATGGGCGCCGGCATTTCCTTCGATTGGCAACCACCCGCCAACGTCTTGTTGCAACGCGCGGTTGACGCCGCGAAAAATGCCGACCTGGTGGTCGCGATGGTGGGACTCTCGCCGAACCTCGAGGGAGAAGAGATGCCCCTCCACGTCGATGGCTTCTCTGGTGGCGACAGGACCGATATCGCGCTGCCAGCGCCGCAGGAGACGATGTTGGAGCAGATTGGAAAAACCGGCAAGCCGATGGTTGTAGTGCTGCTCAATGGGTCCGCACTTGCCGTGAACTGGGAGCAGCGGCACGCGAACGCAATCCTCGAAGCGTGGTATCCGGGCGAAGCCGGTGGCCAGGCGATCGCCGATACCTTGACAGGCAAGAACAATCCCGGCGGGCGCCTTCCGGTCACCTTCTATTCGTCCCTCGATGAGCTGCCACCCTTCACCGACTACTCCATGCAAAACCGTACCTACCGTTACTTCAAGGGCAAGCCGCTTTACGCATTTGGCTACGGCCTGAGTTACACCAAGTTCAAATACGCCCATCTGAAGCTTTCGACTGAGACTGTGCATGCGGGCGACACGCTCACCGTCGACGCCGATGTAAGCAACACTGGCAAGCTGGCCGGCGACGAAGTTGCCGAACTCTACTTGATTGCTCCGCAGGGCGGCAATGGCGGACTGTCTCCGAATCTGCAACTTGAAGGCTTCTCGCGGATTCATTTGTTGCCAGGGGAGACGAAGCAAGTCACCTTCAAACTAAGCCCGCGACAGCTTTCCGAGGTCGACTCGAAAGGCGTGCGCTCGGTGCAGCCTGGCCGGTACACGCTGTCGGTCGGAGGCTCGCAGCCAAAGGATCGGCTGGCGCCCACACCCGCACTGACCGGCAGCTTCACCATCGTTGGTTCGCAGGAGTTGGCACACTAACTTTCTTCATTGCGCAAGAAATGTTCTCCTCGAAGTCAGGACGGAGTTGCCGCATGAATTGGCGCGCACAGATGCGGTTTGCTCTTGTCTTGTGTTTCCCGGTCTTCATTTCTTGCGCACACTCAAGCGCGCAGGAGACGCAGAAACCTCAAGGGCCGCCGTTCAGCCTGGAGGTGAATGTCAACAGGTTGCTGGTGCCGGTTGTGGTTCGCGATTCCAAAGGGCAGGCAGTGGGCGGCCTGAAGAAAGAGGACTTTCAGGTCTTTGACAGAGGCAAACCGCACCCGATCTCCGGATTCATGGTTCAACAGCGCGGAGTTCTGGAGACGGCCACGGCAGGCAACACGGAACGCGGCCAGCCGCAACCGGCTCCTGCAGCTACCCCGTTGCAGACTCCCGCCCCACCCCTGCGATTCATCGTATTTCTTTTCGATGACATGAACCTGCAGTTTGAAGACCTGGCGCGCACCCAAAAGGCCGGCGAAAAAGCGATGACCGAGGTATTGGCCGACGCGGACATGGCTGCCGTCGTTTCCACCTCAGGCCAAATCAACAGCCCACTCACACAGGATCGCGCGAAGTTGCAGGCAGCCATTATGAGTCTGCGACCACTTGGTCTTCACAGGCTTGAAATCGGCGACAACTGCATACAGATCGACTACTACGAGGCCGACCAGATCCTGAACCATACTTCAGGCGGTGCACTTCGAGAAGCGAGGCAACAGTGGCTAAAGTGTCATGTGATGGTTGATGCCAGGAATACTTCGTGCCCTGACCTCGATTCGGTCAATGCGGACATGACCAACTGTCCGGGCGTGAATGAGGTGAATGAGATTGCCAGGCAAGCTCTGGCCGCCGGGCAACAGAATGTGAAGGCAACCTACGCCACCATTGAGGCATACGTGCGCAGAATGGCCACCCTGCCGGGGCAGCGCTCGCTGATTCTGGTGTCGCCTGGGATGCTGACAATCGATGACGTGGGAAAGGCTGCGGAATCGGATCTCATGAACTTTGCCGCCGCGTCCAATGTAACCATCAGCGCCATCGATGGCCGCGGATTGTACTCATCGGCTCAGTCCGCGGACGAGCGCATCATGACCGTCTCGGCGCTGTTGGATGAATTCCGTCGTGCCGAGGTGCAGGATGCCGGGCTCTCGTTGGCAAACCTTGCTGCTGCTACCGGCGGTAATTTCTTTCACAACAGCAACGACATGGACGCGGGATTCAAAAGCGTGATGGAAGTGCCGGAGTGTGTCTATGTGCTCGAGCTTTCACTCGACAGCGTAAAGCCGGACGGAATCTATCACCGCTTAAACGTGAAAGTGGATCGTGACGGTGTTCAGGTTGAGGCTCGCCCCGGTTACTTTCTACCCAAGCCGCAGAAAAACAGGAAGTAGAATCGACCGCTGAGCAACCAGATCCGTTACTGCGGCTTCGCCCCCTCATTCGCAGGCTCTTCGGGGCTCCGTGCCGCGATATCGGGGAGAACTCGAGCCGTTGCAGCGAAGCGGTGGTATCCGGTGAAAAGAGATTCGTTGATCGAGCGAGTTGCTCGGTCTCCTGAATTGAATTGAGCGCCGCCAGCCGGTACCGAAAAGGCTAAACTACGCACCGGGCAAATGAATTTACCGTCGCCGATTTCGACCTCGCCATACTGCACCAGCATATCTGCCCGTACGAACGGGTCGCCTAATTTTAATTCCCCTTTGACCGTAACGCGGAGGATCGTCCCGGTAGCCGGGTCCAGCCAGAGTGATCCGCGATAGCCGAGGTTTACGCGAATGGGCGAGAAAGTGGAAGGATTGTTGTTTGGACTGAACGGAAATCCTCCACTTCTGGTTCGGCTGGTGATGGATGGTGGCGGCCCACCACCCAAGGAAATCTGCGGCACAACGCCAACAACTGCGTAATGCGAGGCGGACCTGGGAACCGAGTAGTTGAAGACCGCAGTCAAGCCTGCCGGGGTCTGTTCCCAATGTCCCCAACTTATTTCGCCTTTCGCTGTGTCGGTCAAGATCATCCCTAATGTGGATCCGAACTCCCCAGAGGAAGTAAGCCCGCCCTTGGCCTGCAAGTCCCCGGCGCCTTCGCCGGTCGATTGCGGGTGCGGTTCGTTGCGCACGGAAACTTCGAAGCTTGAGGTATCCACCAGGTGCATTCCCCCCTCAAGCCGCGGTGTACCTTTCTTGACTGATTCAGGGTTATCGTCGTAACGGTTCGTAGTCCGCGTGGCCAAAAAGTTGGGTAACCGTGGCAAAGTCTGCGACACATAGCGCCGCGCCGCCTCAAGCATCGCTTGCTGAGCGGCATTGTCTGGAGCGGGTACGGCCGGCAATTCGTTCGGAGGTGGGTTGAGAAAAGCCGACTCGTCGGCCAGCAAGTGTAACGCCAAGGCTACCTGTGAGGTCGCATCCAATTCCTTTTCGAGCCGAGCCAGTGGAGCCTCGCTAAGCCGTTCGGAAAGCACAATGCCGGAGATCTGCCGTATCATTTGCGTGTCCGATCTGTGTTTGGCGTCCGTCGCGTTCAGCGCTTCTTCCAGCTGCGCCACGGTCATGTGCTTTGCCGCACCGGCTGGAATCGCCATAACTAACAGAAGCCCGAAGAGACTTGACCGCCGCATGGTACTACCCCCTTTTGCACTCATTCCGCTCAAAGCGATTGACTGAAACACCCGGAGAGCACCCTTGCCCACAACCACTGACCTGCCCTGATCGCTGGAAAGTGGATGGTTTGTGAACTTTCGATTTGTGGTTATGCCCGGCATGGTTCAACTAATCTCCACCAAGCTTGCGATTTACCGACGTATCTACCGTTACGGAGTTGCTCTAACAGTTAAGACCATTAGCCTCATGCATATACATATGCAGTTAGGTTTCTACTCCTAACGTTGTACGTCCACACATGTGGGCATATCATACGACTGCTCCTGAATGCAATTTTTGCAAGCGTTGAAATCGATCGGATTGGATCGGCATTCCACTCACTCCAGCCTCCGCAAAGGGAGATAACAGCTCGTTTCTCTTGCCGGAGGACTCACCTCGAACTCGCACGTCAGGCTCGTTTGCATGCGGACCTCAAAAAAATTCAGCCAGAAGGCGGCAATGAAGACCATGTTGAAAAGCATCCTATATCTTTTCCTGCTTTGTACGTCATTTGCAGCGAATGTTTCAGCTCAAACCGCGACACCCGATTCGACGACGGCCTGGCATGGAGGCAAATTCCAGGTCGATGCGGCCGGAGTACTGGGCCGATCCTCGATCATCCTGGCCCAACCCAATCTTCAGGCTACCCAGGCGATGCCTCTGGGGAACGGGAATCTCGGGGTCGCCATCTGGTCCGACAACGGTATCACCGCGCAACTCAATCGGAACGATACCCTGCCGGATCGTCTTTCGCCGGGAGAAGTTGTCGTCCCTGGACTGTCCGCTCTAACGCAGGCAAAAGACTATGCGGGACAACTCAATCTATATGACGGCGAATTTCGAGAGAAAGGCGGCGGAATGACCGCAACCGCCTACGTCCAGGCGGGTACGGATACCCTGATCATCGACGTGACCGGCGCAAAAGCGGACGAAGTGCAAACTGCGCAACTCCGGCTCTGGGCGCCCCGCACAACGAACGCGGTCGCGAAAGCCGGCGTGGGCTTGTTGTCGCAGGGCTGGATCGATAATAAGGAACCTGGGGCGTCTGGACGCGCTTTTGGATCGCTCTCGGCGATTACCGCTCAGGGCCGCAACGTTGCAACTGTAGTGACAGATCCTCTGACCATCACGGTCTCATTCAAGCCCTTCGCGGACGGGCATTTCCGCATCATCGTCGCATCGCCGCATTATGACGGCAAGCAAGACGCCCTGGCCACCGCGCGTCCGGCGCTCGCAGCGGGAACAGAAGCCGCTCATAAGTCCTGGTGGCATGCCTACTGGAATCATGCCGCGGCCATCAAGATCACTTCAAAAGACGGCTCCGGAGAATATCTGGAGAATTTGCGCAATATCTATCTCTTTGCGGCCGCGGCCGAAAAGGGCTATGAATATCCGGGCTCCCAGGCAGGCATCGCCGATATGCTCTCCTCGGGACGCGATACTGCTCAATGGGCTCCAGCATCGTTCTGGCATTGGAATCTGCGCATGCAGACCGCGGCCAATATTGGCGCGGGGGTGACTGAACTGAATGCGCCTTATTTCAATCTCTACCGCGAGAACCTGCCTTCGATGGAAAATTGGACGAAGAAGCACCTGAACGGACTTCCGGGAGCTTGCGTATCGGAAACCATGCGCTTCGATGGGCAAGGAATCGAGTACGAATTGAGCTGGGTGGGGAATCACAATGAGGCCCAGGCACTTGCCTACGATTGCGATTCCAGCTTCAAGCCATACTTCAACGCACGGACACTTTCAACGGGAGCTGAAGTATCGCTCTGGATATGGCAGCAGTATCTTGCAACCAACGACCGCAAGTTCCTCATCGACAACTATCCGGTTATTGCCTCATCCGCCCGCTTCCTTCTTTCGTATCAGAAACCGGGAGCTGACGGGCTGCTCCACACCAGCCCTTCCAACGCTCACGAGACACAGTGGGATGTGGCCGATCCAACCACCGACATTGCCGCGGCGCTAGCTCTATATCCAGTCGCGATCGATGCCGCAAAGCTGCTCGACAAGGATGCCGATCTGGTGCAGCAACTGCAAGCCGCATTGCCGAAAATTCCACCGTTCCCGCGCACTCAATTCACCAATCCGCTTACTTTGTTACCGCCTTCCGCGGATGGCGATGGTGCGGACATGATCGCCGACTCGTATCTTCCCGCCGCACCTACCCATAACGCTGAAAACATTGGATTGGAGCCAGTCTGGCCATATAACCTGATCGGCGATACGTCGCCTCTGTTCGATCTTGCCAAGCGCACGTACCAGCACCGCCTGTATACGTGGGCAGGCGCCTGGAGCTTCGATTCGGTTGATGCTGCGCGGCTCGACATGGGAGACGAAGTTGGCGCTCAGTTGGTCCGCAGCACGGAGGGTTCCGCGCGATGCATCAACGGCTTCACAGGCTGCGAGCGCGGAGGTCCCGCCGGGGCGGCTGCAACGCCGGCAAATCCGAATTCCAGAGATATGGAGTTCTACGTTGAACAAAGCGGCGTAGCAGCTACCGCACTCCAGGAAGCTCTCGTGCAGGATTACGACGGATTGATCCGCATCGCGCCTGCCGTTCCGACTGGATGGGACTTCGACGGCAGCGTCTGGATAAGCGGGAAAACCAAAGTGGACGTGCAGGTAAAGAATGGAATCCCAACCACGGTCGTCATCGAGTCCGGAATTGCGCAGACGCTCAAGGTGCGCAATCCATGGCCAGGCCAATCCGTCGATGTTGTAGCGGGCAAGACCGGCGCCAAAGTTGTGGACGGTGCAACTGGCTCTGTGATTACCTTCAAGGCCGCTGCCGCCACAAACTATCTGGTCGAGAGACACGGCATGCCCACCTCAAATCAACGCTTCGAATCGATCAGCGGCACGCCCGCAACTACAGCGAAAAAGCTCGGACCGGTTCAACTGGGTCTCTTCGGCGCCGACAACAAATGACTTCTCGAGCAATCGATCCAGTCGAAACCACGTGGTTGAGAGGGAACAACATCCAATGAGAATGAGACGGCGTAGTTTTATCAAGAGTTCACTCGTGGCCGGCGCGGCCTTTGCGGCTCCCGACTTACTAACTGGGTTGGCCGCGAAGGCAGAGTCTGAATCTAAGACTCTTCCGTGGCAGCGCGAGATATCGCTACGGGAAGCGGCGAAATCGACAAAGCTGGACGGCGAGCTGAATCCGACCGGGCCCCAGCAGGGCTTCGGTCAAGGTGGCGGAGGCGCTGCGGCGTCCATCAACAACTTAAAAATGCGGACGGCAATCTGGGGACCGCCGGAACGGATCACAATCAGTATCAACAAGAACAATGTGTGGGATCGAAGACTCCACAACTATCCGGCGCCGACAATACAGGAGATTACAGAAGGCGCATTCGCGGCAGTGAACGAAAACTATGTCGGGAGACAGCAGAGATGTCTTCGGCCCCTGGACTATGGGTGGTTGTGGAAAGAAGGCGGCTCTCATGACCCATACCGGGAGCCGGTGAAATAT
>Ga0182027_10008074_pt1 | contig 15383 bp, 28 predicted proteins | sample 712E1DmetaG_FD_121300 | JGI IMG/M metagenome (GOLD analysis project Ga0182027, IMG submission 121300) | Permafrost microbial communities from Stordalen Mire, Sweden - 712E1D metaG (Illumina Assembly) | ecosystem: Environmental > Terrestrial > Soil > Wetlands > Permafrost | place: Sweden... | reverse complement strand
TTACGCACACATTGATGCGCCGGGTCATGCTGACTTTGTCAAAAACATGATTACCGGTGCCGCGCAAATGGATGGAGCTATCTTGGTGGTTTCCGCCCCCGATGGTCCTATGCCACAAACCCGAGAACACATTTTACTTGCTAACCAAGTAAACGTTCCGGCAATTATCGTTTTCATGAACAAGTGTGACATGGTACAGGACACAGAGCTTTTGGACCTCGTTGAAATGGAAGTCCGTGAGCTTTTAACAAAGTATCATTATCCGGGCGACAAAGTTCCTGTCATTCGAGGATCAGCAATCAAAGCATTGCAAGGTGATCCAGAGGCAGAAGCTCAGATCATGAAACTCATGGATACGTGTGATGAGTATTTTCCGGAACCAAAGCGTGAGCTTGATAAACCGTTCCTTATGCCTATTGAAGATGTCTTTTCTATCAAAGGACGTGGAACAGTTGTTACCGGTCGTATTGAACGCGGCAAGGTTAAAGTGAATGATCCGATGGAAATTGTCGGAATCAAAGCAACGCAAAACACCGTGGTAACCGGCGTTGAAATGTTCAGAAAACTTCTTGATGAAGGATTTGCCGGCGATAACGTCGGTGTTCTTCTTCGGGGAGTTGAAAAAAGCCAAGTCGAGCGCGGTCAGGTTTTATCAGCACCGGGTAGCGTCAAACCTCATACAGAGTTTGAAGCTCAGGTGTATATTCTGGCGAAAGAAGAGGGCGGACGACATACACCATTCTTTAATGGATATCGACCGCAATTTTATATTCGGACAACCGACGTAACTGGGGAAGTTACATTACCTACGGGTGTCGAAATGGTCATGCCAGGAGATAATACAAAGATGAATGTTAAACTTATCGTTCCAGTCGCTCTTGAAGAGGGCGTCCGATTTGCTATCCGAGAGGGTGGTCATACGGTTGGAGCGGGAGCAGTTACAAAGATTATCGCATAATCACTTACTGCCGTAAGGGCGAGTGCGACATGAAAAAATAAATGCCGAAAGGAAGAATTCGAGTACGTTTAAAAGCATACGACAGCAGGATTATAGACGATTGCTGTCAGAAGATTCTTGATACCGCGGTTCGAACGGGCGCACGAGTAGTGGGTCCCGTTCCGCTTCCGACGGACAAGGAACATTTTAACGTGGCTCGTAGTCCTTTCATTGATCGGAATTCCAGAGAAGATTTCATGATTAAAACGCACAAGCGGATTGTTGATATTATCGAACCAACGGATAAGACAATTGATCAGTTGATGCATCTTGATCTTCCCGCAGGTGTAGATGTGGAAATTAAGATGTGACGATTAGGAATCCCCGAAGGGGGATAGCTTGAATATAAAGGGATACTCTGGTATACTTTACAGATTGATATGACGAGTAAATTGCTCATATCGCACTAAGGTAAGCCAAAAGTCTCGGATGAGAGGATCGACCTCAACCGAGGCCGATTTTTTTTATGGTAAACGTTATTCTTGGAACCAAACTAGGACAGACTCAAACTTTCACTAAAGATGGTGAACGAATACCCGTAACCACGGTTGCGGCTGGTCCGTGTTGGCTCACACGAATTGAAGATGTTAGTGGTACAAAAAGAATTCAACTCGGATTTGGTAGCCAGAAACACACAAATAAAGCAGAAGAAGGATTAATGAAGAAAGCGGGGCTCACACAAAAGCTCCGTTTTTTACGGGGTTTTACTGTATCTGAATTAGAAGAAACGTTAAAAGTAGGTTCACAAATAACAATTGGAGACGTATTTAAAGAAGGCGATGCGATCCATGTCACTGGAACATCAAAAGGAAAAGGATTCGCCGGAGTTGTGAAACGTCATCATTTTCAAGGTGGACCACGTACTCACGGACAAAGTGATCGTGAGCGTGCACCAGGTTCAATCGGTATGACGACAACCCCAGGACGCGTATTTAAGGGGAAACGAATGGCAGGACGCATGGGCAACGAGCGCGTAACAGTCAAAGGTTTAAGTGTTGTTGGAATTGATACGCAAAAAAATATTTTAACAATTAAAGGATTAGTTCCGGGACCTATTGGCGGACTAATAATTATTCAAAAAGTATAATATGGCAACAAAAACAAAAAAAGCAACGAAAACGACGAAAGTACCAAAAGTTGTGAAACCGGCAACAAAAAAAGCTGTTTCTAAAACTGTGTCTAAAACCGAAAGTACGAAAGTGGTGAAACCAACAGTTGAAGTTCACTCAGAAATCCATGGATTAACAGCCTCAATGATGGATGTAGACGGAAAAGTTAAAGGAAAAATAACGTTACCGGGAGAAGTTTTTGGTGTAAAAGTGAATAAACAACTTATTACTCTTGCGGTACGCGTTTATTTGGCAAATCAACGGGAAGGCGGAGCTTTTACTAAAACGCGAGGTGAAGTTGAAGGTTCTACACGGAAAATTTATAAGCAAAAAGGAACCGGACGTGCGCGGCACGGAGGAATTCGTGCTCCGATTTTCGTCGGTGGTGGAATCACGTTTGGACCAGTTTTTCCTCATAGTTTTTCCCGTAGCATATCGGTTGTCATGAAACGGAAAGCATTATCAAGTGCTCTCACCAACCAATATGAAGCAGGCAACGTTGTTTTTATTGATGGATTAGAAGCGTTAGGGAAGAAAACAAAAGTAATGGCTAAAGCGCTAGCGGCATCATGTCCAATTGTGCACACATTATTAGTAGTGACACCAGGGGCATCAGATGTTGTTCGAACGGCGAGAAATATCGGAGATTTGGATATACTTCCGGCAAGCGATTTAAATGCATATACGGTGATGGCACATAAGCATATTATCTTTATGAAAGATGCAGTTGGGGTTGTAAAAGGCATTGTGATGAAAGAAGTTTAATTATGGAAAACGTATTAGTTCGACCATTAATTACTGAAAAATCGTTAACATATGCGGCACGTGGTTGGTATACATTTCTTGTCGCACTACTCGCACGGAAAGAAGATGCGGCCCGCGAGATTAGCGCATTTTATAAAGTTACAGTCGTGGAAATAAAAAGTTCACGGATGCATGGAAAAATGCGACGTGTCGGAAAAAAAATGAAATATATCAAGAGACCGGATACAAAGAAAGTTATGGTCCGGTTGGTTGAAGGTCAAAAAATTGATGCATTTGAAGTAACTGCACCGGCTGAAGAGCCAAAAGCAGAAAAAAAAGTAGAAAAGAAGGCTGGTAAATAATATGGAAACTCGAATTCGAAGCTTGACCGTTATATTGCCGAAAAATTCCGGACGTGATAATGCCGGTCATATATCAAGTAGACATAACGGTGGCAGACAGAAACGGTTTTACCGTGTTATTGACTGGAAACGTGCCAAAGAAGGGGTTCCGGCTCGAGTGATTGCTATCGAATATGATCCGAACCGATCAGCGGCTGTTGCACTTTTGCATTATGCAGATGGTGATAAACAGTATATACTTGCACCCGTTGGTCTTGAAGTTGGACAACAGGTTCTTTCTGGAGGGTCAGCAGAAATTAAACCAGGAAACACATTGAAATTAGGTAATATTCCAATTGGAACTGTTATCCATAATATCGAAATTAAACCAGGTCGTGGGGCTCAGATGATACGAAGTGCAGGAGCGGCAGCGGTCGTGTTAGCGAAAGATGGAAATCTTATTCAGATAAAACTTCCATCCGGAGAAACCAGACTTTTTAGCGCCGATTGTCGTGCAACCGTTGGGCAAATTGGTAACGTTGAACGTAGGAATAGAATTTTAGGTAAAGCAGGAGTAAGCCGACACATGGGGCATCGACCTCAGGTTCGTGGAGTTGCACAGAATCCACGGAGCCATCCACACGGCGGAGGAGAAGGAAGAAGCGGTATTGGTATGAGCTCACCGAAGAGTCCGTGGGGGAAGCACACGTTAGGTGTTAAAACAAGAAAACATAAGAAATATAGTGATAGATTTATTGTTCAAAGGAGAAAGTAATATGGCACGAAGCAGTAAAAAAGGTCCGTATATAGATAAAAAATTGCTTATTAAGGTAAATAAACAAAAAGCTGGAGGAGACAAATCTCCGATCAAGACGTGGTCACGAGATTGTCAAATTCCACCAGATTTTGTTGGTCACAGATTTGCTATACATAACGGACGGGTGTTTTTGGAAGTATCAATTTCAGAAGCTATGGTGGGGCATCGGTTAGGAGAATTTTCTCCCACGAGAACTTTTCATGGTCACGGACAAGTAACAAAGAGAACAATGGATAAGACATAACATATGGAATATCAAGCAACATCAAAATATGTTCGAGTAAGCACCCGCAAAATGCGGTTAGTTGCTGATGCTATTCGGAAATTAACGCCGAGTATGGCATTGCTCCAATTAAATGCAATGCCAAAGGTTGCAGCAGTTCCTATTTTTAAAGTGATTTCATCTGCGATAGCAAATGCGGCAACCAAAGGAGTACTCGCAGAAAATTTACAATTTAAAAGGATTGAAGTTATGGGTGGAACTGTTTTAAAGCGTTGGAACGCAGTATCACGAGGTCAGGCACACTCATTTAAAAAACGAATGACACATATCTGCGTCGTATTAACTGAAAAAAATATTGAAGTACAAAAAGTTATCGAAAAGGGAAAAAAGGAGTAACATGGGACAAAAAATTAATCCAAAAGGTTTTCGAATAGGCACCGTATTCACCTGGAGTTCCCGGTGGTTTGCGGACAAGAAACACTATAAAGAGCTCGTATATGATGACGCGAAGCTTCGCGAGGTGCTACAGGCGAAACTGAGACCAGCAGGTCTTGCACAAATCGTTATTGAACGGTCAATTAACAAGATTAAAGTGACGTTGTTTGTTTCCCGACCAGGAGTTGTTATTGGTCGCGGGGGTAGCGGACTTGAGGAATTGAAAAAATATATCGAACAGAAGATTCGTGATACACATATTTTGACGTTTCCATATGAAGAGAAAAAATCGGTTAAAGATATACAACGCATGAAAGTTGAACTGGCCGTGGAACCCGTGAAGGAACCTAATTTAAGCGCGACGTTAGTAGCTCAAAATATTTCTGATCAAATTGTGAAACGCATGCCGCATAAACGGATTTGTAATCAAGCTCTTGATCGTGTGATGAATGCAGGCGCGAAGGGAGTGAAAATTGTACTCGCTGGACGTATCGGCGGCGCGGAAATTTCACGTAAAGAAAAATATTCATCAGGGACAGTTCCTTTGTCGACAATTCGGGAAGAAGTTGATTTTGCAATGACACCGGCACTGACGAAATCAGGATATGTAGGCGTCAAAGTTTGGATTTGTCGTAAATCAGTTTAATTATAAAATAATATGTTAGCACCAAAACGAGCAAAACATCGAAAATCATTTAGAGGCACCCGAAGAGGCCTTTCAATTCGAGGTTCTTTGGTGAGCTTTGGTGAATACGGATTGAAAGCAGTGACGGTAGGTTGGGTGACGAGTCGTCAAATAGAGGCGGCACGCCGGGCTCTTACTCACTATACAAAACGTGGTGGCCGTATTTGGATTCGGATATTTCCGGATAAGCCAGTCACTCATAAACCGCCGGAAACACGTATGGGATCAGGGAAAGGTGATGTATTTGAATACGTTGCCGTAGTTCGCCCTGGAAGAGTTCTATTTGAAATGGGTGGTATATCACTTGAAGATGCAAAAGAATCAATGAGACTCGCAGCTGCGAAGTTAGGAATACGAACAAAGTTTGTTACACGAGAATAATACTATGAAACGAAAAGATTTAAATGCATTACGAGAGATGAAACAACCGGAATTAGTGAAAGCTATTGCTGAGACTAAAGCAAAGCTTGCACAGATTCAAATAAACCGGTATAGTAAGCAGTCTAAAAACGTTCACGAAACAAGTGGTTTGAAGCGTAAAATTGCGGTTGCTAATACGATTTTGCATGAAAAGGAGTTAATTCATGAATAAAGACGAAAAAAAATTAGTTGGAAAAGGAAAAATTGTTACTGGAAAAGTAGTTTCAGTCAGTTCACCAAAAACAGTGGTTGTGGCTGTTGAATCTTTTCACCGGCACCCATTATATCGGAAAGCAGTTCGCAAAACAAAGAAATTTTTAGCAGGTAACGAGGGGTTAGAATTAGTGGTTGGTGAGACAATCCGAATGCGAGAAGTCCCACCGATTAGTAAAAAAAAGCATTATCTGATTATTGAAAAAGTAAAATAAATCTATGGTACAACGACGAACATCATTAACAGTGGCGGATAACTCAGGAGCGCAGATCATGACGATCACGCATATTTATGGCGCGTCGAAACGGTTTTTTGCTACACTTGGAGATATCGTTCAATGTGTTGTGAAAAAAGCGGATCCGATCGGAATTGTGAAAGATGATGAATTGGTCAAAGTTGTTATAGTTCGGACAAAAAAAGAATATCATCGGCGCGATGGATCATATATTCGTTTTGATGATAATGCAGGAGTTGTTATAGATAATCAGAAAGATAAAAACCCGAGAGGAACACGTGTCTTTGGACCGATTGCACGTGAATTAAAAGAAAAAGGATTTGATAAAATTGTTAGTATGGCTGAAGAAGTCTATTAAGATCTATGAAAATTAAAAAAGGTGATCAAATTATCGTAACAGCAGGAAAAGATAAGGGCCATAAAGGTAAAGTTGATGCCGTGTATCCTAAACTTGGTACAGTTCTTGTACCGGGTGTGAATATCTATAAACATCATGAAAAAAAGCGTGATGAACAGCATCAGGGTGGCATTGTTGAATTTGCAAGACCGTTATCTATGGGAAAAGTTGCCGTTATTTGTCCAAAATGCGGTAAACCAACTCGATTAGGATATGTTGTTTCTAAAGGCGAAAAAGAGAGAATTTGTAAAAAATGTGAGCAGCGAATATAAATCTATGCATACCTTACAAGAAAAATATCAGAAAGAAATAGTGCCGGAATTTACAAAACTCGGCGTAAAAAACCGTATGGCGATTCCGCGACTTATGAAGATCGTGGTGAACTGCGGTTTAGGCGAAGCACTTGCGGATAAAAAAATTATTGAAAAAATGTCAGCGCAGATGGCAATTATTACCGGACAAAAGCCACAAGTGATGAGAGCGAGACGTGCTATTTCAACTTTTAAACTGAGAGCTGGAGATGCTATTGGGCTTCGGGTGACATTACATGGTCCGCGTATGTATGATTTTTTCTTGAAGTTGGTTTCAATCTCACTTCCTCGTGTGCGTGATTTTCGAGGAGTTCCGGTTAAAGGTTTTGATGGACGGGGAAATTACACACTTGGTATGAAAGAGCATACCATTTTTCCGGAATTGGAATATAGCATGGTTGATAAAGTACGAGGATTTGAAATTAGTTTTGTAACGTCTGCAAAGACCGATGAGCATGGTAGATTATTGTTAAAGCTTTTGGGTATGCCGTTTGAAAAGGAGTAACTATGGCGAAAACATCTGATATTGTCAAATTTCAAAAAAAACAGAAATATCGGGTCCGTCAGCGGAACCGATGTTCACTTTGTGGTAGGACGCGAAGTTATATGAGAAAATTTGGCGTATGCAGATTATGTTTTCGAGCACTTGCGCATAAAGGAGAATTGCCCGGAGTTGTCAAGGCGTCTTGGTAAAGGAGTATTATGGTAAACGATCCAATAGGTGATTTATTAGCTCAAGTAAAAAATGCATCGATGGCGAGAAGTACGGTTATAGAAGTACCGCACTCCCGCATGAAGATGGCACTTTCTAAAATTCTCTCTTCTGAGGGGTATGTAGGTAGTGTGGAAAAAGTCGGAAAAGAACCAAAAGCTATGATAAAAATTTTCCTCAAATATGTGAATAATGAGCCAGTGATAACCGGTCTTAAACGAGTTAGTAAGCCAGGTCTCAGATGGTACGTGAATAAAATGAAAATTCCAACAGTCGTAGGAGGAACGGGAGTTGCTATATTATCTACGCCTCAAGGTCTTATGACCGGACTAAACGCAAAGAAAAAAGGTATTGGTGGAGAATTATTGTGTACTATTTGGTAAACATATGTCACGAATCGGCAAAGCTATTATCGATATTCCAAAAGAAGCAACCGTTACAAAAGACGGAGATCAAGTTGTGGTGAAAGGTCCGAAAGGCGAACTTCGTCATAGTACGCCGTATGGTTTAACAATTACCATTACTGATGGAAAACTTGAAGTGGAATGCAAAAGCAGCGATAAAGCAAAACAGGCATTGCACGGATATTTCAGAGCTGAACTCGCAAACGCGGTAACCGGTGTTACTACGGGTTGGACGAGAGTCTTAGAATTATCAGGAGTAGGATATAGAGCTGCAGTGACAGGTGTTAATCTTGTCCTGAATATCGGATTTTCTCATCCGGTCACAGTTGTCCCACCGGCAGGCATCTCTTTTAGTGTAAAAGATGGGAAAATTGTTGTCGCCGGAATTGATAAACAAGCAGTTGGTCAGGTGGCCGCTTCAATTCGGGAAATTAAGAAGCCGGAACCCTACAAAGGAAAAGGTATTAAATATGAAGGTGAATATATTAGAAAGAAGGCAGGAAAAGCGAAGGCAGTAGGAGGCGCACCAGGTGCGAAGTAACATATGATTACAAAAAAAGAAATGAGAATACATCGAAGACGGAGAATCCGATCGAAAGTTTCGGGTACGGAGGCTCGTCCGAGACTCGCTGTATTTAAGTCTAACAAATATCTTTCAGTTCAACTCATTAACGACGATAAAGGGATAACAATTGATTCGGCACGTATTTTTGGAACATCAGTTGTTAAAGCTAAAGAGTTGGGTGAAAAAATTGTTGAGCTCGCTAAGAAAAAAGGAATCAAAGTCATCGTATTTGATCGAGGTGGATATCGGTATCATGGTGTGGTTAAAATGATTGCTGATACGGTCCGTGAAGGAGGAATAACTGTATGAGATTTCAACAAAAAAACGAACGGACTCCTAGCGAATTCGAAGAAAAAATCGTTCAGGTAAACCGGGTATCGAAAAAAACTAAAGGGGGAAATAAAATTGGATTTTCCGTCCTTGCAGTTGTTGGTGATAAAAAAGGTCGAGTAGGCGTTGGTTTAGGAGGAGCACCGGATGTTTCATCATCAGTTCGGAAGGCAGTGGCTTACGCAAAACGACACCTTATTACCGTTCCTATGAAAGGCAGAACTATTCCCTATGAAGTTCGTGTCAAACGGGGAGCTGCGCGAGTTATGCTAAAACCCGCACCACCAGGAACAGGAGTTATTGCCGGAGGAGCAATTCGGGCAGTTGTTGAAGCAGCGGGTATTCGGGATATCGTATCAAAGATTTTGGGTAGCAAAAATCAGGCATCCAATGTGTATGCCACCATGGAAGCATTAAAAAGTCTTAAAAGTCGACCGATTAGGGGGTAAGATTATGAAACTATCATCAATGCAATCTATTACTGAACTTAAGAAAAAACGTCTTGGTCGTGGACATGGATCAGGTAAAGTAAAAACGTCAGGTCGTGGTACGAAAGGTCAGAATGCCCGTAACTCAAGACCGCAGGGTTTTGAAGGCGGTCAGTTGGCTCTTATTAAACGGTTGCCGCTTCTTCGCGGAAAAGACAGAAATGGAAGCCAAAAAGTTAAAGCATATCCGTTACCCGTTGATAAATTAGCGGAATTACCTAAAGGTACAACTGTCTCGTTGGCAACGCTTCTCAAATATCATATGATTGAGACAGGTATAAAACGTGTAAAGTTGTTGGGTAAGGGGAAACTTACAAATGCATTGACAGTAGCAGTTCCCTGCTCAAAAAGCGCTCGCCAAACAATCGAAAAAGCTGGTGGGACCGTTGAAGCCTAACACGAGTCAATGAACAAAATTTTAAGTCCTCTTATAGCAAGCTGGAAGTCACCAGAACTTAGACGGAAAATTCTTATTACCGCTTTTATATTTGTCGTGTTCCGGTTGTTTGCGCATGTTCCTATTCCAGGGGTTGATACCAAAAAGTTAGCATCATTGTTTGCCTCGAATCAATTTTTAGGACTTCTGGATATTTTTTCAGGTGGTACGCTTGTCAATTTTTCTATTTTAGCATTAGGGCTTAATCCGTATATTAATGCTTCGATTATTTTACAATTGTTAACGATCGTTTTTCCGCAACTTGAAGAGCTTTCAAAAGAAGGGGAATATGGTCGGGAAAAAATTAATCAGTACACGCGTTTTATTACGGTTCCGCTTGCGGCAGTTCAATCCGTCGGGATGTTTGCACTACTTAAAAATCAGGGTATTATCGGGTCGATTACACCATTGGCGTTAATTGCAATTGTGGTCACAATGACCGCGGGGACATTGTTTGCGATGTGGTTAGGAGAACTGATTACAGAGTACGGTATCGGAAACGGAATTTCACTACTTATTTTTGCCGGTATCGTCGGACGTCTTCCGGTGGCTCTTGGACAAACCGTCACAACGATAACCGCAGAATATATGACGAATGTCATTGTATTTGCGATATTGGCAATAGCAGTTATTGCTGCAACCGTGTTCGTGAATGAGGCGGTTCGCCGGATTACCGTCCACTACGCTCGTCGGATTAGAGGAAACAAAGTCTATGGTGGAGCCACGTCGTATTTGCCACTTCGGGTGAATCAGGCGGGTGTTATTCCTATCATTTTCGCAGTATCACTTGTTTTATTGCCATCATTAGTCGGCGGTTTTCTTCAGCAGTTGAAAAATCCTGCATTTGTGGGAATAGGAAGATTTTTATCCGGCCTTTTTAATCCAAACGGTGCCTCATACAATATTATTTATTTCTTTCTCGTCATAGGGTTTACCTATTTCTATACTGCAATTACATTTAATCCAACAAAGATCTCTCAAGAGATCCAAAAATATGGCGGATTTATTCCTGGAATTCGTCCTGGTACTCCGACTGCACAATATTTAAACTACATCTTAACGCGTATTACACTTGCAGGAGCCCTTTTCTTAGGGGTTATTGCTATTCTTCCATCAATTGCCAAACAAATTTCGGGTGTTTCAACTTTACTCGTTGGAGGCACAGGAGTTTTGATCGTCGTATCAGTTGTTTTGGAAACCGTGAAAGCACTCGAAGCTCAATTGGTAATGAGAAATTATGAAGGCTTTTTGAAAGAATAATTTATGCATATTTTAATGTATGGTCCGGAAGGATCAGGAAAAGGTACGCAAGCAAAATTATTAAGCGAAACTCTCGGTGTTTCCATATTAACTTCTGGGGATCTAGTTCGTGAAGCGGCAGCAACGGACAAGGGTCATATTGGTAATGTTTCCCGGCTAGCTCTTAATGAAGGTGCCTATGTCGCCGACGTAGACATGTATACATTATGGGAAAGAAAGATTGTGGAGTATGGGACAAAAAGTGGATGGATAATGGATGGATTTCCAAGAAATGTTGAGCAAGCGAAATTTTTAGAAGAAAATTTACAACGTCTTGATTCTAAAGTTGATGTGGTAATTTATTTGAATATTAGTGAAGAAGAGTCTTTGAAACGACTTATTAAACGGGCTCGTCCCCTTCATCCTGGATCAACTGAGCTTCATGATTCGCCGGAACGGATTAAAAACAGGCTTGCAGTTTATAAGGCTGGGCAGAAAGATCTGTTGACATATTACAAAAACAAAGGAATTCTACTTGAGGTTTCAGCGGAAAAGTCAGTCGAAGATGTGCACAAAGATATTGTTAGCCATCTTCCACAATGAACGAGCCACTCCATATAGCGATTGATGGTCCGGTTGCTTCCGGTAAAGGAGATATCGCAGCCAGGTTAGCCACATCACTAGGCTTACTTTATATTTATACTGGCGCTATGTATCGCGCTCTTGCATTAGCTTGTATCAATCATGGAGTTTCTTGTAAAGATGAAAAACGAGTGATGGAACTTCTCAAAACGTTAGCGATAGATATCGTTTCACATGCGACGGGAAGTAAATATCCATATTCCGTATTATTAGACGGTATTGACGTAAGTGAACGAATTACAAAACAAGATACTGCCCAAGGGGCATCGGATGTTGGAGTATTTCCGTCAATTCGAGTTTGGATGGTTAAAAGACAACAGCAGATGGCAAAAGGGAAGAGGGTTGTTATGGAAGGTCGGGATATCGGACTTCGGGTTTTGCCTGAGGCGCAATTAAAAATATATTTAACCGCATCAGTGGACGTACGAGCACAAAGAAGATATATTCAATGGAAGGCAAGTGGTATACAGAAAACGTTCGAAGAAACGTTAGCGGATACAAAGACACGAGATTTACAAGATACCACTCGAACCATAGATCCGTTACAAAAAATTTCTGATGCGTGGGAGATTGATACAACTCACATGACTCAGGATGAGGTCGCCGCCGCTATAATTAATGAACTAAAAGAAAGGAAACTCATATGATAAACAGGAAAACAAAAGAGGAAGTTGCCGTTATGCGCGAGGGTGGAGAAAAATTAGGAACTATTCGAGAAATACTCATGAAGTATGCAGAACCTGGTATTTCTCTTCAACAGATAGAAAAATATGCATGTGATCTTATCGATAAATCCGGCGGTACTGCATCGTTTAAAACTGTACAAGGATATCACTGGGCAACATGCTTATGCGTTAACGAGGTTGTGGTTCATGGAATTCCTAATGCATATGTGCTTCGTGATGGTGATCTTTTAACTATTGATATAGGGCTTATTTACGGAGGTTTTCATACCGATACAGCATCGTCAAAAATAGTTGGAAAAGACACCTCACCCGAGAAAGAAAAGAAAGAACGGTTTCTCAAGATTGGATTCGATACGTTGATGAAAGCAATAGATCTCTGTCGTATCGGACACCGAATTGGAGAGATATCAGCCTCTAATCAAAAGATGATTGAAGATGCAGGATATGGTGTTGTTAAATCATTAGTAGGTCATGGAGTAGGCCACGAGCTTCATGAAGATCCGCAGATACCAAATTATACGCGCGGAGATATTGAACATACGTATCAATTCCAAGGAGGGGAAACAGTTGCCATTGAACCGATCTATGTCATGGGTAATCCATCAGTCGTTTATGAGAATGATGATGGGTGGACAATAACGACCAGGGATAGGTCTTTAGCCGCAGTTTTTGAACATTCTATAGCAATAACGGAGAATGGGCCCATCATATTGACCAAAGCGGGAATTTAAGGTACAATACCGTTTATTGCGTCGGGGTTCCCGACAAGGTCGGGATAGGTTCCCCGTCGTTTTTTACGTGGATTATGATCGCCGCAGTGCGGGATCTTGAATTTTTATGACGCATCAAGGAAATATAGAGGTCGAAGGTGAGGTTGCTGAGTGTTTGCCAAATACATTGTTTCGAGTTAGGTTAGCAAACGGTCATATTATACTTTGTCACTTGTCAGGAAAAATGCGATTGAATTTTATTCGCATTATGCCGGGCGATAAAGTGAGAGTTGAAGTAACTCCGTATGATCCGGGTAAAGGAAGAATAACGTACAGAGTCAGATAAAAATATGAAAGTTCGAGCAAGTATTAAAAAAATGTGTGTAAAGTGTAACGTTGTAAAACGCCGAGGACGGACGTATATTATTTGCGAAAATCCAAAGCATAAACAACGACAAGGATAATTATGGCACATATAGCAGGAACAGAAATACCAAGTGAAAAACGATTAGATATTGCGCTAACCTATATTTATGGTATAGGTCGTACGAATGTGAAAGCGGTCCTGAAAGATGCACAACTTCCTCCCGAAAAACGCGTTAAAACCCTCACAGACGAAGAAATAAACAGAATCTCGAAAGTTATAGAAAAAGGATATACCGTTGAAGGCGACCTTCGCCGACAAGTCCATGAAAATATTAAACGTCTTATCGAAATTCGTTCGTATCGCGGTAGTAGGCACACAAAGAATTTGCCATCCCGTGGACAACGTACTCGTTCTAATGCCCGTACGAAGAGAGGTAAGAGACTGACAATCGGAGCGATGAAAAAAGATGATCGTATAAAGACAGATACAAAAGCGGCCCCAGCGGCTGAGGCAAAGAAGTAATAATTTTTTATTAATACTATGGCAATCAAAAAAGTAAAACGAGTAGTAGAAAAAGGGAAAGTCTTCATTACAGCCACGTTTAATAACACGCTGGTGACTATTACTGATGAAGGCGGAAATACACTCTATTGGGGATCTTCCGGAATGGCTGGTTTTAAAGGTGCTCGTAAATCAACTCCGTATGCCGCGACAACCGCTATGGAGGCGGTGGCCCGAAAAGCTATGGATATGGGCATGAGAATGGTCGAAGTCTACATTAAAGGGCCTGGAGCGGGTCGAGACGCCGCTCTTAGAGGGCTTAAGGCAGCAGGACTTGGAATTTCACTTATTGCCGATATTACGCCTATTCCACATAACGGAGTGAGAGCAAAGAAAAAGAGGAGAGTATAACCTATGGCACGATATACAGGACCTAAAAATAGATTAGCACGTCGGGAAGGTATGGATCTTGGGATGAAAACTCCAGGGTCGAAATCGTATATTAATTTACAAAAGCGAATGGGTGTTATTCCCGGTCAACACGGTGTAAAAAACCGAAGGAAAGTTTCAGATTATGGTATACAGCTTCGAGAAAAGCAAAAAGTGAAACGACTCTATGGAGTCCTCGAACGACAATTCCGAAAAACGTTCGACCAAGCAAAGAAATGGAAAGGTAATACAGGAGAAAAATTATTGGAATTTATGGAACGGAGACTCGACAATGTCGTCTACCGTATGGGATTTTCTCCAACCCGCGGCTTATCTCGCCAACTTGTTTCTCATAAGCACGTTATCGTGGATGGAAAATGTGTCAATATTCCTTCTTTCCGAGTTGAAAAAGATATGGTAATTACGTTAACGACAACAGGGATGGGTATTCCGGCAGTCAAAAAAATGCTGGATGATACAACAGTTCGCCCGCCCACTTGGATTGAACGAAAAGGACCGGTAGGTAAAGTAGTTCGTTTGCCGGAACGAACAGATATTGGTGAGGATATCAACGAACAATTGATCGTTGAGCATTATTCTCGTTAAAAACAGGAGGTAGGGTTTTCGGTTGGCACAGAGTATACGTCTCTCTATGCGAACTGATGACTTTTACAATCAACATATGGTGGATCCAACGTTTCACATTAAAGTCGAAACCGAGAAACCGGGTTTCGGCAAATTTAGTATTGAACCCCTCGAACAGGGTTATGGCCAGACAATGGGTAATAGTCTGCGTCGGGTTCTTTTATCAACTCTTCCGGGAGCCGCTATTTCATCGGTAAAAATCAACGGCGTCAAACATCAATTTTCTACCCTTGAGGGCATGAAAGAAGATGTCGTCGAGTTTATCATGAACCTTAAAAAGGTTCGCTTGACGATTGAAGGA
>Ga0182027_10008073_pt1 | contig 15388 bp, 13 predicted proteins | sample 712E1DmetaG_FD_121300 | JGI IMG/M metagenome (GOLD analysis project Ga0182027, IMG submission 121300) | Permafrost microbial communities from Stordalen Mire, Sweden - 712E1D metaG (Illumina Assembly) | ecosystem: Environmental > Terrestrial > Soil > Wetlands > Permafrost | place: Sweden... | reverse complement strand
CCGATAGCCGCCGGGAAGCCGTAGCCCATGGTCCCGAGTCCCGCGGATGTGAGCAGCGTCCGCGGTTTATCAAACTTATAGAATTGAGCGGCCCACATCTGGTGCTGGCCGACGTCAGTTGCGATGATGGCGTTGCCACCGGTGACTTCGTAGATCTTCTGCACTACAAACTGGGGTTTAATAACGTCATCGGCATACTCATACGTTAAAGGCCTTTCCTGGCGCCAGAACTCAATCTGCTTGAGCCAGCTTTTGCGTATCGCTTCCCATGGCTCTTTGATGGCGTGAATTTCCTTGTTGAGCTCCACCATCACGTGTTTCACGTCACCCACAATGGGAATGTCCACCTTCACATTTTTTCTAATTGATGTCGGGTCAATATCAATGTGAATGATCCGAGCCCCGGGCGCGAACCCTTCGATTCTGCCAGTCACACGATCATCGAACCGCGCTCCAATGGCTATGATAAGATCTGAATTATGAATCGCCATATTGGCATGGTAGTTGCCGTGCATGCCCAGCATACCGAGTGAGAGTGGATGCGTGCCGGGAAAGCCGCCCATGCCCATCAACGTTGTGGTTACCGGGATCTTTGTACTCTCCGTGAACTCCAGAATCTGATCTGCAGCATTTGAGCTCACCACGCCGCCACCGATATACGTTACCGGCTTCTTGGCGGTGGCAATGGCTTCGGCAGCTTGCTTGATCTGCCATTTGTTGCCAACAATGACGGGATGGTAGCTTCGAATTTCTACTTTGCCCGGGTAGTGGAACTCGGCTTTGCTGGTAACTACGTCTCTCGGCAGGTCAATGAGTACCGGGCCGGGCCGGCCCGTTGAAGCAATATAAAATGCTTCTTTGATGGTCTGGGCGAGCTCCTTCACGTCCCTCACGAGGAAGTTGTACTTGGTACAGGGGCGGGTAATGCCAACGATGTCCGCCTCCTGGAATGCATCATTCCCGATAAGGGGTGTGGGAACCTGACCTGTAAAGACAACAATGGGAATGGAGTCCATGTGTGCTGTGACAAGGCCCGTAACGACGTTCGTAGCGCCGGGTCCGGACGTAACCAAAGATACGCCAACTTTGCCGGTAGACCGCGCATACCCATCAGCCATGTGGACTCCACCCTGCTCATGTCGCGGAAGGATAATACGAAGGTCTTTCTGTTCATAGAGCGTATCAAACACGGGCAGGACGACACCGCCAGGGTAGCAGAAGAGAGTGTCGACTTTCTCCTTCTTCAAACTTTCCAGAAAAATCTCAGCACCACTTAGTTGTTTATTTGTCATAGAAGCACCTATGCAATACAGTAGAACGGCAGCGGTAGGGATTGAGCTCGCGCCTAGAAAACCGAAGACGGTGCGGCTCCCGAATATTACGCCTTGACGATCGCGCCGGTGTTCGCTGATGTAACCACCTTAGCATATCGCGCAAGCCAGCCGCTTGTGATCTTCGGTTGCCGTGGCTTCCACGCTGCCAGCCTCTTTTTGATCTCAGCATCGGAGACTTTTAGCTCCAACTTCCGATTACCAATATCGAGAAGAATTTTGTCGCCGTTCTGCACGATGGCAATGGGTCCGCCTTCAGCAGCCTCAGGTGAAATGTGCCCAACACACGGTCCCCGTGTACCGCCCGAGAACCTGCCGTCGGTCAAAAGCACGACAGCTTCACCCAGACCCATACCGGAGATCGCGGACGTCGGCGAAAGCATCTCACGCATGCCCGGACCTCCCTTGGGTCCTTCGTAACGGATTACGATCACATCGCCTTCCTTGATTTTCCTCGCGAGAATGGCCGTCATGGCATCCTCCTCGGATTCAAAAACCACCGCCGAACCCTCAAAATACGTCATCTTGTCGCTCATAGCGGTGCGCTTCACCACCGAACCGTTCGGCGCAAGGTTGCCGATAAGCACGGCGATACCGCCTTCCTTGTGGTAGGCCGTATCGAGCGTCCGGATCACATCAGCATTTACCACCCGGCTTGCCTTTGCGATCTCAACAATGGATTTCCCATTCACCGTAGGAGCATCCTTGAGAACGGACGTAAACCGCGACAGCACACCCGGAATGCCGCCCGCAGCGTCAAGGTCTTCCAGATAGTGATGGCCGCCGGGAAGCATATTACAAATGTGCGGTGTCTCCCTGCTGATCGTATCGAACATCTGCATTGAAATCTCAATGCCGGCCTCGTGGGCGATGGCAGGGATGTGGAGCGTCGTATTTGTCGAGCCTCCAAGCGCCATGTCGATACGGATGGCGTTCTCAAAGGCATTTTTTGTCATAATCGTACGCGAGGTAATCCCTTCGCGCACGAGAGAAACAACCCGTTTGCCGCTTTCAAAGGCAAGCCGCCGTTTCTCCGCCGAAACCGCAAGCGACGTTGCTGTTCCTGCAAGGCTCATACCGAGCGATTCCGTAACACAGGCCATGGTGTTCGCCGTATACATCCCCTGGCAAGAACCGGGTCCGGGGCAAGCACACATTTCAAGCTCTGCAAGGTCCATCTCCGACATCTCGCCTTTCCCGACCCTTCCCACGGCTTCGAAGGCACTTATGAGATTAACCCGCTCGCCGCGGTAGTTGCCAGAATGCATGGGACCTGCAGTTACCATAATCGTCGGGATGTCGAGCCGCGCTGCAGCCATAAGCATGCCCGGCGTGATTTTGTCGCAGTTTGTCAGAAGCACGAGGCCGTCAAAGGCGTGGGCCACAGAAATGGACTCGACGATATCGGCAATCAGCTCGCGCGAAGGCAGGGAATAGTGCATCCCCATATGGCCCATGGCAATACCGTCGCAGATGCCGGGCAAGCCGAAGAAAAGTGGCCACCCACCGCCCGCATGCACGCCTTTTTCTATAAATCGCTCCAAGTCGCGCATACCGATATGCCCAGGGATGAGATCTGTAAAGCTTGTAGCAATACCGATCATAGGTTTTTCAAGCTCGCTACGGGTGATGCCAGTGGCGAATAATAAAGACCTGTGCGGCGCGCGCTCCAAGCCTTTCTTGATACGATCGCTTCTCAATTCAAGCCTCCTATCCTAACGCACCATCCTAACGCACCATACGACTCAGAAAAAACAGTCCGTCTTTACCGGCATATCTGTTGTAACCTCGACTGCCGCTATTTTAATCTCCCTCCTGAGGGGAATACAGCACTAATCTAGCGGATCAACATGTAAAAGCCAATTGTCATTATTTTTAACATAGATACGGGAATAGAGTCAATAAAAAAATCCCCCCTTACTCTTTATCGTAAAGAGGGATTTTTTACGTCGCTTCTTTGAAAAAACATAAAAGGCAAGGGTAAATAGCACCTTGCCTCTACGCTATCAGGCCTGTCCCCTCTGGGTACGCCTGATTATATCCATCATCCTGTCTTTTGCCGCCAGTTTAAGTTTTTGGATTCGCTTCTTTTCCATTTCTTCCTCAGGAGTGAGGTAACGGCGAGTCGCAAAGGTCAATAATGTGTCTTCAAGATTCTTATGTTCCTGCTCCCATTTCTGGTACTCTTGATTCTCGCTCCTGAGTCTCGCCACTAGTGCTTCTTCTTTTACCTCCACATTCATAATGCTGCCCTCCTTTAGGGTTTAAAATCGATGAGAAGGTGTTCGCAAAGAGCAACTGTAACACACTTGAAATATAAATATATTGTTAGCCAAATTATCATATTTTCTGGGAAAAGGCAAGGAGTAATAACCGTCATGTAATCAAATTGTTACGTATACAATCTCCACGGTGGCAGTTTGCGGTATTTATACGGCATAGTGCAAACCTAATATAAGTGCTCCTACCGGATCATATCCCAATACATGTAAAAAAATGCGCTCTACACCGGCCTACTCTTTTCGTGCGGTGATGCTCATGAACGCACCGTTATACAGCGTCATAATAACGGCGTCCTCCATCGGTGTATCATAGTAATCCTTCCGTACCGATGTCCCGGCAAAGCCGAGATTTGAGTAGAGCTTGAGGGCTACTTCATTGGAGACTCGCACTTCGAGAAAGGCCCGTTTCGCACCTTTTTGTTGGCAGCGACGGAGCGCTGCCAATACTAAGCCTCTTGCAATTCCCACGCGTCTGCATGCCGACGTCACTGCGAGGTTCAGTATGTGCATCTCATCATCAACGAGCCAGAACACGATATAGCCAAGCACAGTGCGAGCCGGTGCATCCGCGAGCGCCACCATAAGCGTAGAGACAGCCGGGCTCCGGAATTCTGAGAGGAAGAGATTTTTTGACCAGGGCATGCTGAATGAGGCCTGTTCAATGGCTAAGACTTGGTCCATGTCTTCCTTCATCATGAAGGCTATCGTTCTGTTTGTCTTTTTTCCCACGCGAGCTCCGCCTCAGGCCTGCGAATATACAGCGGTGTCAGACCATCCGGGTCTGATTGCGTGCCTTTTTTCATCATATCCAAGCCGATCTCCGCGACTGCCGCCGCAGAAGGGAGAGCTGCGGACCGAGGTGCAAACAACGCCGAACTGCCAAATATCTTAATAATTTCTGTCTGAAAAAGGTAAGCAGCCTCCCCGGTAAAAACCGTCTTACCACTTATCTGTTCAGCAAGCCGGTTGAGCGCAATCACCCGTTCCGGCATCACCTGCACGAGAGCAGGGCCATCATATATATACAGTGAAGCGTACACCTCGTTCTTGCGTGCGTCGAGCAACGGACAAACCGGAAATGCTGAATACGGTATGTTCCAGGCAAAAGCTTTAAGCGTTGGCACGGCAGCCACGGGCTTTCCGGTGGCAAGTACCAGTCCTTTGACCGTGGAAAGACCAATGCGCAGACCTGTGAAGGATCCAGGCCCGTTGGCAACGGCAAAACCGTCCACTTGAGATATGACCATGCCTGTATCTTTAAGCACGCGGTCTACCGTGGTCATCAGTCGTTCGGAGTGTGTCACTTCGATATTCAGGCTGTACTGGGCGATAACGCCGTCTTCCGTGACAACTGCCACACTGCCAGTTTTTGTCGATGTTTCTATTCCGAGAACAACCATGATCTTTACCTTATCGCAAAAATGAAAGTCCGGTAATCCCGCTGATGATTTTCAATATAGCTTTCATGCACGAGCGAATGATGCAAACAATGTCTGTGCCGCAATTGACGATCTGAGGAGGCCTCGTGCATAATACCTCGGTCCCTTGCCTGCGGACTCCTCCAATCGACGTTTGCACCCCGCCATCAGTCCCAGGACAAATAAAATCCATTTGTCTGCTCCATGTGCTCGGCAAGTTTTTCCACCGTCCGCGTGTCATGTGCCAGGACATCAGGCGCAAACGCTGATACTTTCTTTGCAAAGGCCAACATGTTGTTTGGCCGTCTGACGAACTTTGCCTCGACCCAGTCCTGCCCTGCACCCGTGATCAAGAAGGATCCATCCCTCTGCTGCCTCTTCAGCCATGCAATGATTGCTTTTGTATCAAGATGGTAGTTCATGCCCTCTGTTCTCTGGATGCTTAGGATATCATAGGAATTGTTTCCCTGAACGACGGTAACAATATCCTTGAGGGTTCCATATCCCCTGTATGTTTTGAACATTACGTACCCTTTTGTGCGCAAAGACACCCGGAATCCATCCATGAGTTCGTCAGATTTCTTTGTGTGAACACTGAAGCCTGCGAGCATCTTGCTCTCGATTCCCTTCTCGCCTTTCAGATTCTCAGTCTGCATGACCACCGTCGCAAAATATGGTTCTGCGACAGCATCAGAAGCATATTCTATCTGCTCAATAAGACCGGATGAAAAACCAAGTTCCTTCCGCTGTTCCGGGCTGAGAACGGGAATCTTGGATTTCACGAGCACAATGGGAGCCGATTTTTTCTGTGCCACCGGTTTTTCAACCGTGCAAGATAGAAAGGCGAGAATAATACATAAGGACCACAGGTATCTACAGGCCATAGCGGATATCGAAATGATGATAGTCTCCTTGGTACGGTTCCCAAGAAATCTCCACGTCCGTCACGTGCGCGCCATAGGGGCCCTTGCGACACCACGCAATCATCCCTTCAACCTTTTTCTTTTCGCCTTCAACGAGCGCCTGCACGGTGCCATCCGGCAAATTCCTGACCCAGCCTCCAACACCGAGACGAACCGCCTGATTGCGGGTGCTCGCGCGGAATGCCACCCCCTGTACGAAACCGTGGATAACCAGCTGCGCTCGTAGATGTTCCATATTTTTTGCTTGAGAAGAGTGCGATGACTGCCAGCTTCGATATAGAACCCCCCGATGCCCATTCTTCTCATTCGGAGCGGCCTTATAAATCTCCCATCGGGCCGAGTTTTCTTAGTCCTTTCGCAATCGTGCGCCTTGCTTTTTCCGTCTCGCCGCTCGGTCTCCCGATCGAGACACGTGGCTGTAACCCGTGCTTCCAGATCTCTGGCCTGGCACCCGTGAGCGGCCTTTGCTGTAGCTGGATGTTGTCTTGCGGGCTGGTCCGCGCTGCTCGTTCTTCCTTTTGTATTCCGGCCTGTTTTTTTTCGTGTCACCCTTCCTGCTATCAAGCCATGCCGCACGGCCCGGCCTGGCGTCCGCTGTCTTGCCCCGGTGGCCCCTTTTCGGGTTCCTGCTGCCTGCTGCCTGCTTATGGTTCCTGGCTGCCAACTCCTGAATTTTAACCGCGGTAATCTCGGATCCTTCCCGAAGCCCCTTGACTTCAATGGGAGTTAGAAAACGATAGGCGCCTTCCGGAAGATCGCCAAGTGAAAGGTTGCCAGTACGGATCCTCTTAAGCTTGATCACCGAGTGCCCAACGCGGTCGAACATACGCCTCACTTGACGTTTCCTGCCTTCGTGGATCGTGATCTCAAGCCAAGAATTTGCCGCTTCTTTCCGCACCTTCTTGATCTTTGCTGGTGCGGTCTTCCCATCATCAAGATAGATCCCTCTTTCAAGTTCACTCAGAAAATTATCATCTACCACGCCCTTGACTTTTGCCAGATAGGTCTTTGGAAACTCGTGTTTGGGATGTGTGATCAGGTGCGCAAAGTCACCGTCATTCGTCAAGAGCAACAGCCCTTCGGTGTTATAGTCAAGCCTTCCCACAGGGTAGACGCGAACCTTGACGCCCTTCAAGAGATCCTGCACAGTCGGCCGGCCTTCAGGGTCGGACATGGTCGTTACAAAGCCCGCGGGCTTGTTCAGCATAATATAGGTTGGCGGCTGCTTCGGATTGATAAGCTTCCCATCCACTTTAATATGATCTTTGGATGCATCTGCCTTGGTGCCGAGTTCAGTAACCACTTTGCCGTTCAGACGCACTCTACCTTCGGCAATAAGCTCTTCGGCAGCACGGCGCGATGTTATGCCTGCTGCTGCTATGATTTTTTGAAGGCGTTCTTGCATACGTAATTCAACCATCCTTTTCCCGGAGAATTTAGCCAATCTGTAATGAACTTGCACCGTATCCTGACAACAGGCCAAGTTCATTTTTCTTTATGATTATACAGATTAAACATTGGAAAGACAACATATCTCTGGCTACTCCCCATAGTTAAGTTAGGGCTTTGCGTTGATGGTTGGTAATATAATCAATGTGCAGCACGGTTTTCATCCCTAAAAAAACAATGGGCAAGCATGATATAATACTATCGGTGGTTTTGTTCGGAGGATTCGGAGCTGGACTACGATTATCGGATTCGTTGCAACCCTGTTACTGATCCTTGCTGTCTCAGGCATTCCGCTTCTCGAAAAAAAATACGGGGGGAACAAGGGATTCGAGGAGTATAAGGAGCGCACAAGCCCCTATGTCCCCATGCTGTAGAATATGCGCTGTTCATGCATCATATGAGTTATGGTTGGATTCTTCATATGTTCATGCTGTCAGAGTGAATCGGTTCCATTTTACAATTTACTTGTAACAGCAGATAAAATCTGGTATAAGTCAACGACGCTGGGACTCACAGGTTAGGCAGCATCGAAATGCCTCCAATTCGATCACCAATAAGGAATGCATGGATAGCAGTATAATTGAGCGGGCAAAGCAGTTCGAATTTGTGGCGCTTTGGTGGGAATGGCTGACTCGATATCAGGATGGGGCATCAAATACCGCACCTCCAGCACCACCGTTCCCGAATCTTGGTTATGGATATCGTGCCGGACAATTCTGGCCCGGCGGAGCGTGCACTGAAGACTATACCGAAGAGTGGGAATACTTCTTTGACACCATGGCTGCTGAGCACGGGCTCCCGAGCATTAGCATTCATGCGTTATACTGCTATGAGCAGTACCCATCCTGCCGCCGTTTTGTGGACTCAGGCGGAACGGATTATCAGTATCCGCGCTGATACGCTACAGGTCAATACCCGTTCAGGACATAATTTACATGAAAACAATTTGCTGCAAGTTAAAGAACATTGCTTGCATACTATGCATAGCGATTTTATGGAGAACGTAAAACCGTTAAAAAGCCCTCCGAGTCTCCGCTGAGAAACTCCTGTTTTTGACGATGGTAAAAATATTTTTATTTCTGTAACATTGATTCATAACATGCTATGATTTCCGGGGACGGTACAGTCTGCCCGTGATCTGGTCAGGGACGCGTTCGAGCAACATATCATACGGCATTTAAGCACACGAGGTTTCATGTATGCTGAAAATAATTGCAGGTGACTTGCACATTGAAGTCACGACGGGAACTCCCTATGAGGTCGGAACGGTCCCGAAATATTACTTAAAGTTTTCTGATGAGTCAGTGGCAGCTGTGTATAAGCCCGGTATCATTAAAAGCGTCAGTGACAGGCATTCTGAGACAATAAGAACGCTGGGGGGCTCTCTCGTTGCATTAGAACCAGACGTCCTAACGGGCGGCTATATAACATGCGCGCCTACGCAGCAACAGTTGAAACGATTTCAGCAGGCCTTATTTAATCTTGAAGCACTCAGGGATTTTGTCCTGACCGGAAAAAACCTAACCCTCGTCAGGCACGAAAAACTGGACTATGAAATGGAAGTACCAACCGATGAGGACTTGTTGGTTTTTTTTAGAAAGATAAAGAGTTTGTCTGAATTGGAAATCATCGCACAGCAGTTGAATAATCTCCTGGGGCCCATGGACATTGTTCACCCCGATATAGGCGATCGGGATTATCTGGCATTCTCCTTCTCCCAGGGATGCGATGGCGGATGCGTTAAATGTAATTTCCAACACAACAGGCGTTTGATACCGCGATCACAAAAGGAACTACACAATCAGATAGAGTTTTATAAGAATATATTTTCGCCTGATGAGCGGGCGCGATTCGAGATTTTTGCTGGGAATCACCGCGGGCTGGGAATAGATTTCGAACTGTTCGCTAAGCACATCGGCCGGATCAGAAATGATGCCGGGATGGGCGGTGGAAGGGTCTTTGCCTTTTGCAATGCGGAAGATATCTTGCGTTTACACGAACAGTATGGAGCAAAGGATTTTGAGGCAAAGATGCTTACCATGGACCTTCACTTGAATCTGGGTGTTGAGACTGGGTCGCCCTCCGGGTTGAGAGAATACGGAAAAAATACTGACCTCGCTGCCATAAGAAAAGCACTGACAATTTTAAAAAATACGAAAATATCATACTCTGTTAATATTCTTGCCGGTGTTGAATGGGAGAACCATGTATTAGAAACCGTTAAGCTCTTCCGGGGATTATATCGCCCGGCAGATAATAAACCAGCGGTCTATTCTTCGGAATTCATTAATGAGCTGGGAAATGTTGACAGGCAGTTAGAGACAGAGCAAAATGCGATTTTTCGCAAATCCTTGAATGAATGCGGAATCCATATTTTCCGATATACATTTGTGCCCTTTAATACGATCAACCATACTCTCCGAGAGGTAACCTGTTGACAGGCAGTCAGTTTTCTGGCAACAAAATCCAAACAGTACAGGCATGGTCCGGCGCTATCTAAGGAAGACCCTGAACGCCGCTGTTGACGTGATATGAAAGCGTTGATGCTTTCGTTGAGGACAAGAATACTTATCTCTGCAGAGAATTACGGTTTACCGGGAGGAATAAAAAACCAGCATCCGTCAGAGGAATCGTATTGTTTCATGAAATACAAGACTTCCAGCAGCAAGGAGACCGCGGTCAAGTTACCAATCCAGTGCTGCGGTTAAAAAAGAGCCGCTTACTGGCGCCCTTGCCTCAACGTCAGCCGATCCGTAAGGCCGGCATGCGTTTTCTTTCCCTGCTCTTTTCACCTAAGAGCACACACGGCTCTATCATATATACAGGCCACAGGCTTCTTAGCACGGATGGCGGTTGATTCCCTTAATATCGTTTCATGGACGTTGCCAATGGGTGAAATCATGGCTCCGAAACTATGTTACAACACAAATACAAAAGGCGCGAAGTATTCAAAGCGCATATTCCACCTTGCCTGCTTCGCACCTCAAGCGTCATGGTCCCGCACTACAACTTCTGCGGTATACGTTCTGTCCCTACTCCATCCGGTAGTTTGGAGCTTCCTTGGTGATCACGACGTCATGCACATGCGACTCCCTGAGGCCCGCGCTCGTGATCTTGATGAACTGTGCGCGGGACTTCAGGGCTTTGAGACTCTCACAGCCGCTGTAGCCCATGCCAGCCTTCACCCCGCCAATCAACTGGTGCACGCTCCCCGCGAGTGTCCCCTTGTAGGGAACACGGCCCTCCACCCCTTCAGGAACAAGCTTCGCCATTTCAATTTCATGCGCCTGGAAATAGCGATCTTTGCTGCCCCGTTCCATGGCGCCGATGGAACCCATACCGCGATATACTTTATAACTCCGCCCCTGGAATAGCACGCTTTCGCCCGGGCTCTCTTCTGTCCCGGCAAAGAGGCTTCCGATCATGACACAGGATGCGCCTGCTGCCAGCGCTTTGGTGATGTCACCCGAGAACTTTATGCCACCATCTGCTATAACCGGGATGCCTGCCTTATCTGCCTCTTTTGAGCAGTCCATAACCGCCGTGATCTGCGGAACACCTGCGCCAGACACCACCCTCGTGGTGCAGATGGAGCCGGGTCCAATGCCCACTTTCACTGAATCAGCCCCGGCTTTGATCAGATCCCTCACCGCATCGGCGGTGGCGATGTTGCCTGCCACAAGATCAAGCTCGGGATATTTTTTCTTAATGGCCCTGACCGCATCGAGCACGCCCTGCGAATGGCCATGCGCGGTATCCACAACCACGACATCCACGCCGGCTTTCAAAAGCTCGGGCACGCGGTCGAGATAGTCTCCAACTCCCACTGCCGCGCCAACACGCAGCCGGCCGAGTTTGTCCTTACAAGCATATGGATATTTTATTTTTTTCTCTATGTCCTTTATCGTTATGAGGCCGCGCAGGCTGAAGTCCTTGTCCACGATCAAGAGCTTCTCAATCTTGTACTTCTGCAGGATCTTCTTGGCCTTATCAAGGGTGGTCCCAAGCGGGGCTGTGATCAGACGGTCTTTAGTCATGACCTCGGACACCTTAAGGGTTAGCCGAGTCTCAAAGCGCAGATCACGGTTGGTGAGGATGCCTACGAGTTTATTGCCCTTGGTAACGGGCACGCCCGATATGCGGTATTTCTTCATGAGGTCCAGCGCATCAGATATCCTGGCGTCGGGTGCAATGGTGATAGGATCGATGATCATGCCGCTTTCTGACTTTTTGACTTTATCTACTTCCTCTGCCTGTGCCTCGATGGGAAGTGCCTTATGAATGAAGCCAAGACCTCCCTCCTGTGCCAAAGCGATTGCAAGCTTCGCCTCGGTAACGGTGTCCATGGCGGCGCTCACGAGAGGAATATTCAACGTGATCTTCTTGGTAAGCTGCGTGCTGACGTCCACGTCTATGGGCAACACGTCTGATTTTGCAGGCAACAACAGCACATCATCAAAAGTTAGGCCTTCGCGAATCGGACCGGCAACCATGTAATGCTCCTTCCTCGTAAACCACCTGCGTGAAGCCTGATAGCAGGCCAAGCACTATGCGTGCTCTCTCATCATACCAGGCACTCGGTTTTATATACCGTTATTACGGTACTGTACCACACTGGAAGACAAACCTCAAGAAAAACCGGGTTACTTGATAAGAGAATCATCCGTTAGGAACGGGTTTTCACTCCGCTCAATCCCAATCGTTGATGACGGACCGTGGCCAGAATAAACCTTTGTTTCGTCCGGCAGTGTCATGAGATTCTGCTGGATCGACCGAATCAGAGTATGAAAGTCGCCGCCCGGAAGGTCGGTTCTGCCGATAGATCCGGCAAAGAGCGCGTCTCCCGTGAAGACCATCCCCTGCCCCAGCAGGCAAATTCCGCCAGGTGAATGACCGGGGGTATGCAGGACCTTGAGTGAAACTCCGCCTGCAGTGATCACGTCCCCATGCGTTACATACCGGTCGGCCGGAGGCGATGCAGCAGACTGCATTCCGAACATGCTTCCCTGATTCGCCGCCGATTCAAGCAGTCGCTTATCATCCGGGTGCATCAGGAGCTCCGCCCCGGTGGCTTCCTTAAGGGCTTTGTTTGCTCCTGTGTGGTCGAAGTGCGCATGGGTAAGCACTAAGTACCTGACATTGAAGCCCTTCTCGTTGATGACTCTCAGGATATCTCCCGCATCGTCACCGGGATCGATGACCATTGCTTCCTTGGTTTTTTCATCCGCGATGATATAGCAGTTCACCTGGAGTGGACCTACACAGAGCTGTATGAGAACCATTATTTATCTGCCCCCCACAATCGAGAATAGTGATGCGCTGACCTTATGATCATGTTCGGAATCTTTAAGACGCCGGATTACGCGTACCTGTATCTCTGTCTCATGTAGCTGCACGTTGTAGTTGCCTTCCTGAAGTTTCTAATGCCAAAAGCTTCTTCTTCATCATAAGCCCGCCTCCAAAACCGCCGAGCGCGCCTGATGAGTTTACGACTCGATGACATGGAATGATGATCGGAAGGGGATTGGCCCCGAGCGCCTGGCCCACAGCCCGGACAGACTTCGGGTTCCGTATCGCCCGCGCGATCCATACATAGGATCGTGTTTCACCGAAGGGAATCGTCGATGTTGCTTTCCAGACCGCCTTCTGAAAGGTTGTATAATAGCGTGTATCAATCGGAAGGTCAAAGACAATGCGATCACCGGCAAAGTAGGCCTGAAGGAGACGAACTGCCTTGTTCAGGTAATCATTCTGACGGTTCTCGCCTGACGATGGATCAGGCAGTCTGCCTGATGACAGGGCCTGCATGCGGCGTCCGTGTGCTTTCCGCGCCATTCCAGACTGCAGGCATTGAAGCGCAGCTTTCTTATCTTTCTGCGGGAGAATGATCCGGCTTATTCCCTGTGCAGTCGCTGCCACCCCTATCCAGCCACAGGGAGTTCTCACTGCAGTCATGAGGGTGTTGCCATATGCGACATCAGGCTTATTCATCGCAGGACTCATGCCCTCCTCTTTCTCTTTATGACTTCCAGAAGAAACACCAATTCCTCACTCTTCATAAGCCACATGGCAGTGAAGTAAAACAATCCACAACTGGCCAGACCGCCAAGGAGTAGAGCACTCTTGAACAGGATGTGCCCGCTCAAGTCCCATACGGGCTGCCTGCTGAACCACCACCCGATCACGCCCATGGTAAGAGAGGTGGGAATGATTTTAAGGAGCGACGACATGATCCTCTTGCCGTCGATACGGCCTAGTTTTTTCCTGAGGCGCGCAGTGAGCAGACTGATGTTGATAGTGGCCGCGAGCGACGTTGCCAGCGCCAGGCCTCCATGCGCGAGCGGGGTCCATAGAATAAAAATGGTGCTAAACAGAATATTTGCCAAGAGCGCAATGAGTGCGATCTTGACCGGGGTCGCGGTATCCTGGAGCGCATAGAATGCCTGTGCAACGATCCTCACGCCGGCAAATGCCCAGAGTCCCACAGCATAGAACAGAATCGCCGCTGCAGTGCCCTGTGTGGAAATACTGTCGAACTGACCGTGCTCAAGCAGGACTTGGACAATCGGCACGCGTAGTGCAATGAGCCCCGCCATGGCTGGAAACATAATGAAGAACACAAGCCGCATGCCAAGCGAGAGCGTTTCCCGAAATTCCTCTTTCTCGCGCCGCGCGGCCTGGGCCGACATCGTTGGGAGCACGGCTGTGGCAAGAGCAATGCCGAAGATGCCTAGCGGAAAGTGAATGAACCGCATACCATAGAACAGGTATGTGATGCTCCCGGTCGTAAGAAAAGATGCGAATATGGTTCCTATGAAGATATTGATCTGGTTTACCGACGAACTGAGAAACACGGGCAAGGCCAACGTCCCGATTTTTTTTACACCCGGATGCGTCGGTTCGAACTGGGGCCACAAGGTCATTTTCTGTTTGCGTAGTGCGGGTATCTGGATCAAAAATTGGCATAGCCCGCCGAGTACGACGCCTACGGCAACACCGAAAATAGGTTCGGAAAGAAACCGGAGACTCAGCAGCACAGCTGTAATGGTCAAAATGTTCAACATAACCGGCGACAAGGCAGGAGCTAGGAATGAGCGGAGTGAATTGAGCATCCCCATGGCCAGCGCTGCAAGACCGATGAACAAGAGGTAGGGAAACATGATCCTCGTGAGCGTTACACCGAGCAGATACTTATCATGCTCGTCCCTGAATGCCCAGCCCCAGGCCACCACTTTGACCACATACGGAGCAAAGATGATACCGAGCGCCGTCAGGGCGAGCAGTATCATCAACAGTCTTGCAAACATGGCGTTTGCCAAATGGCGGGCACTCTCGCGGGACTCCCTGGTCAGTGTTTCTGTGAAGACCGGAATAAATGCAGCGGACATGGACCCTTCCGCAAGCAACTCCCGCAGCAGGTTCGGGATCCGGTAGGCCACATAGAACGCATCAGCGGCGATACCGGTGCCGAAGGCCCAGGACATAACCATGTCGCGCACATATCCCATCACCCGGGAAACGAGCGTAGCGGCACCCACGACTCCTGCGGCTTTAGCGACTTTTACGTGTTCTGACATCCCTCTACACCCTTGGAAAGTTTAAAATAAGTGGTAACTTTATCAGAAAACAGCCAGGAAGAAAAGGTTTTTTTTCTTGACACTCGTCAGCTCTTTGTGTTACAAGATGAGACTGTTTACAATCCCAAAGGAGGCTTAGAAGTGGCAACGCACAAATCAGCGATCAAAAGACAGAAGCAGGCCGAAAAAAAGCACCTGACCAATAAATCCGTTAAATCCACGCTGAAGACCCTCGCAAAGAAAGTCGAACAGGCCGTGGAAGCCAAAAACTCCGATGCTGCAAAAAGCGCAATAATCAATGCCATGAAGGCCTACGACAAGGCCGCCTCCCAGGGCATTCTGCACAAGAGCACAGCAGCCCGGAAGATATCGCGTCTCTCTGCCAAGGTCAGCAAAATCACTACTGCT
>Ga0182027_10008071_pt1 | contig 15395 bp, 13 predicted proteins | sample 712E1DmetaG_FD_121300 | JGI IMG/M metagenome (GOLD analysis project Ga0182027, IMG submission 121300) | Permafrost microbial communities from Stordalen Mire, Sweden - 712E1D metaG (Illumina Assembly) | ecosystem: Environmental > Terrestrial > Soil > Wetlands > Permafrost | place: Sweden... | reverse complement strand
GATCAACAAGTGGATCGGCCCATCAGGGAGGATACCGCCCTTGAAGATTGACTCCATGGTCCTTGCCCTTCGGCTCAAGGTACTGTGGTCAGGCGTGCTCAGTGGCACACCCAGCAGGCCGAAAATAGAACCCATCAGTCCCTCGGTTTGACGCAACGTCAGGTGAAATGCCAGGCGCAGCATCATGCCTGTCTCGATTGCAAGCTCGGAATAGACGGATTGCCCGCCAGGGGTCGTCCGACGTGCCGCATTCCAGCCGTCCAGTACTTCTGCTGTGACCCATAGCGTCAGACTGCCTCGACGCCGAAGACCCGCATCGTACTCTGCCCAGTTTTTCACCCTAAACTTCATCTTGGGGATGTGGTGCCGGCGCGCGGCGTTGTGCTTGTTCGGCATTGATGAGGCAGCCCTTCAGGAATCTGTCCCAGAGTACCCGATCTTCAACCCGATCCGTGCAACAACGCCCATTCCAGCCGTCCAGTACTTCTGCGGTGACCCATAACGTCAGACTGCCTCGACGCCGAAGACCCGCATCGTACTCTGCCCAGTTCTTCACCCGGAACTTCATCTTGGGGATGTGATGGCGGCCCAGGGCGTTGTGCTTGTTCGGCATTGAACTGGCGCCCTTTCTGGATTCTGTCTCCGAGTAGCCGACCTTGATGTTTATCCGTGCAACAACGCCCGCTCACTATGTGCTCATGAATAAAGCAGGCTAAGACTATTCGACGGAATACGAGAACAGTTGAGCATTTCGCAGAATGAACTTGAATTTCACTAACTGGCCCTTGAGTTCTCTCAAATCTTTGTTTCCGGTCCAGGATACCAACTTATCGGAGATAGATCCTTTAATGGGGTGACACTCTTCAGAACTATAGCCAGGTATTGCTCTGCCCTCGGTATCTTCGACCTCTACTCGAATTTCACCCTCCCCGTCCTTAGATCCGGCAAATAGTTCAGACCAGGTTGGATTAACCGGCTTACCTGGAGTGCCAACGACTCCCGCAGATGCTGTGACATGCATGACCGATCCCCGAAGCCGAACTGGGCGAGTGACTACCTTTCCTTCGGAGGTCGCATCCAGAGAAACAAAGCCGTCCAGTGGCAACTGAGCTAGGGCGATCTGTCCGATATAAGTGTCGTCCACCTGACTGGAGTTTTCCTGATAATTTGGTTCGCTTTCAATCGCATTTGCATTGTGCTTTGCACTGTGACCGCTGTAATAGATGAACAGTCGACCATCCAGCAAGGCAGGAGGAGCAACTGACATGATCATGTCGCTGTCAAAAGAGTGACCGGTATATCCATTCTTCATGAAGCCCAGCGGGAGGAACACGCGCCGATAAACGCTCCGATTCCAAGTCTGACCATCGCGACTGGAAACCAATTGGACATCCAACTGTTGCGAATAGGTATGGAACATCCACAGGAAACCCAAATATTGATTTCCGTAGGCAAAAGGGGAAAGCCCATAAAACTCTGTGTCAGGCTGGTCTCCTCCATCCGGTTCCAGCACAAGCTCGTCATCCTTCCAATGCACAAAATCATCGCTGATGAGACGGGATACCTTCCGTATGGGCATGATGACTGACTTGTGATAAAGCCAGAACTTGTGGGACGCGGGATCCTGCATGACGGAGAAGGTGTCCCCGCTTGCAGTCATTGGCACCACCGGATTATGTTCCTCCTGGGTCCAATGAATGCCATCCGGGGAGAATGCGACCCACAACCCCTTGGTTTCTCGATCATAGTTATTCCAGTACGCTAATTTGTATCTTTTTGATGGATCCGATGCGTAGCCGTCCTTAATGACGCTGAGAGTCCACGAGTCCCATTTGAGAACAATGTTATTGTCTTTCGAGCCGCGAAACTCGACAAGACCTAAGTTTGGCCTCGTCCAGTGAATTCCATCTGTAGAAGTCGCATAGCACACGAACTCCTGGATGTCTGGTTTGCTCCGCGTAGCCAGGCTGTTGTACCACATCTTGAAGATGTGTTCCTGCTCGTCGTAGATAACCGTACCAGGCTGGAGTATCACACTTCCTTCCCACGGCTTTTCAGGTGGGAGCACCGGATTGGCAGCACTGAAGACAGGGGTGTGCAGGGTCCGCGTAACATGCTCCTTAAGCTCGATCTGATCGTCATCGACGAATAGGTTCTTGGAGGGATTCGCGAAGTAGTCTTGCGCGGCACATCGAACGAAACACAAGACGCATAGAAACAGCTTCGTAACGTCTTTCCTCATCATCTCTTCTCCGCAAAACATTTAGGCGTTTGAAACTCCTGGCATACCAATGTGGCATACACCACGTGGACTTACATTGAGGGGAGGAATTCAATACTCTCGCACTGTCTGGGTCGCGGCCTATGTTGCTTCAGCGCGAGGCTGATATCCGATTCTCGCGAGAATCTCAATCAGCTCCCCGCGGTAAATTGGTTCGAGCGGTGCCAGCGGAGGTAGTGGATCTCCCACCGGAGGCCCGATCAGATTGAGTGTGGCCTTCATTGTGCTGAACCAGTGAGCACCCGCGCCGCGATTCGAATAAGCGGAGAACTGGAAGCGCATTAAATCGGCTAGAGGTTTCCAAAGCGCCCGTGCCTTGGGCAAATTGCCTCGCGCGATGGCCTGATAGAGTTGCTGTGCGGCGCGAGGGACAATGCTAAGAATGCCTGAAATCCATCCGTGCGCGCCATGGCAGAGCCCTTCGAAGGCAACCGAATCGATGCCGCAGTAGACGCGCAGATCTGCTGGAGCCTGCTGCAGCAGCTGACAGATTCGATCGGGCTCGGCATTGGACATTTTCACGCCGCCGATGACGCCTTCTTTCGCCAGTTGCACCAAGTCAGCCGTGCGCAAGTCCACGTTGGTGAGAGGTATGTTGTGGTAGAGGATGATGGGGATCGAAACGGCATCTTTGATGCGGCGATAGTGGTCCATGGTCTGCACCGCTGTCGAGGACATGTAATAGGGTGGCACAATCAGCAGAGCGTCAGCACCAGCCGCCTCCGCATGGCGCGACAACTCCATTGTTGTCCGAGTACTGTAGTGGTGGGTGCCCGCCCACACCGGCACCCGGCCGTGGTTGACGCGAAGCACTTCGTCGAGCACCCGCTCCCGTTCGATTACTTCAAGTGCTACGAATTCTCCGGAACTTCCCAACGGCGACAGGCCATTCACACCTTCTGCAAGAAGCCATTCGACGTGAGGTCCGATCTGTGAGAGGCAGATGCTGCCATCTGCTGAGAACGGAGTTACACTGGACGCAACAATTCCTGCAGGAAGCGCTATGCCTGTACCCGGCCGTGGTTCGGAAGTAGATTGGGCTTGATGTAGAGACATCCGCTCTCTCCTCACACTTTCGCATTCATTACGGTTCATGACAATCGACGTTTCGGAATCCCGCTCGAGCTGTCGAGAATTGCTCATCCGGCCTTGGCCGTCTATCAGACTTGAATTCGCGACAGAAACTCCGCCACTCCGCGGATTCCAGTTGACAGCCGGAATACCGCACCGCTGTCTGGCTCCGGATCTGATACTCCTGTGTCCTTAGCGGTAGTTACATAGATCTCCGAGAGGCTTGGCCCGCCAAATGCCAGGCTCGTGACCAGCTTCGCAGGCAGTGCGATTCGCCGTTCTTCGATGCCTTCTGGTGAGTAGCGAATGACGCATCCCCCGCCCCATCGCGCGGACCATAAATAACCTTCTGAATCGCACGTCAGCCCGTCTGGTTCACCGTCTGCTTCAAGGCAGCGAATAAAGACCTCCTGATTTGTAATATCGCCGCTTTGCCCCGAGTATTCGAACCGGTAGATCGCGTATGCTTGTGAGTCGGTGTAATAGAGGTGTGTGCAATCGGGAGAAAATGCCAAACCATTGCTGCAGCCAATGCCCTCGACCAGCTTGCTAAGCTTACCGTCGGGGTCGAGACGGTACAGTCTGCCAAGCCGTTCTTCTGTGGGCATCGTCCCACAGAAAACGCGGCCTCTGGGATCTGCGATCACATCGTTGAATCGCGTAGTCCTCTCGTCCGGAATCTCCTCGACCACAGTATGAATCTTCCCGTGTTTCAACTGGGCGATCCTGCCGCCTTCCATAAATAGAAGCAGTGAATTGTCAGCTTGTATCGTAAAGCCGCCAACCACGCCTCCTTCGTACACCTTCTCCGTGACACCTGAATCCGGGTCGTAACGATAAACGCTGCCGGCTGGAATATCTATCCAGTACAGGCACTTCTCCGCACTATGCCAGAGCGGATTTTCGCCGAGCTCGCATCGGATACCGCCAAGGGAGGACGCTAAGTTGGTCATAATTCTGTCAAATCCTTCGCCGGCTTAATCTTCGGCCGCATACAGATCGGATACCTTTGGAAATACTTCGGTCTCCACGGTGTTGCTGGACACCACCACTTGGGTATGGAATTCGGGACGGCACAGTCATTTCGATAGCAATTCCCTATACCCCTTTTGCTCTCTTAGTTCAACCGGCTCTCCCCAGCTTCCCCGCTGTCGGAGACTCCCGACCGCGAGCACTCACAAGCTCAATCCCCACAATTGCTCCGCTCCTGACAAGGAGCGCTTCATCGAAGTTATTAATCGTGGGGCAGATATGCCGTGGCACGAGATAGAGCTGGTCTCCGACATTCGGACAAGCTCCTCCATTTACCTTGATCGTAAGATGTTCTTCGCTCGGCGCCTGCGGCTCGAGCTCCGGATGGCCGAGAACGGCACATGTCGGCACGCCCGCATCGGCAGACACACTTTTGTGGCCGGCGTCGCATGTCACAATATCGGCGCTCGGTTTGCTGACAACGGTTGCTAGTACGAGCGCCGCCGGCACATACCCAGAGTTCGCCGGCACTTCAGTCAAGCTGTTTATGTCGCAATATACAACTGTTCCAGGGGACACGCGATGGATGCTTCCACATGTGCTGAGCGGAGAATAATCGAAGGCAGCGCCAAATGTAGGCGTTCCGGAAGTTACGACCTCCGGCACTTCGATACCGCATTTGTGGAGTTGGTGAATGAGCTCAGCGAGACGTACATAGCCTTTGGTCGCCTTATCCTCATTCTCGCGCAGACCATCGCCGTGAATATGGCCATCATAGTAATGCAGCCCTCGGAACGACTCATGTCCTCCAAGGATGGCCACAGCCTTGAGAACATCCTTTTCGGGCATTCCGGTGCGATTCATTCCTGGATTGATGTCAACAAACCATCCGACTGCCTTGTTTTTCCAGGCAAGCGCCGCCTCGATGCTGTCGACCAGAAACGATACTCTTGTGTTGGGGTACTGCATTGCTAGTTGCGCAACCCGGTTCCGGCAGTATCCCGTCGCGGGATATGCCATGAGCACATCGCTGGCTCCAAGCTCGCAAAGAGTACGAAGTTCCAGCGTAGTCGCCGCCTTGAAATTGCGGATACCGCTGGCCATCAACTGTTTCATCACAAAGGCCAGCTTCGCGGTCTTTACATGCGGTCTCCATCGGTCGGGTTCTCCACCGAGCCGCTGAATCGTCGCGCAAATGTTGACGGTCACAATGTCCGGATAGATTACGAGAGCCGGCGTGAGAATATCTTTCGCGCCCTCGAACTCGTATTCCGCTAATTCGTATCTCTGCATGATGGATGGCATCCGTTCTCAACTCGGCCGTTTCGCTTTGATCCTGCATTGACGGTGCCGGGAGCGAGGCGAGAAGGCGCGACAGCGCAATACCTCATCCCCGCCTCCGCCTCGTTCATTTATCCCGCTGGGAAGGCGTTGCTGCCTCCACGGCAGCCGTGAACGTGGCGGCAGAACGACGGCCCGGGCCTTCTTCCTGACCTTCGCCGCCAGCACCGATGATCTTGCCATTCAGGTGAAAAAAATGATCCACTGCGACGCCTTCAGGCATCGGCGTTGTTTCACTATACGTCTCCTTGGCGGGGTCGAAGCGCCACGTTCGCTTTTGTCCGGTAAATAGGACGATCTCCTTTTTCACTTGGAGCGCCGTCAACGGTTGAGCATGGGCCAGATCCACTGGAAGTCTGGTCACCATAGTCCACGTCCGGTTCGATAGGTCGAATTTCATCACCTCTGGCGACATTGAAATGGCGTCGGCAACTTTGAGCTGGGATAGCCCGCCGAACACCCAGATTGCCTTTCCATCCGTGATGACAGCCGGCATCCATTTCCCAGCGCCGGGATAAGGGCCGAGCTCACGCCACGCATCTGATTTATTTCGTGCTTCGGAGTTATATGCAAATACCGTCTTCGTTATGGAAATCGTCGTGCAGCACGTTCCTTGACTATCGTACGGTTCAAACCTCGAAGAGCCGCCGACGAGGTACACGGTCTTGTCGACAACAAGAGCAGAAGCAAACAAACGGTCGACCTCCATCTGTCCTTTGCGCGCCCACTCATACCTTCCCTGCTTGCTTGTCAACGCGAAGATATTGCGGCTGACATGAGTTCCCGTATATCCTCCGAAGACGAGCAACGTATTTCCTACGACAGCAGATGCCGCAAAGGCAATCGCAACCGGCATATCGGGCAGCCGCTGCCATCTCCCGCTTACCGGGTCAAAGCCGTGTGTACTGGCCGAGTAGCGCTTGCGGATCCAATGCCCTGGAGCGCCGTCCCAATATGTTCCTCCAGCGATGATCAGCTTCCCGTCAATGACTCCCGCAGCATAGTCAGCTCGCGGCTCTGGCAATGGCTCCGATGTACTCCATTGAAGGTGCCAATCTGGCGCCGGGCCGCCCTGGCCGTAGCAAGTTGCGGCCGCCAGGTATAGTACAGCGACTGCCGCCACAAGCAGTCTCCGCAGTGACAGTACTCTCCTCATCCAGCTCTCCTCCGTCTTGCTGCGTGAACAAATCGCAAGTCTGAACGCGGAGTCTAAAGAACCCTGTAGGTTTCGTATACTTCCCGAAGGCTCTTCCCTCGTTTTAGCCCTTCGCGAACCTCCTTTTCCTTCGTACTCTTAAGCGTCGCCAATTCGAACACCTTATCGGCTATGGCGCTCGGTATTACAACGACGCCGTCGAAGTCGGCAAAAATGATGTCTTGGGGATGGACAAGGACTTCACCGCAGGTGATCGGAACGTCATACGCTTGCACGCGGCCGCGGCCTTTGGAGTCGAGAGCGCGAATGCCTGAATAGTAGACGGGAAATCCCATCTCCCTGATTCTTGTGCAATCGCGAATGTTGCTGTCACATATGCACCCTACTGCTCCGCGTAGAACCGCCGCCGTTGACATCAATTCACCCCATGGCGTGTTGCTCCCCGAGTGGTCCGTCGAATGCACCAAGACGTCCCCGTTCTTGAGAGAGTCAACAACATCAATCTCAAGTCCGTAGGGGTCTTCCTCGACAACATAGTTCATGACCATCCATTGAACTGTTCGCGCGCGCCCAATAAATCCAGGTGCCGGATCATTCTGCAGGAGAGGTCTAAGTCGTGAGTGCATAACTTGATTACGATATCCAAGCGAGTCCAATGCGTCGCTGATTGCCGCTGCATAGAATCCGCGGGAATTTATACCCGGTAAGATATCGGCTGGCAGAGGACCGGTGATAGAGTCGGTACCTCCTGATATGTTGGTCTTGGTACCACTTGCGCTCCCTGCTCGTAACGTGCTGCTCTCACTCATTTCCTTCTCCTCTACTCTTTCGTGCAATCCCATCAATCTCAACTTTCAAGCCTTCTCCCAAGACGGACTGAACAGTCGTGCGGGCAGGACGTTTCCCCGGAAAGTGTTCAGCATAGACACGGTCGAAGGCATCGAAGTCTTCTATGTTCTTCAAATGACAGGTGCACTTAACCAAGTCGTCGAATGTGCACCCAGCTGCCTCGAGGATTTTGCCTATATTCTTCATCGTGATCCGCACTTGCTCTTCGACCGACTCACCTACTATCTTCCCTGTCTTCAGGTCCAAAGCTCCTTGACCGCTGATATACAACCAACCGTCGCAGAGCACACCATCGGAATATGCGCCCGTGGCAGTCGTCCGCCCGGGGTGAACTATCCTGTCGTTATGCATTGAAGCTCCTTCACAATCTGTTTCGCTTGAGCGGGCGTTCTCTCCGGCGATCACCTCAGCGAATACGAGAAAATGCTTGCATTCTCTAAAATGAATTTGATCTGGACATGCTCGCCACGGAGCGACGTAATATCGCCCTTCCCAGCCCACGTAACCCTGTAATCATCAATTGCTCCTTTAATTGGATCGCAAACCTGAGCTGAAAAGCCGGCGATTGCTTTGCCGTCCTCGCGCTCAAGTTCGACACGCACTTCGCCCTCGCCATTCGCAACATTCCGATAGAGCTCGCTCCAGTCCTTGCTGTACGTATGGGACGCAACGAAGAGGTTCTTTTGATTGTCCGTCATATCCTCGGCCGCGCCGGATCTGAGCCCGCCCGCGACGAGAACTGCCAGTGCTGCGCTTGCGGCATGTATCCACAACCCCCTGCTCATTGTCTCCTCGACTCCCCTGTGTACTGTAGTTGCTTAGGCCGGTGCGTCAAATGCACTTTTTTGAACTAGCATAAAGACGATACTCGTGGCTGCCAATGGCATAACACTGGCAGTAATCAGAACTGGACCGAAGGAGATCCTGTCGGAGATGTAGCCGATCAAGTAAGTGGAAAGTACTGTCATCAAGCCGCCTCCGGTCCCGCTTAGCCCGCTTACAGTTGCCACAGAATCCACCCGGAAAAGATCTGCTGGCATCACCAGGATGATCGTTGTCCAGGCGGCATAGCAAAATGTAGCTGTACCAATACAGATAGTCATTGGTAGAGGTTTGTTTATGAAGGCAACCGGCCCCAGGGACAAAAGCCCAACCGAGAAGAGCGCAAGCGGCAATTTACGGGCAGAATGAACCGGCCATCCCCGCTTGATGAGCCATCCTGACAGCGCTCCTCCACTTAGGCTTCCAAGATCTGCTGCCACGAAGGGGATCCAGAACACAAAAAGATTGTTTGCAATGGGCAACCCTTTGGACACAAGGACAACCAACAGCCAGTCCATGACGAAAAACCAGACGGGATCCATAATGGATCGGCCAAGAATGACTCCCCATGCCTGTCGGTAACTTAGCAGGCGCTTCCACGATTGCCGGCCTGGTCCAGATTGACCTGATTGCCTGTCCTCCAGGATCAACCTGCGCTCGCCCTCTGTTATGTTTGGATGTACTTGAGGGCTGTAATAGAGAAAGCGCCAGGCGACGACCCACAGAAAGCCACTTAGTCCCGTAAACAGAAATACCGGCCTCCAGTCCCCGAAGTGCCGATAGACCATCAACACCAGCCACGGGGCAACAGCCGCTCCGATGGAGGACCCGCTGTCAAACACTGCCACTGCGACTGCGCGTTCACGCTTCGGGAACCATTCCGCCACAGCTTTTACCGCGCCAGGCCAATTAGCCGATTCCCCCACCCCGAGTAGTCCGCGGAAGCAAAGCAACGAGCGAAACCCTACAGCGAAAGATGTCAGAGAGGCGACAGCGGAATACCAGATAACCGTGAGCGTGAGGCCCAGTCTAGTACCCGCTCTATCAAGAAACCATCCCGACAAAAACTGACCTATGCCGTAGGTTGCCCGGAATACGATGAATATCCATGCCAGATCGCTATTGTTCCAGTGATACTGGACCTTTAAGAAGGGCGCCAGGACAGAGAGTGTCTGCCGGTCGATGTAATTTATCATCGTCGAGGTTAGTAGCAAGCCAGCTATCCACCAGCGCAGGTTTGGAATCTTCAACGCTGCTTTTTGTGTGGGCGCACCGAAGCTGCCGTCTGCTCCGGAACTGGCCCTTGCTCTATCTCTCTCTATCACGCCAACTGACCCCCATCGACAAACAGCATCGCCCCATTAACATAGTCGGCATCTTTAGAAGCGAGAAACAACGCCGGGCCTGCTATATCTTCCGGGACTCCGAGCCGTCCCAGTGGAATGAGATCCGCATACTTCCTCATGAACTTCGGATCCTTCAGAAAGGGCTCTGTCAGGCGTGTTCGAATCAGGCCGGGAGCAACTGCATTGGAGCAGATCCCGTATTGTCCTAACTCCCTGGCCAGGGTTTTGGCAAGAAGGAACAAGCCTGCCTTTGACACGTTATAGGGAGCCAGCTCGGCCTCTGCATCCCATGCATTGGTCGAGGCCATGAACACAAATTTCCCGGAGCGCTGCCTTATCATCTTCTTCGCTGCGGCCTGAGCAAACCAAAAGGCGCCTTTCAAGTTTATGTCCATCGTCCAGTCCCAGATCCGGTCGGTCGTGGCAATAAACGGGACGCCCTTGCTAACTCCGGCAACGTAGATCAACACATCGATTCGCGCCCAGGCGCGTAGAGCTTTTTTCACTGCGGCATTGACCTGAGGTTTCTTCCTCACGTCACATAAAGCCGTCTGAACAATTCCATGAAGTCCTTCGATCTCGCGCGCTGTTGCGGTCATCTGCTCCCGGTCAATGTCGGCAAGCAAAACCTTGGCTCCCTCGCTGGCGAGGCGCACAGCAATGGCTTTGCCGATCCCTTGCGCCCCGCCCACCACAATCGCGACTTGGTCTATGAATCTTCGGCAGTTGGGCTCAGGCATGGATTTCCTGCTTCCCTGCTGCCTTCTCTTCCGGTCATCCCGTTGCATGCTCATGTGAACCTCCTCACCTTCATCCAGATTCGAGTGACCCCACCTAGCCGTAGTGCGCCTCGCTGGATTCACTTTGGTACTCGGCGAGGATCGTTTCCACATCTATCATCTTTTCCGGCGGCATCGCCGTGAAGGGAGGTGCCGTGTTTCTCGCGCAGATTCCCACGACCTCAAGAGCAGCCTTAAGCCCGGCAAAAAACGCTCCATCAGTCGTTGCACCATTCACCGCATACAAGCGGCACAAACGCAGAACCTGTCGCTGGAGCCGGCGAAGCTGAACTAGATCCTCTGTGACAGCAGCTTCATAGAGTTCAACAAAAAGGTTTGGCACTACGCTGGCCAGCGCTATCACAAGTCCGGAGGCCCCACCCAGCAGCAGACTTGGACCGGCCAATTGTTCGATACCCTGCAGCAGGCTAGCTGAGGCCCTGCCGGTGAAGGTCTCCGCAACTTCAATGAATCTGCGGAAATCGCCGCTGCTTTCTTTGATAGCGATCAGATTTGGTATCGATGCGACTTCAAGCATTGCATCTCGGTCGAGCCGAACGTTGGTCGAAAACGGATTGTCGTAAAGGACAAAGGGTAGCGAGACTGCAGATGCAACCCGATGCAAGTACTGGATAGATTCCGCGGAATCGAGCGTGTAATAGTAAGGCAGAGTAGCGAAGCATGCGGACGCGCCGGCTCTCTGCGCCTCCTCCGAGTTCTTGATCAATGCTCTCTCGTCAGGATCTCCCACTCCCACGATTACGGGGAATCGACCCTGGGCCTTCTGAACGCAGATCTCGACGATCCTGTCCCGTTGATTCCGGTTCAAGCTGGGAAACTCGCTCGTGGACCCCAGAACCCAGAGTCCGTGTACGCCGCCTGCGATCACATGCTGAACAAGCTTGGAAAGTCCAATCTCATCTAACTGCCCGTTTGAAGTAAATGGGGTCGGTAATGCGGGAATCACACCCTCGATTTTCATGTTCTCTCTTTGCGTGTAACCTGACTTGCTCGACTGCATGGGTTGATTGGTAAGTCAGAAGCAGCGAAGCCTGGCGTCGAACCTATTAAGCAGAGGTTAATCCCCGCTTTGACGTTTAAGCAGCTTCGCCGCTTCCTTCCCGGATTTTGCAAAATCACTTGACTCTAGAAAGCATACTTCGCCCCGAGTTCCAGAATACGCGGAGCCCCCGCACTAAGAACCTGGCCAAACGTCGAATCCTGCAAGTTGCCATCGGGAACGCCGAAGTTCGGATGATTGAAAGCATTGAATGCTTCAACTCGAAATTCGAACTTTGTTTCATGAAAGAGCGTAAAGTAGCGACTTACCGCGATATCGAAGTTAACCAACCCTGGAGCTAACAATGAGCCGCGGCCGGCGTTGCCAAAGGTACCGGTCGGGTTGGCTATGAAAGCTGACGGATCGTCCCACTGGGTGCGGGATAGGTGACCTGGACGCGGATTGCCAACCCGGTTCGGGCGATCTTCGCCCTGACCCGTTAGTGAGTTATCGAGCCCTGTCAGCGGTGTGAACCAGGGTCCACTCTGGGCCGAGGCAATGGTCGACAATTGCCAGTCCGACAGCCAGCGCCGCGCCCACTTGTCTTGGAATGTGGGGGTGGAGGCAATCACCGATGTGGTAAAGACCTGCCTGTGATCGGAGAAGCAATTTCCACGGTCGGCTTTCGGGTTATTTGGATTCTGACTCTGGCCATTCTCTCCCGGCCACGCCTCTCCTTCGATGTCGTTGGTATCAATGCAGTGCGAATAGGTGTAGTTGGATTGCAAGTTCAGATTGTTGGTGAACCTATACCGGGCCGAGAGCAGGAGAGCGCCGTATTCGCCATTCCCGATCGCCTCCGGCCCATAAACGTCACCAAAATAGGCGCCGGCTACAGGATTTTGTAGAATCAGCACTCTTCTCTGTTCCGTGTTCCCCTCGGACGAACATGGCTGACCACTGCATGTCCCAGGGATATAAACCGGCGGATTCTGATCGACCACGATCCACTCGTGCGTAGTCTTGCTTCCAAGATAGCTTGCCGAGACCATCCAATTCTGCGAAAGCTGCCGCTCATAAGCAAGGTTCCATTGATCCACGGTCATGGGCGGGAAGTGAAGCGGCAGGTTCTCATAGATGGCATCCTGCGGGAATGGAACAGTGGCGCTGGTTGGTGGCAGGGGAAAGGGATTGCCGCCGGGGTAACCCGAGTATGGACTGCTAAGTGGGCCCGGGGGGTGCTCAAGAGACAGGACCTCTCCGAAGGGGGGTTCGTCGGCAAACCCCTCGCCATTCCACATCATGTTCGTGGTGTCAGACATGCGCGCGTACCCCACGCGGATCGTTTCAAGCCCCTTGCCCGTGCGATCCCAGATGAAACCGATCCTGGGCTCGAAGTTATTCATCTCCTTGTTGGTGTAAGCATATGGAATCCCCGGATCGGAGTTATAGAGCAGCCCCGGAGGTGCGTTCTTATAGCGAGTCGTCTTGGTGCCCGCGGCAAAGGCAGCGAAGTCGATGTGAGAGCCCTTGCCGCTGGCTTGGTATTCGGGGAAGAATGGCTCCCAGCGGAGGCCGGCTCTGATGGTCAGGTGAGAGTTCAAGCGAAATGTGTCATCGATGTAGGTGCCGAAGACGCTCTGCCGTTCATTATCGTACTCAGAAGCGGTCTGGATCATGCTGCCGATGTCGCCGAGCATAAAGTCCACCATCGCGCTTCCAGTGTAAGATCCGTCGAACCCGAAGTCTCCGTTTTGCATGAGGAAGTTGGATTCATTTGTCTGGGCGCGCTGGTACTCGAAACCGAACGACAGATGGTGCTTTTTGACCACAAGATCCAGGTCGTCCGCAATCTCATAGGTGGTGCACGGGAAATTCATGATGGGCGCGGCTTTCACACTGAATGCTCCATTCACGCCGAGCAGCAATTCGTTGTCACTGGCAGCATTGTTGTTGATTCCTACGGTTTTCGGGCCCGGGAATCCGGAAGCCGCCCCTCGCCGGTAGTCGAGACGATTGGCGCCCAGCCGAAAGGAGTTGATCATGTTTTTGGTGAAGGTGTATGTGTCTCCGAATATTTCGTTCAGGGCGGCAAAGTCGTGCAGTGAGTTGCTGGCCACCGCGTTGTTACCGCTGAATGTCGCAGGCTGGTTGTTAATGGCGTGGAAGTCGCGGAAGAAAAGTGAATGCTTTTCACTTAAGTTCCAGTCGACGCGATCGATGTACAAGTTCTCGTGGGAATTCTGAGACACCGCGTAGACGATCTTTCCACAAGGGTCAGTGGAGATGGGAACGAACTTGAGCACCCCAAGCGAAGCGGAATTGAATCGTGACGGCGGAACGTAGTCATTTGCAAATGGTTGGCCGGTCGTCGGGTCGGTAATGGTGTTCGCCACAGTGCTGGACTGGCAGTTGGCCGACTCATACAGGCTGAAATCGCCGTTCAACATCGCCTGAGTGGGAACAAATGAAATGGACTGGGGAGGAGCTGTAGCGTTCGTTGTTCCCTGGTAACCGCCGAAAAAGAAGAGCTTATTCTTCAGAATCGGCCCACCAATGGTACCGCCGAATTGATTGCGCCGAAGGGTGTCTTGCACAGTGGCGAAATAATTAACCCCGTCCAGATCCCCATTCCGCAAGTACTCGAATAGATCCCCATGAAATTGATTGCTGCCCGACTTAGTCACCATATTGACGACGCCGCCAGGATGCACACCCTCCCGCGCCGACAGAGAGCTGGTCTCGACATCGAACTCCTGCAGCGCATCAGGGAAAGGATAGGCGTTATTTACGCCTACTCCCGAAGCCATGTTGTCTACCCCGTCGAACAGCCAGTTGGTGCTGCTGGCGGCTCCGCCGGCAATGCTCACGGGAAACTCAGTTGGATATTCTTCCGTCCCGGAAAAATCAAACGTGTTCGGATTACTGTTGCCGGACACAAGTTGCACCGCGGTTCCAGTCAGAAGCACTAACTGCGTGGCAACGCGACCGTTCAGGGGAAGCGAGTCGATGCTTCGTTCGCTTATGACTTCCGAGATCGATGACTTCTCGGTATCAATTTGACGGGCAGCCGAATAAACTACGACTTCTTGGTTCACAGAGCCAACCTCTAAGGTTACAGGAACCGATAAGCGGTTCCCGACTTCAAGCTCGATGCCGGACTGGACAAACGACTTGAAGCCGCCTGCGCCCACTTCAATCCGGTACGGGCCGATAGGAAGATCGAGGAGAACGTAGGTGCCATCCGGACCTGAGACCGTGGTTTTCACGAACTGCGTCTTCGTCTGGATCGCTTTGATCTTGGCCGTTGGCACGACCGCCCCGCTATGGTCACTGACTACGCCCTGAATCTGGGCGCTTGCGACAGATTGCGCCGCGAGTGGGTCCGCTTGGAAGAACAGCAAGACGCCCACGATCAGCGATGTGATAGAGAGAATAGCTTTCATCATTGCCTCCGTCCTTCGCTTGCAAGTTCTTAAAGTGAAATATTGATTGCATTATTTATCTCTCTTATTCATATATATGTCAAGACTATTTTCACATTCACGGAAAATGCCGTCACGGGCTCAGAAGTTCGACTCCAGCACGGACAACCTGGGAGTGTCTACGGCGGATCGATAGGGAACTTAGCGATTCAGAGAAGTGCCCGCTGTATTGCGGAATCTGGAGTTCATTTGCATCGAAATATTTTCACAGCGGTCTATCAGTATTTTAGCCAGTTCTTTGAGGGTTGCGTCGTCCACCATTGCCGCTGGGCCGGTCAGGCTGACTGCGGCTT
>Ga0182027_10008069_pt1 | contig 15395 bp, 10 predicted proteins | sample 712E1DmetaG_FD_121300 | JGI IMG/M metagenome (GOLD analysis project Ga0182027, IMG submission 121300) | Permafrost microbial communities from Stordalen Mire, Sweden - 712E1D metaG (Illumina Assembly) | ecosystem: Environmental > Terrestrial > Soil > Wetlands > Permafrost | place: Sweden... | reverse complement strand
TTCAAATGCGCCTGGGCATATTTTGAATCAGCCTGAATAGCCTTCTGAAACAGACCTACCGCTTCGTCGCGCTTCCCCTGGCGCGCATACAAAGCCCCCAGGTTGCTCTCCGCATCCGCATAGGTGGGGTTGATTTCCAGGGCAGCCCTGAACTCGCGCTCCGCCTCGGCCCGATGTTCTTCCCCCAGGTACAGAATCCCCAACCGGTTGTGCACCTCCGGTATGTTTGGACCCAATCGCGCCGCTTCGTTCAGCGCGACCTCTTCCTCCTGCCGCCGCCCCAGCCGCTCGAGAGCCAAGGCAAGGTTATAGTACATCCGGGCATCCACCGGCCAGAGCTTGATTGCCTCGCGGTACGTGTCCACCGCCCCGGCCGCCTCTCCCTCCGCCAATAGCACGTTGGCCTTCACCCCCAATCGCGTGGCTTTGTCTGCCGCCTTACTTCCTTGGTTCACCTTTTCAAACGCACGGAACTCTTCTGCAGCTTTTTGCGGTTGCCCCTGCTTCTGATAGATCAGCGCCAACTGGTAGGGCACTTCGGGCGCCTGGGGGTTCAACTTGCCCGCGATTTCAAGATGGGCCAGGGCTTCGTCATTGTATTTTGCCCGGGCTAAGACCATTCCCAACCTGTACTGGACCTCGAAGTCATGGGGTTTCAAATCCGCTGCTGTGCGGAGCTGCCTGATGGCCTTATCGACTTCCCCCAGGTTGCGGTAAACATCCCCGAGCACGAGGTGACCCTCAGGGTCCCCGGGCACGCGGCGAATGTATTTCTCAAGCAGCGGTAGCGAGCCAGCATTGTCCCCCATGTTTGTAAGCGTTTTGGCCAATGCCAGCCGAGCCGTGTCATTCTCGGGATCGAGCCGCAAACACGCCTCAAATTCCGGCTGCGATTCACGGAAGTCCTTATGTCTCGCGTACAGAGCTGCCAGGTTATAGTGGGCGGGCGCGGATCGCGGATAGGCAATTACTACCTTCCTTAACTCTGCCAGCGCAGCATCGGTGTCCCCGCTGTTCTCGAGCGCAATCCCCAGCGCTAGCCGCATCGGATAGACGAGATCTTCGGTGGGGTTGGAGGCGAGGCTCTGACGAAGGTAGTGAATCTCCGCTGGGTACTTCTTCTGCTCGTGGTAGATCTGCGCGAGGTTTGATGCTGCGCCCACAAAACCCGGTTTGATCTTGAGAGCTTCCTCGAATTCCTGTGCCGCTGCCTCCAGGTCGCCCAGATTCTTGAGGGTCAACCCCAGGTCATTATGGGCCCCGAAGAAATCGGGCTTCTGTTTTGTAACCGTCCGGAACTCTTCGGCAGCTTGCTTGTACTCCTGACGGGAAAGCAGCGCCAGACCGAGATTGTAACGGATTTGCCAGGAGGTGGGTTCGAGCTGGAGAGCCTGCCTGAAACTCGCAATCGCACACGTAAGTTGTTCATCTTGTGTAAACAGCGCGCCGAGCGTGCTGTAAGCGCCTGCGGAAGGGTGTGTTTGCAGACTTTCTATCACCAACGAGAAATCACGGGACTCTTTTCCGGCTTCCAGGCAGGCCGTGGGCAGGCTCAATGATTGATGCTGGGGGGCAGTTTGACCCACGGCTTCCGCTGAACCCCGGACGACGAGGCCAAACAAAAGCAGTGTGACCAGAACGGAATGAGGCGAGCTTTCCCGCAGCTTGCGCCAAGGATACATCCATCAACCTCGTCCCAATCCGAGAGTCGCAAGTATAGAAACCTGGCGAAACCTTGTCAAGAATTGGCTGGTGACTCATTTTGAGGTGCCACGGCCATCTTGGCCGTGTCCCTTCACGGGCGGGACGCCCGTGGCACCTCAAAATGAGTCACTACCAAGAATTGAAGCACAAATTGAAGGATGGCATCGGACTGGCCCGGATTGATCCTCCACTTTTCCGCTTAGGGGCTTACCCCTGCATCCATACGACCCTCTTCTTCTCCGCGCCACGACTTGAAGATCAGGATCATGCCATGGCTGGTTCGCTTGCCAGACACGCGTTCACGAGATGGAGCAGAGACTTCCAGCCGCAGGAACAAAGGATCACCCGGCTTCCAAGAACCTCGGCTCCCTTTAGGAACAGAGAGCCAGTAATCAACCCAGGTTGAAAGCTCCGCATGACCGGCCCATCGCTCTTCGTCAAGAGGCTTCTCCTCGTTGCTCCCGCGCGCCCGGAGAAGTGCGACGGAGTGGGTGTCCAATCCCACGTCGCCATCCAAGAACTGAAACCTCACGTTATATTCCCCGGGCCCTTCCAGCAGGCGGGGCACTTCGGCCCACAAAGTGGCGGGCGCCGCCGATGAAATATCCTCCGTATTCCATTCGCGCAGTGGGCACAGACGATACGCCGGGTAAGGATCCTTTATGCCCAAATCCCTGCCGATCTCCCAAGCCGCACTGGCAACTGCGGGGGCAAAATCAACCGTGTCTCGCAGCCGCGAAGGAAGGGCGTCCTGCGGCTTGGGATTCACCGTCGTTCCCCAGCGGTACAGGGAATTGGTCAGTACTTGTGCAGCAGAGTCGAGCTTCGCCAGCGCCTCAGTCGCCGCCGCAAGCTTTCGCTCTTCCGGAAGGCTCCGCGCATCCGACAGTTCCACGAGCCCGTCAAGCAGACGCAGCGCGCCGAGGACGCTCCGGGATTCGTCCACCATGCCCTCATCCCCTTCCGCTTGCGCCAGCTTGAGCGCCTGGGCGGCTAACGCCCTGCGCGCTTCGAAGTATTGGCGATCGGGAAACTCCGCAAGAAGCCCTTGCCCGAACCGCATGGGCTGCAGGTCGTCAAGCTTGTGTGAATCGCGAAATTTCTTGTCCTTGAAGAGCGCTTGGCCGGGCACGATAAGATCCTGGATAGCCCTGCTGCCTGCCAAGTCCCAGCCGACGTTGCCTATCATCTCCGCCCATTCGCCAAAGCGTTCAGGATGAGGAATTCCGACCCTGCTTGCGTAAGCTTCCGAGAATTGTCGCGGGCTGCGTCCCCGGCTGTTCCACGCCCATTCGGCAGACGCAGTCACATTGAACGCATAGTAGCGGTTTGAGAACGTGGCATATCCGAACACACCGCTGAGCCGCTTGTCCACAAACTCCTGCATCCGCGCGTGCATGAATTGCGGCCCGGTAAAGGGAAAGACGGTGCGCCAGGAATTTGTGAGTTGAGGGTAGACGCCGAGCCAGTGGCCGGACCGGGCAAAGCTCTCCAGCAGCGGGTAGATCATGGGGCGGTGAGAGCTGTCGTACGTCCTTCCGCCGTCGTAGTAGACGATCCGGGTTTCGGGCGAGGCCGCTGCCAGGATCTTGTCGTTCACCTCGTAGCTGCCCTGCGTGGTTAGTATTTGTAGAGTGACCCCGGGCCTTCCTTGACGGGCCCGCTCGAAGGCCTCCTGGATGCCTTTCACTTCGGTGCCGTACGGCTCACGGCCTTTACACAGCGGGCAATAGCACGGTGATGCGTCTTCCGAAACCCAGACCATGACTTCCTTCACCCCGGGCAGGGCGAGAAACTGCCGCATCCACGCCGAGAGAATTTCGACGGTCTTGGGTTGAGAGAAGCACACCCCAGGCTCATAGTCCAGGGGGAGAGGCTTGCTGGGGTCGGGTGTGGAAGCCACCTCAGGGTGGTAGCGGAAAAGGCCCGTGCTGGCGAGTTGTTCCATATGCCAGATGATCGGCACCACTTCGATTCCCAGCGCCGCCGCCTTGTCCACGCTTTTCTGGTCAAGGTTTCCCTGGGGTGAGCCGTCGGCACTAAAGCCCAGATGGGGCTGGATCTCGATCACGTTGAACTTGCGGTCCGCCATCCATTGCAAGTCCGGAAAGTTATCACCCCCAAACCACTCGCCGCGCTCCGCCAAGTCAGGCCAATCGAGGAGCGTGCAGCGGGGAAACTCCACGGTTTCGCCCGCTTGGGAAGGGGCAGATACCAACTGCGCAAGCGTCCGAGCCGCATAAAGAAGCCCCAAAGGAGTATTAGCCGCCAGAACAAGGCCGTCGAACTTTCCCCCTTTCCCGATCGGTTGGATGGCGTAGGCTTGGTCGCGATTGGGGAGGTTTGCAAGCGACTCCCGAAGATGTGGTGGACACTGCCTGGACTTCTCAGTAGTTAGCACAAGCTGGATTTCGAAACCCTTAGCGCCGGTAGCCAACGGTTCCAGGACGCCTGCCGCGGCGGTCAGGAGGGGGTCCTTGGATTGAGGGAGCACCAAAACCACGTCGGCGCGGGATACCGATTTGGAACCTCGTACTTGAAGTTGTTGGGGAAGAGGGATGACGCGGCTCGACCACTTTTCGAGGACCGAGTCTTCACCCCTGACCGGCCCTGCTATAATCAAGCAAGATATTAAAAAGCTCATGGCCCATCGTGTCAGCATAGACATTTTCCCTTCCTCCTTGTAGCTTGCCTCTATAGCATCCTCGTGTCGCAACCCTGCTCCGCACTAAGGCTGTTTTCTCGCCCCAAGAGGCCACAGGCGCCGCACGAAGCCTCCCGACCTCATCATCATGGCCACTCCGATCAGGCCGAACAGGATCCCGGTCCCCAGGGTCAGCGTATTTCTTCGGACGTTCACGATGCCGGAACCGGTTACCGCCAGGACAAGCCCCATGATTGCTATGACCAGTCCAGCCACGGGGGCAGGGCTAGCGTGGCTCTCCGATGCGAGTGCGGTTCGCCCCAGTCGGCCAAAGAACTGGGCCGCACGGTCGGCCGCCTCACCCTTCGCAGGGAACGCGTAGGCAGCAACTACGAGCACGAGTGCGGTGATCCCCGCCGGAATCAGGATGCTGGCCGCTTGGAACGCACTGAGATTCGCAGGCTTAAAGGTCCACTTATAAAAAAGGAACGCAAGGCCGATGCCGATCCCCGCGAAAAACCCGGCCATCGCACCGGCGGCGGAAAGACGCCGGCTTAACAATCCCCCCAGAACCGGCAGGACCGTTGGGGGCAGAAAAAAGCCGAATGCAGCGACCATCGTGTCGAAGATGGTCCAGTGAAAATGAGTGACGGCCAGCGCAATGGCCAGCGCTATGGTGGCGACGATCGCCGTCAGAACCCGCCCCACAATCACCAGCTCCTTCTGAGAGGCTTTCGGTCGGATCAGCCGTTGATGGACGTCTACGGTCAGCACGGCCGCGACTACGTTATAGCCTGACGAAAGCACCGACATCGTTGCGGCAAAAAGCGCCGCGATGATCAAGCCCAGCATGCCGGGCGGCAGCAAGGCAGAGCATACCCGGGCGTAAACGGTTAGTGGATCCGAGATTCTCATCTGCACAAAAGTGCGGGCGAACATGCCGGTGAAAATCCAGGCGGGAGGCAACAGGAGAAAGAGCAGGCTCGCCAGCCAACCGACTCCACGGCATTCGCGGTCATTTCGGGCCGAATAAAACTTCTGAATCAGTGACCAGTTTCCTGCCACCGACAGCGTAGTGAGCACCAGGAAGGCGCCCACATAAGTCCAGTTAAAAGGGGGATGCACGGGGCGGAAGAAATCCGCGGGGACCGCGGCCACAAACCGGTGCCAGCCGCCGGCGGCGTGGAGAGTGAGAGGGACCAGCAGAAGGATTCCCGTTGTGACCAGAACGAATTGGACAAAATCGGTTATGACGACCGCCCAAAGGCCACCCAGCACCGTGTAAACCAAAGTGATGATGCCGGCGGCGATCATGGCCACCGAAGGTGAAATGCTCATGCCTGCGGAAACAAAGATTCCAATCGCCACAATCTTCAGGCCTTCGTCGATCACCTTCAGGGGAATGCCTGACCACACAAAGACTTGGCGGACCGCCAGTGAAAATCTCGTTTCCAGAAACTCGACCGGCGTCAGCACGCCGGCGCGACGCCAGCGGCGGGCGAAAAGCCAGGTGGTGAGGAGGGTCGCCGGCAAGCTGGTCCAATAAAGCGTAAGGGCCACAAGCCCGTATTGATACCCGAGACCGGCATACACCACGATCGAGAGCGCGCTCACGGAGGCCATGAAGAAGGAAACGCCACCCAGCCACCATGACAATTGCTTCCCACCCGCGAAATACATATCCAGCGATTTCATCTGGCGCGAATAAACCAACCCAATCGCGATCATGGTGGCGAAGTAAGCGATCAGGATGGCGAAGTCAGCCCCGCGCATAACGCGCTCCAATCTCAGGGGGTGGCGGGAGAACTGTTTCTGTCCCACCGGTTTCCAGAGAGCGATGGATCGCCTCGAGCACCGCAGTCACCTGCCGGCCGTCCGCCCCCGTGACGTGAGGCTCGGTTCCTTCGCGGACGGCAAATAGGAAGTCCTCGAGGCAAGCCGGAAACGCGCCTCGCATACGTCCGAAGATTTCCGTATTTAAGAATAGTTTTGGATAGGAAAACTTCTCCGCGGTGCTGATCTCCATGGATTCGCATTTTCGGTCCAAATGGATGTGACCGGCGGTCCCGATGACCTCCATGAAGGAATCGACCATAGAGGGAAAAGTGTTCGGGTAGACCCAGGCTGATTCAAATGTGATGAACGCTCCGGAAGCAAACTTCACTTGCGCCTGGATAATGTCGTAAGTCGGAATTCCTTTCGCGGCCAGGACTTCCTTGCGGCCCCAGGCTCTCACCTCCACGGGTTCGGAAGCGAGCCACCATCGCATCAAGTCGATATCGTGGGAGGAGAGGAACCATGCGGACGTGGTTTCGCCAGCCCAGGCGATGTACTCGCTGGGCACAAAGATGGTGTCGTTTTTGCGGGCGTACCCCGCGAGGGGCGCCCCGATCTGACCCGATTCAATGGATATTTTGGTCTGGTAATATGGCCCCAGCCAGCGGTGGTTGAAGGCGACCTGGATGGTCTTGCCCACGCGCTTGGATATGCGAATCAACTCGTCGGCCTCAGCCGTGCTGGTGGTGAAAGGTTTTTCCACCAGCGCGTGTCTGCCCGACTCCAGAACAGCGCGTGCAGGCTCAAAATGATACTTGTCGGGCGTGGCCACCACCACGGCATCCAGATCCTTGCGCTCCAGCATTTGCCGGTAGTCCATATATCCGTGGACCACTCCGTAAAGCGAGCGGATGTTGTCGATCTGATCCTGGCGCAGCGCGCTGACAGCAACGACTTCAGCGAGCGGATGCGCCGAATAGATTTTTGCGTAAGAACTCCCCATGATTCCGAGACCGATTATGCCGATTCGCGTGCGTTCCATAACCACCCCCTAGGATTCCATCTTCCTTACGTGGGGAGAACCTTCTCCTCTTAGTCGCAACCTTCTTCGAGTAGGCGGAGGAAATTCTTCCCTAAAATCTGTTCCTTTTCTGCGTCGGAAATCCTGGCTGACAGGATTCGCCCAAGCGCCATGGCGGCTTCCAGGTAAGGCATATCCGATCCAAAAAGCACCCGCCCAGCACCAATGCCAGCCACCGCGCGCTCGATAATCGTGCGGTGGCTTTGCGAGCCAGTAATGTCAAGAAAGGTGTTGGGAGCCGCATTAGCGACTTCGAGGGATTGCTCATATCCGCGCCAAGTCACTCCCGAGTGCCCCAGCAGAATCCTGGCTTGAGGGAATTCCCGAGCAATGGGGCCAAGCAGCAGCGGGCCGCAATTGGCGTCAGACTCCCACGTGTGCACGAGCACCACTGCATGCGTCTGGTTGGCATAGTCCCAGACGGTCCGGTATTTGGGACCATTCACCGGATATTTGTGCAGGTCGGGGTGAAGCTTGATGAGCGGTGGCCGATGGAAGTAACTCCAGCGGTCCAGCTCGCGCAGAGCCTCCCCTTCAAGATTGGGGTTGACAGTGACGTAGCCGCAAAAGCGCGCGGGGTATTGCCTCACGGCTATTGCGACTTCGGCGTTCCCGCGTGGGCAGTCACTGTAGCAGGCCAGCGTCGAGGTGATGGCGAGTACTTCGACGTTTAGGATATCCATCACCTGTATCATTTCTTCTGCACTGTGTTTGACCGAGGGGAAGTCCGGGTGTGCGCCGAGGTGTCCATGGCAGTCATAAATGGGGACCGGAGATTTCATACGCTGGCCCTCCGGAGGAGCTGACGCAGTGTCCCGCCGGCAATGGCAAGCTTTGCCTCGTCCGAGATTCGAGCACTCGCCAAAACTGCGAGTGCCGCCCCAGGCGTGTAAAGCGGCAACCGGCTTCCGAAGACCAATTGCGTGGCGCCGAACCGATCGACAAAGCTTTCAAGCTGCCGGTGTGCCAGGTAGGTGGATGTGTCAATGTACAAATTCGAGTGGCGTTGCAGGAGAGGGAAGAGGTAGCGGTCAGCCCGGTACCCTGTTTCCAGCAGCAAAACCGGAAGCCGGGGAAACTTTTCCAGCAGAGAGGCGAGTGAATCCCACTCAATGTCTTCTCTCGTAATTGTCATCAGGATGGAGCACTCCTGAAGCCGCTCGTAAAGCTCTCCACAACACCAAGGGGCCGAGGAGAAGTTGTGTTTATTCGCTCCGAAAGAGAGGCGAACCGCCGCGGGCCGGAGAGCCCAAAGTCTCTCGATGAATTCCGGGTCCGGCAGGGCCGCCCACGCTGGAACCATCCGCGGGTGAAGGTCACGCGCCAGGGCTCGATTGCCCTCCTCCGCGTCATACTCCTCCGCCGTGAAGTGTGAAACCAATGCCTCCTTGATCCCAAACCGATCCATCTCCGCCAGGAGACGGTCGGTTTCGAGCGCGAGGTCTCCATGCACCCTGGAAGGGCCCACCCGCACGTTCGCGTCAAATAAGTCCCAAGCAGAAACTTCGCTGAAAGCGGGCTCAGTAGCTGATTCTGACAACATGCTCTCCTTTCGCGAGATGCGCGAGAGAGATGAATCCTTGCCTGACGATTGGAGTGGCGCGGGCTTGATCCACCATTACTTCAACGGGCTCCTGTTCCGGATGAATCTTCAAATCCGTTTCACTGGCGCAGACCACATGGAAATCATCGACAGAGGGGTTCTTATCCAACACCAGGTCGACCGCAGGGTTGGCGGACATCATTAACTGTGGGCCGCGGCGTAAGGAGCGCACCTGAGCGGCAAAAAATTCCTCGATGCTGTCCCTCTCGTTCACCACCAGGGTGCTGCCGTCAGCAGAAATTCCCCCCGCCATCAACGGTCCGGCGTTGCGGCGGAATAAAGCGGTTGTCGAACCGCGCGCGTTTCGGACCCTGAATCCGTCCGCAGACGTGGTTCGAAGCGGTAAGAGCGGCGCCGCTTCTTCAGAGGCTTTTTGGAAATGCATGGCGACCAGAAAGTCACCTTCCTTCTCGCGCGGTGAATCCAGTCGAAAAGCCTCGCGCGGCTCGACCGGAATTCGATCGAAGTCACGATAAGCGATGGTGGGGACCGGCTGCGGTTGCAGTTTCCAATGGGTATTCTCCCCTGTTGCGGTGATTACTGCAAATGCGGCTTTGCCTTGGATCAGTGCCTGAGCGGCATCGGTGTTAGTCTGGGCCCCTGGCGGAATATGCACGAACCATGAATAAGCATGAGGGACCGCGGCTTCAATGTGGTCGTGGACGATGAGGATGTCGGGCTTTATAAAGACATACTCGCGAGTCAGGCGCTGGATCTGGCTTGCGTCTCCATAAGCGGGAGCGAGGTTAGCAGTAAGGTAATCGATGCCCGGGGAGAAGACGTGTCGCTCAGATTTCGCGAAATTCTGAAACGCCGGCCAGTATCGGCCGTCGTAATCTTCCTGGCTGAAGGGATCGTCGTCGACGACCACGGTATTGTGTGCCGGCGCCTGCGAAAAGTAAGCCGCGTAGTAAGGGTCCCTGTAGTAATCTGCATAACCCGCCTCGGCCACCAATTCCTCGCCATAAGCTGCCACACGAAAACTCCCCTGGTCATGGTGCTCGTGATTGAACCAGGGGCCAACCCGCAGGGAAATCACCGTATCTTGGGGCAGCCAGCCGCTGCGCATGACGGCGCTGCCGCGCGCGGAAAAGATCCGTGAAAGCGGCGGTTCCGGCGTCACCTTCGATGGATGTGTGCAGCAGACAAGGTCCAGAAGGCCCGGAGCATGTTCGAGTGCTCGCCCCGTATCATGCAACTTCGAGAGTCCCATCAAAGTTCGGTCAGCCGCTGTTTCGTAGAACATTTGCAGAGCTGGATCGCCGGCGTATTCGGCGCCCCATGCGTACCCCGAGTGAGCCCTGAGCTCCGAGTCGAAGTCTCCGGTATCGAGCACCAAGTCTGGGCGAACCTGGGCGTAGCGCAGCCACCAAAAGCTCTCCATCATCTTCTCGAGGCTGCGGGGGCGAATGTCCAGGGCGTGCAGCCCGGCCATTCCCCACGACATCCCTTCCATAGCGAAGTTTTCATAGCCTGCAGGCTCAGCCTCGCTGCCGTCGCCGGGGAACAGCCCCTCCAGCAACCCTTCATAGGCTACGACAAGTTCGGCCAAAGCCGGCCCGAACCTGGGCGTCCAATCAGGGACGTCGCCATACAGCGCCACGCAGGCCGCAATAGCCCCCCCCACCGACTGGGCCTCGTGATTGCTGGCGGCGATGGGCAGCCGATCGCACAAGAAGTAGTCGTCTAAGGTGGGGCGAATTGAAAGTTTCCACAATGCCTCGGCAATCGTCGATTTTTCTTCCGACGATAGCTCATCCGCAATCAGGTCATAGCCGAATGCCACCTTTTGCGTGAACACCCCGACTTCATAATAGGTGTGGATCCCTTTCGCAGGGAACCACGCCGGCGTCCAAGTGGACCAAGCGGAAACAGTCAGCAGCGCGCGCCGGGCAGCCTCCAGTGCCTGCCGGTCACCGCTGATGCGAAAATCAAGGGCGTTAAACGAGATAGCGTTGCCATAACTTTCCATCAAGGCAAAGTATTCGGGGAGACCCGGATGCACGGAGGCGACGGAAAGCAGCTCGATGCTCTGGCCCGCCTTGGGATTGTATGCGAGGGAGTTCCGCAGCTCGCTCGCACGCCGGTGCGCGATGGCCAGCAATTCGTTCGAGTAGGATTGCGACCGCAATTGTTCCAGGCGCTCGGGGGTGAGGAGAACACGAGGATGCACGGGAACCTTGCCTAACACCAGGAAGCGAAATTCCGAACTTCCCGGGCGGCTGGTGATTTCAACCTTGTAAAGGCCGGGCTTGTCCGGAGCGGCAATCTGCGTACCCCGGGATCCCCCTGCCGGAACGTTCGCGGTGCGTACCAGCCCCCCCACGTCATCATAAACGGCTATTCGCGCCGCAGCGCCGGACCCCAGTTCGACCTTCAATGGGTTACCAGCCGCTACCACTTCTTGCGCCACGGCAATATCGTCAACCAATGAACGGTCCATCTTAGGCGCACGAATAAGGATGCGCGACGGTCTCTCGGCTTGAATTTCCAGTGCGCGGAGAATCAGCCGACTGTGGGATCCTAACGGAGGCGCGGCAACTTCGGCCTCAAGAACGATGACTTCGACGTCAACGCCGGCGGCTGGGATTTCCAATTGGCGGCCATACACCTCTGCGTCATGGGCGCCGGGCTGGAAGGAAAGCGAACGGTTGTAACGTCGCCCATCCACAACCCCAAGGGTGAAATGCAATCCCATGATTTTCGCGCACGTCTCGAGGTTGTAAACGATTCGAAATGAGGAAGAGGGGGTGACATGGAACATCATCGGCCGCGCCATGCCTACACGCAGGAGCCGTTCGCCGTGGGAGGTCGCGTCGCGAACCAGCGCCGGTGAGCCGGCCACTTGCGCAATATAAATCGTAGGGTCATAGCCCACATCCTGGGACAGCGGGAAGCTCATCCACCCGGGGTCACCCTGACTCATATCTTCGCGGAAGGTCCAGCGCGTGAAATCATTTGCGGGTTGGAGGCCGCCTTGCGGTGAGGATCGAGCATGAGCCTCCGCACACACGGCGGCGGATAGAGCAAGGATGGCGATGGCAAGTTGCTTTTGGTGCATCATGGCCGCGTTGCCAGAGAGCTCTCCTGAAGCTGCAAGAGGGAACCCGCTCGTTGCTGGACTTTCTCGAAGGCAGCGATAACGTCGTCAACATCTTGATGGGTCCCCAGAAACATATAGTGTTCGAGCCAGATGCCGTCCTTGCAAATCCGCTCGCTCTCGGGAAGAAACAGAGACTGGTAATCCTGCGGGGCGCTCCACTTTCCGCAGCCGCAGGGGGGAAGTGACCGGAAGAGCGAATTGCGATATAGAGGGTAAGGGTAGGTTGGCTGGGCTGGAATTCCTTCAGCCTGCAAGGCGCGCAGGAACACATCGCGCGACGCCCCGGCGAATGCGGCTGGATCATAGCGTAAGGTGACGAGGTAGTGGGTATGGTTGCTCACTCGCGGGTCGTCCGGGGAGAGCGTGAGACCGCAGAAGGTTTGCATCCGCTCGCGAAAGTACCGCGTGTTTTCCCCGCGCACGCAGTTCTGGTGCGGCAGCTTTTCCAGTTGCGCGCAGAGCAAGCCAGCCTGGAATCCCGTCAGGCGGTAGTTGGTGCCCAGGGTAAAGTGCTCGTACCAGCCGCCACCATGGCGCCGGCCAAGGTTGCAGAAGCCCCAGATCTTTTCGGCGAGCGAGTCCGAATTAGTGACGATCGCGCCTCCCTCGCCAGCCGTCACCAGTTTGAATGCCTGGAAGCTGAACGTCGCTGCAACGCCAAAATTGCCCACGGGGATGCCTCGCCAAGATGCTCCGTGGGCATGGGCAGCGTCCTCAATGATCGCTAACCCATGTTGCTTGGCGATGGCGCCCAAGCCATCGACATCCGCAGGATGTCCGCCGAAGTGAACAGGGATGATAGCCCGTGTGCGTGGGGAAACGGCTTGTTCGACGGCTTCCGGCGAAAGATTAAGGGTGTTGGGATCGATATCGGCGAAAACCGGGACTCCGTGGCGCGACAATACCGCCGTGGCCGTGGAGATAAAAGTGATGGGTGGAACGATCACTTCATCTCCACACTGGATGCCAGCAGCGGCCAATGAGGCTTCCAATGCGACCGTCCCATTAGCGCAAGCGATGGCGTGCTTGACCCCATGGAGGCGGGCGAAGGTCGACTCAAACTCCTTCACCTTCTCATTGTAACCACCCCAGGAACAACTGCGAAGAACTTCCAGAAGTGACTTCTCCTCTTCTTTTCCGTAAGTCGGCCATGCGCTGAACGGCTTCTGTCGTATGGGTTGTCCGCCGAAAAGAGCTAGGTCCATGCTATTGGGCTCCTCCCCCAGGGTCTTTCTGCGGGCGCAAGGTGTAACCGAGCAGCCTGGCGATCTTCCCGCAGGTCTCCTTTAGCCCTTCTGCAATCTCCCGGTCCCGCCGCGGAGTCACCCGCGCCGCTGGGCCCGAAATGCTCATCGAGGCGCAGACATCGCCCGTGGGAGTCAAGATCGGCGCGGCGAGGCAGCGGACTCCTTGGGAATCCTCTTGGTTGTCAAGCGCGAATCCACGAGCCCGGACCCGTTCGAGTTCGCGGTAGAAAGTGGATCGATCCCTGATAGTGCGGGGCGTTGCCGGGCGCAAAGGATGACTCTTCAAAATCGGCTCAATCTCCTGACGCGGCAGGCGACAGAGCAGACATTTGCCGAGCGCTGTCGAATGAACCGGGCTGCGTAGGCCGGCGTGCGCGGTCAGCCTGAGTGCGTGGGAGCTTTCGAGAACCCGAATATAGAGAACCTCGCCCTGGTCCAAAACGCCGAGGTTGACGGTTTCCCGGAAGCGCCGCAATAACTCGGCCATAAAAGGTATGGATAAGTTGCCAAGATCTGCGGACGGCTGGTCCTCATTTGTAAGGCGAGCCAAGCGTGCTGTGAATGAGTATCGACCTCCCTCACTTTTTACAATGTACCCGAGCTGTTCCAACGTGAAGAGAATCCGGAAGGTGCTGCTCTTGATCAGTCCACTGGAAGAGGCAATCTCGCCCAAAGGGACTTCGCGCTTGCCGCGGATTGCCTCCAGCACTCGCATGGCTTTGTCAACGACAGAAATGTAATTATTGGTTGGCATACGGGGGCGGAGTCTAACAAGCCTCGCCAAGTTTGTACAGAAATATTTTCAAATTGTTTTCACATCGTTCTATTGCATAGAACCATCTTTTGCAAGCCCGCATGTCTCTTTTCATTTTGTCTTCGTTTGACACTGCCACTCTGCCGAACGAAAATGTGCTAACACCGCCGGATCGTTCAAGGGTTCAGAATGGCGTTTCGATGCGCAGGCGAGGGGATAATGGGTAATAAATCTTACCGTCGAATTAGCGAGATGCTCCGCCGGCATCGGATTTGCGCCCATATATACGGTATTTTCATTCCGATTTGTGCGGCAAGCACGGCCGCCAAGGTGCTCGACGAAGGCTATACCGGCTGAGCATCTGCTCTTATTCTTAACTTTGCTCATAATCTAACCGACCTTGCCTCGCCCACATTCCATTCGATAAGGTACTCGTCGAGCTTTCCGGGACCCCAATATAGTGTTCTATGTAATAGAACGCGCAAAAAGATTTTTGTTGACATGGTCGCAACGTCGAGATATAAGCAGGGCCTTTGTTGAGGTCTTCCGGAACTCAAGTGAGTGTTCAAAAGCCCCTACTTGAGGAGCGTACTCGAACATGAAAATGAACCGGAGGGAGTTTTCCGCCGCCTATGTCGCGGCCTTGGCAGGCTCGAAGTTAGCGGCGGGCGAGATGGCACGCGCTGATACACCCGGCCGATTCCATTTTGACGAGAAGACTCGACGGTATTCACTGGAAGGACCTGTGGGAATCCAAAACGCTCGGCTCGGGGTTGAGATCGATGGAATCTCCCATGGGGTGGACAAGTCCGCACACGTAACCTGGAAAGAAAGTATCACTGAAGATTCTTAGCACGCATTGCGTCGGGTCTGGGTTTCAAAACAAAGAGGAGGCTATGGGGAGGTTATGATGATAGCGAAAAACGAGAAGCAACTTTCGAAGCTGTTTGACAAGGTCGCCATTGCTGCAAGGTTTCTCGCGTTCTTAGCAATGATCGGCCTTTTAATGACTCCGTCAACTTACGCCCAAAATAGGAGCGCGGGCGAGATTGGCGGCACTGTCACTGACACGACTGGCGCCTTCATTCCAGGCGCCGCAGTTACCATCCAGAACACGCTCACCGGCGTGATCACCAATCTTACCAGCGATAGGACTGGTGTCTATGATGCGGTGTCCCTGGATCCCGGCACCTACACCGTTTCCTTTGAAAAGCAGGGCTTCAAGGAGTACATCAAGAGCAATATCGTCTTATACGCGGAAGCAATCACAGTGAATGCCACCCTGGAAGTGGGGGCGGTAACCCAGAAGGTGGAAGTTAGGGCGGGGGTAGAACTCGTCCAGACTGAAACCTCGGATAAGCGTTTAACTCTTACCTCCGATACGATTGCAGAACTCCCGAGTGTCGGTCAGAATTGGATGGACTTCACCGGCCTGTTCCTTGGGGTCAACATGGGGCCTCAAGCAGGTTTTCATTTTAACACC
>Ga0182027_10008068_pt1 | contig 15397 bp, 21 predicted proteins | sample 712E1DmetaG_FD_121300 | JGI IMG/M metagenome (GOLD analysis project Ga0182027, IMG submission 121300) | Permafrost microbial communities from Stordalen Mire, Sweden - 712E1D metaG (Illumina Assembly) | ecosystem: Environmental > Terrestrial > Soil > Wetlands > Permafrost | place: Sweden... | reverse complement strand
TATGTATATATATTAGTTATTATATTTAGTCATTGAACGCTTCAAATTTGGGCGCTAAATGCATTTGAGTTGATAATACATGTCGAAAAAAGAGAAGTGTAAAGAGTTGATGTCGAAATTTTTTGGTCCTTCTACGGCTGTTGCTGTGGATAATTTGACAGAAGCTAATTGCGTTGAAAAATGTCGCGAGAAAGTTAAGGGATTCTTGGGTGAAGAGAAAGCTAAGGAGTTCGATAATATTTAAGGTGAATAAATGGTCATTGAATTATTCAATTATGGTACAAGCGTTTTGAATCCAATCCTTAAATGGGTAGCGCCTATGCTATTTTTAGTTGCATTAGTTTTATTCTATCTTGCTAATAAGAATTATGGTGGCGAATTCAAGAAAGGTATAGATTTCTTGATTATAAGTATATTAGTAGGCGTCTTAGCATTTGTATTCCGTGTGCTCGGAGATAAGATAATGCCTGGCTTTAAATGGGGCGAATCTATATTTTTCCTTATTTTTGCCATATTATGTCTGTTTGCCGCATTAAAATTGTTAAAATATGTACGAGATGTGAAGAAAAATGTTAAATTTTGATTATACTACAAGTCCTTTGAGTCCCCTGTTGAAGATGGTGATTGCTGCAGCGTTTTTAGGAGGAGTGTACTTATATTATAAGGCTTCAAAAGAATATGAAGGTGCTTTGAACCACAATGTGCTGATAATACTTTTGTGGGCATGTTTTTTCGGTTTTATGGCTGCCTTTGTCAGGTATTTTGATCATGGATTAATGTTTGGATTTACAAAAGAGTATAGCCTAAAATGGTTTCAAAGCATATTTTTTGTAGTTCAGGGAAGCTTATTTGTATATGCGGGATATAAATTGTTTAAAAGTTCACAAGTTACTAAGGTCACTCCGAGCACTTCAGTTACAAGCACTCCTGCAACAAATACCAAGATTAAGCGCTCGAAAAAGTAGTTTTTTTAGCATTAGAATTTTTCTCTAGCAAATTGTTTGCTCACTACCTTTAAAAAATCTCCAGAGGTGCTGTTATCCGTTTCTCTAAACGATTTTTCCCTTCAAGCCTTCTCTTCTATTATCTTCAATACTTCTTCAGGTGTATCTGCAAAGTATATTCCTTCCAAGTGTCTTTGCTGTATGAATCCTTTCTTTAATGTATCTTCGCGCAGCCACTTGAATAGTCCATTCCAGTATTTTTTGTCGACTAATACTACAGGCACAGGATCAGTCATTCCAGTCTGTATCAATGTCACATATTCGAAGAATTCGTTTAATGTGCCGTATCCTCCTGGATAGAATATCAATGCGCTGCTCTTTATTGCGAGGCAGAATCTTCTCGTGAATAGGAACTTGAATGATTGCACGTCTGTAAATATGTCGCTATTTACGAACTGCTCTTTTTTTAATAGGCCTGCCTTGAATCCTATTGATGCAGTCTTTGCGCGCGTAGCGCCAGTATTTGCAGCCTTCATTATTCCTGGTCCGCCGCCAGTTAATATGGCATATTTTTTTAGTCCAAGCTTGTACGCTGTCTCTTCACAGTGCTTGTATATCTTGTCATTCTCGAGAATAGCATGTGTTCCGAATACAGCAACTATCTTTCTATCTATCTTGCTTAATATCTTAAGACCAGAACCTATCTCCTTATCGACGTCCACAATTGTCTTATTTATGTGCGTGTAATATTCTTTATTCTTTGAAAGCTTGTTCATGATGTATCTGGAAACTCATCATTTATATTTCTATTGTTTTGGGATTATAATTCTGCTATAATAAACATCTAGTCAGATTTCTATTTATTCTTTTGTTCTATCTTTCTTAATATGTCCTCTTTTCCTTTCCAGTCGAGTACTTCCTTCAACACTTCAGTTATTGTTTCTACCGGTATTATCTTGACCTTTGAGAGTTTATCCTTGTCGACTATGATATCCTGCATGTTCGTCTTAGGAACTATGATATTCTTTATGCCTGCTGCTATTGCCGCTTCAATCTTTGCAGAAACACCACCTATAGGCAATACTTCCCCGCGTACAGATAACGATCCTGTCATTGCATAATCCTGTTTTATCGGTATCTTCTTTAGCGCTGATATGATTGTTGTCGCAACTGCTATGCTTGCGCTGTCTCCCTCGACGCCTTCATACGTCTGGAGGAATTGCACGTATACATCCATGTTGCCTTTTATATCTTCGCCGAAATATTTTTTTATTATTGCAGAGACATTCTTTATAGCTTCCTTTGCTATCTCTCCAAGTTTTCCAGTCGCGATTATCTCGCTCTCCTTTCCTCCTGGAGTGACTTCAGCCTCTATTGGAAGTACGATTCCTGAATAGTTTACTCCAGAACCTATGACTGCAAGTCCATTAACCCTGCCGATTTTCTTTCCAGTAACGACTATGACTTCGTATTCCTTCTTTCTCTCTATGAATTTGTCTGACATCTGCTGCTCTAGTGATCGAGCAATCTTTCTCGCCTTGATTATATGATCTTTAGTTACGAATTCTGCCTTCTCTTCCACTGCTACATCGCCAGCTGCCCTGATTAGTCCTCCAAGGTCCCTGAACATTAGCGATAAATGTCCTTTTCTATTAGCGCGCCTTCTTGCTTCTTCTATTATATAGTCTACTGCTTCCTTATTGAAGTGCGGTATCTTCTTGTCCTTTGTGACTTCCTGCGCGACGAATACTGCAATCTTGTTGCAATTCTCAGGAGTATCTGTCATTGTTTCAGTCATGTATACTTCATAACCGTAGCCTCTTATCCTGCTTCGCAGTGCCGGATGCATATGCTGCACTGTATCGACATTTCCTGCAGCGACGAGAATGAATTGGCACGGCACAGGTTCAGTTCTAACCATTGCGCCAGCGCTCCTCTCAGATTGTCCTGTGATTGGATATTTTCCTTCCTGTAATGCAGTAAGAAGGTCCTGCTGTGTCGCAGGCTCGAGAGTTGATATCTCGTCAATAAATAACACTCCCATGTTCGCCTTGTGTATCATTCCTGCAACTACTCTTTCATTGGCAGGAGTTCCAAGACCTCCTGAATTCGAGCATAGTATGCCATTAACAAAAATATTTCCTGAAGAGGTAGTTACATTGTAGACTCTGCCTTTGTAATCAAATTTTTCTATACGCTTTATTTTGGAAGTTGATATTTTCATCATATCGCCTCCGATTCCATTTTGTATTTCTCATTTAGGATTTGGTAAAGTACACTTGGCGATATGTTTAATACTTTCATTGCGTGCTCTGCTCCATATCCTCTTGATATTAGTTCATGGTATTTCTTGTTCTTCAATCCCATGAATTCATTAATTGCATTAATTAATTTTTCTCTCTTGTGATGGCAATAATTTATCTTTATATTTTTCGAGAAGTTCATCACATTTTCAAGTTTTATAGATATCATGAGCCTATATATCGACAATTCAGGATTCATAGTCTTACCTTTATATACTGAAGTAGTTTTTATTCCCTTGCTATTCAAGTATTTATTTATTGAATCCAGGAACAAAATCCTGTTTTCATGCTGTTTTATGTTGCCGGTAATTCCGAAGTCGAGTGTTTGCAGCCTATTTTTTTGTTTGTGAACTTTAGGGACTCCTAGTTCTGAACCAAATAATGATCCGAAAAATTCATCTGCACATTTGTCTGATAAAAATATCCATTCAGGAATTTGTAGATCAATTTTCGTCTTGTTGCCTCTAGGCGCTCCGAGCGCTAAAAAGAATCTTATAATATTTCTGTTAGTGTTTTGATAGCACCATGAATGACCATACTCTCCGCCCTCGATAATTCTTGAATTTTCCTCCTTTTCCAGTCCGAATATTTCCCCTATATCTCTGCCGAATTCCTCGACTGAAGACTTCTCGGAGCTTGAAAGAAATATCCCATTCAGATTATCAAAGATTCCACCATCGCCAAATGTTGATCCTAATACTTTAGCTATTAGTGGAAGTTTAGGATTGTCTATTGTTAGAGGTAGTAGTCCCTGTTTTTTGAGCCATTCTGCTGTTTGAATTGGTACAGGCGCCGAATCATTATCAGACCACCATCGCGATCGACCATATGAAAAGCCTAATTTTGTTGCGATTCTCTTATATCCCCACAATGGATTTTGTGTCTTTAATTCCCGATAGTCGTAATAAGATTTTGCCAATTCTTGCTGATCTATCGAATATGTATTAATGATATTCTGTTCATCAATCAATACATCATCTGATTTACAGATTATTTCATCATTCTCTGATAATTTTCCAGCTTCGACAAACACTGTGTTCCCATTTATTCTGACTGCAACTTTATGTTTTTGAGTCACTATAAGTTCTTTGTTCTCTGAAGTTGTAAGTTTTATCATCTTACCAGTATACTCATGTCTGTTGGATGATAGAACTTCAACAGGAACAGCGGAGCCATTGTTTTCTCCTAAAACATAAAGTTCATTTCTCGGAAGGTGAACTGCTTCATAATTATCTTTATTTCTTGTAATACTATCTTTGTGTTTGTTCATTAATGAATCTATTTGCGTATTTATTTTTTTAGCGCTTATTCCATTACTGCTTATTATATGTAACGACTGCTCAGCGAAAAAACATTGAAACGGATCGTGCAGTACATCTCCTAATAATGCTCCTGCATGCGCTCCAGTAGCGTCATAGAACGTGACGCTTTGCTTGTCGAAATTGTCGACGATAACTTTAGGAGTTCCTTCTCCGCCAGTCGCCATCATCTTCTTTCCTACATTCATGAATATTACAAAACCTACAAGGAACATCATGCCACCCAGAAAGAATGCTGCAAACATTATATCAGACTTGTAATAGCTTCTAACCCACCAAGGTACGATCATTGCAAGAATTGCGAGTATCAACACAATAATATTCTGTGTCTTAAACGCTCCGCCATTCTCGAGCTTTGCGCGACTTACAACCTCGCGTCCTTTCCCTGCAGCAATGGTTCTTATTAGTGGCTGATTCTCATCATTGGGATTTGGAAGAGCTAATACATCGACAAGTTTTTCTTTAGGCAATAATTCAGCGAGCGCCATTCCGAGCATGCTCTTTCCAGTGCCAGGTTCGCCAATTAGTAGAACGTGTCTTCGCTGTTGAGCTGCCTTCTTTATTACATTGACTGCATCCTCTTGACCAATGACTTGGTCAATCATAAGTTTAGTTATCGGAATATCTTTTGTAGTCTTGAATTTCAAATTCTTCAAATCGACCTTGACTTCAGTCTTTGTTTTTGCATCTGCGTTCTTAGAATCTGCTGACGGTTGCTTGACTTTTATAGATTCCTTGTTATTGTTGTTATTAGTCTTGATTTTTGAACTCGTTATTTTATCTGTGTTTTTCAAATCAGCATTCTTCAAATCTTTAGACTTCAAACTAACTTTCTTTGGCGCCTTCTGCGCTTTGTCCTTCATATTCTTAGAATTGTCCTTTGTCATGTCATACTCCCCACTTAATAATAGATTGAATAATAATTCATTAATAAATCTTACGAATAATACCTACACGAATACTTACTATATTAGTATATATTGCTTCGAGCGATTGATGTGAATACACTCTTAAAATATCAATAAGATATTCAAGAATCTCTATTGTGGGCGTACTATAGCACTATTTGCAGATGGAAACATTTATAATTAAGTTATTTTTCCTTTTTGATATGACATCTAACTTATACGATCCATTGTCTAGAAAAACAGACGACATAACTTCAAAACTGAATAGTACATCTTTTAATTCTGAAATTTTTACAAAAGGAACACAGATCACACCAGAGATATATTATACTCGCAATGATTCTAATGGCGGTCATTTACGTCTTAGAGGAAAATCTATCATGAATAATTCTGAGGCTTTTTATAAGCCATGGAATGATAGAATGGAAGAATGGGTATTAAAAGGCGAGATTACTAAAGTTAGTGTGGATTTTGACTATTTTAATTTGTCTGGCTCAGATTGCATCGAGGATTTGCTTAAGATTTTTGATAAAGTGCTGGTTTATCATCCAAAAATCACTCCCCAGCCCTCGATTGATTGGTATTATAATATGGATGATGAAGAAATGATTGAGTCTGGAGAATACTGCAGACGTAAGATGCATGTCAAATTCAACTTGATTGAAAAAATCTCTGATAATTAATCTTATTGATATATATATCTTCTTGATTTATTGACGATACTCTTATTTCATCAACTCTTCTACATCAGATATATTGACGATTGTCTTCTGGCTTCTTGTTATGTCGTCGTGACCGATTCTCGAGCATGCGCTGTTGACATAGATGTCTATGAAGTTGAAGTTCTCGAGTTCAGAAAAATTCATTTCATTGCATAAGAACATGTACACATTCTTTTCAGGATATTTCTTTAATATATTGTCGCGCAATTTATCCGCTCTCTTGCTGCTGTTCTGCCCGCGCTTTGTCGTCACAAGTATTCCGATGTTCTTTGAAGTCAGAAATGTCAGTACGGCACCTTTCGTCTTCTTGACATACTCATCATGCAATTCCTTCTCGAGGATTTTCAACTTATTAATTTTCGGATTGTAGCAATAGATGTCCTTGCGATTATTGACGAGAAGAGCTTTTGGATGGAATACTCCATCTCCTATATATAGGAATGCGTCGAATTCTTTCCCGCCTGACGCAACGTTGTTCGCATTGAAGTTCTCTGCATTGCATCCGAGCAATTGTCCCTTCTCTGAAATCATCCCGTCATAAAGGAAATTTCTTGATTTAACCATCAATATATTCTTTCCATGCGATTCGAGATGTTTTGCTATGTTTGGCAACTGGTCAAGAAATTGCACGCTGCTAAATAGCATAAGCTTTTCCGGGAGCTTCTTTATTATGCTGTCAGGCAAGACAATTTCCTTTGTGTATTTTGCCGGTATCAAAAATATATCTGTCATGATTCTCGTAGCGGAAGTTCGTTTATAAATTTTAAGAAATATTGTCTATAGAACGGCTTTGAATAACCTATAATCTTGATTCGAGTCTCTTCAATCTCTTTTGCGGTATCAATGATGGTGTGGTTACATATTTCACTTCATCACCTTCTATCTTCATTATGTGTCCTGAATAATTCCAACTGCTCTGGAACAATCCTGCTTTCGGATTAAAATATTTTGCAGTTATGAAACAAATGTATCCTTCTGTAGAATATTCTTTTATTCGTATTATCGTCAAATCCATCTCATCAAATTTTGACCTGTGATTTTTATCGCCTAAATAATTGTTTCTTGCTATATCGGATAAAGATTTTCCATTCATGACTTTAGATGCATACTTTCCGCCCTCTTTAGCATACCAATCAATGCATTTCTCTTTGACATGATTGTAGTCGATGTCCATGGTTACTGTAATTGTTTAGAAGTTATAAATTTTACTAGTCCTGATCGTTCTTCAAGTAAACTTTTTAAATGACATCATTGCGTATGTTGTTGTGGTGACTTAATGGATTTGGTGCATGATATACTATTGAACTATTATTTTCTTGCGTTTGTGAGTGCGTGGATAATTTCCATCGTTATGAAGGCGCTTTTGCATTCTTGGCGCAACAGGAAGAAATTTCATATGATTGATGGATTCCAGAATGGCGGCATGCCAAGCAGTCATACGGCGATAGTCACTGCGTTGACTTTTGCGGTATTGTTCAAGACTTCATTTAGCGACTTGTTTTTTATATGCACAGTATTCTCCCTTATTGTGATTACTGACGCCATCCGTATAAGAAATAATGTAGGACTTCAGGGCGAGAAGATAAATGAATTGCTAAAAGAATTCAATGAGGCTCCGATAAAAGTTGTCTATGGACACAGCGCTGTCCAAGTCATATGCGGAGCAATACTTGGTCTTGCATGCGCATTCATATTCAAGATTGTGCTGTTCTGATTGTCTTTGGAATCTTTGTATTTGTTTAGCATGTCGGAAATGTCGCGGCATTTCTGAGCATAATCAGAAATCGCGTACATGCGATTTCTGACAGGCTCGCATCGCTTCGTCGAATCGAGTGCTAATCCGAGTTCATTGTAGTCACATACGATGATTACAGAACTCGCTAGCATGTCGGAAATGCCGTGCATTTCTGAGCATGATCAAAAACGTTTAACAAAATGATTCGTTTTTGACAGCTAAACAAATATTAATCTTTCACATAAATCTTTCTTTAAAGGTTTCAAAATAGGTTATAAGTAAAGGCAATAATATTGGACCGATAAATATTCCGATAATTCCAAACATGACGCCTCCTCCTATAACTCCTATAATTATTAATATCTGGTTTACTTTAGCTTTTTCGTGCACTATTTTCGCAAGTAAAATATTGTCGATTATACTTACTATTAAAAGACCATATAAAAATAGTCCTATTCCCTTGCCTAATACCCAGTAATCATGAGAAAAATATCCGCTTAATATCAGGAATAGCGAAGCTGGCACCCATATAATTGCTGTTCCAATAGTTGGAATTAGCGAGCAGAAAGCCATCATAAGTCCCAAGATTATGGGAAACGGCACACCAAATATATACAATCCTATAGCTCCAATGACTCCTTGGACTAATGCGACAAATAATTGCGCATAAATTACTGTATGCGTTATATTTCCGAATTCCTTGATAAGCCTGTTTGTTGTCTTTGTCCTCATTGGAATTATGTACACTATCTGTTTTAATATATTCTCCCAATCTTTCAGGATAAAATATGCTATAACTAATGTAAGAAAGATTTGCGCGATTATAAGTGGTATAGCGAGGATGAAATCTGTTATTTTTTCTTCTATAATGGGCTTTAATGCCTGCAGTTTTTTGTCAAAACCAAACGCTGACAATCTCTCTGAACTGAATTTCTCGAACTGGTTAAGAAGCGAACATACTTTTGAATTTTCGCTAGCGCATCCAAAACCAAACACTGCTCCTTTGGCGATGTTGCTTGATAGCGAATTATAGAATGTATATCCTTGCTGCGTAATTTCGAATGCTAAAAAAGCGAACGGGATTGATATTATAATCACGACAATAAATAACGCCAGCATGATCGAGAAAGATTTATTCGGTATCTTCTTGAATATTCTCTTATATAGTGGAAAAGAAAGATATGAAATAAGAATGCTGCCTAAAAGAACAGTTATCACTGGCTGGACTAATTTAAATAATAGCAGCAATGCCAGTACGAATATGATGAAAGGAACTATTTTTTGATAATGATTATTTTTTGTCATCGTCTAATATGTTCATCTTAATCGCATATGTTTATATCGCTTCAACGGAATCAACAGTATCTGACTCAGCAGGATCTACGGTCTTCTTTTTTAGTATTGCTGCTGCGAGAGCTGCGCCGGCAACTGCTCCGATTCCAGCGGCGATTAATACCGATTTTTCAGGATTCTTCTCTATGAATCCATCGACATTTTCCTTTATCTCTATCGCTTTCTCTTTTACATTATCCTTAATCTCTGTCGCTTTTGCTTTCAAGCTATTTATCTCTTCATGGCTTTTTTCGTTTATTTTTTCAGCTTTGTCCATTATCTTGTCAACGCTCTTGTGCGTTTTTTGTCTTATTCCAGCAATTCCTTTAGAATTTTTCTTGTTTTTCATTTTTTTCACCTGTTAATTTTTTTATTCAGTAATTTATTCATTAATCTTTGTTGATTATAGGTTTTTTTTTGTTTTTTACTTATCAGATTCTCTTAATTTCATTATTAATCCTATCACAAAAACAGTTATCCCTATGGCGAAGAATGATGCTGCATTGCTCCAGTGCAAATATTCTATCAGGAAGGAAAAGAGCGCCAAAATCAGGAATACTCCTCCGAACCCTATTATTATAAGAGAAGTTATCTTTCTTATGATTCTTTTTTCTATCTTTAGTATTCTCTCGTCGATATTCTTCATGACCTTTTCAGCGCCTTCTGTTATTGGCGAAACTATGCTTGCTACTACAATCTGAGAGACATAACTTAATCCGTCTTTTATGATATTCATGAATCCGTGTTTCTTCTCTTTTTCAGCCATGGTTTTACTCTCTTGCTCTGATTAAGGATTTGCTGCTTTTATTTCTCCTAATTCATCTTCTTTTAATTATTTCTTTTCATTGCTATGAACATCACTCCAGTGCTAAGCAATATTATTATAGCGCCGATGATGCCAAATTCTGGAACGTCTCTTGTTTCCGGTTTGGCAGCAGAAAGTTTTATATTATTAGCATCTAATGTAACAGCTGTCTGCGCTAGTGCTCTCCCGTGCAATGTTGCGCCTGTCTGCAGTACAATATTTGTTTTATCCAGAATATTTCCATTGAATACAGATGTTGTTCCAAGAGTCGTTGTGTCAGCCACTATCCAGAAAATGTTCTTTGCCTGCGCTCCGCCAATCAGTATTACCTTCTTGCCGGAACTTATATCTAGAGTTTGCGCTATCTGGAATACCCATACATCATTAGAGTTCCCTGAGAGTGTGACGTCTGTTGGTATTATCACTCCATTACTCCATTTGTAAACGCCAGGAGCGAGAGTCATTCCGCCAATATTTCCAGCACCCAGCCCAATAACATCAGGCGCTAATCCATTAGCATTAGTGTACGCTGTTCCCATGTCGAGACTAGCTGTATTCATTTTAGTTGGAGTAGGAACTGAATAGTCATACGCGTATACTTTTCCGTTAACTAAAGATGATGTCGCAAATTGCGTGGATGAATCAAGTATCAGCCCAAATCCAGTGATAGCAGTCGAGGTGACTGCTGGACCTGTTCCAATATCTCCAGTAATTAAAGTGGTTCCAGTGGTTGAGATTCCTGAATTTGTTAGAATGATAAAATCTCCTGCTGTTCCGAGATCTACAGCTGATGGTGATGCATATGCATGAACACTAAACGCCATGAATGCAAAAACCATAAGATATGCAAAGAAATGCGATAATATTTTTTTTTGTTTCATTTTTAAATCCTCTGTAAACAATAAAACATTGCCTTGGGGCAGATATTTTTTCTGCCCAAAGTTTCCTCGTCAAGATATTTATGTCGTTTATGTTCTCATTATTCTTTTTCCTGCTGGTCTGTTCTTTACCATTCCTTTGCCGCCTGCGCTCTTTGCAGCTCTCCTTTTTGCAGCGGTCATTCTTCCGCCTCTACTGGATTTTGCCATTTTTATTGCCTCCTTATAATTCATCTTATTTGTTGTCATTAATTCTGTTTGTCGTCATTAATTTTTCTTGTATTATAATCCCGAATCTAATAATATTGCATTTATAGTAAATTGCTTTAATTTCCGTAACTTTATAACGCAATTTACTATCCAGCAAATCACAGTCAATGTACGATTATTAATGTGATTTGCTATAAGCAAAACATTCCGCAACATTGTTTCTTCAATTATGTGCCTTCTAGAGGTTCTATCGATTCTATGCGATAGAACCTTTCACCGAACATTATGCCATCATCCCTTGCTCGAGGTTTATCGTCATGGCTTTTTCTCGACAATATTATTCCTGCGTCCTGCGCCATTTTTTTGGTCATGGACTTCATAGGCTCACCCTTCCGTCGCTCGTCAATAATTCTATCATGCCTTCCCTATCTATAGTGTCGCTGTCTGTTTCGTCTACAATCTTCAGAATTCCAAACTTATTCACGTATATCATCCTTTTCACCCCGTACTATCACGTCCCAAACTCATCTCTTCCTTTAATTGCTAAAAAAAATTATTATAAAAAAATTAAAAAGTATTATTTACTTTCTCTTGTAAGCTATGATGCCTATACCTGCTAGCAATACTAATGCTCCACCGATGATGCCGAATTCTGGAATCTGTACGTCAACGAATGCTACGTTTATGTCACAGTCTCCTTCTTTACCAGCAGTACATACAACACCGCTGTTATGACCAGTTCCAACACCATCCTTTGTTGCTGTTACATAAGCAGTACTTCCTGATACACATGTTGGATTGCCCAACGCTACTATATAGTCTCCTGATCCATCAGTTATAGTGCTTGCACTCTCGTTCACGCACGTTACACTTACTGCTGCGTTTGCTACTGGAAGGCTGCTTGCGTCAGTTACAGTTCCTGTAGCATATGAATCTGCAGATACCATGCCTACAACCAATAACGCAAATACCATTGTTAATGTTAATAGTTTGTTCATTTTATTTTTCCTCCTAATTAATCTTAATTCTTTCTCTTGTATACAAATATTCCAAGTGTACCAACTAATGCTACTGCGCCAGCGATTACACCAAATTCTGGAATGCTAACATTTATTATTCCAGTGTTTACTAAGCATCGTCCCTTATGGTCTACAGTTCCTACATTTGATCCGTCTGCGCCATCCTTTACTGCGTCTACTTCAACAGAGTCGCCAACATCACATTGACTTACTGGGAATACTACGCCATAAGAACCACTTATAGCACTTGTCGTTGTTCTAACATAGTCTACACTTGCGTGCGTACATGTTACGCTAACAGCTGCATTAGGCACTATCGTAGAATTATCTGCTTCATATATCGTGCCCGATATTACTGTTAATGTTGGTGTTGATATTGCCGAAACAGTTCCTACCAATGCTAAAACAAATACTGCCATTATTGCCATTAATATTTTATTCATATTCGTTACCTCCTAACTTACAATTACAGATTCTGTATTGTCGTATGCGGCTGTCCGTTCTGCGGCATTTGGCATACAGGGCATATCAGTGAAATGCCTCTCAATCGCGCCTGATCTATCTGCTTTCCGCAGTGCTTGCATATGACTATCATATCGCTGTATAAGTCCTGCGCAGGATGGTGCGGGTGACCGTTTTGTGGTTTTCCACATGATGGGCATATCAATGAAAGTCCTATCAATTTAGCCTGATCTATTGGCTTTCCGCAGTGTTTGCATATAATTATAATTTCAGGATCGACTAGAGCGCCGACTTCTTCTCTTAATTTCTTGTCTGCTATGACGCTTTTGTTCTCTATGGTATTTTTCATTCCAGAATGTCCCCGTTTATATGTCGTATGACTAATGAGCAATTACGTGAGAATGTTAATAATTTCTCCCAACAATCACTCTCAGCAATCACTCGAGCCAAATCCATATGGCTTAAAGCGTGCCAAAAATATCTCCCCAAGTATAAATAGTCAATGAAGTATTAGATTGTTTGGTAGAGATAATCAATAAATAATATGCAATCCGTTGAGATATCAGAAATCGCCTAAACGCAGCCTATGTCGCTTCAGCGTGTGATAGTCGAATGATTTCACATATAACTGAATTATCTATTATCGAATGACTAAATTATTTTCTATTGAACAGGTATATCCCCAGAATTATGACGCACATCAGGATAAATCCTAATATTACTTGTATTAGAGGGTTCTTTATAGTGCTCGACCAATTTTTTATTGAGAAGACAGCGAGTATAGAATTTCCTGTGATGCTGTTTTGTCCTTCTGAATTCTGTGATGTCTGATATTGATTCGGATTTGTTGAGTCATAAGCGCTTCCATTGTTTGCATTATATGCTCGTCCATAGGATTTTTCATCGCTCGCGTTCACGCTTATGATCTGATTTTCTCCTGGAGAATACATTGAATAAGATATATTATTCTCTAATGTAACATCTTTTAATAATACTCCATAGTTTCCATATAATTCAACAGAATCTAGCGAGTATTGTCCTGAAAGAGAATTTTTGAATGTTGCAGTCCATGTTCCATAATATCGTGTTCCATTTGCAAGTTCGAGTGTCAATACCTGTATGCCTCCTTGAGGCGTTGCAAGACTGGCTTTAACTGCATAAATCCCTTCATAGGAATCTGTTGCATCAAGAGTGAGAGTCTGTGATTCATTGAAATTTACAGAATCTTTTCCAAAGATTGCATATATTATCTCTGGATTGTGTGACTGTGAGTTCAAACTCCCGCTTCCTCCTGATGAACTGCTGCCTCCTCCCGAGAAACTTTCGCTTCCACTATTCGATGAACTGCTCGTCGTATCTGTATTCGTTGTCGTGTTAGTTGTGGTATCTATTGTTGTATTAGTGGAATTTGTTATTGTGGAATTGGTAATGGTCGAATTCGTGATGGTATTGTTTGTTGAGTTTGTCGTATCGTTTATTGTAGTGTTAGTCGCGGGATTTGTTGTAGTATTAGTCGTGGAATTGGTCGTGGTGTTCATTGTTGTATTCGTGGAATTTGTTTGATTGATAGGTATGGGCGGTATTGTGAAATTTCCTGCATTAACGGTATATCTTGGCTTATTGTTCAAGTCGCCGTCGAGATATGCATAATATTCTATTGCCGCTGCAACAATCTCGTTTGTCGTCTCAGTATATTCGTAAGCGTTCAAGTTGTCGTTATAATTGAATATCGTGTCCCCGTCTGCTGATGCAGGGAATGCGCCGCTTATCCAGCCTGGAATATATGCGCGTCCATTCTTGAATGCTGTTCCGATTTGAAACATGACTGTAGGCGATTCATTATGCCAAGTATTGCCTGATGCTCCAAGCCTGCTTCCTAATATATTCGCAGTTCCGTCGAAGTATACATAAGAATTGTTTATTGTGTCGAAGAATTGGTACCCTGTTCCTCGAGCGCCTATGACACTTCCCGCGCTTTTTGCGCTGTATCCTGTATTAATAAGCCATCTTGAATGAAATTGGTTTGGGAAATTTCCTATGCCGAATATGAAGCTCATAGATTTTGCAGGCGCATTAAGACCTGCTCCCTGTTGTATCATGTTCATTCCTGTAAGCCATGATAATTGGTTTTGCGCAACAACAGGTATGAACGTTTCTGGAGACGATACTAATTCTGTCGTCTTCATCCCCAAGATTCCTTCGACTATCATGAACCTGCTGTTCTGGAACTGTATATTTGGATCAAACTGGAATACTCGCTCTCCATTATTTGATATTGCATTCGGACCTGCATCCTTGTAGTCTTGAAACATTTTTCCTCGGAAGAACTCTTCAGGATTGACGCTGTTTAATTGGTATGATAGCCCAAGAGAATTAATCGCATTCTTGTGCCTTGCATATTCTTCCCAATAGAATTCATTGCCTCGTGTGGCATCCGCGATCAATGTTATGCTGACGGCAGTTCTCATATTGTATGCCTGAGAAAGGTATGTGGAATCGTTTGTGTAATCATACAATAAGAATAGCGCTGCTCCATAGAATCCTGAATCAGAATCCTGGATATTGAATGCTGGATAATTATTTTTTATGTAGTTGTAAGTGTTTATTGACCGCGCCAATAATTCCTGACCTGAACTTTGCGAGAAATCATTCACGGCAGGCAGCGCCTCGAGGAACGCAAGCAAAGTCATTGAAGTATACGCTCTACTCGTCGCGTTATAGAATATTTGGCATGGATTTATTGTTCCATTATTGAATCCT
>Ga0182027_10008067_pt1 | contig 15397 bp, 10 predicted proteins | sample 712E1DmetaG_FD_121300 | JGI IMG/M metagenome (GOLD analysis project Ga0182027, IMG submission 121300) | Permafrost microbial communities from Stordalen Mire, Sweden - 712E1D metaG (Illumina Assembly) | ecosystem: Environmental > Terrestrial > Soil > Wetlands > Permafrost | place: Sweden... | reverse complement strand
GGTCCAGCCCATCGTCTGGCCGCCGTAGGGCTGGATGCCGTAGGTGATGCCGATGAGCAGCGCCGTGAGCCCGACCCCAAAGGTCAGGTTGCCGGGCCAGTCCATCTTCGCGTGCGTGACCGTACCGAGCTCTTCGAGCCGCATGTAAGCCCAGATCGTGCCGACCAGCCCGACTGGCACGCTGACGAAGAAGACCAGCCGCCAGTTGATCGCCGCCAGCACGCCGCCCACCACGAGGCCAATGAACTGGCCGGCCAGGAAGGAGATGCCGTTGACGCCGAAGGCGAGGCCCCGCTGCTCCGGTGGGAAAGCGTCGGTCAGGATGGCCTGCGAGTTCGCGAACAGGAACGCACCGCCGATACCCTGCACGAAGCGCATACCGATGATCCAGATCGCCCCGGCAGGTCCGGTGAACGGCGTCACCGCGAGCAGCAGCGATCCGACGGTGAAGATCACGAAGCCGGCGTTGTACATGCGGACCCGCCCGAACATGTCGCCCAGGCGCCCGAACGCCACGACGAGCACGGCGGTCACGAGCAGGTAGCCCATCATGATCCAGAGGAGATAGCTCGTGCTGCCGGGGTCGAGCGGGTTCAGCTTGATGCCGGTGAAGATCGCGGGCAGGGAGATGATCACGATCGAGCCGTCGATCGCCGACATGAGAACGCCGAGCGTCGTGTTCGAGAGCGCTACCCACTTGTAGTTCGGGTCGTGCTTGCGAGTTCGACGCTGGCCGCCGGCCGCTGCCGCTTCGGCGCGACCCGAGGCGACCGCACCCGCTTCCCTGTCCGCCTGGTTCGAAACCATGCACCCGTCCTTCGTGGTGGTGATAGAGGTTCGCGTCCGCGCGTCCCCCGGACTCGCAGTATCGCTGGCGGGCGCGCGGATGTGCTGGATCAGGGACCGCCCACACCCAAGGTATCGGGCGGCGGCGGCCCGGTCGGACGCCACCGCATCAGTCCTACCCCACGCGACTGGGGGTCAGCCGATGCGGCCTCGGCTACTAGCGTCAAGTCTAGGCCAAGCTTTCGGTGATGGTGGCTCGGGCGCCCGGGCGCGCAGATCGCCCAATCTGAGCCGGCGCCCCTAGTGGCCGTCCTCGCGGGGTCTGGCAAGACCGGCGAGAGCCAGGGCGGCCGCGACCAGGGCGACGCCCGCGGCGACGACGAACGCCTGCGACATCCCGTGGCTGAACGCGTCGACCGCCTGCTGAGCCGCCAGCGCACCACCCGCTGGCCCGACCATCTGTGAGGCGAGGCTCTCGATCTGGCTGCCGCGACCGAGGACGACGAGCGGCTCCAGCGCATGGGCACTCGGCTGCAACGTCGCGGGCAGGCCCAGCGTCCAGCTCGCCCAGTCGCCGCGAGCGACGGTGGCGCCGATCGAACCGAGCACGGCGACGCCGAGCGCCGTGCCGACCTGGCGGGATGTGTTCAGCATCCCGGACGCCACTCCGGACTTCGCCGCATCCGAGCTCGCCATCGCCGTCGCCGCGAGCACGGGCATAGTGAGCGCGCTCCCGGCGCCGAAGACGATGAGCCAGGGCCACATGTCGGAGTAGGGCGAGTCGGGCCTCAGGCGGGAGAGCCCGAGGATGGCAACGGCGCAGAGCGCCATTCCGACGACGACAAATGGCCGGGCGCCGAATCGTCCACTGAAGCGGCCGGCCAGGGGCGCCACGAGGACAACCATCATCGTCAGAGGCAGAGAGCGGACGCCGGTATCGATCGCCGAGTACCCCTGCACGTTCTGCATGAAGAGCGTCAGGAAGTAGATCACGCCGAACATCGCAAATCCGAGCGCGAGCATCAGGACGTTCGCCGTGCTGAAGCGGAGCCTCCGGAAGAAGCCGAGCGGAAGCATGGGCTCGGCCGTCGTGGCCTCGCGGACGACAAACGCGGCGAGCAACAGCACTCCGAGGGCCAGCCTCGAGAGCACATCGAACGAGGTCCAGTCGTTCGAGCTCGTCTCGATGAGACCCCACACGAACGCGAACAGGCCTGCGGTGGCGAGAGCAGTGCCCGGCAGGTCGAGGGCGCGCGTCGAGGGGTCGGTCGACTCCGGCACGACCCACGCGGCGACGAGGATGCCCACGATCCCGATTGGCACGTTGATCCAGAAGACGCTCGACCAGCCGGCCGCGTCGACGAGGACGCCGCCCACCAGCGGCCCGATGGCGAGTCCGAAGGCCGAGGTACCCGCCCAGATGCCCAGCGCGGTCGGGAGACGATCCCGCGGAAAGGCGGCCACGATGATCGACAGCGAGAGCGGCCCCATGAGCGCCCCGCCGACGCCCTGCACGACGCGACCGGTGATGAGCTGGGCGTCGGTCTGCGCGAGCGCGCACGCCGCCGAGCTGGCCGTGAAGATCGCGAGCCCGACGAGGAACAGGCGCCGCCGCCCGAATCGATCGCCGAGCTTGCCGCCGAGCAGGGTGAGCGAGGCCAGCGCGAGCGAGAAGGCATTGACCGTCCACTCGAGGCTCTGGTCGGACGCGTTCAGGCTGCGCTGGATCGACGGCAGCGCCACCGTCACGACGGTCATGTCGAGCATGACCATGAACAGCGCAAAGACCATCGCGCCGAGGATCCACCAGTGCCGGCCGGGAGAGCGAGTCACAGGATCAACCTTTCTGGGGCGCGCATCGCCGTGAGGGACGGATCGGAGAGGGACCGAGGATCATCGCTCCTGGGCGACTGAGTCTCACTGTGGGCCTCCAACGCACATCACTTCGAACGCGCCGGTCGCTTCCCCGGCGAGAAGTTACCACCTACTGAGACGCAGTCGCAACAACCGGCCAGGCCGCGGCGGCGCCGCTGCCTGGCCGGCTGATCCGCGCTCCAGCCTTACGGCACGAACCCGTCGGCCGGGCCCGGCTTGGCGATGACGCTCGACAGGGCCGACCAGGCAATCGAGATCGTGACCGTTCCGTCGGCCTCGCTGGCGATGACGCCCTGCGACCAGGTGAGCTCCAGGCCGCCCGGGGTGAATGCCCAGGCCCCGCCGAAGTCGGCCATCGTCGGCGATGCCGGCCAGGTCAGGGCGGCGCCGAGCTTCGCGGTCAGCAGCGTATGAGCCCGCGCCTGTATCACCGGCAGCGCCACCGCCGGGCTCGCGAAGAGATCGGGGAACTGGATCACGGCGCCGGACGCGACGTCGAAGTTGAGGCTGCCCGCCTCCGTCGTCGGATGGGCCGCACCGGTGATGTACGTCTCGACGGTGAAGCGCAGGCTCAGCAACGAGGGTGAGGCGAAAGCGACCGAGAAGGCGCCCGCGAGCGTGCTGGGGCCGTCGCCGGAAGCGACTACAGGCAGCCCGCTGCCGTTGAACGAGACGATGTACGCGTTCACCCTGGTAGTGATGGCGTCGTTCATCGCCGTGACCGCGGCCGGCGCAACACCGGACACTACCGGCATCTGGAACGAGACGTCCCAGCGGTTGTCCGACGCGGTTTGAGTGACGGTCGTGCTCGAGACTGTCGGCGTCGTGGCGACGGGCGTGGCCGTGGCCGTGGCGCCGGGCGTTCCCGTCGGCGGGACGGCGGACGGAGTGACGGTCGGTGCGGGCGTCGAGGGCGGCAGCGTAATGATGATGGTCTGAGGTGTGGGGCCGGCGCCCTGACAACCGGCGATGACGAGCGCCGCGCACGCCGCCAGCAGGGTCAGCCCGCCACGACGCGCACCCCGCCGAATGATGCGACGCCCGTCAGCTTCCATGGATCCTCCCGATTCTCCCGAAACGGCTCGGCCGTCATCGGGCGTAAGAGGCGCCATCTTGGCAGAAACTGCCGCAGGCTTCATCTTTCGGCCGGATGCCCTGGCCGGGCCGCCCTAGCGGCCGATGCGGTCCGTGCGCATGTACTGCTGGAGCACCTCCGGGACGATCAGGCTGCCGTCCGGCTGCTGGTATGTCTCGAGGACCGCGGCGACCGTTCGAGGGAGCGCCACCCCCGAGCCGTTGAGCGTGTGCACGAGCTCTGGCTTCGCGCCGGCTTCGGGTCGGTAGCGAATCGCCATTCGGCGGGCCTGGTAGTCACGGAAGTTCGAGCACGAGCTGACTTCCAGCCAGCGCTCGACACCGGGCGCCCAGACTTCGAGGTCGTACTTCTTGGCCTGGACGAAGCCCATGTCCTTCGTCGCCATGAGCAGAACTCGATAGGCCAGGCCGAGGCGCTGGAGAATCACCTCCGCTCGACCGGTCAGCCATTCGAGCGCCTCCGCCGAAGCCTCCGGCTTCTCGAAGAAGACCATCTCGACCTTGTCGAACTGATGGACTCGCAGGATGCCACGAGTGTCCTTTCCGGCTGCGCCGGCCTCGCGGCGGAAGCAGGGCGAGTAGGCCGCGTAGCGGATCGGGAGCTGATCGGCCTCGAATATCTCATCGCGATGGAGGTTCGTGACCGGAACCTCGGCGGTCGGAACGAGGTAGAGGTCGTCGCGCGGGACGACGTACATCAGGTCTTCTTTGTCGGGGATCTGGCCGGTCCCGCGGGCGGACGCGGCGTTTACGACCGCCGGCGGCCAGATCTCGGTCATGCCGTGCTCGGCGGTGTGGACGTCGAGCATGAAGTCGATCAGGGCGCGCTGGAGGCGCGAGCCCTGGCCCGTGTAGACAGGGAACCCGGAGCCGCTGATCTTGGCGCCGCGCTCCAGGTCGAACATGTGGAGAGTTTCGGCAACCTCCCAGTGGGGACGGCGCGTCCAGGTGCCGCCCTCGGCGAGCGGCACGTCCTTGGGCAGGATCTCGCCCCAGGTTCGAACGACCCGATTGGCCGAAGCGTCGCCAACCGGCACGTCCGGGTCGGCCGGGTTCGGGATGCGCAGGAGCAGCTCCTCGAGGGCCGACTCCGTGGCGGCCAGCTCAGCGGCGATCTTCTCGATCTGGGTCCCTGCATCGGTGGAGACCTGACGGAGGGCCGCGACCTCGGGGCCATTCGGCGCGGCGCCCTCGTGGATCGCTTCCCCGATCTTCTTTGATGCGGCGTTGCGATCGGCCTTGAGCCGATCCGAGTCGCCGAGCAGCTGGCGGCGCCTGCCCTCCAGAGCCAGGGCCTGGTCCACGATCGTCGGGTCCTCGCCCTTGTCGATCGCGCCCTGGCGGATCCGATCCGGCTCCTCGCGCAGCCTTGCCAGCCCGATGCTCATGCGTCACGTACTCCAGTGGTTTCTTCGGCGGCCCGGGCCGCGTTGCTGCTGAGTTTAGCCAGTCCGTTCGCTCTTCCGATTCTGCTGGCGGATTCTTTCAGGTGCGCCCACCAATGCTGGCGGACGCAACCGAGCTCAGCCCCGCAGGCTTTGGCGGCGCAGAGGCTCCCCGGCCCACGTCCGACGCAGCCCTGAACGTGTACAGGACGCCGCGCTTCCTGGCTTCCATCGGCCCAATTCTGCCGCCGGCACGCCCACCAGGAATAGACGACGGAAACGGAGCCCGATTTGGCCCACGAGGCTCTACGCGGCCACAGCCGCCGCGGCACGGAGCCGTTCGACAACGAACGCCAGCTCGAGGCTCGCCAGCAGCCAGCCGGCGCGAGGGCCGTTGGTACGGCCGAGGAAGGCCGTGTACAGGGCGCCGAAGGCACGCCCGGACGGCAGCTCCACGTCGGCGGCCACGCGGAAGATGAGACCCTGCCAGGCGTCACCCGATCCGGGCTTCTCGGCACCGGCGGCCGACGCCAGCGCGGCGAGATAGGCGCGCTGCCCGGCGTCCAGCGCAGCCACTTCCTCCGGCATGGCGTCGTGGCGAATGACGAGGCGCGCCCGCTCGGGGGCATACGAGTCGAGCCAGGCCCGGGCAGAGGCCGTCCGCTCGGCCAGGATGGCAGCCTCGAACGCGGTGAGCGGCGCACCCTTCTCGGCCTCCATCCGCTCGGCGATGTCGACGCCGGGGATCTGCAGCAGCAGGGCGAGGTGCGCGAAGGCGGGCCGGAACGCGGCAGCCGCCGCAGCGACGTCCGACGCGGGCCCGAGCAGCGAATAGGCGAAGAGCCGCTCGTAGTCAGCCGGCAGCTCGCCCTTGACTTCACGGCCCGCGGTGGCGGCGGCGATCCGGTCGAACTCGTCGAAGAGCCGCGGGATCGTTTCGCCCTCGGGGTCGAACTCGATCACCTGGCTCGGCCGCGGACGCAGGAAGAGGAAGCGCAGCTGTTCGGGCGGCAGGACCTCGGCGATCGTGTGCGCGGCGGCGCCCTGGCCCTTGGAGGTCGACATCTTCTTGCCGCCCACGTTGAGGAACTCGTAGGCGACGTTGCGCGGTGGCTCAATCTCGGAGACCTCGCGGCTGATGGCGTCGGAGCGGTCGCGCGATCCGCCGGCGGTGGCCAGGTCTTTGCCGCAGCCCTCGATCGTGACGCCCAGCAGGCCCCACTTGGCGGCCCATTCCAGGTTCCACGGTAGCTTGGCCCGGCCGCCCAGCGGCGAGACCCGGCCGTCGTGGCCGCAGCCGTGAGCCCACGAAACCAGATCGGGCATGCATCTGTAAGCGACCGTCACGCCGTTCCAGTCGGTGGCATACGTGGTGCCGATCTTGCCGCACTGCTCGCAGATGACCTGGATCGGCAGCCAGGTGCTGGTGCGTTCGACGTGGCTCACTCGCAGATAGATCGCCCGGACGCGATCAGCCCGGTCGAGCGCCAGCTTGACATAGGGATCCATTCGGCCGGCCGCGTATAGCTCGCTGACCCAGTAGAACTCGGGCGTGATGCCGAGCGGCTCGAAGGTCCGGAAGAAGATCTCACCGACGAAGTGGCGTGCGTAGTTGGCCGCGTTGCTCCCCTCGGGAGCCGGCACGCGCGACAGCGGCGCGCCCATGTACTTCTCGACCGCGTCGGGAGTCAGCTTCGCCTGCGAGTCCATGGCGTCCATGTCGTCGACGCCGTAGAGGAACGTCGCCTCTACTCCGGCCTGCCGCAGCGCCCGGTAGATGGCGTCGTGAAGGACGACCCCGCGCAGGCTGCCGACGTGGACGGTGCCCGAGGGCGACTTCGAATCGTTGACCACCTGGCGGCCGGAAGCCGCCGCTGCCAGCTCGTCGGCCCAGTACACGGCAGCCGCCCCCGCTCAGTTGATTTCGATGATCTTGTACGAGAAGTCCCCTGCCGGGACATGAACGACGACCGACTCGCCCTTGTGCTTGCCCAGGAGCGCGCGACCGACCGGCGATTCGTTAGAGATCTTGCCCTCGCGCGGGCTGGCCTCAGTCGAACCGACGATCGTGAACTCTTCCTTGCCGTCTGAGCCCTCGACTTTCACGGTCGAGCCGATTTGGACATGGTCCGTGCCGTGATTGCCGTCGATGACGGTCGCGTTCTTGATCAGCGCTTCGAGACGCTGGATCTGGCCCTCGACGAAAGCCTGCTCGTTCTTGGCGTCCTCGTACTCGGCGTTCTCCGCCAGGTCGCCGTGCTCCTTGGCGTCATGGATGCGCTGCGCGATCTCGGCGCGACGGACGTTGACCAACTGTTCGAGGTCCACTCGAAGCTTGGTCAGACCCTCTTCCGAGATGTACTGAGTCTTGTTGTTCACCGCCGAAGGGGCTCCGTTCTCGTCGAATGCGACCCTGGGTCGGACCTCGAAGGGCCCGCGATAAAGGAAAAACTCCAGGCGTCACCGTCTCGGTGCCCTGAAGTTCGGCCGGCGCGTATCCTAGCCGCCCCCCTCCCCCATGTCAAAGCGATAAACACCCACGCGGACCCCGGCAGTCAGGATCGGCAGGCGCGCCGGAGCGGCATGCGCAGGTCGTCTGGCCGTTCCACGGGCATTCGATCGCTGGGGCCAATCGAGTTCGTTCGAATCGGGGAGAACGTAGGTCCCGGCGGGGAAGGACCTATGAGGACTGGCAATCTGAAACGAAGCTGGCCATTCTTCGGCCATAAACCAGCAACAACACCGGCCCCGCCGCTCGGATCCTCCCTCCTCCTCCCCGAGCGCCGGGGCCGGTCCACGTCTGCGGGGGTCGGGAGCGCGCGGCCAGGGCCGGCTCGGTGCCTCCGGCCAACGCCGCAGCTGGCCGGCTCGAGGAGCCTAGCTGCCGAGTTGGAGGAGCCGCCCGCGGATGCGTTGCATCGACATGCGATCGGCGAAGGCGACGAAGACAGTGTCGTCGCCGGCGATGCTGCCAACGACCTCCGGCCAGCGCGTTCGATCCAGCGCCGCCGCGATGGCGTGCGCGGAGCCGGGGAGCGTCCGTAGGACGAGCATCAGGCCCGCCTCGCGGATCTCGACCGGGAGATCGTGCAGCAGCGCACGCAGCCGCTCCTCGCCGGTGCTTTCCGCCTCGGTGACCCGGGCCGGCACGACGTAAGACTGGACCCCGTCCTGGCTGGACTTGATGAGGCCCAGCTCCGCGACATCCCGACTGATCGTGGCCTGAGTGGCACGGAAGCCACGGTCGCGCAGGGCGGCCGCGAGCTCCTGCTGCGTGCGGATCGGCCGCTGCCCAAGCAGATCGCGGATTTCGCGCTGCCGGAGCTGCTTCATCACCTCCATCGCACCGCCGCCCTCCCCGCCCCGTCACCTGCCGTCATCGAACCCCTCTCATGCGCCGTGGGGTGAGAGCAGGATGACGAAGACCGCAATCGCGGCCAGCACGCGATACACGACGAACAGAGTAACCGGCCGGCGGCGCAGGAATTCGAGCATGAAGTGGATGGCGAGCACGCCTGAGGTGGCCGCCGCGACGAAGCCGATCAGCACGAGGCGCATCTCGGGGTTCTCGCCCGCCTCACCGGTCAGGAGCTTGCGCGCCTCCCACAGGCCGGCTCCGGCCACCACCGGCGTGGCCATCAGGAAGCTGAACCGGGCCGCAGCCTCTCGGCTCAGACCTTCGAAGAGACCTGCGGCGATGCTGACGCCGGAACGGCTGATGCCAGGAACGAGGGCCACGACCTGGGCGATGCCGATTCCGAGCGCGCCGCCGAAGGTCATCTCCTCCATCTCGCGCACCTTGCTGCCCCAGCGGTCCGCAAGCCAGAGGATCGCCGCGCCGACGCAGAGCATGGCTGCGACACGAGCAGGCTCGCGAACCCACGACTCGATCGTGTCGGTGAGCAGCGGTCCCACGAGCACCGCGGGGATGGTGGCCACGACCAGGAGCCACGCCATCTTGCGGTCTGGATCATCGCGCAGGGAGCGGTCGCGGATACTGGCCAGCCCGGCGGGGATGAGCGTCAGCCAGTCGCGCCAGAAGTAGAGGATCAGCGCCAGGAGCGTCCCCATGTGGAGCATGACGTCGAACGCCAGCGAGTTGATGAAGGGATCCGTCCAGCCCATCGCCCAGGGCACCAGGATCAGGTGGCCGGAGCTGGAGACGGGGATGAACTCGGTCAGACCCTGAACAAGGCCCATGATCAACGCCTGGATGGACAGGTCCACGCGATGTCTCCTCCGGTGCGGATGTCTTCAGGGTCCCGTAGAGAGCGGGTGGGCCGCGGGGGACGAACGCGGCACCGAATGCGCGCGGACCGGCGGTCGGAAGACCGCCGGCCCGCGAAGTGGCTCGCCTAGCGGATGAAGAGCGGGGCCATCACCAGGGTGATGGTGGCCAGCAGCTTCACCAGAACGTGGAGAGACGGACCGGCGGTGTCCTTGAAAGGATCGCCGACGGTGTCGCCGACGACGGCCGCAGCGTGCGCAGGCGTCCCCTTGCCCAGCACTTTCCCGTCCGCATCGGTCAGATGGCCGGATTCGATGTACTTCTTGGCGTTGTCCCAGGCGCCGCCGCCGTTGTTGAGGACGGTTGCGAGGAGGACGCCGGCGATCGTGCCGACCATCAGCAGACCGGCCACGGCCTGGTAGCCGAGCAGGACGCCGACGACGATCGGCGTGGCGACGGCGACGAAGCCAGGCAGCATCATCTCGCGGAGGGCGGCGCGGGTCGTGATGTCGACGACTCGGGCGTAGTCCGGCCGGCCGGTGTAATCCATGATCCCGGGGATCTCTTTGAACTGGCGGCGGACCTCGACGATGATCGCCTGAGCGGTCGTGCCGACTGCCCGGATGGCCAGTGAGCTGAAGAAGTAGACGAGCATCGCGGCGATCAACGCGGCCACGAAGACGTTCACGTCTTCCAGGTTGACCGAGGTCATGAGGCCCTGCTGAACGGTTCGAGTGCCGGCGTCGATCTGGCGCTGCAGGATGAGGTTGACCTTGTCGATGTAGGCGCTGAAGAGGAGGAAGGCCGCCAGTGAGGCGGATGCGATGGCGTAGCCCTTTGTCAGCGCCTTGGTGGTGTTGCCAACCGCATCCAGGCGGTCGGTGATTTCGCGCGCACCGGCTTCAGCGCGGCTGAACTCGGCGATACCGCCGGCGTTGTCCGTGATGGGGCCGAAGGTGTCCATGGCCAGGACGTAGGCGCAGGTCATGAGCATGCCCATGGTCGCGACGGCGGTGCCAAAGACGCCACCCACCGAGCCCAATCCGGAGTGGGCTCCGAGCCAGTTGCTGGCCAGCAGGGCGAGGCCGATCGTGATCGCGGTCACGCCCGTGGTCTCGAAGCCGACCGACATGCCGCTGATGATGTTGGTAGCCGGTCCGGTCTTGGACGCCTCGGCGATTTCCTTGACGGGCCGGAATGTGCCGGCCGTGTAGTACTGGGTGATGTACACGAAGGCGACGCTGGTGGCGAGGCCGACGCAGCCGGCGCCGAAGAAGTAGATCCAGGTGGGGATGCCGTTGTCGCCGGTCGAGCCGCCTGCGGTCTGCATCATCGTGCTGGTGACGAAGGCAAGTGAGACAGCGCACAGAATCGTGGTGACCCAGTAGCCACGGTTCAGGATGTTCATGGGGTTTTCGGTCTCCTTGCCGCGGATGAAGAACATCGCGACGATCGTGGAGACGAGACCGAAGGCTCGAACGACCAGCGGGAAGAAGATCCACGCCGTGGGGTTCGGCCAGTTGTTCTGGACGGCCAGGGCGTAGACGCCGACGCCCAGGATCATGGCGCCGATGTTCTCAGCCGCGGTGGACTCGAAGAGGTCGGCGCCGCGCCCGGCGCAGTCGCCGACGTTGTCGCCCACGAGGTCGGCGATGACGCCCGCGTTGCGCGGATCGTCCTCGGGGATGCCCGCCTCGACCTTGCCGACGAGGTCGGAGCCTACGTCGGCGGCCTTGGTGTAGATCCCGCCGCCTAGCTGGGCGAAGAGGGCCACGAAGCTGGCGCCGAAGCCGTAGCCGACGATCAGGAACGGTGCATCGTGCGTGCTCTGGCCGCCGGCCAGACCGCCGTTGACGGCGAAGATGGACCACACGCCGAGCAGCGAGAGGGAGACGACCAGGAAGCCGGAGACCGCGCCACCGCGCATGGCCACCTGGACCGCTTCGACGAGACTCCGGCGAGCGGCGGAGGCGACGCGCACGTTGGCCCTGACGCTGACCAGCATGCCGATGATCCCGCAGGCCATCGAGCAGACGGCGCCGACCAGGAATGCGCCGCCTGTCCGAACGCCCAGCGCCAGACCGTATGTGCCGGTGTCGGCGACGTTCGCGGTCTCGACGAGCGAGATGATTGCGGTGATGATCACCGAGCCGACGAGAGCAAGCAGGAAGATCGTCGAGTACTGGCGCTTGATGAAGGCGACCGGGCCCTCCTGGATCGTCGCCGAGACGTCCATCATCGCCTTGGTCCCGGTGTCGCGGGACAGGACGTCACGGGCGAGGAAGATCGCAAACCCTACCGCGAGCAGCCCCGCGATCGGGATGAACCATTGGAGCAGACTTGGGTCCATGGGGGGCTAGCGACTCCTTCTCTGACGGCACGATGGAGCGCGGCGGGACGGCGCGCCTCCGGGGCTTGAAGCCCGGATCCGATAGGTGGTTGCATACTCGGGCCGGGCGGAGTGTATCAACGGCCCAAAGGGGGGGTCAAACTGCGGGAGGACCCCCTGCATATGCAGTCACCGCCGCCGAAGCGGGGCGAATGGCCCCGCCGACTTGGGACGTATGGCCCGAGCGGCCCCACGACGTCGGCGCGCGGCCGTGAGCGGCGCCAATCCGAACGGCCGGCGAGGGCCGGCAGCGGCGGGCCACGCCGCACGACCGCTACGGCAGCCAGAGCGGGTAGGCGCCGTCCGTAGCCAGTTGCGTCAGGCCTGAGCCGTTGATTCCGATGACCCAGATGCCTCCCGAAACCGGCGGGTTCTGCACTCCGAAGCGCCCAAAGACGATGAGCGAGCCATCGGGCGAGAAGGATGGCGAGCCGTCGCTCCAGGTCGGATCGGTGGTGAGCACGCTCGACGTCGGCGAGCTGCCCAGAAGGGCGAAGGCCACGTGAGTCGATCCGTCCGCGCTCCGCACCGTGAACGCCACGTTTCCGTTCACCGCGACCGTCATGTCACCCGCCGCCGCGCCTATCCTCGTCGTGATCCCCCCGGTCGTGACCTGGAAGCAGGACCAGGTCGCGCCACGGTCGGGGCTGGCGACGACGTAGAACGCGTTGTCCTGCGAATCCCAGATGGGTCGGGAATCTCCCGTAAGCGCCAGCACCACCGGCGGGTTGGCTCCGGTCATGTCGACCAGCTCGACCGCGTTGTCGACCCCACGCACGAGGAGCATCGTGTTGCCGTCCGCGGAGAAGGCCGCCCGCGGGGCCCAGGACGGCTCTCCCGGCGTGCCCGTCAGCTCGTCTCCGCGGAGCGCGACGCTGCCCAATCCGGGCGCGCCGTCCGAGGACACCTGACTGGGATCGGCCCCCGAGATGATCGGGATTCGCCAGTAGCCCTGATCGGCGCCGGTGGCGTCGCGCCGCCCCACGACGATCGCGGTCCCGTCCGGGGTGAACACGGGCGCGTAATCGAAGGAACCGGTCGGAGTGATGACGTGCATGTTGTCCCCGCTAATCGCCATCCGCTTCACCACGCCGCCGGCCGCGTACGCGATCGTGTTCCCGTCGCCGCTGACGTCGAAGCCACTGACCGGCACGAGCTCGGCCGTGACTTCGCGCTGGTTCGAACCATCGGGGTTCATCAGCCACACGTTGGCGACTCCCCCGCGGTCGGACAGATAGACGATCTGGTTCAGGGCGCTTGTCGAAGGCTCACCCGTGGTGAAGGTCCACGATTCCGCGGTGGCCGCCTGGCCGTCGGTGCGCAGGACGTCCGAGCTCATCGATGCCGTGTACGTGGTGTGGGACGCGAGCGGGGAATCGGGAGTGAAGACCAGCACGTTGTTGCTCAGGGCAGCCGGCGCAGCGGAGAGCTGACTTGGCGATGGCGATGGGGACACGGAAGGCTGGCTGTCGTCCGGGAGCGTCACGACCTCGACCTGCCCGCTGACGGGCGGCGTCAGGTGGATGGCGTCGGCGATCGAGGAAGGGTCGATAGGGCCGTCGAAGATCACCGCTATCGGGCTTCGGACGCTGACGCCGGCGACACTTGCGGCGGGGATCAGCGCGCTGACCCTCAGACCCATCCCGATGGTCGTGAAAGTGGTCACGTAGGGCGAGAGCGGCGTCCCATCCGTGTCGACGAACGAATCGCCGAGCTTGATCGTGTAGGTCGTCGAGAAGGACAAGGGGTTGTTGGGAACGATCGACAGCGTCTGACCGTTCCAGGTTGCGGTGAAGGGCGCGTCCGGCACGATGGTCAGGCCATCCAGAACGTTCTGGGTGTCCATGTATCGATCGAACGTGATCTGGATCGCCGTGTCGACCGGGACCGCCGATGCATTGGCCGCCGGCACGACCGACTCGACGGTCGGCGGCCCGATGGTCGTGAAGGTCAAGTCCTGGCTCTTGCCCTGGCTGTTGCCGGCCACATCCTGCACGCCCGCCGCCATATGGACCGTGAACGTCTGCGAGAGAGGCAGCTTGCTGGAAGGCGTGAGGATCAGCGTCAGGCCCTGCCAGTGCGGAGAGACTGCGACATTCGGGCTGATTGAGAAGGCCGCCTCGGCCGTCTGGGGCCTGACTTCCTCGCTGAACACGATGTCGATCGACGTCAGTGGCAGGGCGAGATTGGTGCCCGTCTCAGTCGCACTCAACCTGATCTGGTAGGTGGGAGGAACTCTGTCGACCGCCGTCGCGTTGTAGAGGACGACCGCCACCATGGCCAGGCCCGCGAGCGGCGCCAACGCTCTGATGAACCGACCGCTGCTCAGCCAGTCCATTCGGTTGTGAACTTCCACAGGGCAGGACGATAGCACAGCCCCTATACTCGCGGACTTGTGAAGCGCCGATCGCTGGGCTGTCTCCTCGAGGTGCTCGAGACACTGCTCTTGACCCTCATCGTTTTCCTCGTGATCCAGCTGTTCGTCGCCCAGCCGTACCAGATTCAGCAGCAGTCCATGGAGAACACGCTGTTGCCGAATCAGTACGTTCTAGTGGACAAGCTGACCCCGCGCTTCGATGACTACCACAGGGGCGATATCGTCGTCTTCAACCCGCCGCCGGGCTGGGCGAGCGACGACTTGGGGACGCCCTTCATCAAGCGTGTTATCGGCGTCGCCGGGGACACGGTCGACATCCACGATGGCTTCGTCTTTGTCAACGGTACGAAGCTCGACGAGCCCTACGTCTACGAGGGCCAGCCGACCGTGCCGAGCGATCCGAATCACCACACCTGGAAGATCGCGGCGGGGCAGCTCTTCGTCCTGGGCGATCACCGCGCCGATTCGAAAGACTCACGGGCCTTCGGCCCGATCGAAGAGTCGACCGTGATTGGGCGCGCCTGGCTGCGCTACTGGCCGTTCAACCAGTTCGGCGTCCTGCCCTCGTCCACGCAGCCCGCAGCTTCGGCGGACACTCCGGCACCGAACGCCACGCCGACCACGAAACCATGATGAGCCGGCGCGTCCCGATCGCCTGCGCCGCCACGACGTGCTAGACGCGGCGGCGTTCGCCGCCGTGGCCGTCGTGTTTGGTGGCGTGGTCGCCGTGACCGCTCGCGACGGACGCATCGTCGTCCTGGGGCTGATGCTGGCGGCGGTGGCGGCATCGCTCGTTACCTCGCCCCTGCCGAGCTCACTGGCCGTGAGCGCGCGGATCCTCGGAGCGATGCTGGCCGCGTATCTGCTCTGGGCGGCGGCCGGCTCGCGGTCGGTCGACAGCGCCGGCTCCGCCATCGGCCTGGTGGCCGAAGGAGCCGTCGCACTCGCGGCATTCGCGGTCGGCCTCGCCGTCGCGCCAGTCGACCCGCTCGCCGGGCCGGCCGAGGCGCAGGCGGCGGGCCTGTCGATGATCGCCCTGGCGGTCGTGCCGCTGGCCGGCCGCGACGTGTTCCGAATGGGCGTGGGAGTCACCCTGCTCACCCTGGGCGGCTCGCTGCTGGTCGGAGCCTGGACGGGACCCGCGTTTCCACTCGGGCAGCTGGCCATCGCCGCGCTGCTGGTGGGGATCGCCGGAGCCACGAGCCTGCTCATTCCTTCGGCCGAGGAGGCCGCAGCAGTGGAGGCCGCAGCAGTGGAGGCCG
>Ga0182027_10008066_pt1 | contig 15397 bp, 15 predicted proteins | sample 712E1DmetaG_FD_121300 | JGI IMG/M metagenome (GOLD analysis project Ga0182027, IMG submission 121300) | Permafrost microbial communities from Stordalen Mire, Sweden - 712E1D metaG (Illumina Assembly) | ecosystem: Environmental > Terrestrial > Soil > Wetlands > Permafrost | place: Sweden... | reverse complement strand
CCGTTGCTGCTATGCGTCGACTGCAGAAACTCCCCTGTCTGATTCGCGGCTTCTTCGCCGATCCAAATCTGCGTTACATCGCAGCCTGACGTGTCCATTTACTTACGCACCCTTTAGTAATTATGGAATAAAATGAAAAAAGCTAAAAACGTTAAAATCGTCAGCCTTGACCTGTTTTGGACAATTATAGACATTGAACCAAGTCCCGGCACACTTTGGCATAAATTCCTCGAAGAGAATTTTTCCAGTAAAGTATTGAAAAAATACACACAGCAAACCACTGAAATTGACAATAGGAAGTGGGACGCAGCAGGAATAGATGATAAACAATTTAAAAATGTCAGGACGGTTTTAGAAGAGACAGCAACCGAATTGTTTGGTGAGATTAACCTCGACTATGACCCGAAGCTGGCAGCCAACGTAATCATGAGTTACCACACGGTGCGAAACCCCTTTCCCGATGTAAAAGAGTTTCTGAATATTGTCGGGCGGAAATATCCTGTTTGCCTTTCCACTGACGCCGATTTGGATATGCTTGAAAACATCAGATATATATATCCTTTCGATCAACTTTTTGTGTCTGAAGAATTACAAGCGTATAAACCGAACCCTAAATTTTTCAGACATGTAATCAAACACTATAATATATCACCCAATAATATTTTACATATCGGAGATTCTAAATCAGACATTGTCACTCCCAAAAAACTGGGAGTACAAACCTGCTGGCTGAACCGAAGGAATCGTAAATGGGAACATGATGTGAAACCGGATTTTGAGGTAAAATCACTGCTTGAAATCCCCGAATTATTAGATTAATCTTAAAGAAACAAACAGCAGACAAATTGATACTAAATAACCTGAAAAGGCAGTTGGAAACGGAATGGAAAAAGAAACAAAAAACAAATATTACTGTTCGGCAATGGTAACTTCCGCCGACCAGAACGGTAACCCGCATGAGATTGAATTCAGGCTCTACATCCACAAATGGCGGGTGCCGGAACCGTACCCGCAGGCAATCTACGTCAAGATTGAACCGGCAAAACTACAGAAGAAGCCGAAGTTTTTATCCGTCGACGAAGCGATGGAAGACCCCGACCTGCGCACAAAACCGATTAACGCGATAATCCACGGGTTTAAGCGTTATCCGGAGGCGTTCCGGTATCACCCCATTGAAGACCACACCGAATGGGAAATCGGGGAGCCGTATATTCCCTACGATTTGACTCACGGTGAGGCTGAATATTTAAAACTTACCATCCGGTGGAACAAACCCACCGTAGCCGGTTACCTGGCAATGACCAACAGCTAATTATATTTGGAATTTGTATTTGGGGATTGTCCCCATTTTGAAGTTTAGTTTGGTAAGTATGACAGGGATACGACAGCCAGGTTTGTAATTCAGTAAGGAGAACTGATTTGATCAAAGGTATCATTTTTGATGCATACGGCACATTAATTAATACCGGCGGAGGATCAGTACAGGCTGCACAACGAATATTGGAGAAAAATAAAAAAGACATTAACGCCAAAATATTTTACAAAAAATGGAAATATTATCATAAATACCACGAAGATTCTTTGAAATATTTTGCAGTAGAAGAAGATATATTTTTAATGGATTTAATTTTGTTATATCAGGAATATGAGATAAATGGAAATCCTGAAAATGATGTAAAAATAATGTTGGATACTCTCGGTAAACGAACCGCTTTCCCGGAGACTAATGTTGTGCTAAACGCCTTAAGACCCAATTATCAATTATTCATCGGATCTAACAGTGATGATATACCTTTGCATACTGATATTGAGAGAAATGGGATCGAAGTTAATAAAGTATTCACGTCGGAGTCCCTTAAGGTATATAAGCCTAAAAAAGAATTCTACCTGTTTATCCTTGATGAAATAAAAATGCGACCCTATGAAGTATTATTTGTGGGAGATTCCCTGACAGACGACGTCTCAGGTCCGGCAGCATTGGGTATAAAAACGATTTGGCTTAATTACAACAATAGTACTTACGATCAAAATGATTATAAACCACTTTACGAGATAAATAATTTAAATCAATTATTAGAGATTCCTTTTTAAATATGAAAATCGCATATTTGGGTAGTAATATTGATAAATGAACGACTCGAAAAATTATTGTCACTATTCAAATTTTGAATTTGTTTAGGATTTAGAATTTCGAAATTCGGATTTCTTGTAGGAGGTTGAGATGAATAACCCCATCAAGTTCGGCACGGACGGCTGGCGCGCCGTCATCGCGGATGATTTCACCTTTGTCAACGTGCGCTTTTGCGCACAGGGCGCGGCTGATTACCTCAAGCAAAAAGGGTTAGCTGACCGCGGGGTTTACATCGGCTACGACCGCCGTTTCGCCTCCGAAGATTTTGCGGCGGCCGCCGCCGAAGTTATCGCCGCCAACGGCATCCACGTTTTTCTCTCGCCTAAAGCTATCCCCACTCCGTTTGTTTCTTTCGGGGTGATTTCCAAAAAGACCGGGGGCGGCATCGCGATTACCGCCAGTCACAATCCGGCCAGATGGAACGGCTTCAAATTCCGCGAGGAAACCGGCGCCAGTGTTTCCTCGGAGACTTCCATCGAAGTGGAAAAACATGTCGACCGGGCGTTTAATGCGAATAAAGTTAAATCCATGCCGCTGGCCCAGGCGCTGCAGGATAAATCGGTGGAATATTTTGATTTAACGCTGTCCTATCTGGCCAACATCAATAAACTCATCGATATCGACCAATTACGGCGCGCAGGTTTAAAAATCGCCGTCGATTCGATGTACGGTGTCGGCTCGGGTTATTTTAAAACTCTATTGAGCGGGAGTTCCACCAATGTTATTGAAATTAACAGCGAGCGCAATCCGGCCTTCCCGGGCATCAACCCGGAACCCATCGCCCCCAACCTGCAAAAGCTTCTATCATTAGTGACGGAGCAAAAAGCCGATGTCGGTTTAGCCACGGACGGCGACGCCGACCGCATCGGAATTATCGATGAAAAAGGCGTTTTTCTGACCCAGCTGCAGGTATTCGCCCTGCTTTGCCTGTATCTATTGGAAGTGCGCGGCGAACGCGGCCCGCTGGTGAAAACCATTACCAGCACGGCGATGCTGGACCGGCTGGGAGAACTTTACAAAGTGCCGGTATTCGAGACACCGGTCGGCTTTAAATATGTGGCGCCGGTAATGATTGCGCAGAACGCCCTCATCGGCGGCGAGGAAAGCGGCGGTTACGGCTTTCGCGGCCACATCCCGGAGCGTGACGCGATTCCGGCCGGACTCTATTTCCTGGATTTCATGGTCAAAACCGGCAAGACGCCGTCGCAATTATTGAGTTATCTTTACAGCAAAGTCGGTGAGCATTACTACGACCGCATCGACCTGCATTTCCCGGAAGAAAAGAGGCAGGCGATTATCAAGCGGGTGCGTGAAGGCGAGCCGAAAAGCATCGAAAATATCAAAGTCGCCAGAGTGGACACGCAGGACGGCTTCCGCTTCATCCTGGCGGACAATTCCTGGCTGCTCATCCGGTTCTCCGGCACCGAGCCCATTTTGCGCATCTACGCCGAAACCGGCGATACCGAACGCCTGAAAAGAATGCTGCAATTCGGACGGGAACTGGCCGGGGTATAGCGCCAGAAATTCCGTTAATGCATTCAATTCAATTTGAGACTGCTTCTTGACAGGCTGATTCGTGAACATGTAACATATTACCTAATCATATGTTAGCTAAAGTCAGAAGTTGCGCCGTAGTGGGCATGGAAGGGGTCATCGTCGAGGTCGAAGTAGATGTCTCAGGCGGCCTGCCGTTCTTCGGCGTGGTCGGTTTGCCGGACGCGGCGGTGCGCAATTCCGGTTTCAGCTTCCCCGGTACACGCGTGGTCGCGGCGCTGGCCCCGGCCAACCTGAAAAAAGCCGGCCCGGCCTATGACCTGCCGATTGCCGTGGCCACGATTATTGCAACCGGGCAGGCTCCCGCGGAAGCGGACGGTTTAATCCTGCTGGGCGAGCTCGGCCTCGACGGCTCTTTGCGGCATACCCCAGGGATTCTGCCGATGGTTGCCGCCAGCCACGAAAATGGCTTTTCGCGGATCGTAGTACCGGAAGCCAGCGCCAAAGAGGCTTCGCTAGTGGACGGGGTGGAAATCCTGCCTTTCGCCAACCTGGCACAACTCGCGGCTTATCTCCGGAAAGAAATCAAACCGCTGCCGATACCGCCGCAGACTGAGGACGAGGAATATATCCCGCCGGAAATGAGCGGCATCAATTTCGCGTATATCAAAGGGCAGGAGCACGTGAAGCGCGCCCTGGAAATCGCGGCCGCCGGCGGGCATAACGTGGTGATGATGGGCCCGCCGGGCAGCGGAAAAACCCTGCTGGCGAGGTCGCTCTGTTCGATACTGCCGCCGATGACCAATGACGAAGCCATCGAAGTCACCAAAATCTACAGCATCAGCGGACTTTTACCCCCTTCCACGCCGATGATACGGCAGCGCCCTTTCCGTTCCCCGCATTACACCACTTCGAATGTCGGGCTGGTGGGCGGCGGGCATTTCCCCAAGCCGGGTGAAATCAGCCTCAGCCATCGCGGCGTGCTCTTTTTGGATGAATTGCCGGAATTCGGGCACACTCTGCTGGAAGTGCTGCAGCAGCCTGGAGGATAGAGTAGTCTCCATTTCGCGGGCGCAGGGGAGTGTAACCTTTCCCGCCAACTTCATGCTGGTTGGGGCGATGAATCCCTGCCCGTGCGGCTATTTCGGCGACCCCCTTAAACAATGTACCTGCGCACCCGGGATTGTCTCCAGATATCAGAAACGGATCAGCGGGCCGTTCCTTGATCGGGTGGATATTTTTGTCGAAGTGCCGCGCATCGATTATGAGAAACTGGCGGACGACCGGCTGGGCGAAAAATCAGAAAAAGTGCAGGCACGCGTCACCGCCAGCCGGAAACGGCAACAAGAGAGGTTCAAGGGCACGAAATTGAACAGCAACGCCGATATGTCGGCGGCCGATGTCCGGGAATACTGCAAGGTGGAAGAATCGGCGCAGAGCCTGCTGAAAGCGGCGATGAAACAACTGAACCTGTCGGCGCGGGCTTTTCACCGCATCCTGAAACTGGCGCGGACGATTGCCGACCATGAAGGGGCCGATATTATCAAAGCCCCGCACCTGGCCGAAGCGATACAATACAGACCGAGAAGCCTGTTGATGTAAAAAGCAAATTCCAAAATCCTAATTTTACTTCCTTTGGAAGGAGTCAAAGCGACGAAGCAATTTTGAAGGGTGTGAGATTGCCACGCTTCGCTCGCAATGGTAACCCATCGAGAGGACCGTACGGACTTGGCGGACTCGCATGGTGTTATTACCATCGCGAGGAGCCAAAGCGACGTGGCGAATTCACCATGGAAAATGTGATTCGTGTTTATTTTTAAAGACGGAATTGGTATATATCATGATAAACAAAACAAATATCGTTTTATACACTGGATTCTCCAGTGACCTGCCCGGCAGAGTAACGAATCATAAGAACAAGGTGGTTAAATGGTTTACCAAAAGATATAATGTCGATAAGCTGGTATATTATGAAACTTGCGAGTGCCGTGAAGGCGCACTTTTTCGAGAAAAACAAATTAAAGCCGGTTCACGGCAGGATAAAATAGATTTGATTAATAGCGTGAATCCCGAATGGGAAGACCTCTCCGGGAAACTTTAACAGCAGTGTGAGATTGCCGCGCTTCGCTCGCAATGGTAGTGTTTCCCATCGCGAGGAGCCAAAGCGACGTGGCGAACTCACGACGGTAAAGAACCCCGGGGTTAATATTAGAATATTAAAATTATTTGCAGGAACAGTCTCCGTTCACATGCACTAATCAAGAGTGTGAGATTGCCGCGCCCGCCTGAGGCGGACTCGCAATGGTAACTATTCTTTTGTCTTTCGAATTTGTTTTGACCGCCGGTTTTTTCTGCGCTTTTACCAGCACCGCTTTAATGACTTCCTTCGACCCGCGCGGGCGGAAAACGATTTCGGCATCGGCGTTCAGGGCATCGGCCATTTTGGCGATATAGCTGATGGTCGGGGAAACGCGGCCGCTTTCCACTTTCGAGATATAAGCCTGTTTGGTATTGAGCTTATCCGCCAGCTTTTTCTGCGTTTCGTTCCCACGCATGCGCAATTCGATGAGCGCCCGCTCCGTCGCGAATTCCGCGTCCAGCTCGTTCCATGCTTTTTTAAACCCGGTATCTTCTAATTTTTCTTTGATTACTTCATCAAAGGTCCGGCAGCCTTCGGGAATTTTGCATGGTTTCATATTAAGCTCCTTCCGCCCGGGAAATATAATCGGTGTATCTTTTTTCGGCTATTTCAATCTCTTTTTCGGGGGTTTTTTGCGTCTTCTTCATAAATGCCCGGATCAGAATATAATGTTGATTTTCATACAGGAAATAAAGCACCCGGTATTTATCGATTTTTATTTCCCAGATTTTCCTGTCGATGTGTTTGATATGGGTTTCCAGCACCGTATGCCCGTATGTTTTCAACAGTTCTATTACTCTGAAGACTTTGGCCGCATTATTTTCGCCAAAATCGTCTATTTCATTAATGACGGAATCCCGGCCGTCTTTACCCGAATAAAGAACTACTTCCCACGTCTTTTTCATTGTGCCTGATTATATAACCTATAAGTTATATTTGTCAATCATCTTTTAGAGCTAGTACTTAGTTGCACAAGTTCGCGTTATAATATTTTTATAAAAAATGAGCTACCCCTCACCTTAAATCCTCTCCCCCAAGGGGCGAGGAAATATAACACCGATTTCCACAATCAGGCACGATATTTGAACTGATAATTGTTCTTGACAGCTAACTAATGGAAAAGGCATTATGTAGATTAATAATGGCGGAATGACCGGAAACATTCCGAATCAACTTGAGATAAAGAGGCGACTTAATATGATGCGAAAGATTTTATTTTGGCTGGCGGTCCTGGCCGCGGCGCTGATGTTCGTTTTCCTGGGCTGGGCATTCAGCCAGCACGGCACCATCGGGCTCGTCACGGTTAACGGCACCTTCCAAAAGTTATTTATTATTCTGGGCGTACTTGGCCTGGTCCTGCTTGGGCTGGCTTTATTCGAATGGCGGCTGCAAGCAAGAAAACAAAAAAGCACCACCAATATCCTTTCGACGGCCGTCAGAATATTGACGGTATTGGGCATTGCCATCTTTGTTTTCGGCTTTTTCTACGTTGGGATTATCCCCGGCCCGCTGGAAGCCGGCCAAACACCGCAGTTATTAATCGAATCCGGTTCCGGCATAAATGGCGTGCCGAATATGGCAGTTACTTACCGCACACCGAAACCAGCCAGCGATACATTGATATGGGGTTCGGATGCTTCCGCTGTTACGCTGAAAGAAACGACGCCGGCGCGGGAGCATATTTTTTCACTTACCAATTTACATCCTGATATCCGATACTGGTATCAGATTAACTTGGGACAAAAAGAATATTTCAATTCCCTGCCGGCGGCCGGCGAACCGCTGCATTTTGCCATTACCAGCGACGCCCATTTCGGCAGCGGCGACAGTCAGAATAACCTCACCGAGGAAATGCTGCAGCAAATTGCCAATCCTGCCAACCACTTTAATCTTCTTTTCTCGATGGGCGACCTGGTGGAACATGGATTCACAGATTCCCAGTGGCAGCAAGCCCTGCAGGCCGTGTCCGCCGTCACAGAAAACATTCCGACTAAATATGCCGTCGGTAATCACGATACCATTCTCGGGGGATTGAACCGGTGGGAAACTTACTGCGACCCGGCCGGGATACCGCTGCAAAACGGCACGCAGCTCTACCAGCGGTTTGACGACGGGAACGTGCATTTCCTGGTAATCGACCTGGAATGGAGCGCCGAAGATTTTAATTCAGCCCAAAGCGCCTGGCTGGAACAGCAGTTAGCCGGCATCCCGAAGGATGACTGGACGATTGTCATCGGACACGGCTTCTATTATGCTTCCGGTTCAATTGTCGACGGCTGGAAATGGTACGACAATAAGGAAACAACCGATAAATTGACCCCGATTTTTGAGAAGTACGGCGTGGACATGGTATTTTCCGGCCACGACCACCAGATGGAACTGCTGCAGAAATCCGGTGTTTCATATGTGATCGCCGGGACATTCGGCGGCGCCTTGGACCCGCAGCGGACGTACACTTCCCCGGAAAGCGTCTGGTATTCCAGCACCAACTTCGGGTTTGCCGATGTGACAATCAACGGGAATACGGCTGATTTGGTTTTCCGCGCGCCGGACGGGAGTGTAATCAACAGTTTTACGATACCAAAAAATTAAAGTGCTTATCGGGGGGTGTTATCCGATTTCCCGGCCTTTAAAAAGGCTGCGCAGCCTTTCCCACAGGCTGTTGGCGCGGTTTGTCTTCTTCTCTTCGGCGGGATGGTCCCCGTAGCGGGCATCGATATAAAAACCGGTGATTTCGTCCAGCGGCTCTTTGCCATCAGGTAACGCCTGACCCAGCCGCCGGGCATATTCCGAAGGGGTCTCATATTTTTCCCGCGGTATTTTCAGGCGCGACCCTTGCCAGAGCAGATGCTGATATATCTCCCGGATATTTAATCTGCGCTCAATATCGTCTTCCACCTGCCAGTCCGCAGCAATGTTTGCCGGCGCCGGCTTCTTTTTCCGCTTGAACAGCTGAAATATCGCTTTGAAAAATACCATCAGGTCGGATTTAAATCCTTCCCAGCTCCAAAGGGACTCCTGCTCTTCTTCTACATCTTCGGTCAGTTCTTTCCGGTGCTGGCGTTGAATCGCCCTGCTTATCAGAAAAATCACCCCGAAAACTATCAGCGCCAAAAAGACCAGTTTTACTATCAATACCAGGCGCGGATTATAATAGACACCCCCGGAACCGGGGGTAGTGGTTGTGGATACCAGTGGAGATGTTTCCGGCGTGGTTGTCGGCGCTTTCACTTTTGGAATCAGGCTTATTAAAAATTCTACGATGTCATATATCAGCTGCACCAATAAACCGATAGCTTCCAGGATGAAATTGATGACGGCCGAATAAGCGCCGGAGATCGAATTCATGAATTTCCCCAGCAAAGAGACAAATTGAGAGGAGAAAATACTGGCGAACCCGATGCCTAACAGTGTTACGCCACCAATAACTATCAGGATCGTGGTTAACCAGCGGCGGCCGAAATTTTTAGAGAGTTCTCCCTTTTTCCTGAATTTCTCCTGGATTATCCGCAGATTGGTCAGCGCCAGCGCCAGTAACCCGAAAAAGAAAAACCCGACCACATAAATCCCGATATTGGAGGTAATGTTTTTCAACGGCCCGGTTTTGTAGGTAAAACTCCACATGATAATTAAAAACACTAACAAGACCAGCTGAATCAGGAAGGAATGATAGATATCATCGAAATAGAGCCGGGAGCGGGAAAGGCTGATGCCCCGCCACCAGAGGTACAAACCGGCAATAATCGCAAAAACGAACGGGGGATATTTAGCGAAAAAGTTGATAATCTGATTGCCGTAGGTGGCGAACCATCGGCCGCCGAATAAACTGAAGCCGGCGGCATATTCAATGCGCAAGACCAAGAAAATCGCGACCAGCCCGCAGGCCATGATACTTATTTGTATCCAGGACAGCGGCCATTTTCGTTTCAGGAAAAACCGGTTGGCGATGAAAGACCCCCCGAGGAGAAAAAGCAGCGACCATAAAGTAAGCGGCGGCCTGTCGTTGGTAACCATGGGCAGACTGCCGATAAAAATCAGCCAGGCGCATAACGAAAAAACCTCCATTAAAATTACAGCTAACGGAGGGAAGACGTCGGCGATCCAATTCACTTTTTTAAACCCGGTAAAAAATGTCACCGTCTATACCTCGAAATCAGACTTTAGCGTTTTGTCCCTAAACTCATGGCTTCCATTTTTTCCCAGCCGATGTCGTCGCTGATGTTATAGGTCGTAAGGCCCTCACTGCTGATACCATCCTGACTGCCGATAGTAATCAAAACTACTTTACGTCCCACTCTTTTCATTTGATAGAGCGTAGCCAGCAAAGGTTCATTGGGCGAGGCAGTAATTACCACCATCGTGCTGCCCCACGGCAGGCTCCTGCTTTCAGTGACCAGCATTCTGGCAATCGGCATGATTTCTATCGGTTGAATCATCGCCAGCGCTTCCAGAATGTGCTTTAGCTGCTCCGGATGGCGACTGGGCGGGATGTGTATCATTTCTGTCGTACCCGGGCTGTTTTTATTGATGTATAAACCCACACGATAATCTTCGGAGAGCGCCTGATTTGCCAGTGAAGCGGCGGTGACAATGGCGAGCTCGAATTTTTCCGGGTGTACACTCCATAACGGCAAGGAAACCGTGCGCACATCCAGGAAAATACCCATGTCCACCGTGGTCGTCGGTTCGAAGATTTTCGTCTGCAGGCTGCCGGTGCGGGCAGTGCTTTTCCATTCGATACTTTTCAAGCTGTCACCATGCACGTATTCTCTGATACCCAGCATCAGCACCGGGTCGTGAAACAGATGTTTGGTGGTGCGGATTTCTCCCAGCGGCTGCCGTGAAGGGATGCCCAATTTTTCCAGCGGCACCATTTTAGGGTAAACCATTAAATGGTCGATAGCCTCGATTCCCTGATAACGGTTAAAAAAGCCGAAAACATCGCCGGAACTGAGTTTGGTCGGGCCGAACATGAAATAGCCGCGGTGGTTACATTTGATGGGATAATATTTTTTGATCCTGTGATACGAGCTCAGCAGGAAAATGGAGGTCAATATCTGGTAATTTGTCGAAAACGAATGCTCCGATTCGCCCTTGAGCAGCGTTACCTGGTCGGGCAGTTGTTCTTCCACCTGCAACCAGGGCAGCGGTAAAATTTTCCGGTTGATAACCTCGACCGCCATTTTTATTTCTTCCCCGAAGAAGACACGGTTTGAGCTTAATTGCCGGTGGTATTCCACACGGCTCAGCGAATAACGGGCCCATAAACGGGCAATGGCTCCGGCGATAAAAAAAAGCAGGGCGACAATAAACAGCGGAACCTGCTTGGTCAGCAGGCTGAAAATCAACAATACGACAGTGAAAAATAACCAGAGTCCGCCGATCATGTTTTTCCTTACCGGGCCATATTTTCGCTTTCAACCGGGACGGAAACCGAATCGATGATTTCCCGCAAGGCCTGTTCGGCGCTGTTGCCCCGCAAGGAACTTTCCGCTTTCGGGATGATGCGGTGCGAAAGCGTACAGACTGTCAGGTACTTCACATCGTCGGGGATAACAAACGACCTGCCCCGCAGCGCGGCCATGACCTGCGAAGTGTGATAAAGCGCCATCATCGCCCGCGGACTGGCGCCGAGCTGGAGCGAAGGATGTTCACGCGTGGCATGGACCAGACGGATAATGTAATCTTCAACATCGGCGGCCACATGCACGCCGCGGCAGGCTGCCTGCATCTGCATCAACTCATCGGCGGAAACGACCGGTTTCAAGTCTTCCAGCGGGTCGTCCTGACGGAAACGGGCAAGAAGTTTCTTGTCGTCCTCGGCAGAGGGGTATCCGATTTTAATTTTAATCAGAAAACGGTCCAGTTGGGCTTCGGGCAGGGGGAACGTGCCCTCCTGTTCGATGGGGTTTTGCGTCGCCAGTACCATAAACGGACGGGGCAGCATTTTGGTCTCGCCTTCGGCTGTTACCTGGCGCTCCTGCATTGCTTCGAGCAGCGCGGATTGCGTCCGGGGCGTGGTCCGGTTGATTTCATCCGTCAGCACGATTTGGGCCATTATCGGGCCCGGCCTAAATTCGAAATCAGCGGTTTTCTGATTGAATATATAGGTGCCGGTGATATCGGAAGGCAATAAATCCGGCGTGCACTGAATACGGTGAAAACTGCAGCCCAGGGAGCGGGCGATAGACTTGGCCAGCACCGTTTTGCCGACGCCCGGGATGTCCTCGATCAGGACGTGCCCTTCGCAAAGCAGAGCCAATATTACCAGTTCTACCACATCGCCTTTACCGATGATGACCTTTTCCACATTCTCTTTGACTTTGCCGCCAAAGGCCTGGATTTTACCGACTGTTAATTCATCCATTTATCATTCCTCACTTGAAGTATTACAATTTGAGCAAAAGAAAAGTTAGCAACCCTGCCTCTGTTCTCAATTTTGCAAATTCATGTTTAAATCACAATGAATAATTTATGATTGATTTATAAATTGTTCTAAGTTTATAGAGTATCCAACTTATTGTCAATAATAACATTAATATCCCTTAGAAATTTATTGAGATTACCATTTTCAAGAGAATCCTATTATGATTTCTCGAAAATGGAACATGAAAGACATTGAGGGAAAACTATTTTACGGGTAATAAAATTAAACCAATACTTGATTACTTTCGATAACAATTGTGAAAACGTGACACAAAGTTGCAATGAGTTTAACATTGTTCTAAACTTGTGGCACAATCAACATCTGGAGATACGGGAGGTATAAAATGCAGCATATCGAAGGGAAATTCGCCGGCCGTAATAATTTCAGCCTGTACTGGCAAGCCTGGCTGCCGGAAGGCCCTCCCAAAGCAATTTTGCTGATAGTGCACGGCATCGCCGAACATAGTGGGCGTTATACCAACCTGGTAAATTATTTTGTTCCTAAAGGCTACGCCGTTTATTCCTTCGACCAGCGCGGGCACGGCAAATCGGACGGCAAACGCAGTTATATCGAACGTTTCTCTTACTATGTTGATGATTTACAGACTTTTTTTAGTCTGGTGCGTACCGAAAACCCGAACACGAAAATATTCATGGTCGGGCATAGTCTGGGCAGCACCATCGCACTGGACTATACCCTCGAACATCAGCGCGAACTGCAAGGACTGATTATTTCCGGCACCACGCTGAAAGCCGGCGCCAGCATCAGCCGGGCTGCAATCCTGGCGGCCAAAATCCTTTCCGTGGTCATGCCGAAAATTGGGGTATCGGCACTGGACCCCGGCGGTATCAGCCGGGACCCGGCCGTTGTCGCGGCATATGTGAACGACCCCTTGAATTATACCGGCAAACTCAGCGCCCGGTTCGGTGTGGAGCTGCTAAAAACAATGGACATGCTGCAAAAAAGATTATCCGAAATCACCCTACCTATTCTGATTATGCAGGGCTCGCAGGACCGCATCTCGGACCCTTCCAGCAGTAAAATACTGTTCGACGGGGTCAGTTCCAAAGACAAAACCATGAAAATTTACGAAGGTTTCTATCACGAAATCTTTAACGACCCGGAACGACAGCAGGTTTTTTCCGATATGGAAGCATGGTTCAAAGCACACGTGTAATAACAGACTGCCAAACCGGTCTGATTAACAGCGGCAAAGGTCAGGGCGATTATTTTTCCAGACTGGATGTATATGCTGCCCGTATTACCTCGGTCGGTGTAGTAATCCCCAATTGGACCTTCTGCATCCCGTCGTTTAACATCGTCACCATCCCCTCTTTCAGGGCCTGGTGCCGCATTTCGTCGCTGGTTGCCTGGTGATGGACCATCATCTTCAGCGTATTGCTCATCATTAATACTTCATATATGCCGATACCCCCCAGGTAGCCGGTGTAGGAGCATTTCTTGCAGCCGATGCAGTAGAGGAACTTGGTACGCTTTTCGCCGGTTTCTTCTTCGTAGGCAATCTGCTCCGGCAGCGGGGCTTCAAGGTTATGTTGGCAGTGCGGGCAAATCCGCCGCACCAAGCGTTGAGATACAATACCCACTACCGAAGACGCGATCATAAACGGCTCAATTTTCAGATCGGACAACCTTGAAAGGACACCGGTGGTGTCGCTGGCGTGAATGGAGGACAGCACCGTGTGCCCGGTTTGGGCCGCTTGAACGGCGATAACAGCCGTCTCCCCGTCGCGTATTTCGCCGATGAAAATGTAATCGGGGTCAAGATGGAGGATGGATCTTAACCCTGTGGCGAAGGTGACGCCGGCCTGAGGGTTCACCTGGATTTGTGTGATATCCTTGAGACGGTATTCGGCCGGGTCTTCGACGGTGACGATTTTCCGCTTCATGCTGTCCAGCGTGTTCACCGAGGCATAAAGCGTGGCGTTTTACCGCTGCCCGTTGGGTCGCTGATCAGTATCATCCCAAAGGGGGATCTTAAGCATTTTTTCATATTTTGCCAGGGCCACCGGCAGGAAACCGAGGTCGGACAATTCAAACAGCGCCATTGATTTATCCAGAATCCGGAGAACTGCCGTTTCGCCGTAAATGGTCGGAGTGGTGGAAACCCTGACGTCAATCGGGCGGTTTTTAACACTGGTTGTGAACTGGCCGTCCTGGGGACGGCGCGATTCGGCGATATTCATGCTTGCCAGCACTTTGATGCGGGAAATCAGCGCCCGGTGTAAATTAAGCGGCAGCGAAAATACGTCTTCGAGTTCACCGTCGATGCGAAAGCGTACCCTGAACCGGTTTTCTTCCGGCTCTAGGTGAATATGGGAAGCCCGGGCCTGTCCGGCTGCGTCAATTATCATATTCAGCGCTTCCACTATCGGGGTATAGCTGGCTATTTTGGTGGCCAGGATGCCGTCGTCGATACTGCCGGTGGGGATATTGATATACGTAATCTGTCTTTCAATTTCGTTATTTCCTCTATAATGGAGGTCAATCGCATCCCGAATCTCTTTTTTCCCGGCCGCCAGGGTTTTGATTTGTTTCTTACTGATGGCAGCTAACGCTTCCAGGGCGATGACACTGGTCGGGTCTTCCATCGCGACCTCAAGGATATTACCTGAGACAGCAAGTGGGATGATGCTATAGCGTCTGGCAACGACTTCCGGAATTAAGTTGATTGCCTCATATTGGGAGAATAACGGAACCGGCCGGGAGGCTGGTTTTGCGGGTGTAATAATCTGCGGGGACGGATTCGGATGCCCGCCGGTACCGCCTGTCATCTCAAAAATATGAATATGCTGCTGGCCGGCAAATTTTTCGGCAGGGCGGTTAAGTTTAGATTTTACCACCAGGACTTTATAATCGGCGCCGCTGTCAAAAGCCTTGGTATCAAAAAGGGAGACCTGGTCCAGATTAACTTCAGCGTTGCTGTTTAGAAAATCAATCGCTACACTATACCCGAAATTATCGATGTCGTTGTAGCAAAAGATATCAAAGGTGTAGTCCACGCCGGACTTGCCCTGTATCCGGGCGTTCTCCTGCACGCGGTAACCATATTGGTTTAGCTATTTAATTACTAAAGGGTGCGTAAGTAAATGGACACGTCAGGCTGCGATGTAACGCAGATTTGGATCGGCGAAGAAGCCGCGAATCAGACAGGGGAGTTTCTGCAGTCGACGCATAGCAGCAACGG
>Ga0182027_10008065_pt1 | contig 15397 bp, 7 predicted proteins | sample 712E1DmetaG_FD_121300 | JGI IMG/M metagenome (GOLD analysis project Ga0182027, IMG submission 121300) | Permafrost microbial communities from Stordalen Mire, Sweden - 712E1D metaG (Illumina Assembly) | ecosystem: Environmental > Terrestrial > Soil > Wetlands > Permafrost | place: Sweden... | reverse complement strand
GATGGTGAAAAACACCGCGTTGACGGTAAGCCCTAACGCGAGCGTGAACACGGCGACGGCGGTGAAACCGGGGGACTTGGCGAGAGAGCGGATGGCAAAGCGCACGTCACGCGCCAAGTTCTCCAGCCATGGCAAGCCGCGGGCGTCGCGGTGCAACTCGCGGGTCTGCTCGATCCCGCCGAGCTCGATGCGGGCCTGGCGGCGCGCCTCGTCGGGCGTCATGCCGGCACGGATACCATCCGCGGTCGCTGCGTCGAGGTGCTGCGCGAGCTCCTCGGCGAAGTCGGCGTCGAGCGCCGGCTTGTTGAAAATGGCCCGCAGCCGGGCCAGAAACGTGTGGAGGGGATTCATGAGCGGTTGCGGTGGAATTTCACTATAGAGGACACGGAGAACATGGAGGACATAAAAGGGTCTTGGCTGAGATGCCGTTACCGCTCGAAATCGGCGACGCGCAATGCTGGATCTCTGTGTCTCAGTGGCTAAATTCTGGGTTCATTCCGCGTGCTTCGCTTTCTCACGGAGCGGTCTCTCCAGCGGGCGCTTCGAGGATCCGTTGCACGACGCCTGACACGCGCTGCCAGTTCTCTGTCTCCACTCCGAGACGCTTTCGGCCGCGGGCCGTTATCTGGTAATATTTTGCCTTGCGGTTGTTGTCGGAGGTGCCCCACTCCGCACCGATGAAGCCGCCCTGCTGTAGCCGGACGAGAGCGGCATAGATTGTCCCTTGGTTGAGCATGAGGGCGTCGGCCCCCACCTGCTCGATCCGGCGCGCGATGCCGTAGCCGTGCATCGGCCCCATGCTGGCCAGCGTTCGCAGGACGAGCAGATCGAGCGTCCCCTGTAGCAAATCAAGTTTTTCGGTTGGCATGTGACTCCTGTGGTTACGCCACATGACTGCTTTCTTCCTGTGGCCTGTCAACATGAAAGAGAACACGCGTTGAACTCAGCGCCCAGGGCGGATTCATTCTCGCGTGAAACATCCGATTTCCTCCCGTAGGGGCGCAGTCTTGCTGCGCCCTTCTTGAGGGCGCGACAAGATCACGCCCCTACGAGGAAGGAATACGCGTCGACGTGTCCGAGAATGAATCCGCCTTGGCTCAGCGCCTCCCCGGTACAAAAAACCCTGGCGACGTGGAGCGAGCTGTGCTTTTGTCAGTTATCATGTCCGCTTCTCTCGAACCCTTTGCTGATCGCATGCGGCAACTCCGGCCATCGACTATCCGCGAGATCCTCAAGGTCACGGCGCAGCCGGAGATCATTTCGTTTGCAGGCGGGCTGCCGGCGCCGGAGCTGTTTCCGGTCGAAGCGGTCCGGGCGGCGGCGGACGAGGTGTTGGCGCAGTCTGGCCGCGAAGCCCTGCAATACGGGCCGAGCGAGGGGTTCCCGGCGTTGCGCGAATGGATTGCAGAGGAAATGCAGCACCGAGGCGTGGCGGTATCCGCCGCGGAAGTGCTCGTGACCAACGGCTCCCAACAGGTGCTCGACCTCGCGGCGAAACTGTTCCTCAACGCCGGCGATGTCGTATTGACGGAGAACCCGACCTACCTGGCGGCGATCCAGGCGTTTCAGACCTTCGAGGCGCGCTTTGTGCCGGTGCCGACCGACAACAAAGGGCTCATTCCGGAAACCCTGCCCGAACTGATCCGGCGGCATCACCCAAAGTTTCTCTACACCATCCCGAACTTTCAGAATCCAACCGGCGTCACGCTGGCTGCGGAACGCCGGTCGCTTCTCGCGCGGATTGCCGCCGAGCACGCGCTGACCATCATCGAGGACGATCCCTACGGCAAACTCCGCTACCGCGGGCCGGATATCCCGCCGGTCAAACATTGGGACGAGGCCGGACGGGTCCTCTACGCGAGCACGTTTTCAAAAACGGTGGCTCCGGGACTCCGGCTCGGCTGGGTAACGGCCCCGAAGGAGGAATTCTCCCGGTTGCTGATCCTAAAGCAGGCGTCGGATCTGCACACCTCGAGCTTCGACCAGCGAGTGGCCTTCACGTATCTGACACGCAACGACCAGCCCGCGCACCTGGAGCGCATCCGTCGCGCGTACGGAGAGCGGTTCGCGATGATGGATGCGACGCTCGGCGCTGAAATGCCGGCCGCTTATGAATGGACGCATCCGGAGGGCGGCATGTTTCTGTGGGTGACGGGGCCGGCAGAACTGGATGGGCTGGCGTTGTTGGAGCGGGCGATCGAACGACAGGTTGCCTTTGTGCCAGGGCGGGATTTCTTCCCTGCCGAGGGCGGCAGCAACTACCTGCGGCTCAATTTCTCGAATTCTTCCCCGGAGCGGATCAGGGAAGGCGTGCGCCGGCTCGCAACACTCTGCCGCGAATTACCATGAAACCATACCCGAAGAAACTCTGGACTGCGGACGATGTGCTCGCATTGAGCCGGGAATTCCAAGGCGCTTGCGTCCTCGCCGCCGCCGCCGAACTGAACCTTTTTTCCCCTCTGGCCAACGGTCCGCTCGCGGCCGATGCGTTGGCGCTCCAATTGCAGTCTGATCTGCGCGGTCTCACCGTGCTGCTCGACGCGCTCGTCGCGTTGCAGCTTCTGGAGAAAAGGGAGAACGATTACTCCCTGGCGCCGGGGATCGCGGCCACGCTCACGCCTGGAGGTGGCCAGAGCGTGCTCGCGATGGCGCAACACCAGGCCAATTGCCTCCATCGCTGGGATCAACTGGCTCGTGTGGTGAAGACCGGCCGTCCCGCCGGGCGCCACCCCAGTCTCTTGGGCGAGGCAGGCGACCGGTCCGCCTTCATCGGAGCGATGGACAACATTTCCGCTCCCGTAGCCGATGCCGTGATCCGCGCTGTCGTCCCTCTGGAATTCACGCAGATGCTCGACATCGGCGGGGCGTCGGGCACGTGGACGATGGCATTTCTGCGCGCCTGCCCCGCCGCCACCGCGGTGTTGTTCGACCTTCCGCCCGTGCTGCCCATGGCAGAGCGCCGGCTCACCATGGCTGGTCTGCGCCACCGCGTCCGGCTCGTGGCCGGCGATTTCGAGAACGATCCGCTGCCAGCCGGCGCCGACCTGGCGTGGGTCAGCGCCATTGTACACCAGAACTCCAGGAAGCAGAACCGCATCCTGTTCGCGAAGGTTTTCACCGCACTCGCCCCGGCAGGCCGCATCGCGATTCGCGACATCCTGATGGATCACAGCCGCACGAGCCCCGTGCCGGGCGCGCTCTTCGCCGTGAACATGCTGGTGGGAACCGACGGCGGCGGAACATTTACATTTGATGAGCTCAAGGAAGATCTGGAGGCAGCCGGTTTCACCCAGGCCGCTATCCTGCGGCGCGACCCGGCGATGAATTCGATCGTTGTGGCACGGAAGTGAGCGCGGCTCAAGCTCGACGGCAGCGATGTTGGCGCTCTTGCGCCCGGCCGTTTCAAGACATTCGAGCTCTCCCCGGGAATCGTCGAATCCGCGCCTCACTGAGTTAATTGAACCTGATTCCGCAGCTGAGGCTTCCGCTCCTCGTAGCTGCGAGCGTGAGCGAGTGGCTTCCGCCTCGATGGAGCAGCACGCGGAGTTCCTTTCTTCGCTGACGTCTCGGGGGCCATCTCTGGGCAGCCCGCTTTCCGGAAGCAAATGCAGTGGGAACCCACAGGCGGGACCAGCCTTCGCCGCGGCGCTTCGGCCGGCAGGCTGCCCGTGCCACGGCGGACACGGAGGTCCGCCCTCCACAAACAGCAACGTGTGAAAGGCTGTGCGCGGTCCCCACCCAATCAAGGATCATGCCGATCCGGCCTCGCCGCAATGACGCACCGGAATCCGGCGAAGTCGTAGCGTTTGTCGGAATCGCCGATGTTGCGGTTCGACGAAAGCAGGTCCCCGGCCAAATTGCTGCCGAAGGAACCTCCGCGCAGCACCCGTGAGCCGCCGCTGCCGTTGTAGAAGTCTTCGCACCACTGCCACACGTTCCCGCCCATATCATACAGCCCGAAACGATTCACCGTAAAGCTGCTCACGGGCGACGTGCGCGGATAGCCATCGCCATATCCGTCGATCACACTCCAATCCGCTGGCCAGCTCCCATCGCGCACCTCGCGGCCCGCGTAGTTGCCAGCCCCGCTCGGCGGCGGCCACCGGGTGCCCCAGGGATAAACGCTGCGGATCTGCAAACTCTTGCTTTGTGGCGTGCCGCTCTGCGGCTCGTCCAATCCAACCGCCATGCTCCACTCTGCGTCGGCAGGCAGGCGATACTCCTGGTCCGGGCTCAGCCGTCCTTCGCGCCGCTCTTTTTCCGTCAGCCAGGTGCAGAAAGCTTTCGCATCATTCCAGCTCACTCCGCACACGGGATGCGTGTTTCCCTGCGGGAATCCCGGACTGCGCCAGGTATTGCCGCGCTGCTTCCATCCGTCGCTGCCCAACGAATACATGCCGCCGGTCGCGTCGTAACCTGACTCCTTTACGAATGCCTCGAAGTCTTGAACCCGGGCATCCCAGATGGCAAAAAGCGCGTCGGCGCCCGGCACCGGCACGAATCTCATGCCCAGCGTGTTCTCCCACGGCTGGCCCGGCTGCGGATACGGCAGTCTTTCCAACGTCACCTGCCATGTTTCGCGGCCGTTCGCCGGCAGGGTTTGCGAGCGCGATGTCGTTTTGAATCCGGGAGCCTGCACTTCGAGTCGCAGCAGCTGCTCGGCCGGCTGGTTCTGCAGGGTGGCGGGCGTCTGGCCCACGACCTGCCCATTCACGCGAACCTCCGCGCCTGCCGGCACTGAGATCACCCTGAGCTCACCCGGCCGCGGCATCTGTGCCGGTGCGATCTTGGTGGTGCGGCCAGCCACAAGCCCCACGTCGTTCACCTCCACCGAGAGGCAATCAGGATTCTCCAGCTTAAACGTATACGTGTCCACAGGGAGGAGACTGTCAGAAGTCAGCACCCCATCAGCCGGCACCGCCCCGATCCGCGTCTCTTTGCCGTGCATATTGATCGCCGTAACCATGGTGCCGGGCCGGGCTGTGATCGTCACGACTCCCAGCACAGGCATTGGCTTGACCTCCTCGCGCGGCGCCGGCGCGACTGGAGCGGTTGAGACCGGAGCCAGGGGCGTCAGCGAGACTGCGGACGCGTGCGGCGTCGTTTGGCCACCTCGCTGCGTACCTGAACGCCAGAAAAAGCAGATCAAGACGACCAGTCCCCCCAGTCCCACCGCACACAGGAGCGCCGCGCGGCGTCTGGACCTGACGGGACGTGTCGGACCAGCGTTTGTCTCCGGTCCTTTTCGCGGGACTTTTTCGGCAGGCACCGCAGCGACGCCATCAGCCCGGACTGATTCGCCCGCCGGGGCGGACACCAGGTTCGGCCCCACGCCGAGGCGCCGGGCGACCTCACCTGACGACTGGGGTCGATCCTCCGGCCTCTTCGCAAGGCAGGCCAATATCACATGTTCCCACGCTGGCGGAATCGGCTCGGCCACGACATCCAGTTCGGTGCGCCGCTCGGCCAACGACGGTGGATTTACCGCCCGCACCTGGGCAGCTATGTCCCCCGTGAAAAACGGCGGCTTGCCTGTGAGGAGTTCGTACAGCGTGGCCCCCAACGCATAGATGTCGTCGGTCACCGTAGGCTTTGTCCCCAACAATTGCTGCGGGCTCATGTAGGCCAGCGTCCCACTAGAGTCCCCCTCCCTTCCAGTCAGCCGCGTATGCGTATCGCTCAAACTGCGAGCAATTCCAAAATCGGTGATCTTTAGCTGGCCCTCGTTCGTCACGAGCAGGTTCGCCGGCTTGAGATCGCGGTGTACAAGCTTCGCCTGGACGTGAGCATATTCCAACGCCGCGCACAACTGCGCGAGCAACGGCTTCAGCGCAGCGACAGAAAACACCTTGGCAGGCTGGGCCAGCCGCAACTTCGACAACGTAACGCCATCGACGAACTCCATCGACACCGCCGCCATGGTCCCATCGCGCTCGAACTGATGGATGCGCACGATGGCGGCATGGGTAAGCCGGCGGGCATGGCGGGCCTCGGCCTTTAACTCATCAACGGCCGCCTCGTCGCGGGCCACCACGTCAGGCAAAAACTTAAGCGCCACCGTCTCGTTCAGCTCCGCATCCTGCGCGCGCCAGACCACCCCCATCCCGCCGCGGCCCACCTCCGCCGCAAGGACGTAGCGCCCAAACACCTTCTGCCCCGCGATCAGCCCGCGGAGGGTCGGCAGGTCATCGGAGTCAGCTGGGCGGGTCGGGGCATCGTCGCTCGTCACACCCGCGATTACTGGCGTTCGGACGGACACCGGCAACGGAAAATTCCGACCCAGCGAGAGTGGCGCAGCCAACACATCTCCGAATTGATGGTGTCGCCCGTGCCACCTTCGTTTTCCAGGCTAGCAATTTTGGCCAACTGTTTTATCGATAGTGCATAATTCCTTCTGCCCCCGCATCTCCCGGTTGTCGGTTGAGCAGGCTCGGAGGCCTGCGCTACTTCCGGCAATCGCCGATCATCGGAAGACTCCCCTCAGTCTTGCCAGGAAACCGAATCGCCCGCAGCAACCATCAACATGAAAATCAAGGCCCCCCTACTCCTCGCACTTGGCCTCGCCAGTTTGTTCCTGGCGGGGTGCCTACGCTTCGGCCGCCACCGGCATTCCCAGGCGACCAGCGTCATGCAATTTCTCTATCCGCAGGACAGTCAGCACCTCGATGCGCCTGGCATTCCCATCCTGAGTCTGCCCTTGCGCGTCGGGATCGCCTTTGTGCCGCCTGCCGGACGATCGAATTATATGATGGAAACCGCCATTTCCGAGGCAAGAAAGGCTGAGTTGCTGAAGCGGGTATCGGCGGAATTCAGCGGGCTGTCGTATGTCAAAACGATCGAGATCATTCCGTCGGCATATTTGAGGCCGGAAGGCGGCTTCGAGAATCTGAACCAGATCAGGTCGATGCTCGGCGTGGATGTCGTCGTGCTCGTTGCATACGACCAGATCCAGTTCACGAACGAAGGGATCTTGTCGCTTTCTTATTGGACGATCGTCGGCGCCTACGTGGTCAAGGGTGAAAAAAACGACACGCAGACCTTGATGGAGGCCGCCGTTTACGACATCGCCAGCCGGAAGATGCTGTTCCGCGCGCCGGGCACCAGCCAGGTGAAGGCCAGCGCAACGCTCGTCAACCTGACCGAACAACTGCAGGCCGACAGCAGCAAAAGCTTCGACCTGGCGACCGCAGACATGATCACCAACCTTAAGACTGAGCTCGAGGACTTCAGAGTGCGGGTCAGGCAGTCCCCCGACGAATTCACCGTTGTGCACAAGGCCGGCTATGTCGGCGGCGGGCCGATCGATGGCGGACTCTCGCTTGCGGTGGCGGGCCTTGCACTCTTTGCCATTTTGCGGCGGAAATCATGCGCTCGACGCTCCGCCGCATCCCTTGGGTAACCGCGTTGGTGACGGTTCTGGCCCTGGCGGCGTGGGCAGCTCCCACGCCTCCCGAGGCCTGGATATACGACCGGGAGGCCATCCTGCGCGGAGAAATCTGGCGCTTGTGGACGGGAAATCTGGTCCATTTTTCAGCCAGTCATCTCGGCTGGAACCTCTTGGTGGTGACGCTCACCGGTGTCTGGATAGAATGGACGGGCTTCCGCGGCGGGCGATGGCTTTGGCTCATCGCGCCACCGTGCATCAGCCTCGTGATGCTGGCCGGCGAACCCCACCTCATGCGTTATGGCGGGCTTTCGGGTATGGCCGTGGCGAACGTCGCTTTTGCCTGTCTGTCCGAATGGCGGGGGGACAGATCGCAGCGAATCGTTTGGGGCACCGCGCTCACACTTATCGGAGTGAAGATCTGCTGGGAGTTCCTTAGCGGGGAGTCGATCTTTGCCCATTTTGCCGGTGGGAGCGTTCGGGGGGTTCCGCTCAGTCATCTCGCCGGCGTGGGCATTGCCACCCTGATCGTTTGGCTTTGGGGCGCCGCCACGTCCCGGGGGTCGGGCCAGGATGAACCGGAAAATGGTGCGTAGGGCCAGCCCTTGCTGCGCCGAGCCGGTGCCTTGGCGAAGGCTGGCGTCCGGGCCGCGGTTCGCAATTGGAAGATGGTCCGCCGGCGTGCCCAAAACCCACGGGAGGGACCAGCCTTCGCCGCGGCGCTTCGGCCGGCAGGCTGCCCGTGCCACGGCGGACACGGAGGTCCGCCCTCCAACAAACCGCCCGTGTCTGGATGCGCCGGGATTTGTGGCTTGCTGTATGAATTCAGACCGACAAGGAGGGATGACAAATGCGAACAGGACATGATCTGCGTCTCGTTGCGGCTTCGGTCGGCTTGTTGCTCTTTTCCGTTGGGCTGCCCGGGGCATCGGCGGCTGCCAATGATGTCTGCTCCCTTGTCGATCCGTTCATCGGCGCGGACGGCGGAGGCAATGTGGTTCCCGGACCTTGCCTGCCGTTCGGGATGGTGAAGCTGAGCCCGGACTGCGATCTCGATTTCTCAAACTCCGGTTATGTTTCCGGGCGTCCCATCGTCGGCTTCAGTCATGTCCATGTGAGCGGAACCGGAGGCGGCCCGAAATACGGCAATGTCCTGGTGATGGCGACGACAGGCGCGCCCGACCCGGGCGACCACGCGTCTCCGGCGGCGGGCGAAACGGCCGGCCCCGGCTTCCTCGGCGTCATGCTGACCCGATACGGCATCAAGGCCGAGCTCTCCGCCACGCAGCGCACAGGATTCCACCGCTACACGTTTCCGCCGACAACCAGAGCCAACGTCTTGATCGATGCGGGCAGTTTCCTCGGGCAACACTATGGCCACGCCAGCGAGAAGCAGGAACTGGTGGGCTCGGAAATCCGTATTCTAAATTCAACTACCGTAGAGGGTTACACCCGGGTGCGCGGAGGGTGGAACGTCGGCGACGCCTACACCGTGTTCTTTCATGCGGTTTTCGACACTCCGGCTACGACGTTCGGCACGTGGAAGAGCGGCCGGATCACGCCAGGCGGACGCACCGAATCCGATTCCGGCGAGCCCGCCGGCGCGTTTCTTACGTTTGACACCCGCTCAAACCACACGGTGCGGGTGAAGGTCGGCATTTCCTACCTCGGTTGCGAGAAGGCGCGCCACAATCTCGAACAGGAAAACCCGGGCTGGGACTTCGAAGCCGTGCGCCGGTCCGCCGCGGAATCATGGGGCCGGGCGCTGGGCGCGGTGACCGTCGAGGGAGGCGATGCGGCGCTCCAGCGCGCATTCTACACTGCACTTTATCACTCCCTGCTGATGCCGGTGGACAAGACCGGCGAGAATTCGCGCTGGCGCTCCGGCGAACCGTATTACGACGATTTCTACGCGATCTGGGACACCTTTCGCACGAGCCTTCCGTTGCTGACGCTGTTGAAGGAGCCGGCCCAGATCGACATCGTCCGATCGCTCATCGACATCTCGGAATACGATGGCTACCTGCCGGACGCCCGCAGCGGCGACTGCAACGGCCGGACCCAGGGCGGCAGCAACGCTGATATCGTGATCGCCGATGCCTGCGCGAAAGAACTCCCGGGCATCGACTACGCGCGCGCCCTCCGGGCCATGCGGCGGGACGCCGAAGTTCCCCCTGGCGGAGACGAGCGCAAGCACGGACGGGGCGGACTGGCCGATTATCGTTCGCTCGGCTACGTCTCAACAGCCCATGAGCGATCCGGCAGCCGCACGATCGAATACGCCGCTGACGACTGGGCCATCGCACAAGTGGCGCGCAAGGTCGGCGATGAAACGACCTGCCGGCAATATCTGCAGCAAGCGGGGAATTGGAGGAACCTGTGGCGACCGGTCACCGATCATGGAGCCACGGGGTTCATCATGCCGCGCCGGGCCGACGGAACCTGGGTGGCTGGGTTCACAAGCGATGATGGGCACGGGCCAAAGACCGTCCCATTCACCGTGCTGTCGGCCGGAAGCTGGAACGACGTCTTCTACGAAAGCCACTCCTGGGAATATTCATTCTACGTCCCGCATGATGTGAGGGCGCTGATCAGCGCGTGCGGCGGGCGCAACGCATTTGTGGCGCGCCTCGACACCTTCTTCCGCGAAGGGTTCTTCCATGTGGACAACGAGCCGGGCTTTCTCACGCCTCTGCTCTATGATTACGCCGGCCGGCCGGACAAGACGGCCGAGGCCGTCGTCCGGCTCCGCACCACGCACTACAACGACACGAGAAGCGGACTGCCGGGCAATGATGATTCAGGCGCGATGTCGTCGTTGTTCGTGTTCCACTGTCTGGGATTCTTCCCTAACGCCGGGCAGGATGTGTATCTGATCGGAAGCCCCGCGTTCGAGCGGGCGGTGGTACGCATGGAGAACGGCCGCGAGGTGGTGATCATCGCGCACGGTGTAAGCCGCGAGAACATCTACATTCAATCGGCCAAGCTGAATGGACAGCCGCTCGACCGCGCCTGGTTCCGGCACCGCGAGATCCGCCAGGGCGCAACCTTTGAGTTTGAGATGGGGTCCATGCCGTCAACCTGGGGCGCCGCCACGCCACCACCGTCCGCGTCAGACGGGGAACCTGCCGGAACGATTGAGCCTGCGAACAAAGGTGGCTGAGATTGGATCCGGCGTAAAGGATCGCGCTGTAGCCGGCCGCGCTGAGACCAGTCTGGGGTCACCGCCCCCAGCTACGACCGATATCCGCACACTGTTTCAGCGCCGTTCGAAGATTCTGGCGGGCACGCGGCCCGCCCTCCAAAACAAAGGGGCAAATCACGGGCGAGACGCCCGTGCCACCCTGCAGAACCACTGCTATTGTTTCGCCAGTGACTTCGGGCTCGAAGATTCAGAATCGCGAGTCTCGATCTTCACCCGCCGGGCGTCGCCGTTGGCGCGAACTTCGGGCACGTACATCGCCGAGGCCTGCACGGGCAACGCCCGGTAATCGCCCGGCGTGGTGGCGCGAAGTCCAAAGCGGATTTCCCACGTCCCGGCTTCGACGTGATCGAGGAAAAACACGCTCTTGTCGTCGCGCTCCTCGCGGTAAATGGCGCGGCCTTCATCCGGATCTTTTGAGTTTGAGGCCGAGGCTCCCGCCGAGCCCACCGCTGAAGCCTTGCCTGAGGTAAAACCATCGCTTGTCTCCACCCGACGCATCCGTGCATCCCACCCGCTCAACGGGTTCAACGGCTCGCACCCGGCGGGCTTCGGCACTTCAACCATCACGTACTCAAGTTCGTTCGTCACGTATAACGTTACCTTTGCCGTCACCTGCTCGCCCGCCGCCGCGGCGCCGCCGTCAGCCATCGGTTCTGATGTGATCTTCAACGCGCCCATCAGCGTTGCCTGCGCTTTCTCGCGCACGAATCCGCGGTCGACCGCCAGCAGATGCCCGGCAGGCTTCACGACGTCGGACGGAGCCCACGCTGATGCCAGCGCCACCGCGTAGACCGGCGTGTTCCCGGAGATGCGGTGCAACTCAATTCGGTTCGCGCCCGGTCGGAGCAACTCAAGCGTGTTTTGCGAGTTGGCTTGAAGGTAGGGACGGACCGCCGGGCCGTCCGTCGTGCTCGGCGCGCCCAGCGGTCGCGCCCTACCACCAACCTCAGCAGTCTTCGACGGACCGAGCGCGATCGTGACCGGGCCATCGAGCAGCGACTCGCGCGTGAATCTCACCGTTCGCAACGACTGGCCGTTGACGACGACTTCCACTCCGGCATCCGGCGCGAACTCGCGTCGAACTTCTACGTAACGCGCCAGCGCCAGCACGGCAAACGCGGTGTCGCGCGTGCTGGCCCAGTCGGCGCTCCTCCTGTTGAGCGCAAGCCAGTTCGCAGCCGGTTCGACGAACGGATGCTTCGGATCGAGTTCCAGCAACGCAAGCAGCGTCAACGCCGTTGACTCGACGGCGCTGTCCATCGCGCGCCAGTATCCCACGGTCAAACCCCAATGCACGGTGTCGCCGGAATCGGCAGTTTGCGCCCGTTCCGCACCGTTCTCCAGATTGCGCAGCAGAACCGCGCGCTGTGCATCGTCGCCGAACCTAACCGCCGCCAGCGCCAGGCAGGCGCGACCTGCCGCGGACAGTTTCTCTCGCGCACCATAGCCACGGTAAAAGGCATCGCCGGCGGCCTTCGCGTCGATTTCGTCTGGCTTCGCCCTGGCGAGCGCAGCCAGCGCCCAGGCGTTGACATCGGGGGGCGGCGGTTCGCCCGCGAGAATCCGGATCAGCGCCGTATTGGTATTTTTGGCCAGATCATCCGGAACATCGATGCCCGCAGCGCGCGCGAGGCCGAGCCCCCATGCAACGTAGGCAGTCATCCACACATCGCTCAACTGCGCCTCCGGCCACCAGCCAAATCCGCCGTTGCCGAGCTGCGCCTCTCTGAGCCGCGTCAGACTTTTCTCAACCACGTCATCCAACTTGCCGAGGCCAGCCGTCTTTCCCCGTCGCACCGCATCCGCATTGCTTTCGCGCGACAACATTCGCCGTTCGACGGCTGCAGCGTTGAGGCCGAAATCCGCGAGTGTCTTTCGCACGACCACCGCGGGCAAAAAGCGGCTCATCGTCTGCTCGACGCAGCCGTACGGATAATCCACGAGATACGGCAGGGCATCGAGGATCGCCGACACATGACCCGGCGAAAGTTGGAGCGTCACGGTGGTGCGCGTGAGGTCGAGTTTGCCGGGCAACGGCAGATCGAACGACTGCTGCTGGGCGTCGCCCGCGAGACGACCGTTGGCCGCGGTCTCCTGCTGGATTCCGTCTTCGAGCACGGGCAGCGTGGTCACCATTGCGTCGCCCTCGGGACCGGCGCGGGCCGTGAGCGTCAAGGTCGCCTCGCCCGGCTGCGTGGCTTTCACGGTCCACGCGGTGCGGGCTTCGCCCTGTTTCGGCACCACGATGCCTTCCTCTCGTAGGGGCGCAGCTTGCTGCGCCCGATCCGCGATTGATTCACCCGACGAGGGCGCATCAAGGTGCGCCCCTACCGGAACTACTGCGCCATCAACCTTCAGGTCCGCGGTCGCTTTCAGTTCTGAATCCGTGCGGTTCACGAGCAAGGCCGACGGTTGTGCGGTGTCGCCTGCCACCAGGAACCGCGGCGTCTGCAGCCGCGCCTGGAACGGCAGCGACGTCCGGGCAAATGTCGCCGCGCGGCCGAACGAATTGCCGTCCTCGCCCACTGCGTACGCCTCGATCCGCCACTGCGTCAGGTTGTCGGGATATTTGAACTCAACCGTCGTCTGGCCCTTTTCATTGGTAACGACCTCCGGCGCCCAGAACGCGGTAGATGCAAAATGCGTCCGGATCGCAATCGGAAGCGGCGGTTCTCCGGAGGATCTGCCGGCGAGACCTGCGACTTCGCTTGAAGTCCCGTACGTTAGGAGAGCTTCGTTGTTGGTCGCGCCTGTGTCCTTGAGAAACTGCTCGGTGACGACCGAAATGGCGGATCCGACGTTTTTCAAATCGGTGCGCACTCTCGTCCCCGCCAACGTCGCCAATGCAACGTACCCCGTGGCTCCAGCCGCCTCGACGACAAATGGCGACAATACGACCACCTGATCTTGATCGGCGGAGCCCTCGATAGCGTTTCCTCCCTGTCCAAAAAGAACGACGGCGCCCGGGCGCGGATCCATGAACGCCGCTGGCTTGTTCGATGAAAGTTCCAGCGATCTGCCAATCCGCGGTTGGCCGCCGATCCTATTCTGGAAGAAGGCAACGCTCTCTTCCGTTGGTCGCCCAGCCAGGCCGTTGACCGCTTCATCGGAAACTGCGAGTGCAAACTCGCTTCGGACTTCTCCACCGGCCTTGCGTGTCACACCGACTTCCACCCGCGCTGCAGCGCCCGGGCGCGGGTTCGCCGAATCGGCCCTCAGCTCGATCTTAAGTTCACCACGGTCCCCGTCCACGGGAAACATGGCTTGCGCATTCGATTGCAGTCCTTTCAGGGACGTCACCATGATCCTGCCCTGTCCTGCGCAGCGCGGCCATTGCCTGAACGTCACCAAGCCGGCGCGGCCCGCGAGATCCACCCGCTGACTTGAGGTCTCGTCTTCGCCTGTGACCATCGCCACGGCCGACGTCTCACCCTCCGGCAGCACCACGAACGCGGTCAACGGCTGATCGGCACGGACGCGTCCTGGGACGAAAACGGCGATTGCCGACGGCCGGAACGGCAGCGTGTGGATGTGCTCGTCTGCCGCGACGATCACCAGCGGTTTCTCCATCCCATGTCGCATCGATGAAACCGAGAGCGCTTCGCCATTGGCATCCATGACGTTCAATCGATAGATACCGGCCTTCGGCGGGGTGAAATCGATCTTCAGTTTTCCGTCGGATGCGACCTGGAGTGGCTTGTCAGCGACGACTGTTTCCACGAGATCGGCGAATAACCTTGTCCAGCCCTTGGGCATCGGCGGCTCGGGATTCCACGGTGCAGACATGCCTGCTGCCTCGTCAGGCAATCGATCGACAGTTTGACCTTGCGGATTGAGGAACAAACCGATCCAGCGCAGCTCCAACAATTGAGCAACCCCGGTGAACGCCACAGGCCCGCCGGTGCCATCGCGCACGCGACACTCGAAGCTCACTGGATCCGCCGGCCGGACCAGCCGCGGTGACGTCCAATCGTCCGCTTCAAGAGCCCGTCCGGCAGGGAAGACCTGCCATGAGGCATTCGCTTGCACGGCCTGCCCGCCATCCGGGACCACCGTAGCCGCGAATTGCAGCGAGATTGTCCCAGGGATTCGTTCCGGCAGGCGCAGAGGGAACTCTGCCGCGCCGCACGCATCGGTTGCGCTCTCGCGCTGTTCTGCTCCCGCCTTGGCGATCCATTGATCGAACTGCCCCTCATCTGCGCTTGCTCTCGAAAGATTTGCCCATGGAAATCGACTGGCCTGCAACTTGAGCTCGACACGGGCGCCGACCGCAGGCCCGCCGGACAGGTAGGCGGCCGCGACGCGCACGACAATCTCCCGCCCCGGACGCAATGAGCCCGCCCCGCTGGCGAGTTCCAGTTTCGCCGTAAGGGCTGGCGGAACGAAATTGTCGACAGCGAAGAAGGATTGTCGCTCCAGGGGCTCGTCCCCTTCGCCCGCCAGCTTGAGCTCAACATACGCCTGGCCCGCCCGTGCGCTGACAGGAATGGCGATCTCGCCGTGAGCCGTGCCGAAACGGTTGAGTGTCACCTCTTTTTTCCCGACCAGCGGCTCGTCGTCCAACCTGACGCTCATTTCCAGTTTCTCGCCGGGCGCCACCCAGCGTCCGTCACGCCGCCCGCGCACGATCATTTTCCATTTGGCCGTCTCTCCCGGCCGGTACAACGCCCTATCAAGAAAGAAATCAGCCGCCAAACTGCCGGCGCGTCTCGCGCCCCACCCGTAGATCTCGACAAGAACCGGCTGGCCCTCGACGACCGCAACCATCTGAACGAAATTCCCGATCGAAAGATCAACCCGCCCCGTTG
>Ga0182027_10008064_pt1 | contig 15398 bp, 8 predicted proteins | sample 712E1DmetaG_FD_121300 | JGI IMG/M metagenome (GOLD analysis project Ga0182027, IMG submission 121300) | Permafrost microbial communities from Stordalen Mire, Sweden - 712E1D metaG (Illumina Assembly) | ecosystem: Environmental > Terrestrial > Soil > Wetlands > Permafrost | place: Sweden... | reverse complement strand
GACCGGATGGTGGTACTATTTCCCCGTGACGCTGGCAGTGAAGACGCCCCTCCCATTACTGTTGCTGACGATAGCTGGTTTGCTGATGTGGTTGCGGGGACTCCGTCGGTTTTCCTTCCAGTACGGCATACCGTGGATTGCGGCCTTGATGTATCTGCTATTTGCCGTGGTGGGGAACATCAATATCGGTGTCCGGCATTTGCTGCCGATGTTTGCTCTGCTGGCCGTGGGCACGGCGTCGCAGTTCAGCCTCCACAGCCGGCGGATGCAGGTGTGCGGGTGGCTGTGCACGGGCTGGCTGCTGCTGGTGACGTGGCATGCGTATCCCTATTTCATCGAATACTTCAATGAAGTGGCAGGCGGTTCGTCGAACGGTTACCGTTGGTTGGTCGATTCCAACCTCGATTGGGGACAGGACGTCAAACGGTTGAGGCATTTCGTCGACGAGCAGGCGATGACAAACATCGATCTGGCGTACTTCGGACCGGATCGGTCGATTGACTACCATGGGATTCCCGGCCGACGGGTGACGACGGATGAGGCGGCCGAAATGCGCAGTGGCACGCTGGTCGTATCGGCGACCGAACTCATGCGTCCCGGGTGGGATTGGTTGCGTGCGAGTCATGAACCGGTCGCGCGAGTCGGCTACACGATGTTTATCTATCGCCTGGGGGATGCCGAGACGAAGGAACGTTGGGAGCAGATGGTGCGGATCAAGCCCAACGATGCTTGGGCGCACTACAATTTGGGGATCATCATGGAACGAGCCGGCGACGCAGGGGGCGCAATCACCCACTACGAGCAGGCGATTCGGATCAAACCTGATTTCGCCATGGCGCACTACAACCTGGCGATCGCCTTGGCGCAAACGGGCAAAACCCAGGAAGCCATCGAACACTACGAGCAGGTATTACGGATCGAACCCGATAATGCCGCGGCGCACAACAATCTGGGGACCGTTTTGGCGCATATGGGCAAGATCGAGGAAGCCATCGGCCACTGCGAGCAGGCCCTGCGGATCAAGCCCGATTACGTCGAGGCGCGCAACAATCTGGGAAATGCTCTGGCGCAGATGGGCCGTGTGCCGGAGGCGATTGCACAGTACCAGCAGGCCCTGCGGATCGAGCCCGATCGCGCCGAGGTGCACTCCAATCTAGGGGTTGCCTTGGGGCGAGCGGGCAGGACACCGGAAGCGATCGAGCATCTGCAGCAGGCCCTGCGGATCAAGCCCGATTACGTCGAGGCGCGCAACAATCTGGGAAATGCTCTGGCGCAGATGGGCCGTGTGCCGGAGGCGATTGTACAGTATCAGCAGGCCCTACGGATCAAGCCGGATTTCACTCCAGCGCAGAACGCGCTCGCGCGATTGCAAGCCCGCCCGTAACCGGAGTCCGACATTTCTGGGCAACGCTGTTCTGTTTTTTTCTTAATGCTGCCATGCTATTATCGGCTCGATGACAAGACGGAAGCCCATCGATGACGCTCCGCATCAACCGACGGCGGTGCCATCGTCCTCTGCAACGAGAACCCGCTTGGCGTGCCGCCCCTGGCTCCTGGCTGTTGCCGTTGCGGTAGCCACGGCAGCTGTTTACTGGCAGGTGTCTCGCTACGAGTTTGTCAATTTCGACGACGATGACTATGTCACAGGAAATGTCCATGTGCAGCGCGGCTTGACGTGGGAGGGAATTCGTTGGGCTTTCACGACAAATCACGCAAGCAACTGGCACCCGCTGACGTGGCTGTCGCACGCGCTGGACTGCGAATGCTTCGGGAGGAACGCGGGCGGACATCATGCGGTGAGTGTGTTGTTGCACGTGGCGAATACGGTGCTGTTGTTCTGGGTGTTGCGGCGGATGACGGGGGCGACGTGGCGCAGCGCGGGGGTGGCGGCGTTGTTCGGGGTGCATCCGTTGCATGTGCAGTCGGTGGCGTGGGTGGCGGAGCGCAAGGATGTGTTGAGCGGGTTGTTCTGGATGTTGGCGTTGTGGGGGTACGTGCGGTATGTGGAGCGGCCGACGCGGGGGCGGTATGCGATGGCGGTTGTCTGGTACGCGATGGGATTGATGGCCAAGCCGATGGTGGTGACGCTGCCGTTTGTGCTGCTGCTGCTGGATTATTGGCCGCTGGGAAGGACGCGGTGGAGGCGGTCGGTTGTCGGTAACAACCCTCCGGTGCGCTTCGGCGAGTTGGTCAGGGAGAAGGTTCCGTTTTTTGCGCTGGCGGCGGTGTCGTGTGGGGTGACAATCTGGGCGCAGTGGAGGGCGATCAATTCATTGGAGCGGCTGCCGTTGGGGGCGCGGATGGCCAACGCGGTGGTGTCGTATGTGTGGTACATGGAGAAAGCCGTGTGGCCGAGTGGGCTGGCGGTTTTTTATCCGTATCGGGTGTGGCCGCCGGGGGCGGTGATAATGGCGGGGGCGATTTTGGTGGCGGTGTCGGGCGTGGTGATTCGAAGAGTGCGGCGCGAACCGCATCTGGCCGTGGGATGGTTCTGGTTTTTGGGAGCATTGGCGCCGGCGATTGGATTGGTGCAGGTCGGGAGCCAGTCCATGGCGGACCGGTATACGTATCTGCCGTTGATTGGGTTGTTCATTATGCTGTGCTGGAGCGTGCCGTCCCGCGCGATGGAGCGGCGGAGCCTGAAAGTGATTACCGGCGTCGCGGCGGCGGCTGTGCTGGCGGCGTGTGCGGCGCTGTCCAGAGTTCAGGTCAAATACTGGAAGGACTCGGAGACACTGTTTCGGCATGCTCTGGATGTGACCCGGGACAATTGGCTGGCGCATGACGGCTTGGGGGTCGCCTTCGAGCAGGCAGGCAGGATCCCGGAAGCGATCGCGCAGTACGAGCAGGCACTGCGGATCAAGCCTGATTTCGTCGAGGCGCACAATAACCTCGGGTATGCCTTGGTAAAATCGGGCAGAATGCCGGAAGCGATCCGAGTCTTCGAGAACGCTCTCCGAATCGAGCCCGATTACGCCGAGGCGCACCGCAATCTGGGAAATATCTTCTTGAAGGAGGGTAAGCTCAGCGATGCCATCGGGCATTATGAACAGGCCGTCCGGATCAAGCCCGATTTTGCCGAGGCGCACAATGATCTGGGAGTCGCCTTGGCGCGAGCGGGCAGGATGCCGGAAGCGATCGGCCACTATGAGCAGGCCGTGCGGAGCAAGTTCGATTACGCCGAGGCGCACTGCAATCTGGGAACTGTCTTCTTGCGGGAAGGGAAGATCAGCGATGCTGAGGGAGAATTTGAGCAGGCCGTCCGGATCAAGCCCGATTTCTACGAGGCGCACAGCAACTTAGGGGATGCCTTGGTTCGATTGGGCAAGGTGACGGCGGCAATCGCGCAGTACCAACAGGCACTGAAGATCAACCCCAAGGGCGCCGAGGCGCATTACAATTTGGCAGACGCTCTGCTGGGATTGGGCAAGGCGCAGGAGGCAATCGAGCACTACCAGCAGGCACTGAAGATCAATCCCAGGTACGCCGAAGCACACAGCAAGCTGGGTGCTGTTCTCATCGTGACGGGCAAAGCGCCTGACGCACGGAGCCAATTGGAGGAGGCGTTGCGGCTGAACCCGGATTTGGCCGACGCCCAAAACAATCTGGCCTGGGTGCTCGCCACTCTCCCGCCAGCGCAAGGAGGCGATCCCGTTCGGGCGGTTGGTTTGGCGCAACGAGCGTGCGAGCTTTCCGGTAATCGCGCGCCGGGTGATCTGGACACATTGGCTGTCGCCTATGCCGCCGCCGGTCGATTCGATGCCGCCGTCGTCACAGCCCGGAAAGCCATCGATCTTGCCCGCGCTGCCGGACAAGCCAGTTTGCTGAAAGAAATCGAGGCGCGGTTTGAGTTGTATCGTAGCGGACGGGCCTACCACCCTCCTGTCAGCACGGCGACCAGCCCCCCCAACCCGTGATGCAATCTGTTTTTTCGTAATGCTGCCATGCTAGTATCGGCTCGATGACAACCCGGAAGCCCATCGATGACGGTCCATATCAACTGACGGCGGCTTCGTCCCCTGCAACGGAGACTTACCTCACACAACGGTCGTGGCTTTTGGCTTTGGTTTTGGTCATCGTCACCTTTGTCGCCTATCAGCCTGTATGGCACGCGGGTTTCATTTGGGATGACGATGCCTATGTTACGCGGAATCCGTTGCTGACAGCGCCGGATGGGCTGGAGCGCATCTGGTTTTCGGCGCACTCTCAATCGCAGTATGTCCCACTGGTGTACACGACATTGCGATTCGAGCACACGTTGTGGGGACTGGATCCGGTTGGCTACCACCTCGTCAATATCGTGTTGCATGCTCTGAATGCGTTGCTTGTCTGGGCCGTGCTGAGAAAACTCGCCATTCCCGGCTCGTGGTTGGCGGCGGCAATCTGGGCCGTACATCCCGTCAACGTGGAGTCGGTCGCGTGGATTACCGAACTCAAGAATACGCAGTCAACGTTGTTCTATCTGCTGGCGTTGTTGGCGTGGATGAAGTTCACCGCCCAAGAGACCGGACGTCCGTGGCGATTCTATCGGCTGGCGCTTGCATTGCACGCACTGGCGCTATTCAGCAAGACGACAGCTTGTACACTGCCCGCAGCGATGCTGCTCGTGCTTTGGTTGCGAAGGCAGTCGATCGGTTGGGGCCGGCTTAAACAGGTTGCGCCGTTTATGGCCCTTGGCGTCGCGATGGGTTTGTTCTCCGTGTGGTGGGAAGCACATCTGGGCAATTACGGTAAAGGACTTCACTATTTGTTCAATGGTCTGGAGCGGGTACTCATCGCCACGCGTGCCTTGTGGTTCTATGCAACGAAGTTGATATGGCCAACAAAGTTGACCTTCAGTTACCCGCGTTGGGAGATCGATGTGCGCGACCCACTACAGTACATGTGGCTGATCGGGTGCGTTGCTGTCGCGCTGTTCCTGTGGTGGCGGCGGCAGGCCTTGGGTCGCGCGCCTGTTGCAGCGGTCGTTTTCTTTGTGGCGGCGCTCTCGCCACTGTTAGGGTTTATTCCGCTCTACACGTTCCGCTTCTCGTTCGTCGCCGACCACTACCAGTACGTAGCCAGCATTGGCCTGATCGCACTCTTTGCTGGGGCCGTATTCAGTCACGCAGACACATGGCAACTGGGCCATAACACGCGATGCACTTTGTCAGCCTCGCTTCTGGTTGTGCTGGGTGCGTTGACTTGGCAGCAGGCACGCATTTATCAAAACTCGGAAACGCTCTGGCGCGATACCCTGACGAAAAATCCCCAGAGTTGGATAGCCTACAATAATCTGGGCTACGTCCAAGCGCAGAAGGGCGACGTGGATGCAGCCATCAGCAATTATGAACATTCATTGCAGCTCAATCCTGAGAATGAACGTGGGTATTTCAATCTCGGAAACGTCTTCTTGGATCAAGGTCATCCATATAAGGCTATTGGGTACTACGAGGAGACACTACGCCTGAGACCTGATTTTGCGGACGCACACAACAATCTGGGAAAAGCACTCTTCAAGACAGGCGATCCACAGGGGGCAATCCGACATTTCCAAGAGGCATTGCGGCTCAAGCCCACCATGGCCGCCGCGCACTACAATCTGGGGGTCGCCTTGGAGAAAGCGGGCAGAGTGCCGGAGGCAATACAGCACTACGAGCAGGCGCTACGGATCGATCCCGATTACCCCCAAGCGCGAAACGCGCTCGCGCGACTGCAAGGCCGTCAGTAAGTCACAGCCATCTGAAGTTCAACCCGCAAGGTTCGCAAATCGCCCAACGCGGGGAGTCATTCGGAGCTTTCGAACGGAGATGCTTGGGAACCTCTGCTGAGGGTGTGGGCTGTCGAGGCCCGCAAGAGGACGGTGGGGGGGGGTGCCAAGGTTGTCTTGTTTCTTCTTAATGGTGACATGCTATTATGGTTTCGATGACAACCCGGAAGCCCATCGATGACACGCCGCATCAACCGACGGCGGTGTCGCCCCCCACCCCGTGCGCCTGGTTCGAGCATCGACCCTGGCTCCTGGCGTTGGTCTTGGTGATCGTCACATTCGTAGCGTACCAGCCGGCATGGCGCGCCGGCTTCGTCTGGGATGATGATTCCTACGTGACGAACAACCTGGCGCTCCGGTCTCTGGGCGGTTTGGAAAGAATCTGGTTCGAGCCTGGGGCCACCGTGCAGTATTACCCATTGGTCTTCACCACCTTCTGGGCGGAGTATCATCTCTGGACGTTGCAGCCTCTCGGGTATCATCTCGTCACCATTCTGTTGCACGCCTTGAATGCCGTTCTGCTGTGGCGCGTGCTGCGCCGGTTGGAGATTCCGGGCTCGTGGTGGGCTGCGGCCGTCTTTGCGCTTCACCCGGTGAATGTGGAATCCGTGGCGTGGGTCACCGAACTCAAGAACACCCAGTCAGGGGTGTTCGTCTTCCTGTCCATGCTGTGCTTTCTGCGGTTTCGACCGTTGAACGGTCCGGACGCGGCTCGCGTCGGCGATTGGCGATACTATCCGCTGGTCCTCGTGTTGTTTCTGTGCGCCTTGTTGAGCAAGACGGTGACGTGTTCGCTACCGGCGGTGCTGATGCTCTTGATCTGGTGGAAAACCGGCCGGTTGGGAAAGCGGGATGCCCTCGAGTTGACTCCCCTGTTTGCCCTGGGAGCCGCGCTGGGGTTCATGACGACCTGGGTGGAAGCGCACGTCGCGGGCGCGGTGGGGGCGGAATGGTCCCTGACGCTTATACAGCGTTGCCTGAACGCGGGACGGGCGCTGTGGTTCTACGCGGGCAAGTTGCTCTGGCCGCGCCATCTCACCTTCGTTTATCCACGGTGGGAAATCGATGCCGGCGCTCCGTGGCAATACGCGTTTCCGCTGGCGGCGCTGGCTGTGCTGATCGCGCTGTGGTTGCTGCGGTCGCGGATTGGAAGAGGGCCGCTGGTGGCCGTGTTGTGCTTTGCGGGCACGCTGCTGCCGGTGCTGGGATTTGTTAACGGGTATTTTTTCCGCTACTCCTACGTTGCCGACCACTTCCAATATCTGGCCGGCATCGGGTTGATCTCTCTGGCCGTGAGCGCGGGCGCAGCCATCTGCGAACGGGGCGGTCCGCGGCGCCGGAATTGGGGAACGCTCGCCGCCGCCGTCGTGCTGACAACCTTGGCGGCGTTGACGCACCGCCAGAGTCAAACGTACGCCACCAGCGAAAAACTGTACCGCTCGACGATTGCGCGTAATCCGCGTTGCTGGATGGCCTACAACAACCTGGGCGCCACGCTGCTGGAGCAGGGAAGACTGGACGAAGCCATCGACAATCTCCAGCACGGGCTGCAATTCAGACCCAATGACGCCGGGGTGCGCAACAACCTCGGCACCGCATTCTTCCGCCAGCGAAGACTCGTCGAGGCCGTCAGTCAGTACCGCGAATCGACACGGCTGCAGCCCGATTACCCGGAAGCGCATTACAATCTCGGCAACGCGCTGTCGGAATTGAATCATCTCAACGAGGCCGCGGCCGAATACCAGGACGCCATCCGCTACGACCCCGACTACGCGGATGCCCATTACAATCTCGCCAATACGCTGGCGCGGCTGGACCGCCCGACGGAGGCGCTGTTACATTACCAGATGGTGACTCGCTTGCGCCCAAACGACGTTGACGCATGGTTTGCGCTCGCCAACATCCTCGGGCAACAAGGCAACCTGGCCGGCGCGCTGGCGGGCTATCAACGGACGCTGCAGCTCAAGCCTGATCTTGTCGATGCCCGCTACAACCTCGCCAATACGCTCGTGCGAGCCGGCCACACCAACGACGCCATCGCTCAATATCAAATCGCGGTGCAACTCAAACCGGATCTCGTGCCCGCCCAATTCAATCTGGCCGCGGTCCTGCTGGCATCCGGGAACGCGGGAGAATCCGTGGACCATTTCCAGCAGGTCATTGCTCTCAAACCGGACCTTGCGTCGGCGTACTATAAACTGGCCGTCGCGTGGGTCAGGCTCGGCAGGTTCGAAAGCGCCACCAACGGCTGCGACCGTGCCCTGCGCCTCAATCCCGAATACCCGGAAGCTCTCGCCGACTGTGCCTGGTTGCTGGCCACACACGATCCGATCAGCGCCGGGGATGCCGCCCGCGCCCTCAAGTTGGCTGCCGAGGCCTGTCGTCTCACGGGAAACCGGGACCCGTCCGCCCTCGCCACGCTCTCCGCTGTCTACGCGTCGGCGGGACAATTCACCAACGCGGTTGCCACCGTCGAAGCGGCGCTTGCGTTGTTGGGCAACTCGGGAACAAGTCCGCTCCGCGAGCAGTTCAAGAATCAATTGGCCCAATACCGCGCCGGTCTGCCTTACCGCATCACGCTTCCGGCAGCGTTGCCATCCGATTGGTGATTCAGTGCCCGACCGATGAAGAACGCGTCGAAATCGCGGATTCTCGGTGCCGCCCCGATCTTCCCACTCAGATAACCAAAATTACGCTGAAAACCAGCATTTTTGGCCCTCCGGGCCCTGTATAAACGCCATTTTTGAGACTGGCCCAGAATGTGCATTAAGGGTATTTGGGTACTAGCAAAATCCACTGAAAACCAACCACATGCATCGCTCAATAGCAGGCCAAAAGAAGGGAGCTAAACTCGCCACAACCCATTGAAAACTCGGCAGAAATGACCCTTTTGGGGTGGTCGGAAGCACCCCCCAAAAAAGTCGCACAAAAATGTGAATTAGTTATTGACACATAAAGGGTCACCTGATAGTCTCTCCCCAGTTAGATTCACCGAGTTAGTGGAGTGACGTATAGGGAAAACGAAAGTTCACCGAGTCGTGAACGAGGCTTTAGGGAAATAGGCGAGGAGAAGACATGCAAACAGCGAGATATGCAAGGGGCTTGCGCTTCCTACCAAAAGTAGCTTTTACTATCACCACCGTCGCGTTGATCTCTGCCGCAATCGGCTATCAGGCCAGCGCGCAGAGCGTCTACACGCAACCAGTGGGGTTTTATCAGGTGGCTTGCACGAATGGTTCTGACACGTTTTTAGCGTTACCTTTCGAGCAGGTGCCTGCGTTCGTCGGTACTGTGTCAGCGGCTTCGGGCAGTCAGTTGACGGTCAGCGGTAGTCCGGGCTGGACGCCAACGACTCAATGGGCAACGCCCACCATCAACGGCTATATGCCCTACTACGTTCAGATCACCAGTGGCACCAAAGCGGGCGCGGTTTACACCGTCACCAACAACGACGCGAGTTCGCTGTACGTCATACTCGCTCCCGAAACCCTCGGGAGCGTTTCGGCTGGTGACTACATCCAGATCGTCGCGTTCTGGACGCTGGGCACCGCGTTGCCCAATGGCAGCGGAATCGTCCCCAGCACGACTTCAACGGCAGCCGGACGGCGGACCCAGGTTCTGAGCCCTGACATAGTGGATCAAGGCGTCAACTTGTCCGCTACGGCGACCTATTACTACTTCAATAACGCGTGGCGCCGGTCCTTCCCAACGACTCCGGCCACGTCCAACTTCAACGGCATTGTGATCCAGCCTGATAATTACGTCATTGTGCGTCAGGCCACGAACACGTCCGACGCGGTCTCGCTGACGACCATTGGTCAGGTCGTGACGAATCTGATCCGCATTCCGCTGTATGCGTCAGCGCCACCCGCCGTTGGTCAGGATACGCCGATCGCTTTGTACAGGCCTTCGACGACGACGCTTGCCCAGAGCGCTCTTAGCAGCGCCTTCGTTCCCTCGACCAGTTCTACGGCGGCTGGCCGTCGAGACACCTTGGAGATATTCGACAACACGGCGGTGGCACAGAACAAGTCCGCCTCTCAAGTGTTCTTTTACTTCAACAACGGCTGGCGGAGATCGTTCCCCACCACGCCTGCCACGATCGACTTCAGTCAGTCGAACATCTTCCTGACTGCATCAGGTTTCATCGTTCGGAAAGCCACCAACGGCGTCGCCGGAGCGACAACGACGATGTGGTCAGAACCCCCGAATTACTAGAACCAACAACACAATCAACCAAGTAAGTTAACCAATCAATAGGAACAAACATAGGAGATAGGGAAAGGGACAATGAAAAAACTACTCGTAGTCACAATCGCGGCACTCAGTCTCGTGGCCATGCAGGCGCGAGCCACTGTTTCGCTACACATCGACGCGTTGGATCTGCTGGACAACTCCAGTAGCCTCGCCCCGTTAGATACGGTCGGTCTGTTCGTCGTGGACACCACAGGCGCTGGCTTTGCCTTGCCAACGTCCATAGCGTCGGGAAGCTCGATCGCTGTTGGGTCGTTCTTTGACGACACGGCCCTCAAGATCATCTCTGCGACGGACCTCACCGCCACAGGCACACCGGGTGACCTCGGGATAGACTTCGGACCTGCGGTCTATCCTGCTGGCGTATCGGCTGGTGAGAAGTTTGGGATCATTTGGCTGCCGAGTCAGACCTTGGCCGACACCACTCTCGAAGGCGGGTATGCTGGCATATTCAGCGACGGAAGTGGCCAGTACAGCACGGCATGGGTTCTGCCGCCGGATGGTTCGACTTCCGGTTTCGACATGACGACCGTGTCGGAGACGGGTGGCGTTCCGGACGCGGATGGCATTGCCAACATCATAATCGTTCCCGAGCCGTCGAGCCTCGCGCTCGTCGTTGTTGGGTTGCTCGGCGCAGTTGGGATGATTCGCCGTCGCTCCTAGTCGCGCGACAGCATAACACAAAGACCTATCTCCGAGGGGCCAGTCGAAAGACTGGCCCCTTGTTTTTTTATTACCCGGTAGCGCGAGCGTCCCCCGGAGTATCCCGCCGCTCCATCAGATGGAGGGCGAGCCTCCCGGCGAGCCGTGCCCCCCCGCTCCACCTTGTAGCCGCGGGCGGTGACCGCGGAAGTGTAGCGTCGGCCTGCTGGTCTCCTCTCCCCTCCGGGGGGAGCCGAGTCCTCGAGACGCGATCATGTCGTGCCTGGATCGCAAAGGATTAAGGTGAGGGAGCCTCCTCCTTCGTAGCGTATGCCCCTTGCAACCGCCGCGCTGCCATGCTATGCAAAACGACCATGTATCCGCCGCTACGCGCTCTACCCCTCATTCTCTCGAAGTGCGTTCCCCTCTCCCCTAAAAAGGGGAGCCGAGACCCCGAGACGCGCCGAGTGTGTGCCGGCGGCGCAAAGGGTCAGGGTGAGGGTTCATTTCAAGTGTGTCGCAGCATTAATATCTATTCGCCGCTACGCGCTCTACCCCTCATTCTCAGTTTGCTTGCCCTGAGCCTGTCGAACGGGTCCCTGCCTGCACGGGCGGACATTGTTTCGGATGTCAAAGGACTGCCCCATCCGGACTCGATCACCTTCCTCGGCGCGGAGCGGGTCGCCTCCAATTTGGTCAGGGCGGTGTTCGTCGTTCAGGTGCCGGGCGACAGTTCCAATGATTGGCAGACCATCGGAAGCGGCTTTTTTGTCGGTGGGACACAGACGGCGAGGACGGCGGTTGTCGGGGTTACCTGCCATCATGTCGTGGAGATCGCCGCCCGCCTCAACAAGGAACCTTACGCGGGAATCAATACGGAGAATGGATTTCGTCGATCTCGATGCCGCCTTCTCTACGTTGACGCCACGAACGATATCGCCGTTCTCGCCCCGATCCATAACGCCGGGGAAAACATCGAGGTCGAAAACCTGCCAATTCCACTGGACATGTTTGACGATGGCTCGTCGTTGGTCGAGGGAAAGGGAGTGTTGATTACGGGCTATCCGCTGGCGCTCGGGACCGAAGACGACCGGAACCATCCGATCGTCCGGTTCGGCATGATCGCCCAGAACGCGGGCAAGGGCGTGTTCCTGATCGATGGCATGGCCAGCCATGGTAACAGCGGCTCGCCGGTGATTACGCTGGGCGACAATAACGACCGCCTGGTGGGCATGATCAGGTCGGTCGTAACGGATCGAATCACGCTCTTCGATGGAAACGGCGCTCTATCAGCCGATTTCCCGTACAACGCCGGCCTCGCCCGGGCCGTCCGCGCCTCCCTGATACTCGACGCCGTCAAGAAAGCCGAAAGGAAACTTTCGGAGTAAGGTCTGTCTGGGGTCTTCCTCTCGCCCAAGGTGAGAGGTGGTGGTTCTGCTGGTCTCCTCTCCCCTCCCGGGGAGAGAATCAAGGGTGAGAGGTGGCGGTCTGCTGGTCTCCTCTCCCCGCTTGCGGGGAGAGGATTAAGGTGAGGGGGCTGGAAATGTGAGGGGTGCGCTATGAGCCGCAGCTTGGCCAGAGGTTTGCGAAAGACATCGACGTGGGCAGAGCGTAAACTGTGGCGCCACTTTCGCAACCGGGGATTTGCACAGTTTAAGTTTCGTCTTCAACATCCGGTCGGGCCCTATATACTGGATTTTTACTGCGCATCGAAGAAACTGGCCGTGGAATTGGATGGTGACGTGCATGGCGCTCCTGGGCAGAAAAACCACGATGTCGTGCGGGACGCATACCTGGAGGGCAAAGGAATCCGGGTGCTGCGATTCTGGAATGTGGAGATTCAGGACAATTTGGAAGGGGTGCTGGACGTGATTTACGTCGCACTCCAGCGTCCAATGCCCAACCCTCACCCTGACCCTTTGCGCCGTCGGCACACACTCGGCGCGTCTCGCTGACTCGGCTCCCCTTAAGAAGGGCGAGGGGGACCGCGCTTCGTCTCCTCCCCCTCCCGGGGCAAAGATCAAGGTGAGGGGTGGCGGTCTGCCGGTCTCCTCTCCCCTCCGGGGGGAGCCGAGTCCGACGGAGCCGAAAGCGGCACCAGCCGCTGAGACGCGACCACGTAGTATCCTGGGTCGCAAAGGCCGCCAGTCGTGCCGAGGCGGCAAAGGATCAATGTGAAAGGTTGGTGGTTCTGCTGGTCTCCTCTCCCCTCCGGGGGAGAGGATCAAGGTGAGGGGGCTGGAAAGGGCGAAGGAGAAATTGATCGCCCTGGCAGCTTGAACAAGTCAGCGATCGGTCGAGGCTTTCTGAAATACACGGGGCTATTCTGACGTTGCCTGTTACTCTAATATGCGATAATCACTGGGAGCTTGTCTCTCAGGCGTCGGAAGAGCGTGGCCCGGCGTCAGCCCCGCGGCCATAAACTTGCCCTGCATCCAGATGCCCTGTTCGATCCTGCCATCCGGATAGCTCATCCTTCCCGATCCGTCCATTCTCCCTTCCAGAAAATGCCCCTTGTAAGTCCGGCCATCCGGCCAGGTCATCGTGCCCACGCCATCCGGCAAATCGGCCGCCCCGTAGACGACCTTCCACTCACCCTTGTACGTGTGCCCATCTTTCCAATCGATCGACCCGCCGCTGTATACTCCCGCGTGATTCCAGCTCCCGATCTCGATGGCGCCATCGGGAGTCACGTACACCCCGGTCACGCGGTACGGCTCCCCGCGACGCCATTCACCCTCCTGCCGTGTGCCAGTCGGCTGGGTTGCAATCCCCCATCCATCCATCCTTTGATTATCGATTTCCCCCACAAACGTTGTCCCGTCTGCCATTTTAATAGTTTGCACGTAGTTGGCCCTGTCCCGGGTCTTCGCAAACAGGCCCACCTGCCCCGACCAGTCTCTCAGGCCGAGGTTGAATTGGCCGCTGCCAAACTCATTGGTAGGCCCGGCGGCAGGCTTGGCGCCCATGGATAATGCGGCGGCAGATTCGTCAGCAACCTTGCCACCCGACTTCGTTTCGTCTTCAACCTGGGCGTTGGAGACGGCGCTTCCGCCTACGAATCCAACCAGGCCCAGGGCCGCTATCATCGCGAGTAAAGAGCCACGCTGTTTCATCATCATCTTCTGGTCTTCCTTCCGCACCGGTCAAGTGTGTGAACCCCATTAAACCCCTGATGAAACCGCGAGGAAAGCACAAAAAGGAGCCCCAGCCTTGAACGATTGGCAGAACCTTTCGACCGCAGCCCTCCGGCCAAGGAAAAAGTTGGGTTGGAGGCGACAGATGTATTGACAATACGCGCAAAAAGCCTGAATCTACCCAGGCTTTCCCGGCGGCAAACGCCGAGGAATGCGGGGGGTTTGTAAGCAGGAGTGCCCATTGGGATAACATAGTACAAGAAGCACAGATGTATCGTACCCTCGGCGGCCACGTTGCCGCTGCGGTTTTGTTGGCGCCGCCGTTGTTCTCTTCACCCCGGACGAATGCGGTCACGACGCAGTGGGATGTATAGCGTCTCGTTCAGGGGAAATCCTCTAGGGTGATTTCCCGGTCGAAAATAGGGAACCCAGTAATTTCAGGTTCTCCATGAATGCCGCTAGGTTTGGTGTGATGAAAAACAACCAGGATAACGCCAGCCATGAAGCTGGAAGGAATAATGACACCATGAAGTGTTACCAAGATTTTTCCGTACGAAGACTGGTCAGTATCGCCATCCTGCTCGCCCTGCCCGTGCCAATCACCGCAAGCTGGGCCGACAATTTCACCACCAGCGTTCAGGTGAACGCAACGCAGACCTGGAACGATGCCATTTGGGAGCCGGGGTTCGTAACTGCGACAAGTGGTAATACATACGAAGTGTTGGGTGGTAGCGTCATTTGGAACCCTCCCCTCGGCTTTCTTGAAACCTTTCCGGGAGACTCGCTCACTCTGGATCCTGGCTCCAAACTCATCGTGACCGGTTTGGGAAACAAAATTTTGAGTTTTCCCGGTGTGGATGGGAACCCCGGGTTGATACTGAACGGCGGGTGGCTGCGGACAGTACAGGAAACCAGTAATCAGGTGTATAGAATTGCGGGGTCCATATCCGTGACCTCCCGCTCGGTTATCCAAAATCTTCCGGGAATCGGCGGGATCACCATCACGGCCCAACTCAGTGGAAGCGGCGGATTGATGTTGCTGAGCGGCAGCCTCTCAAACCTCTTGAGCATCGTAAGTACGAACAATCCCTATAGCGGCCCTTGGACGGTCAGTCATCGCAGTTACCTGAGGGCTGTGGGCGTTGGGTCTTTGGGCACCGGCAACATCGCGGTGGTGGACGGAGCCGTATTCGAAGTTGACTACGACATCCAGACGCCGGGCGCGCTCAGGCTTCTGGGAAATAACAGCCTCATGGTTCTGCATCAAAATTGCCAGTTCAGCGCAGTGACGATCAACGGCGTAACATTGGCACCGGGCACATATACTTACAACAATCTGCTCGCCCAGTTCCCCGGCAACTTTGCGGTGGGCGGGTCGGGCAGCATCACGGTGCCCGCGGTATCGTCGGCCTCGGTTCCTCCTCCTGTTACGTCGCCGGGGTACTACGTGGATTACGTGGGTGGCTCGGACTCCAATGTCGGCACAAACCCGGCGTCGGCGTGGCAGCATTGCCCCGGCGATCCAGCCGCCACCGGCGTCGCAGGCGGCACCCCGCTCAATCCCGGCGACACGGTGTTCTTCAAGGGCGGCGTGCAATACGTGCTGACGGGCGATG
>Ga0182027_10008063_pt1 | contig 15398 bp, 13 predicted proteins | sample 712E1DmetaG_FD_121300 | JGI IMG/M metagenome (GOLD analysis project Ga0182027, IMG submission 121300) | Permafrost microbial communities from Stordalen Mire, Sweden - 712E1D metaG (Illumina Assembly) | ecosystem: Environmental > Terrestrial > Soil > Wetlands > Permafrost | place: Sweden... | reverse complement strand
TTTTGCAGCATGACCACGATCTGCTCCGGCGCCGGCGGTTCAATAAGGAACTTCTTAAGAAAAGCAGAAGTGATGTTGTAAGGGAGGTTGGTTATTAGCTTGTAGCTCGTGGCACGTGGCGCGTGGGACGAAAAAAGATTGGCGACCCTCGTCTTTAAAATATCGCCTTCGATGATCTCCGGCCGAGGCGAATCCTCGGCGAACTCGGCGCGAAGCTCGCGCACGAAAAGCGGGTCAAGCTCGACGGCGACGAGGCGCTTAACGCGCGGCAAGATCTCGCGGGTCATCACTCCCAGGCCGGGGCCGACCTCAAGCACGACATCGTCGGGCGCGAGTTCGGCCGCGGCAATTATTTTTTTGACGACGTTTTTATCCGTCAAAAAATGCTGTCCGCGTTGTTTAGAAAATTCCATAGAAAAGCGTCAATGCGGCGGCGAGGATGAAGATCGCCGTCCAATTACTCGGAAAAAAATATAGGATGACGAGCGCGGCGGCGGCGGTCATCACTTTGCCGACCACGAGCGACATCTCGTAAAGGAGCGAACTCTTCATCACCGAATAGTCGCGCGCCTTGGCGTTTGCGAGCGTCATGAACGGCACCTGAACGGTGATGCGCGAAACGCGATAAAGCGATTGGCAAACGACGATCCCCAGAGGCGTCATCGAAACCGCGCGCAGAACCCATGAAAGCGCGGTTAAGAGCGCGCCGGCATGCATAATGGGGTGGCGATGGTGGCTATCGGTCATGCGGCCGACGGCGATGATCGCAACGATCGCAAGCACTCCGCCCGCGGTCGCGATCGCGCCAACCGCCAGATACGATGAAACAACAGTCAGAAAGAAGATCGGCAAAATAAAATCGGAGATGAATTCTTCGCCGTAACCGAAGTGGGCGATGATCGACTTCCTGAACTCCGGCCTAAGCATGCGTTTGTAAGCGTCGGCGTAATTAAGCGTGTGCGGCAAAAATTTCTCGGGCGTCATGAGCATCGGGACGTTCGAGAGCAAAATGATCGCCGAGACGATCAAAAAAAGAACGGCGAAACCGAATTGCTGAACGATAAGGCCGCCCAATACCGGCCCCAACACGGCCGCGCCGACCGAAAGCGCGTTCAATCCGGAGAGAGTGCGGCCGCTTTCATCGTCGGTCGAATAATTGGCCATGATCGAACGCGCGCCGGGCCAGTAGAACATGCGGAAGACCCCGAACGAGACGACGGCGATAATGGCAAAGATGTTGCCGCGCGGAATATTGAAAAGCGCCAAAAAATACAGAACAAGAAACGGCGTCGAGAGCGCGATTGAATGTTCATAACCGCGCGATCGGGCGAAAGAGGCCCCGAGCGGCGCGATCAAGAAATATAGCGCATAGGCGGCCATGTAAAAAACGATGATCGACGGAAGGCGCCAGCCGATCGACCACAAATAGATCGGCTCGAAGATGGCCGCCATGCCGGCGCCAAAATCAAAGATCGCGCTCGAAACGAAGAACTCGCGCATCTGCTGGTTCATGTGCTCGGGGAAAAAACGCTTGATCGTTTCGCGGATGCTCATATTTTTACCGGGCCTCTTCTCAACACTTCGACTTCACCATTGTCTTTCACCTTAACAATAGTTGATGGACGGCGCCGACGCAACGCCCCGGCGTCGAGGACAATGTCCGGCTCGTGGCGCGTGGCGCGTGGCGCGTGGTTACGACCAACCTGGGTTAAATATGCTTTGACCGAATAGCAGGTCGGCTGATGGGAAACATTGGCCGAAGTGGCAATGAGCGGGCGGCCGAGATATTTCGATAATGCTCGCGCGATCAACGAATCGGGCACGCGCACGGCGGCCGTGCCTTTTTTAAGCGCCGCTTTTACGATCCCATTTTTTGCTTGAAGAACGATTGAAAGCGGACCGGGCCAGTGGCGTTTGGCAAATGGCACGTAGCACGTGGCAAATAGAAAAAACTTTTTCGCCATCTTCGTGTCCGTGACGATCATGGGGAGCGCCTTCTTGGCGTCGCGGCCCTTGATCTTGAAGATCTTTGCGACTGCCTTGGCGTTGGTCGCATCGCACCCCAAACCGTACGCGGTGTCGGTCGGATAGACGACAACGGCGCCGGCGCGGAGTTGCTTGGCGACTTCTTTCAATATTTTATCGTTCGGATTTTTTATGATGAGCATGACCTTCATCGTCATCCCCGAGCGACGTCGGGGATCCAATCCATATTGGGCGGCCAGCCGTCCAAGCGATGATTGGATTCCCGCCTCCGCGAGAATGACATTATTATTTCTTCTTCTCTCGAGACCATTTCAAGAACGCCTCGGCGAATGGTTCGAGCTTGCCATCCAAGACGCCGACCGTGTCGCTGGTTTCATATTCACTCCGATGATCCTTGACCATCCTGTACGGCTGCAAGACATAGGAACGGATCTGGTTTCCCCACTCGGCCTCGTGGTATTCGCCGCGGAGTTCCGCGCGCTCGGCCAAACGTTCTTTTTCGCGCACAAGCGCAAGACGCGCTCGCAAGACCTTCATCGCCGTCTCTTTGTTCTGCGTTTGCGAGCGCTCGTTTTGGCAAGTGACGGTGATGCCGGTCGGAATGTGGACGATGCGCACGGCCGAATAGGTCGTTTGCACACTCTGCCCGCCGTGGCCGCTCGAGAGGTAGGTGTCGATCCTAATATCCTTCGGGTCGATCTTAAGATCTTCTTCGTCGGGAACCTCGGGCAAAACCTCGACAAGGGCGAAAGAAGTGTGGCGCATCTTCTCTGCGTCAAAAGGCGAAATGCGCACCAGCCGGTGCACGCCATGCTCGCTTTTAAGGTAGCCGTAGGCGTATGGGCCTTCAATAGAAATGGTGACGGATTTTATCCCGGCCTCATTGCCCCTGTTCTCATCAACGATCCGCGCCTTGAGTCCTCGCCGCTCGGCATAACGCAAATACATGCGGGCCAACATCTCGGCCCAATCCTGCGCTTCGGTGCCGCCGGTTCCCGCGTGGATCGCAAGAATCGCATTCGCATGATCATATTTGCCGGAAAGCAAAACAAAGAATTCCAGCTTTTCAAAACGTTCATGCAACTTAAGAAGCGACGCCTCAACTTCGGCGTTAAGGCCGGCGTCTTTTTCCTTATCGGCGATCGAAATAAGTTCGCCCAAATCCTTAACATCGCGCTCAAGCGCGTCCCATTCCAAAAGTTCGGCGCGCAAAGTCCCGGCCATTTTCGATGTCTTGGCCGATGTTTCACCGTCCTTCCAAAAATCCGCGTCGGACATTTCCGCTTCTATGCCAACAAGCTGTGCGCGCTTCTTATCTTGGTCAAAGCAACCTCCTCGTGTCCGCAACGCGGGCGAGGAGGCCTTGGGTGTCTTTAAAAATATCGCTCATATTTTTATAATTTCAATTTCTTCGCGTAGCGGCCCAAGAGGGGCATTTCCCAGCGCTTGCCCATGCACGCTTGAACGACAGCCACGACCGCAGCGACCACCAACACGACAAAACCGATGTCAGCGACGATCGCGATAAGGGGTACAAGGCCGAGGATCCAGAGTACGAACCAAACGAGAAAAACAACGAGCCCCTGCTTGCCGTGAAATTCAACAAAGGTATCGTCGCGACCGGCGAGAAGCGGCACCAAAAACAGCGGCGGGAAGGGTACGTAGGCGATGGCTGCCAGGATCTTTTCTTTTATAGTGATGTTCGTTTCCATGGTTTTAAGTATAACATCTATCTTTACACCGACAAAATCGACCTGTCGGCGCTTGACTTTTCGGCTTGGCCGTGCTTAAATACGCGGTTCACATTCACAAATGGAAAGGAGTGGTCGATGAAAAGAACACTGTTCATTGTCGCAACCGTTTGTCTTATCGCTCGCGCGAACGGGTCAACGGCCCAAGAAAGCGTCGCGCCTCGCGAAAGGATCGCCATGCTCGGCGACACGAACGCCGAATTTCTTGGGAAACCGTTCTCCGCGATCGCCGAGAGCAATAATGCCGACATGGTCGTAACCCCGCAACGAAGTTCGACCGTGGCCGATTGGAACGAACATGAAGAATGGATCGCTTGGCTGGACGAGTTCGATCCGACGATCGTCATCATCGTCTTGGGAACGAACGAGGCCGCGCTCGCGCGCAAAAACGACGAGCTGACCCGCTCTTTCCAATCGCTCTTCGAACGTTTGACCAACGATTCGCGAAGGGTGGTCTGGGCAAAACCGATCGCGAACGCGAAAATGAAGAACCTCGAGCCGGTGTGCGCCGCAATTGAATCCTCCGGCGCGATCTGGATCGACTCGAACGAAACGATCGAACGCGCCGGCGCCATTTCAAAACGCCATGAATTTGAACTCTGGGCCGAAGACATCGCCAAACAGATCGGTCTTTGATCGTCCCCATACACCAACGCCCCGCCGGCAAAACCGACGGGGCGCTTTATTTTGGAATTTAGTTGTTAGTTGTTAGTTCTTACCGAAGTTTTAGTACATCTCTTCCATTCCGTGACCGGCATGACCCCCGGACGCTTCCTTTTCTTCCTTCTTGGGCGCGTCGGCTATCGCCGCTTCAGTGGTGAGAAGAAGCGCAGCAATGGAGGCGGCGTTCTGGAGCGCGATGCGCGTTACTTTGGTCGGATCGATGATGCCGGCGGCAACCAAATCCTCATAGCGATCCTCGGCGGCGTTGTAGCCGGTGTTACCGCTCACTTTTTTTAGCTCTTCAAAAATAACTGAGCCGTCCTTGCCGGCATTCTCCGCGATCTGGCGGACGGGCGCGGAAAGGGCCTTGCGCAAAATGTTCACGCCCACCTTTTCGTCGCCTTCGCAGACGATCTTGTCGAGCGCGGGCAGGACGCGGACGAACGCCACTCCGCCGCCCACGACAATCCCCTCTTCGACCGCGGCTTTGGTCGCGGAAACCGCGTCCTCGATGCGCTGTTTAACTTCTTTCATTTCGGTTTCCGTCGCGGCGCCGACTTTGATCACCGCCACCCCGCCGGCGAGTTTCGCCAAGCGCTCCTGCAATTTTTCTTTGTCGAACTCCGATTCCGAGACGGCCATGAGCGCTTTGAGCTGCGCGACCCGCTCCTTGACCTTAACTTCCGAGCCCTTGCCCTCAATGATGGTGGTCGCGTCCTTCGATGACACAACCTTGCGAGCGCGACCCAGGTCGGCAAGCTCCACATTTTCCAACTTCAAACCGACATCCTCGGAAATAACGCGGCCGCCGGTCAAGACGGCGATATCCTCAAGCATTTCCTTGCGGCGATCGCCAAAACCCGGTGCCTTAACGGCGAGCGTGTTGAACGTGCCGCGCAGTTTGTTCAGAACCAGCGTCGTGAGCGCCTGACCGTCGATGTCCTCGGCGATGATGACGAGGTCTTTGCGTCCGGCGGCGATCACTTTCTCGAGGATCGGCAAAATTTCCTCGACCGACGAGACCTTGCGGTCGGTGAGCAAAATGTATGGGTCGGAATATTCCGCTTCCATGCGCGCCGCGTCGGTGACCATGTACGGCGCGACATAGCCGCGGTCAAAGCGCATGCCTTTCACCACTTCGCGCGAGAGCCCGAAGGTCTGCGCTTCTTCGACGGTGATAACGATCTCCTTAATATCCTTCACTTCCTTGGAGACCTCTTTCATCGCTTCGGCGATCTGCTTGCCAATCTCCTTGTCGTTCGCGGAAATTGACGCGACCTGCTCGATCTCTTCATGCGTCTTTATCTCTTTGGAAATATTCTTGAGGCCTTCGACGACGGCGACCACCGCGCGATCGATGCCGCGCTTAAGCGCGACGGGATTGACCCCCGCGGCCACAGCCTTCATGCCTTCATCAACGATCGATTGCGCGAGCAATGTTGCGGTGGTGGTGCCGTCGCCCGCCACTTCGTTGGTTTTGGAAGCGACCTCTTTGACCAGTTCCGCGCCCAAGTTCTCGAACTTGTCTTCAAGTGTAATTTCTTTGGCAACGGTGACGCCGTCTTTGGTGATGGTCGGCGCGCCGTAACCGCGGTCGATCACGACGTTCCGCCCCTTGGGGCCGAGTGTCACCTTTACGGCGTTCGCGAGCTTATCGACGCCGCGGCGCAGCGCATGGCGGCAATGTTCGGCGTATAAAATTTGTTTGGCCATATGCTTTGGCTAACCAATACTAATCTCTTACTAATTTACCAATAGGGTGATTCTTTGCAACTATAAGTAAATTAGTAACAGATTGGCGATTAGTTAGCGCTATAAGTAAATTAGTAAATAATTAGCGATTCGTGAGCACCGCAAGGATATCATCTTCGCGGATGACCAAGTATTCGTCTTTCCCGACTTTAACTTCATCGGGGCTGTATTTCTTAAAAACAACGATATCGCCGACTTTGACCGAGGGCGTGGCGCGGCTGCCATTCTCCAACAGCTTGCCCGGACCGACGGCGATGACCTCGCCGCGTTCCGGCTTTTCCTTGTCCGCCGTCTCCGGCAAAATAATGCCGCCAACCGACTTTTCCTCGGTCAATGCTTTGACAACGATATGATCGTTAAGTGGCAAAAGAGCCATAAAATTGGGTTAATCATTATATTTAAACTCGCTGGCAGTTGATGCCGGCGAGTGCTAATTTAGCATTACTGCGTAAATCGTCAAGTGCCCGTTATCTTGTTTTTGATGCCCCGGAAATATTCCTTCATGTTATCAAAAGACAGGGTCGCTTCAACCTCGTCCACGGCAACCCACTTGAGCGCGTTCCCCGGGAAACCCGGTTCGGGGCGGAGCGTTGCATCGTCGCGCGAGCGCGCCAAGAAAAAATGAACAACGGCTCGGTGACCATTCCCCGTTGTGTAGCGGCGCTCAGGAAGCGACGCAAGGAGGTCGATCGCGAGTCCCGTCTCCTCCATCACTTCGCGACGCGCCGTGTCTTCGCGCGATTCATTCGGCTCCATGTGGCCCTTGGAGAACGTCCAATCGTTGTAATGGGAGCCGGCCCGGTAGAGCAAGAGGATCTTACCGGGATCGTCATGCGAAATTATGACGGCGCCGGCTTTTTGCACCACGCCTTCGTCGCAACAACCGCGGCGCGTAAGCGCCCAAGCCGCCCAAAAAATAATCACTCCCGCAAAAGTCGTCCACGCCCAATGATCGCCCAGCGCGAGAACAATGAGCGCGCAGGCCAAACCGATCTTGCCGCAGCGCCAGGCCGACATTGCCAGAAGATACATGAGCCAGATAAAAAGCAAGAAGCCGAAAAATCCGATCTCCGCGAATACATCGACGAACGCGCTGTGCGCCGGCTCAAGCGCGTAGCCGTTCCTGTCCGGATCGATCTTCTGCAAAATGGCGGCGGTGAAATTGCCAACGCCAACGCCCGTGAACGGCTCGCGAACGATGAGCTTCCACGCATCGGAAAGCGATGAAACGCGCGCATCGATCGAAATTGTTTCCAATCGTCCCGCAGAAGAGACGCGCGCGAGAACAAGCGGCGTAAAAAGAGCCGACATCATGAGCATCGTCGCCGCAACAACGGCCGCATTCTTAATAAAAACGCTGTCGCGCCGCGCATAAATCCATTGGGCGACGAGTCCGACAGCAAGCGAGAGCCAAGCCAGGCGCGAAAAGGAAAAGAACAGGCCGAGCGACAAAAGAAGATAAACAAAAACGCTATAAACCGAGAAACGCCGCCACAACGGACGTGAAGAAAGGATGGCGACGACGATCATGCCGCCCAAAATATTCGGATGCGGCAAGGTGCCGTACGCGCGCAAGAATCGCTCTCCGGCGGCTTCGACAACGCTCGTGCCGGAAATTTCCGGAAAATGCGCGGCGACCCCCGCCCAAACGTCCGGGTAGACGCGCTGGAAGATAATTTGTTCGATCGCGATCGCCGATTGCACCAGCGCGCTTGCGAGGAACGCCAGACGCGCCTCGCGCTCCGAGGGCGCGGTCAGGATCAAAAGAAAGATCGCGAGTCCTTCAATGATATGAAGCGCGGCAAAGACCGCGGCGACTTGATCAAGCGAAACAATTATTGAAAGAGCGACCAAGACGGCGAGCGTACCGGCGGCGAACAAGGTCTTGGTATCGGCTGCGAGCGAATAACATCGATTGCGGACGATCTTTTCTTTTTCGATCCGCATTGCCGCGAACCGCAAGACAAGCATGGCCGCGATAATAATTTCGACGGCGAAAAGCGACCGCGTCTGCGGTTCGCTGGGAACGCCCGAGAGGTACCCTTGGCTGAAGATGATCCGCGCCTGCCAAGGAATAAGATAGATGAGGAGAACGGTTCCCCACCGATCAATTTGTTCGACGATCTTGGAGATCTTCATGCAATATCGACTTTACTCTCTTTTGCCAGCGGTCGTAAATATCGGCGCGCCGGTCGCTCACATGGAACTTAAGAACGGCATCGGAAATGACGACCGAACCGTCGCGTCGCGCCGCGGCTTCGAGTAATGCTTGGGGGAAATGGCGCTTTTGCCAATTGCGCATGAATGACCCTGGCAAGAGAGCGAGCGGCGAAAAAAGCGCGCGCAAAAAAAACGATCGATCGATATTTTCCCGAGATTGAATCTCGGGATTTGCAATCCGAAAAAGTTCAAAGACCGACATCTTGCCCGCGAGCGGCTTCATCTGCCGCGTCCAATAGCGCATATAAACGTCGTCGGCGCCGAGTGCGAGCGCGCGCATATCCAGCGCATCGGTCGTGACAAAAAACGACAAGCACAGCTTGTCGCGATTATCATTCGCTTTTGGCCGAAGATCGAGCATGGCGGCGAAGGCCGCGCAAAAAAATCGCGTGCGCCAAATGGCGCTCGGCGCGGTCACGATGAAAAAATCAATATCCGATCCGTCCTTGGCGTTCGCGTAGGCGAGCGTGTTCCCCACCCCGACCAGTTCGACGCCGGGAAGCGCCGCGAAGATCCGCGCCCACCTTCGCGCGCGCTTCCATTTTCGATCGGAAAAGATCTTTCGCTCGGCGCGGATCGCGCTTAGTCCGTCGCGGTCGTGAAGCGAGATAAAACCATTCTCTGTTTTTAATTTTTTTGACGCGGTTAGTGACGCGATCATCACATCAACCTCGTTCGCGCCGGCTTCCGTTCCCAAAAGATAACTTCTCACTTCCATCCGCGTGAGCGGGAAGTCGAAAAGGTCGAAATAGCAGACCGTCCGGATGATCGCTTCGCGGAGCTCCATAGACAGACATTAAAAACTAAATGCTAACAACTAAATTCCAAGGAAATGTCCAAATGCTAACGATCAAAAGCCAAGGACGAATGCCGTTATTTATAACTTGAAAATTAGTTATTGAAACTTTCCTTGGATTTTAGTTGTTAGTTTTTGGAACCTCCGAAGACCTTCGTAAAAATAACCATTGCTGGAAGATCGCCATGCAGGTGGTGATCACCCAATAGAGCGTGAGGCCGGCGGGAAGCGAAACGCCGATGAAGACCGTAAAGACCGGCATGATGTAGAGCATTTGTTTGTTGACCTTTGCGAGCTGATCCTCGTCCTTGGCGCCGGCTCCGGCACCGGCGGGCGGCCGGTTCATGGGAAGCATTCTGGTCTGGAAGAATTGCGCAGCTCCGGCCAAGACGGCGAGCGGGATCGACTTGGACGCCAAATTCAAGAAGCCGAAAGCGACCGGATTGATCGTGCCGGGATTATGGACGAATGGATAGAGAAGATCGAAATTGGCCGAGGTGAGCCCGGCGCGCAAGACCTGGTAGAGCGCGATAAGGAACGGCAGCTGCACCAGAAGCGGCAAACACGAAGAAAAAGGCGAGACCTTTTCTTTGGCATAAAGTTCCATCATCGCCTTGTTAAGACCGGCCTTGTCGTCGCCAAACTTTATCTGAAGTTCTTTAAGCTTCGGCTGAACGGTCTGAAGCGCCCGCTGCGACTTAAGCGCCGACTGCTGAAACGGCCAGAGAATGAGCCGGATCACGATCGTAAGCGCGATGATCGCAATCCCGATGTCATGTCCCGGGATCATGCTGTAGATCCACATGAGGGCGTTTAGCATTGGCTGGAAGAGAATGGTTGTGAAGAAAGCTTTCATACGGGATAACTGATAACTTATAACCGATAACAAATAACTGCCGCGACGGGTCTATTATTTTGCTTCTTCAGCCACATCCGCTTTAACCTCTTCCTTGGCCGCTTCTTCCGGAGCCGCTTCCGAGGCAACCGCGCTGGGCTCGGTCGCAACCGAGCTGAGCTCGGCGGCCGGCGCGCCGGAGTCGAGGATGTTTATTTTCCAGCCGGTAAGCGAGGAGGCGAGGCGCACGTTCTGTCCGCCGCGGCCGATTGCCAAGGACAGCTGGTCGGCCGGCACGGTGACGGTCGCGATCTTCTCGGCGTCGTTCAATTCGACGGAACCGACCTTGGCCGGCGCAAGCGCCATGCCGATGTATTTGCCGGCGTCCTCGGAGTATTGGATGATGTCGATCTTTTCGCCGCCCAGTTCCGAGATGATCGTCTGGATGCGCGTGCCGCGCTGGCCAATGCAAGAGCCGATCGGATCGATGTTCGCCTGGGCCGAAGAAACCGAAACTTTGGAGCGAGAACCGGCCTCGCGGGCGACGTTGTGGATCACAACCGTGCCGGTCGAGACCTCGGGAATTTCCAAAGTGAAAAGTTTTTTAACCATTTCGTCGGAGGCGCGCGAAACCACAACCTGCGGGCCGCGGATCCCAAGCGTCACCGATTTGATGAACACCTTAATGCGCGCGCCGGGTTCATAGTTCTCTTGCGGCGCCTGCTCTTCGGGCGGCATGATGGCGGCTATCCGGCCAAGATCGACAAGCACCAAGCGGCCCTCGCGACGCTGGACCACACCCATGACGAGTTGCCCTTCATTCCCCTTCATTTCGTTATAGACCATGTTGCGTTCGGCTTCGCGCAAGCGCTGGGTGATCACTTGTTTCGCCGTCATCGCGGCCATGCGCCCGAACGCGGCCGGGATCTCGAGTTCCAACTTAAGCTCGTCGCCAAGCGCCGCATCCTTTTTTATTTCGCGCGCGGAGGCCAAGGACAAATTTAGCTTCGGATTAAAGACCGGTTCTTCCGGCACGGGCGTGCCGTCGGCGTTTAGGACCGGCGCCGGGGGCTCGATCCTTTTTTCTTCTTTCTTTTCTTCCGGCTTTATCCCGGCGGCGGCGGCCTCTTCGGCCGCTTTCTTCCGCTCTTCCTCTTCCTTCACGTATTTTTCATAAAGCTCATCCTCGACCACGGTCTTAACATCAAAAGCGCGCATGTTCCCCGTCTCGGGATCAAACACGATCTTTACGTTTTGATTCTTTTCGCCGAAATCCTTGCGAAAAGCGGCCGCGAGCGCCGCTTCGACGGTCTCAAGAACCGCCTCGGCCGAAAGCTGCTTTTCGTCGCAAATTTGCTTAATAGCTTGAACGATTGGGTTGGACATATTTTTTAGAGATAGGAATTAAGATTTAGGAATTAGGAAGCCGGAAACCGTATTCTTAATTCCTATCTCCTAATTCTTAATTCTTCGAATTAAATGGTATAAAAAAGGACATGTTGAGTATCAACATGTCCAGTTCAATACTATAACAGATAACCTCTGCGGCGTCAAACTACAGAGTTGTCCAATACAAGATGAGCCCCAAATGGGTTTCTGATTCCAATGCATTACATTTATCCGGTTATTTTTTTTGCCAGTTCCTTTAATTTATTATCATCCGCTCTCTTGAAATCGTGTGATGATATATATCCTTCGTATTGATCAAAATATTTATCTACATTTGATTTATGCGGTTTCCACTCGGACAAATTACCAGTTCCGTGCATAGGAAACAGTTTTGCATGAATATGATCAACGCCAAAACCCTCAAATATCATGCCCGTTCTTCCAACGTCATCAATTTTCGAATCGATCAGTCTTCCAACTTTTTTTGCAGCCAAAACTAGACCAGAAAGAACATCGTCTGGCAAATCAAAGGCATAGCTCGGGTAGTGATCCTTTGTTATGACAACCGAAAAACCTTCGGTGTTAGGAAAAATCGACAAAAAAGCCATATACTTTTCGTCTTCCCATATTTTATGGCATGGAACCTCTCCCTTCGCAATTTTACAAAAAATACAATCAGTCATGGAATAAATATAAAAATAAAATCAAATTTTGTCAAGAAAAAAGGCGGCTGAGGAATATTCCCTCAGCCGCCACTGCGACTATTAATCGATCGACTCTAGGGGGTCAAACGATTTGGACCCCGGTAGAGGAATGTGACTTCGCGCACATTCTTGCGGTCGAGGAGAACCATCAGTAGTCTGGTCAAACCCGCCCCGAATCCCCCGTGCGGCGGACAGCCATAACGGAAGAAATCAAGATAGTATTTGATTGACTCCAACGGCACGCCCTTCTCTTCGGCCTGTCTCGACAGGATGTCCACGTGATGTTCACGCTGCGCACCGGTTGTGACTTCGAGCCCCTTCCACAAAAGGTCGAAGCTGTTGGTCAATGACTGATCATCCTCGTGCCGGCGGTGATAGAACGGCCTAACCTCGGTAGGATAGTCCGTCACGAAGACGAATTCGTGGCCGTACTTTTCCTTTATGTACTCGGCAATGCCACGCTCGCCAGGAGGATCTAGGTCGGCCTTGTGATCGATATGGTGGCCGCGTTCCGCTAGGATACTTCTGGCATCGGCCAACGTGATGCGCGGGAACGGAAGCTGGGGTACGATCACCTCAACCCCGAACCTTTGTCGTATCTCCTCACCGTGCGCCCTTGCGACCGTGGCGATAGCGTATTGCAGCAGCCGTTCCTCGAAAGCCATCACATCTTCGTGGGAGTTAATCCACGATATCTCGACGTCAACCGAGGTGAACTCGGTGTCATGTCGAGATGTGAATGATGGATTGGCCCTGAACACTGGACCAATCTCGAAGATCTTGTCGAGGCCGGCAGCCATGGCCATTTGCTTGTAGAACTGCGGTGATTGAGCCAACGAAGCTCGCTTGCCGAAGTATTCGAGCTGGAACAGCTCCGCCCCGGATTCACTCGCTGTGCCCATGAGCTTCGGCGAATGTATCTCGAGAAAGCCCTGTTGCGCCCAATATTCGCGCATCCCGGCTTCCAGTGTTGTCTGGACGCGAAAGATGAGAGCGTTTTCGGGACGACGCAGTCCTAGCGCCCGCCAATCCAACTGAAGATCCGCAGTCGATGTCTCGTTGATTGGAAGCGGCGTTTCCGCCGGACCGACGACTTCGATGGAATCAAGCACGATCTCGATTCCCCCAAGCTTGACACTGGGATTGTCCACGATCGTTCCGGTTGCAATGACGGCCGACTCCTGAGTTAGTGAGAGAATCGCGGACCGAAGCCCGTCCCCCTCTCCCTTGTTCTCATGGAACAGTTGAACCTGTCCCGTGTGGTCCCGAAGAACCACGAACTGTGTTCTCTTCTGGTTGCGGACCACTTGCGCGAATCCCGCAACAATTACCTTCTGCCCGATCAAACCGGGCAGGCTTTTGATCAATGTCCGTAGCATCCTGCACTTCCTTTCTTGGTTAATTATGGAGCAACCCGGCGCTTGAAGGTCCGTGGAAACGGGATGGCATCCCTCACATGGGGGATGTTGAGCATCCAACGAATCATTCGTTCGACACCCATACCAAAAGCCGCATGCGGTACGCACCCGACTTGATGGACATCTCGCACGAATTCAAAGCGCGGATCACCGTGTTTTCCTTTGTCTTTCATGCGTTCATCGAGCATTGCAAGATCGGATATCTTCTCGGCAGTACCGAGAAGTTCGCCATAGCCGTTGCTGGCGATGAGATCGGCGACGCGAGTGATTCTCGTATCCCGTGGATCGATAACATATGGAAACGGCTCGATGGTCCTCGGAATGCCCGTGACCCAAAACGGCTTCCCAGGGAAGAGCTTCGAGAGTTCGGCTTCCTCATCAGAACCCAAGCTTTTCCCAAACTGCATTTCTTTTCCGTCTTTGCCCAACACCACCAGCGCATCTTCGTAGCTGATGCGTGGAAACGGCGGCGCAAGACCGTCGGTACACAGCGTCGTACCGAGAACCGACAACAGCTCGCCGGTTTGGTCTTGGCACTTTTTGGCCAGATAACTGACGATACCCTCGACAACACCGATGATGTCGTCAAGATTCGCCCAAGCCACCTCGGCCTTGATGTGCCAATACTCCATGAGATGACGCTTACTGCGCGATTCTTCGCCACGGAAGCTCGGACCGATGTTGAACACTCGCTCGAAAGCATGAACCGCAGCTTCGAGGTAATATCCAACGCACTGGGTCAAGAAGACGCTTTCGTCGTGAACCTTGATTGCCATTGCGGTGCCGTCATCGTAAAGCGGAACAGGTGTGAGGATCGGCGCGTCAATCGACGTGAAACGATGCTCATGAAACCATATCCTCATGTGATACATCAGGAAATCACGAAACTTGAGGATGGCCATGACTCTCGGATTCCTCAAGTAGATGTGCCTGTTGTTCAGAAGTTGCGGAACCAACGACTCATCGAAGATGTCGAGGTCCTCCCTCGGTTGAGGTGAGAATGCCTTGGTAACGCCGCCGACGATAACGATGTCGTTTGCCGCAATCTCTTTCTGCCCCCTCGACGATTGAGCAACCGCCCCCTTAACGGTAACACCAGATTCGACTGAAATATGCTTTGCCGCTTCGAACCGTCCTGCCGACAAAACGCTTTCAGCGATAACGGCTTGGATCTTTCCCGTACTGTCGCAGATGTCAAGGAAAAGAACTTTTCCTTGACATCTCTTGGCACAAACCCATCCGGACAGCTCAACCATTGAACCGTCTTTGAATGACCGAAGAACATCACTTATATACAGCTCTTTCATGACAACCACGCTTTCATCTTTTTTGAATCTGGTTTTGTCCTAGATTCGATAAATTATCAAGTTGCTTTCATTAACAAATCTCTAACCAAGTACTAACAAAAGCATGACCAAAAGTCAAGCATGGAGCCGCTTAATATACGCACATTTGCTTTTTATTAAATATCTGCATATTATCTCTAAAGATGGCTCATTCAGGAGGTCTGAAATGCGCGTAACAGTAAGCATAAGCATTGATCGCCGCCGCAAACTCACTAACAAGGAAAGGATTAGGATAAAGAGCTTGATGCGTGCGGTTCTTAGTGGCACGCAAACCCTAATCGATGGAGAAATCGGCTGGAACAGTTCATCAGGGATCCGCGAGGAGGATAGCCACAACCCAGAATTCGAGCAGCCCGCCACAAGAACGATGCGTTCGGAAATCGAAGAATTCCGATAGCAAACACCGTAAAGCAACACACCGGTCTACCAATCGCTGGTAGACCGCTTTTTCAACAGAAACCAGAAACCAAAAAACATCTCACCTGCGTTCAAAAAGAGGCCGAGTGCTTGCGCAAACGACCTCTGATAACTATTCCAG
>Ga0182027_10008062_pt1 | contig 15400 bp, 16 predicted proteins | sample 712E1DmetaG_FD_121300 | JGI IMG/M metagenome (GOLD analysis project Ga0182027, IMG submission 121300) | Permafrost microbial communities from Stordalen Mire, Sweden - 712E1D metaG (Illumina Assembly) | ecosystem: Environmental > Terrestrial > Soil > Wetlands > Permafrost | place: Sweden... | reverse complement strand
CATCCCTCCGCCGCCGATGCCGGTACCAATCGTCAGATAAATGAAGTTATCCAGACCTTGAGCCGCACCCCAGCGATGTTCCCCTAGAGCAGCGCCATTAACGTCAGTATCGAATCCGATGTGCACCTTAAGCGCACGCCCGATAATTCCCGCGAGGTCGGTAAATGCCCAGCTGGGCTTGGGGGTACTGGTGATATAACCAAAAGTCGGTGATTTAGTATCAAGGTCAACCGGGCCAAAAGCAGCAATACCGATGGCGGATAGGCCTTTATGCAAGTTGAAAAAGTCTATCACCTGTTCGATTGTTTCTGACGTTGTGGTCGTCGGGATACGCCGCAGGTCCCGTAAATCCTGGGGGCCCGAACCCACGGCGCAAACGAACTTAGTGCCGCCGGCTTCGATACCGCCATATAATGCCATTTTTTTACCCATTTGTCAGAAAAAGCTGGAGCCAACGAAGAGAGTCGAACTCTTGACCGACGGTTTACGAAACCGCTGCTCTACCACTGAGCTACGCTGGCTTATTGAATCAAGTTAAATTATACCCGATTTTGGATGAAACGAACAATACCTCGCTTCCCTTGTAATATTTGATTCAGAATAACCCTTATGTTACGATATTCCTTGCAGGTGTCTACCATTTTTCCGGGTCTTCGTGACCCCTCTTTTTTCTAAACTATAAGGTAAATTCTCAGGTATTCAGGAACAATAATGCAGGTTGAAGACGAACTCGCACAATTTTCACCACCTAAGGAGACGCTTCTCACAATCGGCGTCTTTGATGGCGTTCACCTTGGACACAAGTTTTTGATTTCCGAAGTAGTCAGCCTCGCCGCCAGGCTAAATTTACTGAGTTGCGTCATTACTTTCCGTCAGCATCCGCGTGATTTACTCGCCCCCAAGTCCAAATTGCTGTATTTATGCGATGTTACGGAAAGAATACAACTCCTTAAAAATGAAGGAGTCGATATTGTCGTAGCTCTTACTTTTAACCGTGAACTGGCTAAACTCAGCGCCCGTGATTTCGTTACCCTGTTGAAAAAACACCTCAAAATGCGAGGACTGGTAATCGGTCCGGATTTTTCTTTAGGCATAAACCGTGAAGGAAATTCTAACACGCTGCGCGCTTTAGGGGCTGAACTGGGTTTCAGCGTAACTATTGTGGCTCCCAAAATAATCGATGGTGAAGTGGCTAGCAGTACAGCCATTAGACAGGCGCTGGCAGACGGAAATATGGAAAAAGTAACGCGTCTACTGGGACGACCGTTTAGTCTCCGAGGTAAAGTTGCCAGAGGAGAACACCGGGGTACAGGATTGGGATTTCCGACCGTTAATTTGAGCGTTGATCCTAAAATGGCGCTGCCGCCGGACGGTGTTTATGCTACGCGGGCTTATATCGGCGGGCAAATATTTCAGGCCACAACCAATATCGGGCGACGCCCCACTTTCGGTGAAAGTAACGAACGTACCATTGAGTCTTTCATTCTGAATTATAATCAGGATATTTATGGGAAAGAAGTTAAAATAGAAATCATCCAACGGCTTCGTGAAGAGAAACATTTTGATAATATCGGGGAGTTAAAAAAACAAATCGCCGAAGATGTGAAACGCGGCACTGCAATATTAAATACGCAGGGTAAAGAATGAAATGAGAATAGATTTGAATTTCCTTTTAAAAAGAGGTGTTTCTGAAATAATTTCAGAAGAAGAACTGATAAAGCTGCTCAACAGCGGTAAAAAACTCAGGCTTAAAGAAGGATTCGACCCCAGTTCCACGGATATTCATTTAGGACACATGGTAGGTCTCAGAAAACTGCGCCAATTCCAGGAGCTCGGACATCAGGTTGTGCTGATTGTCGGCGACTGGACTGCGCAAATCGGCGATCCCAGCGGCGCTTCGGTCACACGTCCGATGTTAACTGCGGAGAAGGTCAAAGAAAACGCAGAAACGTACATGAAACAATTCTTCCATGTGGTTGACCGTGAAAAAACAGAAGTGCGCTGGCAAAGCGAATGGTTCGGCAATTTTTCTCTGGCCGATGTTATAAAGCTGACCAGTAAATTCACCGTGGCGCAATTCCTTGCCCGCGAGGATTTCAACAACCGTTATAAAGCCGGTAAACCGATAACTATTACCGAATTGCTGTATCCTTTATTACAGGCTTATGACTCTGTCGCGGTGCAGTCTGATGTCGAATTCGGTGGACAGGACCAGAAATTTAATTTCCTGGTCGGAAGAGAGCTTCAATCGATGCTGGGACAATCGCCCCAGCAATGTTTTATGACGGCGCTGCTGGTGGGTACTGATGGCGTACATAAAATGAGCAAGAGCCTGGGCAACTACATCGGCGTGGAAGAAACTCCCAATGAAATTTACGGGAAGGTAATGGCGCTGGCTGATAACATGATCATCCAATATTTTGAATTGCTCACTGATGTTTCGGATAAGGAATTATTGGAATTCAGACATAAGATAGCCACCAACGAAATTAACCCGATGATCTTGAAAAAGCGACTGGCGATGGAACTGGTGGCCCAACTACACAGCCACGAGGATGCATTAAAAGCCGACGAACATTTCACCAATGTTTTCCAGAAAAGGGAAATGCCGGAGGAAATCGCTGAAATTGAAGTCGTCGCCGATGAAGACCTTCGGGATATTATTATCAGGGCGAATATTGCCAAAAGCCGCAGCGATGCTACCCGTTTGCTACAAGGGGGCGCTATAAGCATTGACGGCGTCAAGGTGACCAATGGTAAAACTGTTTACCAGGATGGTAATATTATTAAAGTAGGCAAGCATCACTTTATTAAAGTGGTCATACGTAATAAATAGCAAGGAGAAAAGATGAAAAACCTGGTTATACATGGTCCGACCCCTTGCCCCGAAACAGTGTTGCAAGTCCAATCCAAACACAAGACACTATCTCAGATGAAAAATGATTTTCGAGTTTTTACCGGCTCAGGTACGATGGGCTGGCAACAGCCCTCATGAATGTTTTCCACTCTGGAGATAACCATTATATAAAATGTATAAGAAATTATAAAGGTGAGGCAATAAATGGTAGTAAGAAATGTTAATTTTAATCCCGGCCCGGCGGCTTTACCACTGGATGTTCTCAAGATTGTACAGGGCGAACTCCTCGATTACCAGAATAGCGGAATGTCAATCCTGGAGAGTTCCCATCGCGCAAAGGAATTTGAAGCGATCAATGACCAGACAATTGCTCTTGTACATGAAGTATTAGGAGTTGGCGCTAATTATCAGGTACTGTTCATGGGTGGTGGGGCATCCACCCAATTTGCCCTGGTACCGATGAACTTCATTGGTGATGGAAAGATGGCCGCATACGTAGATACCGGAGAATTTGCGAACAAAGCTATGAAGGAATGTGAGATTGTGGCCAAAGCACACATGGCATTTTCCTCCAAAGAGGAGAAATATCGCCGGGTGCCGAAGATGAACGAGATCAAATATCCGGAGGACGTGGCTTACCTCCATATCTGCTCCAATAACACCATCGAAGGGACCCAGTTCCAAGAGTTTCCTGATACCGGCAAGGTTTCGCTGGTAGTCGATGTGTCTTCGGATATCGCCTCGCGGCGGCTGGATTACAAGAAGTTTTCTCTGTTCTATGCCGGAGCACAGAAGAACCTCGGCCCGGCAGGTGTCACGCTCGTGGTTATTCGTGATGATTTTTTGGCGAAGGGTAAACAAGGCCTTCCCACCATGTTCACCTACAAAACCTATGCGGACAATAAATCGCTCTATAACACACCCCCGGTATTTGGGGTTTATATCATGAAGCTGGTTTTAGAGTGGATCAAGAGCAAAGGCGGCCTGGCAGGAATTGAAAAGATCAACGCAGCCAAGAAGGATTTATTGTATAGCGCCATCGACGCTGCTCCTGATTTTTATAAAGGCACCGCCGGGAAGGCCAGTCGGAGCTGGATGAATGTCACCATGCGTCTGCCTACGGAAGACTTGGAGAACAAATTCGTCGCCGATGCCAAGAAGGAAGGCTTGATAGGCTTAAAAGGCCATCGCTCCGTCGGGGGCATCCGCTTCTCGATCTATAACGCGGTATCTCTTGATGACATACAGAAGACGGTTGACTTCATGGCCAGGTTCCATAAGTCTGTTTAAAAATTGTGATATAAAAGTAAACGATACTAAATCTTTGACAGGATGATGAAAGAAAATGATGAAAGTTTTAGCTACTGATGGCACCTCTCCGGAAGGGGTAGCGTGCATAAAATCTTGCGCTCAACTTGATATTAAACCTGCTCTGAAACCGGAAGAGTTACTTGCTGTTATCGGGGATTATGAAGGCTTAATTGTCCGCAGCGCCTCAACAGTAACTGCCCAGGTAATCGAAGCAGGGAAAAAATTGCTTGTTATCGGCCGGGCCGGTGTAGGCATCGATAATATCGATGTCACTGCCGCCACCCAGCGGGGTATTATCGTGGTAAATTCACCCACCGGTAATACAATTGCCGCCGCCGAACACACTATCGGTTTGATGATGTCACTGGCTCGTCATATTCCGCAGGCAAATGCCTCACTGAAAGCCGGACAGTGGCTGAAAAGTAAATATACCGGTATTGAAGTCAGAAACAAAACATTAGGTATCATTGGTCTCGGCAACATCGGAGCAGCCGTTGCCCGCCGCGCCCAGGGACTGGAGATGAAGGTTATCGCCTTCGACCCCTTTGTTTCTGCCGAACGTGCCAAACAACTGATGGTGACAATGGTATCATTGGAAGAACTGTTTAAAACTTCGGATTTCATTACCATTCACACTCCGCTGAATGCCACTACCAAGAGCATTATCACGGAGAAAGAAATTGCGATGATGAAACCCTCCGTCCGGATTATCAATTGCGCCCGCGGCGGATTGATTGACGAAGAACTTTTGGCCAAAGCCATTACCGAGAAGAAGATTGCCGGCGCTGCCCTTGATGTCTTTTCTAAAGAACCGATTACCGAAAGCCCGCTCTTCAGCAAAGACAATATCGTTGTTACACCACACCTGGGAGCTTCTACCGCCGAGGCTCAAATCACCGCCGCCAGAGATGTTGCGGAGCAAATTGTCGATGTCCTGAACGGTAGACCGGCCCGCTACGCCGTCAATATTCCGTTCGTTACCGCCGAGACTTTCGCGGTACTATCACCCTATATGAAGACCGCTTCGGTGGCTGGTATTTTGCTGAGTCAATTAGCTGAAGGGCAAATCAAGGATATCCACATTAAATACGACGGCGAAATCGCTAACTATGATACCGCGATTCTCAAGGCTTCTGCACTTAACGGTTTTATGGGAGCAATCAGTGAGGAGCGTGTAAACCTGGTAAATGCCAATGTCGTGGCTAACAAGCGCGGTATTAATGTGGTGGAAGAGAAAAATACCACCTGCGAAAACTACACGAGTCTCGTAACACTGGCAGCGACGACAGATAAGGGAACCACCACAGTTGCCGCAACTGTATTGCGTGGCGAACCCCACATCGTCCGCGTCAATGATTACTGGGTGGACATCGTGCCATCAGGTGGATACTTCCTGTTCAGCGACCATCTGGACCGCCCCGGTATCATCGGCGCCGTGGGTAATATTACCGGTACTGCCAATATTAACATAAATTCGATGAATGTGAGCCGGTTAAAGCCGAGGGGACAAGCATTGATGGTTCTGGCTCTCGATGAACCCCTGCCCGAGAAAGTGCTCAAACAAATCAAGGCAATTCCTGATATCGCCGATGCCAAACTCGTAAAACTATAGAACAATTTTCAGCCTAAATTAAGAGGGGGCGGAAAGATGAAATCTTTCCGCCCCCTCTTTTGTTTCTTTACCCCTTGTCATTCCTGCGAAAGCAGGAATCCATCCCTTGAGTCGCAACAAAATACTTTCGGAACGTACTCAGCAGAAGGCTGATATATGCTGATAAAGCAAAATGTACTTTGTCATTCCATTCCGTTGAAAAACGGAATCCAGACGACCCCGCCTCGTCATTTTGAGGCTCGCAGGCCAAAATACTTTTACCGCCGAAGGTACTCAGCTCAACGAGCTGATGTATTAAGGTAAAATGTACTGAGCGTAGTGAAGAATCTGGTCCTCCCATTCCGTTTGCTGAAGGTTGACCGCTGACAGTTTTAAAACAGCGGGTTCACCACGATGCCCGCCGGCGCTTTCGGATAAAAATAGGTGGATTTGCGCGGCATTTTCTCATTAGCATCTGACACCATCTTGATAAGCTCCGGTCTGACCGGTTTCAGGAAGAAAACCAATTGTTGCTTGCCTTCCATTACCTCTTTCATAGATTCCTCGCGGTCGTGACTGAAGCTGACCCTATCTTCGGTGCTGCCATCGATGTTCAATCCCAGTATTTTATTTAGAATAACATGGTCGAGGACGCTGACATCCAAATGGCGATAAATATCGCTCTGCCGCGGCATGATTTCCGCCAATACGGCTTCATTACGCAATTTTAAGGCATAGAATTTATCGGTGGCGGGACCAAGAAGACCGAGCCTGATACCGTCCGCTTGGGCCATGGCTGCATCAAGTTTCTGCCAGGTATCAGGGACGTTCGACGGTAATTCGGTGACTTCAAAAAACGCTCCCAGTTTTGTTACAAGTTCTTTAAGTACTGATTGCGATAACCCGCGAATCACACGGTGCGGCGCCAGAATAATTAAACCGGGGTCGGCGAAATCTACTAATGTCGTCATTACGAAGTTAACAGCATTATCCGGCGATAATCCGGGCGTGGCCGTCATTTGCTCGCGACGATAGGTCAGCGCACTGGTGTAACGGTGATGCCCGTCGGCGACATAGAAGGGCTGCTTCGCCATCACACCTGCAATCAGATTAATAACGGTGGCATCTGTGATTGCCCACACTTTATGCCGGTCGCCTTCGGGAATCGTCGTATCGATAACAGGCTTCTTACTCGTCTCTTTTACCAGTGCTGCCACGATTTTACGGTCGGGGTCCTGGTACATCATCAAAACAGGACTGGTATTTACTTTCAACGCCCTTAAAAGATTCTGGCGGTCTTCCCTTGGGGCGGAAAGAATATTCTCGTGGGGACGGATAATCATTTTGCCCCATTCTTCCAGCCGGACACGGACAATAATCCCCCGTCGCATCCCATCTTTCCCCTGCAATCGAAAATAATGCTCATGCAAATATATAGCAGGCGATTTTTCCGGCACCAGGATTTTCTTCTCCAGCCATTGCGCCAGCGTCGCTGCCGTACGAGTGTATTTATTATTAGTTGGAGTATCGTCAGGAAATTGTTTAGCATCTTCCAAACTTATGAAATTAAATTCATTTCGTCTGTGTAAATCCTCGTGCAGCGAAGAGGAAATTACATCATAGGGCGGACAGATAACGGTGGAAATGTCCTTCACTACCGATTGATTGTAACGCCAGCCGGAAAACGGTTTGATTTGTGCCACGGTCTACCCCCACGGAAAAGGTTATTATTGAGCTCCCATTAATTAGTGTACTTTAAAATACAATTGGGGCACAAGTACGTGGCTATGAGTCGCCAGAATGCAAGATCAGGCCATTTTAGTTCGTTGTGACACCAACATATGTATTCTTTAAAAGCCCGACTGTTTTGACGGAATTCAGCGCAACAGGTATAATTAGCGTGAAAATAGAATGCTTTTCGATTCTTTTTTCGATACGCGCCTGTAGCTCAGCGGATAGAGCATCGGTCTTCGAAACCGGGGGTCGAGGGTTCGAATCCCTCCAGGCGTACCACTATTTAAAATCTCTACCTCCCATAGAAGAATCTCGGCGGCCGGAGTTCCAGCCGGACTTCATCAAAAACTTTGCTTTCTTCCTTGGTGAGTTTGACATCCGACGTCCCCAGGTTTTCCTCCAACTGTTTGATAGAGGAAGCCCCGATAATGGCGGAAGTAACCGCCGGATTACCGAGCACCTGGGCTAATGCTAATTGCGCCATATTCTGATCGTGAGCATTGACGATTTTCTTCAGATGGTCAACCTCCGTGAAATTCACCGTCGACAAATAACGGTCATAATACATTGTATTCTGGCTGAGGGATTTATATAAATCTCCTCCGTAGGTCCCTCTTTACGAAAGATGGAAATTTCTTTTTCAGCGGTCTCCTCATAAATAAACATCAATAATAACCGATTTGGATTGAACCCATTACAAAACCATACCTGCGTTTTTTTCAAACCGTAAGATAAATATCCCCGCGTACGCCATATTTGATTTAACCGCCTGTTGTATAATACAAGCTGACAGGAATAACGACGAGGTGCCATAATTGCAGCCGGCGGTAGAAGCATTTCTGGATATTGAGACTACGGGACTTTCCCCTTTATACAGTGAAATAATCGTAATTGGCATTCATGTTTGTAATGGTGATGAGAATAACTTTATCCAGCTTGTGGGAAGGGACATTACCGCAGAGAGTACCCTTGCAGCCCTAAGTGGTGTCCATGTAATTCACACATATAATGGAAGACGGTTTGATTTACCCTTCATTCATCGTAAACTGGGAATTAACCTTGAGGAAATTTGCTCCCACCGTGACCTAATGTATGATTGTTGGAAAAACAACCTGCGAGGGGGTTTTAAATCCGTAGAACGTCAGCTTGGCATCAATAGAAATCTCCAGGGGATTAATGGTCTCGACGCAGTGCGATTGTGGTGGCGATATGTGGATGCTTTTGACCTTGACGCCTTGAATACGCTCCTGCAATACAACAAGGAAGATGTACTAAACCTCAAAGTTTTAAAAGAGAAACTAATATAATCGATTTGGGTAGATTATTTCTTACTCCGGGGTAGCAATCGCCGCCACCACGATATTTTAACAGGAGTCTCTTCTTTAGCATCTTCCGTTTTACCCGGAGGTAATTGTTTTTGAGCTTGTTGTAACAATACGTGCAACTCTTGAACTTCCCGTCGGCGGGATTCCAATTCCGTTTCCAGAATAGATATCGTCTTTCGCATCGCTTCAATAGCAACTGTATTGTCTTCATTTTCTTCAGTTACCGCAGGAGCCGGTGCAGCATCATCCGGTAATTCTACCAGATAAATTTCACCGTGAGGCGATGGCACTTTACGGGCTTTTAATTCGTTTTTAGCAATACGCCTGCGTATGCTATCGATAGACATGCCTAAGCATTTGGCTGCTTCCGCAATAGTTACTTCCTGCACAATTACACCCCTTAATTTCGCGATTACAAACGTATCTGCATTAATGAATATCTACGTATAATATCATTTTACGCTATTTGCAGGAAGAATGAAATAGCTTGTTTACTCGATTAGATTAACCATAAGCAATGCTTATGCAGACACCGTAGACCAGCAAAATGCAAATTTATTAAGAATTATAACTCTAATCAACATGGGGATTTCAGTATAAAAAATAAATCCTGCTTAATTCTTATGATTAAAGCAGGATTTATTATCTTGATTGAGTAAACCGGTTAAAACCTAATCGGTGTACAATTTTCGCTTTTTAGCAGGTTTCTTCGGGTTGGCCAGCTTATCGGCATTTTTCACCATTTTTTCGAGTAACTTATCAAACTCCGCCATTTCCTCTTTGTTAAAACAGGCAGTCAATTTCTCGAACAAAACCAAACTACCTTTGGTAGTTACGGCTAGTTTTTCTTTTCCCTTAGGAGTCATTATCGCCCATACCAAACGGCGGTCTTGCGTATCTCTAATTTTCTTGACCAAGCCTTTCTCTTCCATCCGGTCCAGAATTGTGCTTAGCGTATTGGTATTTTTATCTAGCAATTTCGCCATTTCGGTTGCATTAGCAGTTTCACCTAGTTTTTTCATGACAATTAAAACCAGGAATTGCTGATAAGATAGTCCTCTCATTTTAATAAGACCGCTATCAGCGTACTTTGTAACCAATCCGCCGGCATGGTACCAGTTTATCCAAATCCTGTGTTGAATATCCTGATGGTCAAATATTTCCTTCATTTTCTCTCACCACCATATTTATTTATTTACTGCTACCTATATTGTAAACCATTGCTATTACTTTTTCAAACAAATAGCAATAGATGAAAACAGGAGAGCATCTTTCATTGTGACTAGTATCAGGTATGAATCACAAAATAATCGGAATCATTAGTAATTTTTAATTATTGGATTAGTCGGATATGTAAATAATTTGTAATATATCTTGTAATTGGCGGAATTTCGGCAATAAGCAATTTATAAACCGGCAAGCAAGAGCCACAGCCATGCCAGTACAATACCTAACGAAGCTCCAACAATAACCTCGAAAGGCGTATGTCCCATCAGTTCTCGTAAGCCTGCTTCTATTTTTACGAGGGGTTCTTTTCTCTTCAATTCAAGTATGATTCTGTTTAACACCACTGATTGCAACCCAACCGATTGCCTCACTCCAGCCGCATCATACATCACTATTATCGCTAGAATCATCGAAATCGCAAAATATGTCGAGCCGAGACCATAGGTCATTGCAATTGCAGTGGCCAATGCGCTTACCATTGCGGAATGCGCGCTGGGCATTCCGCCGCTGCTGACAAAGAAAGCCAGGTCAAATCCTTTCCCTTGTAATAGCGCTATCAGCATTTTTATAAGCTGGGCTACCACCCAAGCGCAGAGAGGGATAATTAAAACCCAGTTCGTGATCAGGTCATAGAGCATCTATTCCATACTCCCTTTACGAGCGTTCTAGCCCTGACTTGTAGCTCCGCGGCTATTCCATAGTTTACGGTCGGCAATGTCGCGGTCAAAAAGTAATCGATAAAATATAACTTTTTCAAGAGGCATGTTCTTACTTAATTCGGTGCGACGGGCAATTGTCCTTTTCAAAAGTGCGATCCCGGAGAGCACCGTAAATCCGCAGGTAATTGCTATTTTATCCTCAGCCCTAACACCCAGCGGCCCTGCCAGAAAATAACTTAAAAATGGTAACGCTATAAAAAATACAAAAACCCCAAAAGCGACCTGTTTGATAGGCGCTAATAGGTAAGGAAATATCAGAGCAATTAAACCAATTTTCCAGCAAAGCATCGTGATAACACCCAACGAAACAAAAACACCGCGTCCGCCACTTTTAAAACTGAGGTACAAAGGCCAATCATGCCCGATAATGGCAAAAAGCCCAATAGCCACTTGTAGCGCTGAACTGAGTCCAATTATCTTGGCCAGGTAGATGACCAATGCCCCTTTACCAATATCGAAAATAGCAACCGGAATTGCTAACCACTTGGGGCCGGCATTAAGCACATTGGCTGCGCCGACTTTCCCTGTCCCGACTTTACGGATATCAGTACCGCGTGACCATTTTATTGCCAGATAAGCCGCGGGAACCGAACCCAGTAGATACGCACCGATCGCCAACAGTACAAACCATTCAGTTTCCATAAGCTTTCCTACCTTAAAGCGAAGGGGTTTTTATCCCCTTTTGCCCTGCCAGAATAATTAATCTCTCAACAGATTGAATCGGAACATCAGTACCGCCGATAGTAATATCTGAGGTAGCATCAATCCCGTGGAAATCCGTACCGCCTGTGGGAATTAGATCGTATTTTTGAGCCAAATTAAGCAAGCTATTTACCTCGCTGGGAAGATAACCTGCATAATAAACCTCCATTCCTACCAACCCCACAATTTTTAATTCCTTAATTACTTCTTCCGGATTTATCGCCGTAAAAGGGTGTGCCAGTACCGGTAGCCCATTCGCTTTTAAAATTAGTTTTACGGCCTCGGTAGGAGTTAATTTCTCCCGTCCCACATAAGCCGGGCAACCATGCCCGATGTATTTTGTGAAAGCTTCCTTAAAAGAGCCGACATACCCTTTTTCAAGCAAAGCCTGTGCAATATGTGCCCTGCCGAGAGCTCCATTTCCAGCGATTTCTTTAACCCGCTCCAATTTGATGTTGCAGCCCAGTTCCTTTAATTTTGCTACCATTTTATCGGCTCTATTAGCCCGCGAATTACGCATTTGCTGCAAACTGACTTTGAATTCCTGGTCTGAATATTCTATAAAATATCCTAGCACATGGACTTCCCCGCTGGGAATATCGGTGCTGAGTTCTACACCGGGAATCAGGGTTAATGTCGGAAATTCCCTGGCAGCTTCTATCGCCGGAACTAAACCATCTACTGTATCGTGGTCAGTGAGAGCTATAACCGTCAAACCGGAGGCAACCGCCGTACGAACTACTTCAGCTGGAGAATAACGACCATCCGATGCGTTAGAGTGAATATGGAGGTCTACTCTTGCCATTATTCCGTTTCCCTCTGGATTCGCTCAATGCCGGTGGCTTTACCGGTTGTCTCGTCAATTGTTACGAGGATTGCATTGACAACGCTTTTACCGCTGCCGGCTGTTAAACGATGAGGTAATTGAGTCAGAAAACGTTTGAGCACATTTTCCGGGTCATCACCGATAATGGAATCTACCGGTCCCGTCATACCGATATCAGTGACATAAGCAGTGCCTCCATGAAGTATCATGGCATCGATTGTGCCGACGTGCGTGTGAGTGCCCAGTACGGCACTGACGCGTCCATCGAGATAGCGCCCCAATGCAACTTTTTCCGAAGTTGCTTCGGCATGAAAATCGATAATAATTATTTTAGGTTTGTTTTCCAGTTGAGCTAACAACGCATCTATAGTACGGAAAGGACTGTCATAATTATCCATAAAAGTCCTGCCGATGAGATTCACCACCAGTACGCCTTTTTTTACAATGTAGCCCTTACCGGGAACACCCGGAGGGTAGTTTAAAGGCCTGATAAGTGGCATTTCGCTGTCGAGATAGGGAAGAATAGTTTTGTGGGACCAAACATGATTCCCCGAAGTCAGAACGTCCGCCCCGGCTTTGAGCAATTCCTCTGCTGTTTCCGGCGTAACGCCAATGCCATGAGCACTATTTTCGGCATTGACAATCGTCAGGTCGACTCGATATTCTTGTTTGATTTGAGACAAATAAATATCAAGAGCCTGCCTACCGGGTTTACCGATGACATCTCCGATGGCGAGTATCCGCATTTCTACCCCTGTTCTTGTCTCCTATTTCGCAAAATCAACTGCTCTGGTTTCTCTGACTACGGTAACTTTTATCTGACCGGGGTATTCCATCCCCTCTTCTATCTTTTTTACAATATCGCGAGCAAGTCTCATGGCACCCAGATCATCGATTTCTTCCGGTTTTACCAGAATTCTGACTTCACGCCCCGCTTGAATAGCGAAGGATTTCTCTACACCTTTGAAACTATTGGCGATGTCTTCTAGGGATTTGAGACGTTTCAGATAGCTATCCAGAGATTCTCGCCTGGCGCCAGGCCGCGCACTGCTAATAGCATCGGCCGCAGAAATGATATAACCCCAGGTGCTAGTATTGGGCGTTTCAAAATGATGTTCGGCGATACCCATTACGACTTCCGGCGATTTTTCCCATTGTTTTACCAGGTCGGCGCCAATTGCCGCGTGCGTGCCTTCCACTTCTCGGTCAACAGCTTTACCGATATCATGCAGCAAACCGGCTTTTTTCGCGATCAATGGATTAGCTCCCAGTTCAGATGCAATCATTTGTGCCATAAAGGCAACCTCAATAGAATGAGATAGCATGCTTTGCCCATAACTGGTGCGATATTTCAGTCGACCAAGTAATCTGATTAGTTCGGGACGCAAACCCTGCACCCCAACCTGATAAGCGGCTTGCTCGCCAGCAGTCTGAATACTGGCATTTACTTCTTCCTCGGCTTTCTTGACAACTTCTTCGATACGTGCCGGGTGAATACGCCCGTCTAGAATCAGTTTCGTAAGTGCAATGCGGGCGATTTCACGACGCACCGGGTCGAAACTGGATAATGTTACAGCTTCGGGTGTATCATCGACGATCAAGTCAACACCTGTTGCCTGTTCCAGCGCTCTGATATTACGGCCTTCTCTGCCAATAAGCCTACCCTTCATCTCATCACTGGGAATGGGCACACTTGTAGCTGTAGTTTCGGAGACAATTTCAGAAGCGCTGCGCTGAATGGTCTGTGCCAGTATTTCCTGTGACTTAACGTCGGCTTCGGCTTTGATCTTTATTTCCCACTCATGGAGACGGCGGGATGCTTCCCCTTTCATCTCAACTTCAATACTTTGCAGCAGCATATCTTTAGCCTGTTCGATGGACATACCGGAAATTATCTCCAGTTGTTTCAGTTCTTTGGCTTTAGCTTCCTCAATCTGGGCATTCAGATTATCCAGAGATTTTTCTTTGTTGGTTAGTGCTCTTTCACGTTGGCTGATTCCTTCCAGCTTTCGCTCCAGGTTTTCGGTTTTAGATATCAGACGGTTTTCCTGACGTTGAGCTTCCGTGCGGCGTTCACGGTACTCAGAATCCGCAGTTGCTTTTATCTTATCTGCTTCAACTTTTGACTGCTCAATAATTTTCTTGGCTTCTTCTTTAGATTCTAGTATGGTTCTTGTAGTCTTGCGTTGAGTTACCTTTAATAATCGATTGACTGCAAAACTGCGGTTCAAGAAGATAAACGCGCCTCCGGCGACAGCGCCGATAATTAAAACGCAGAATCCCACTATAATTAGAAGTGTATTACTAATCTGTGTCATATTTCACCTCACTTTTTCTGTAAACTGCCTGATTGTTATAGGTTAGTGCTCAGTTCTTTTGTTTCCTGCCAAAGTCTTTTCACGGTTTGATGGATCACCGTGTAACCGAAGCCCCGCCGTTTCAGAAATTCCCCTACCCTGCGATAAAATACATCGTAGTCTTCCCCGGCTAGACGTCGAGCCTTTTTTAGGGCAGCTTGATAGGCTGAATCCATATCATTTGAATCATCGGTCACTTCCTTGACGATTTCGTCAGCCACCCCTTTATTTTTCAATTCCATTATTGTTAGCCGTTTACTTCGAGGCCGGAACATCTCCCGATTTTCTTTCCAGAACTTAGCAAAGGCAGTATCATCCAGTAAATGTTGCTCCTTTAATTTATTTATTATTATTTCAATATTAGAATCTTCAAATCCACGGCGGACAAGTCTGTCCTTCATCTCCGCCTCACTGCGCGGCCGATAACTCAGAAAACGATAAGCTGTATTTAAACAACGGACTAAACTAATATCTTCTGTCAGTCCTTTTATCTGGTCATCGGGCAGCTCCTGTCCGATTTTTAATCCTTTTTTTACTGCAACCTCTATATCCACCTCGATGGCTAATTTACCATCCAGAAATATATTTACCTGTTTACCAGTACGTTGTCCTGTTTTAAGAGAGGTTATTTTACCCATTCTCAGTACCTGATTAAAACGCAAAAGCTGAGGTCTAGACCTCAGCTTCTATTTCAATTTACCAATTCCTATATGACTTTGTTTTAAGAAATCACTGGTCTTTTGGTGTATCT
>Ga0182027_10008061_pt1 | contig 15403 bp, 9 predicted proteins | sample 712E1DmetaG_FD_121300 | JGI IMG/M metagenome (GOLD analysis project Ga0182027, IMG submission 121300) | Permafrost microbial communities from Stordalen Mire, Sweden - 712E1D metaG (Illumina Assembly) | ecosystem: Environmental > Terrestrial > Soil > Wetlands > Permafrost | place: Sweden... | reverse complement strand
TGGTGGTGTACAAATCAGGCATTATCTTTCCCTGATGGTAAAGGTCCGCAACTGATAGTGGATGATGGTGGTGATGCCACATTGCTCATTCATAAAGGATACAAAGCCGAAGAGAATAAATCGGTGCTTGCTATAAAAGCCGAAAGCCAGGAAGAGGGAGAAATTCTGAATCTCCTGAAAAATATTTTAAAAGAGAATCCCACACGTTGGCATGATGTGGTAAAAGAATGGAAAGGCGTTTCGGAAGAAACTACTACCGGAGTTCACCGTTTGTATCAGATGCTGGAAAAAGGTGAGTTGCTTGTGCCTGCTATTAATGTTAATGATTCTGTGACTAAATCCAAGTTTGATAATCTTTATGGCTGTCGTGAATCACTGGCTGATGGCATCAAACGGGCTACCGATGTGATGATCGCGGGAAAAGTGGTTGTGGTATTGGGTTATGGTGATGTAGGCAAGGGCTGTGCTAAATCTATGCAATCCTATGGCGCAAGAGTAATTGTCACCGAAATAGATCCTATATGTGCTTTACAGGCAGCGATGGAAGGTTTTGAAGTATCTCTTGTTGAAGATACGCTGCATGAAGGAAACATCTATGTGACCACAACTGGAAACAAAGATGTGATCACTGCTGAACATATGTTAAAAATGCTAGATCAGGCGATCGTATGTAATATCGGTCATTTCGACAATGAAATTCAGGTGGATAAAATGGAAAAAATGACCGGGGTTAAAAAGGAAAACATCAAACCTCAGGTTGATAAATATATTTTCCCTGACGGACATAGTATCTTTTTACTTGCAGAAGGTCGTTTGGTAAATCTTGGCTGCGCCACGGGACATCCGTCATTTGTAATGAGCAATTCTTTCACTAATCAAACTCTTGCACAGATTGACCTTTGGAAGAACCGCGAAAAATATAAAGTAGATGTTTACCGTTTGTCAAAACGCCTTGATGAAGAAGTGGCACGTTTACATCTGGAAAAAATCGGAGTGAAACTTACGAAGCTCACAAAGGAACAAGCAGATTATATTAGTGTTCCGGTTGATGGGCCTTATAAAGCAGATCATTACCGTTACTAAGAAAAATCAAAATATTCTTTTTTTTGAAACGGGAAATTTTATTTACCCAGTAGTTTTTTTATTTCATTGAGCTTCATCAGTGCTTCTACCGGTGTAAGTGTATTGACATCTGTGTTCAGAATGTCTTGCTTTATCTGTTCAAGTAGTGGATCATCCAGTTGAATAAAACTCAATTGAAATTCATCATTACCCGATTTGTCTGAAGATTTTTTCTGTTTTTGTGTGAGCTCTTCATTGCTGTGAGATTTTTCCAGTTGTTCAAGCAGGCGCTGAGCCCTATCAATAATTGAGTTAGGCATACCTGCCATTTTAGCCACATGAATTCCGAAACTATGTTCACTTCCTCCGGGAACAAACTTTCTTAAAAAGATCATTTTGTTTGCAACTTCTCTCACGGAAATATGAAAATTCTTAATGCGACTCATGGTGGTTGCCATTTCATTCAACTCATGATAATGAGTTGCAAATAAAGTTTTTGCACGGAAAGAAGGATGATTATGTAAGTACTCAGCGATGGCCCAGGCAATAGAAATGCCGTCATAGGTGCTGGTTCCGCGGCCGATTTCATCAAGTAATATTAAACTGCGGTTGGAAATATTATTCAGAATGCTGGCAGTCTCATTCATCTCCACCATAAAAGTAGATTCACCGGATGAGATGTTATCACTGGCACCAACGCGGGTAAATATTTTATCTACGATTCCGATTTGCGCAGACTCGGCAGGTACAAATGAACCCATTTGCGCCATTAACACAATGAGTCCTGTTTGCCTTAGTAGTGCTGATTTTCCTGACATGTTAGGTCCGGTGATGATGATGATCTGTTGCTTTTCGTTGTCAAGATACACATCATTGGCTACATATTTTTCTCCAAGAGGAAGTTGGTGTTCGATGACAGGATGCCTGCCCTGCTTGATGTCCAGCTTAAATGAATCACTGATTTCGGGACGGACGTAATTATATTTTTGTGCATTATGGGCAAAGGATAAAATACAATCGAGCCATGCTATAAGGGATGCGTTGTGCTGAATCGGCTGAATATATTCAGTTATTTGCAGTACAAGTTCATTAAAGAGTTTTGTTTCCAATGCAAGAATTTTTTCTTCGGCACCAAGAATTTTTTCTTCGTATTGTTTCAGTTCTTCAGTAATGTAGCGTTCGCAATTAGTAAGTGTCTGCTTGCGGTGCCATTCTTCCGGTACTTTATCTTTATGTGTATTGGTCACTTCCAGATAATAACCAAACACATTATTGTATGATACTTTCAGCGATGGAATGCCTGTTCGTTCGCTTTCTCTTTGTTGAATCTGAACCAGATAATCTTTCCCTGAAAAGGCCAGCATGCGTAGTTCATCCAGTTCTGGAGATACGCCTTTAGCAATGACATTTCCTTTGTTGACCATGGCCGGAGGATCATCTGTGAGCGTTTTCCCGATCTGCTCACGGGTGATATTGCATACATTTAATTGTTCGGCTATTCGTTTCAGAGAAATATCTGTGGATTCGGAACATGCATTTTTTATTGGTTCAATGGCATCAAGTGAACGCTTTAACTGCAGCACCTCACGTGGCGAAACACGCGTGATGGCCACTTTTGAAATTAATCGTTCTAGATCACCGATCATTTTGATCTGCTGGGTAAGCAGTTCCTGAAAAGCAGGATTTTTAATAATGAAATCAATCACATCGAAACGTTCATCAATGCGCTTTTTTTCTTTCAGAGGTAGCAGAATCCAACGTTTAAGTAATCGCGAACCCATGGGCGAAATCGTATGGTCGATCACATCCAGTAGTGTTTTTGCATTTTCATTATGAGTCTCGATGAGCTCAAGATTACGGATGGAGAATTTGTCAAGCCATACATAATTCTCTTCTTCGATACGAGATATTTTACAGATATGACTTACCTTGTCATGCTGGGTTTCGGCAAGGTAATGCAATGCTGCCCCTGCAGCAATAATTGCATTTTCAAGGTTTTCTACTCCGAATCCTTTCAGTGAAATAGTTCCAAAATGTTTTAATAAAAGGTCATGAGCAAAATCATAAGTAAAAACCCAGTCTTCAAATGTATTGGTATAAAATTTTTCACCAAACACTTCTGTAAAATCCCTGAGTTTATTTTTCTGAATAATAATTTCGCTGGGACGGAAACTCTGGAAAAGCTTATCAATATATTCATACGGACCTTGCGCAAGAAAAAATTCACCGGTGGAAATGTCCAGAAATGAAACACCAGCATTTTTAGGAACCAGATGCACACTTGCCAGAAAATTATTTGTTTTATGATCTAAAACTTTGTCATTATAAGAAACTCCGGGCGTGACCAGTTCCGTGACACCCCGCTTCACAATCTTTTTAGTCAGTTTGGGATCTTCAAGCTGATCACAGATGGCTACCCGATGGCCTGCACGGACCAGTTTTGGAAGATAAGTATCTAAAGCATGATAAGGGAAACCTGCTAATTCTATATAAGTACCAACTCCATTAGCGCGGCGTGTCAGCACAATACCTAATATGGAAGAAGCTTTCTTGGCATCCTCACCGAAAGTTTCATAAAAATCACCCACCCTGAATAGTAATAATGCATCAGGATATTTGGCTTTAATGGCATTGTATTGCTTCATCAAAGGGGTTTCGGCAATATTGTTTTCTTCTTTACTCACAGGTTCAATAAAAAACAAAATTAAAATAAAACAGTTATGTTTCTGTTTTCTTTTTGAAAAGAAAGACGGAAGAAAAAACTACTTTTGCGAAAACAATTTAGATGCGCAAATTAAAAAACAGCGAGCTTAATCGCATCAGTATTGAGGAATACAAACAGGCTGAAAAAAATCAAGTAATTATTGTGTTGGATAATATCCGAAGCCTGAACAATATCGGGTCGATTTTCAGAACCGCAGACGCATTCAGGGTCCATTCCATTTTTCTTTGTGGTATTACAGCCTGCCCTCCACATAAAGATATTCATAAAACAGCTCTAGGTGCTACAGAATCTGTGGATTGGAAATATTTTTCCACCGTGGAAGAAGCTGTTCATGACCTCAGGGAAAAGTCCTATAAAATATTTGCCATTGAGCAGGCTGATGAAAGCATCAGGTTGGATACATTTAGATACAATGCAGGAGAAAAAATTGCGCTTGTGTTTGGAAATGAAATTAATGGTGTCAGCAATGGAATAATGGAACTTGCAGATGGATGTTTTGAAATTCCTCAATTCGGCACAAAACACTCCCTGAATATTGCCATAAGTGCAGGAATTGTCATTTGGCATTTGTTTCAATCTTCCGGCTGTCAATCTTCATAAAACGAACCTTAGTAAAGATTTGCACATTATTTTTCAGAGGATTGTAAAAAAATTGAAAAATATTTTAGGTTATCTGAATTAAGTTTTTATATATTTGCTTTTTTAAAAAAAGAAGCCAAAAAAACAAAAATTAATTAATAAACAATAATTTAGAAAACTATGAGACATCTCAACCTCAAAACTCTGGCCGCAATAGTACTTGTGGCAACATTTCTTTCAGGGTGCGGCCTAAGCAAAATGGTTAAAAAGTATGAAACAGTGAAGTACACAGTCACTCCTGAAGTGCTTGAAACACTTGGTGGAAAGATTTCTGTTACAGTAAAAGGAACATTTCCTGCAAAGTATTTTAGCAAAAAAGCAACTGTTGATTTTGCTCCGGTGTTAACTTATAGCGGTGGTTCTACTCCGTTGAAATCAGTTACATTACAAGGCGAAAAAGTAAAAGGCGGCACTGGTACTGTTATTGCTAAAAAAGCTGGTGGCGCATTCAGTTATTCTGATGTGATCACTTACGATCCCAAAATGAATGCTTCTGAATTAAAAGTTACTGTGGTAGCAAAGCAAAAGAAAAAGACTGCTACTTTGGCCGAACGTAAACTGGCCGACGGAGTGATTTATACTTCAGAAAGAGTAACCAGAGATGAAGATCTTACATTAGCAGAACACGGATATCAGAAAGAAGTGATCATTTCAAAGGCAGGAACTGTATTCTTTGCTTACAATAAATCTGATCTCGATTTCAAATTGAAATTAAACAAGGATAATGAAGTTACTTTTAAAGAATTTACTGACTTCCTTGCCAAACAGTGGAAAATAAAAAATATCGATGTCAGCGCTTGGGCATCTCCTGAAGGTGAAGAAAACTACAACCGTGATCTGTCAGATAAACGTGGCAAAACCGGTGAAAAATACCTCAGAGATATGTTTGCAAAATTCATTGCAGACGCTAACAAAAAAGCAGGTATCAAAGTTGATCCTAAAAGCAAAGATCCTAAACCGGAAGATCAGATTAGTGTTTCTGTAAATGCTAAGGGCGAAGACCTCGAAGGATTTACCAAAGCAATCAGCAATAGCGACATTAAAGAAAAGAACACCATCCTGAATGTGGTAAACTCACAGAATGATATGGTAAAACGTCAGGAAGAAATCAACAAGATGGCAGTAATCTACAAAGAAGTGGAAGATGTTATTCTTCCTCCTTTGAGAAGAGCCGAAATGAATGTTAATTGTTTCGAACCTAAAAAGACTGACGAAAGAATTGCACAGCTAGCAACTACTCAGCCAGATTCATTAGACAACAAAGAATTATTGTATGCTGCAACTCTCACACAGGATGTGAACACTCAATTGAAGATATACAAATCAGCAACTACTCAGTTTGCACAGGATTGGAGAGGTTATAACAATGCAGGTTGGGCTTTACTCAAACTGAATAACCCCGAAGAAGCTGCTACCTATCTTGATAAAGCAAACACATTATCACCAAACAATGGTATTGTTATCAATAACCTGGGTGTAGTTGCTTCATGGAAAAAAGATTATGACAATGCAAAATCATATTACGAACAAGCACAGGGCAAAGGTATTGCCGAAGGATACAACCTCGGAATTATCATGATCCGTAAAGGTGAATTTGCCAATGCGCTGACCTCATTCGGCAGCAAAACCTGTACTCACAACATTGCTCTAGCACAGTTATTATCAGGCAATGCAGCCAGTTCAGCTACCACATTAGAATGTTCCAAAAAAGACGGAGCCGTTTATTACCTACTAGCAGTTGTAGGTGCTCGCACAGGCAATACCAACCTGATGTATGATAACCTCAAGAAAGCTTGTCAGGAAAATGCTGATTACAAAGCACAGGCTAAAGAAGACAGAGAATTTCTGAAGTATTTCGGAAAATCAGACTTCACAAGTGCTATTCAGTAATAAATTATTGTTTGCAAAAAAGCCCTCCGAATTTCGGGGGGCTTTTTTTATGAGTGATAAATAATGATTTTATAATACTACTCTGTTAATCCCGATGTCATACTTTTGAGATATCACATCTACGATAGTTTTATAGTCTTTGGGATTATTTACAAAATCAATATTATTGGTATCAATGATCAGTATACGCATGTTCTGCTGCTGACGGATGAAATCAAAATAACCCGATTGAATTTTTTCAAGATATGACTTTTCAATCTGCTGTTCGTAATCCCTGCCACGCTTGGTAATATTTGAACGAAGCCTGTCAATTTCCAGAAAAAGGTACACCAGTAGATCAGGTTTTGGCAGCGATGAATTCATAATGTTGAACAGTTTTGAATAAAGGTTGAATTCATCTGTCTGTAATGTTTTCTGCGCAAAGATGAGCGATTTGTTGATGAAATAATCAGAAATCACAAAGGTTTTGAAAAGATCGGATTGTGCCAGTTGTTCCTTTAGCTGCTGATACCGTTCAGCAAGAAACGACAGTTCCAAAGGAAAAGAATATTTATCAGGATCCTTGTAAAAGCCAGGAAGGAAAGGATTATCATCGAATTGTTCCAGGATCAATTGCGCATTGAACTGTTGCGAAATGCGCGTAGCCAGCGAAGTTTTCCCCGCACCAATATTCCCTTCGATGGCAATGTAATTATAGTTCATTTAAATGGAATCTTTAAATATAACTTCCCAATTAATTTTTATTAATTGTTCTTTTGTAAAATCCAGTTGTTTATATTTCAAAAGGTTTTTATCTAAATTTCCCTCCCTGAATATTCTCAGAGAATCAGCATTAAACACATAAAAATATATTTTTTTATCATCAAATTTTTCAATAGCTTTTTCCCATGTTCCCCACGCTGGAAATCTTACTGATTCATCTGGCAATAAATAATGACCAGTATTCCATCTAGGCGATTTATTGTTGCCTAAATATTCAATTATCGAATGGTGATCATATACGTCCATTATAAATACATCTTTATTTGTTTTATTTGTAAATGACAATTTATTGTCATAAGAAGGTTCACAACCAAACAATACAATAATAAACAGAAATAGAAAAAATGGTTTTTTCAAAATATTCATTTATATAGTTCCACTTTCATTTTATCATCACACTCTTCAAGCAGTTGATGAATGGTTTTTTTGAAAACCGGATGGATCATTTCAGGAGCAATCTCGGCCAATGGCATCAATACAAAGCGCCGCTTATGCAAAAGCGGATGAGGAATAACAAGTTGAGGCGTTTCTAAAATCATGTCATCATAAAATAAAATATCAAGATCAATAATTCTCGAAGCATATAATTTACCTACTCTGGTCCTCCCCATTTTTTCTTCAATAGCCAACAGTTCTTGCAATACATTTTCCGGAGTCAATGTTGTTTCAATAATTATGCATTGATTGAGAAAAAAGTTCTCATCATTAAATCCCCAGGGCTCTGTTTCGTAAAAAGAAGAACTGCTGATTATTTTTCCAATCGTATTATTAATATTACCTGAGGCAATGCTAATGCTATGCTTCCTGTCGCCGATATTACTGCCCAATGATAAACAAACCCTGTTCATATTAATGTGTCAAATTTACAATAAGAAATGCAGAAATTTAATGTTGCATTAAAATATTTTTCAAAGTCTGTAACTTATCCGAAAAGGGTGCGTCCTATACTTGAATTTTATGTTAGATATTAGTTAATTTGTGCAATGAGTGAGGGAATCGTGCGTTTCCCTCACTTTTGTTTGTTCAGGAAAAAATATTATTCATATCATGTACAAAATTTTATTAAACTTGCATTGAAATTATACATACCTATATATTAATCATTAAAAAAATCTCCTATGAAACAGTTCTTTAAATTCATGTTCGCCTCTATGCTGGGGTTTTTCCTTACCTGGGTGATCATTTTCTTCATTATGATGGCGATTGTTTTTTCAATAGCATCTTTCTCAAAGAAAGAAGTGACAGTGGTTCCAAAAAACACAGTTCTTCACCTGAAGCTCGACGAGCCCATTGTTGATCGTTCATCCGACAATCCTTTTGACAATTTAAATTTTTCCACATTCAAAAGTAAAAGTACTCCCGGACTGAATGACATATTAAGATGCCTGAAAAAAGCTAAAGAGGACGAAAACATAAAAGGAATTTTTCTTGACCTTACTGCTATACCTTCCGGTATTGCTACCATTGAAGAGGTTCGGAATGCGCTGATCGATTTCAAAACTTCCGGTAAATTCATTTATAGCTACAGCGAAACATATACGCAGACTGCTTATTACCTGGCTTCTGTTTCTGATAAAATTTATATGAATCCTGAAGGTTTGCTTGATTTTCGGGGTATCAATGCACAGGTGATGTTTCTGAAAGGTACACTCGAAAAATTAGATGTGGAGCCGCAGGTGATACGTCATGGAAAATTTAAGAGTGCTGTTGAACCACTACTCTTCGACAAAATGAGCGATGCCAGCAAGGAACAGACGATGACATACATCACAGCCATCTGGAACCAGATATTGAAAGGCATTTCCGAAAGTAGAAAAATAAGTATTGATGATCTGAACTCTATTGCCGACAGTATGAAAATCCGCACTGCTGATGATGCTTTGAAATATAAAATGATTGACAAGGTTGCCTACATTGATGAAGTGTACGCTGATATCCGCGGCAAACTCAGCCTTGGAGAAAAAGACAAGATCAGTTTTATGACGCTGAACAAATACAAGAATGCTCCGATGGAGTTAAAGAAAAAGAAAAGCAGCACCAAAGATAAGATAGCTATTGTTTATGCAGTGGGTGATATCGTAAGCGGTGAAGGCGACAGCAAGACTATCGGCAGTGAAACAATTTCAGAAGCCATCAGAGAAGCACGTCTGGATGATGATGTTAAGGCAGTGGTATTGCGTGTGAATTCTCCAGGCGGAAGTGCATTGGCATCGGAGGTGATCTGGCGGGAAGTTGTTCTGACAAAAAAAGTAAAGCCTGTGGTAGTTTCCATGGGTGATGTAGCGGCTTCCGGAGGTTATTATATTTCCTGTGCTGCTGATAAAATTGTGGCAAGCCCCAATACTATTACGGGTTCCATCGGCGTGTTCGGCATCATTCCTAACATGCAGAAGTTTTTCAAAAACAAACTCGGTATTACTTTCGATAATGTAAAAACAAACCAGTATGCCGACATCATGTCAACTACCCGTCCCATGACGGCTTCAGAAAATAATCTGATCACACTTGAGATAGAAAGAGTTTATCATACTTTTGTCAAGCATGTTGCTGAAGGCCGCAAGATGACTGAAGCACAGGTTGACAGCATCGGACAGGGCCGCGTTTGGGCAGGAACTGATGCAAAACGCATTGGGCTGATTGATGAATTCGGCGGTCTGGATAAAGCAATCGAAGTGGCAGCAAAGCTTGCCAAGATTGATGATTATAAGTTCCTTGCTCTGCCGAAACAAAAAGATCCGGTCACTCAGATCATGGAAGAACTGATGGGAAATCAGAGCCAGAGTGTGATTGAAAAAGAGCTGGGCGAAAATTATATTTATTACAAGCACCTGCAATCGATGATGCACATGAAAGGTGTGCAGGCGCGACTGCCCTACGATATAGAGATTTATTAATCTTAAATGAAAAGAAGCCCTGCATTTATCTGCAGGGCTTCTTTTTTGAAAGGGAAAATTAGCCTTAAGTTGTCATAAACTCATAAGCAGGTAATAATTTTATGGTGCTTTTATCAAAAATCAATGTGTCTTTTTGATTTTTGGTTACGATGAGGCCTTCTTTCATTTTAAAAAAACGCATAGCTTCCAGCAATCCATTAATTTCTCTGTCCTTATTTTCGTTATGTATATGTTCACATACCTGAATAAGCATTTTACATTTGCCCTTTTCAAATACTACAAAATCACACTCGCTGTTTTCCCTAAAATAATATAACGAAAAAGCCTGTTGGCGCAAATAAAGATACACTGCATTTTCGAGTAATCTTCCTTTGTCTTTTGTAAAACTTAACGAATTGGCATTAATCAATCCATTATCTATGGCATAAACTTTTCTTGGGTTTACCGTTATGTTTTTAGCAGACCAGCTAAACTTGGGTAAAAAAAACAAAACATAAGTATCTTCCAACCAGGAAATGTAATCAGATACCGTATTTGCAGAACCGACTGAAAAACCTTTTCGCAAACTATTATAGGTACATTCTTTACCAATATTGGAAATTAAAAAGAGTGTAATATCCATCAGTGTTTTTGAGTTTTTAATTCCATAGCGTACTGCAATATCTCTTAGTACAATATCTTTCAGCAGCGTTTGTAAGATTTCCTGATTATGATCTCTCAGAAATTCCGGGAATCCGCCATCCTGAATATATTTTTCAAAGGCATTTTTGTTGTTTTTTAGTTTCTGATGTTCAAGAAATTCATTGTATAAAAACGGAAATAGCTCATGGCGCAGATGCCTGCCGGTAAGCCGTGTGCCTAGTTCCTTACTTAATAATGATGCGTTAGAACCGGTAATATATATCTTTTCACCTCTGTCGTGCAATTGTCTGACGAATATTTCCCATGAGCTTACATTTTGAATTTCATCAAAAAAAAATGCATCTTTATTTTTCCCGATAATTTCATCTAATTTTTGGAAATCTCCTATCTCGAAATTATGCACACGCGGGTCTTCGAAATTAAAATATGCAATATTGTTTTTATACTGTTGCATTAACAGTTTTAAAATGGTGCTTTTGCCGCATCTGCGAACACCTGAAATAACTTCAATGTGTTTGCTTTTTGCCTGTATTTTTTTTAAATAATTACGTCTGGTAAAAGTTTTATTTGCTCTTAAATCTTCTTGTTGAAGAGCATAGGCTTTTTCTATTTCTGATTTTAACACCATGGCTTTAATATTAGTTTATATTGCAAAAATATAAAAGTTTACATTACAAAGATAAACTATTTTTCTCGCTTTTCACTTCTCTCTTTCCACTTTCATTCTTATCTTTGTTCTGCCTATTGAAAATTATTTACCATGAAAAAACTTTTAATGGTTTTTTTAGTAAGTCTACCTTTATATACTATAGGGCAGAATTGGTCTCCAACTGGTGCAACATGGTACTACGGGTTTTCAGTATGGATGACGGAAGGTTATTATAAAATTGAATATATTGGAGACACGACAATAAATGCTATTCAATGTAAAAAACTTTTGAAAACAATATATTGGCATGATCTGGCTTTTATGACGTCAGATACTATTGTAGTTGGAGAGGAATATACCTATGCCGATAGTGACAAAGTTTATATTTATAAACATAATCAATTTTATACTCTTTATGACTTTTCTGCGCAGGTTGGAAACACGTGGACAGTTCCTGAAACTAAACATTACAACGGTTGTGATACAGTTGGCACTGTAAAAGTAGATAGTATTGGCACGATGATTATTGTTGGTCAAACACTTCGTTATATTTGTGTTAGCTTAGCTGACACGGCACAGAAATGGGGTTGGAGTGCAAAAATTGTCGAGCGGGTTGGTCCAATAAAACATTACAACAGTTATGATTATTTGTTCCCTATGAAATTTGATTTTTGTGGAATGTTACTTGACGAGTTGATTGAGGGTGGCAATTTCCGATGCTATTCAGACAGTACACCTTTCAGTTATACTTCTAATATTGTACCGACTTGTGACTTTCTTACTTCAGTAACTTCATTCGAGAAAAAAATCGACTTTGTAAATCTTTTCCCCAACCCCGCTTCCGATTATATTCAATACACCATCAGTGATCCATATAAGGATTGCATGGTAAGCATACTTAATCCTGAGGGAAGCATCATTTACAATTGCAAAAACACTTTTCCGGAAAACAAAATAAGCCTTACAGGAATTGCTGCAGGGATTTATTTTGTGATGTTTCAATACAATGATAAAAATGTTGTGAGGAAATTAGTGGTTATAAAATAAATATTACCTATTAGAGATTGTTCGTTCTTCTGCCAATTTGCATAACGTCTTTGCGAGGGCCTGCCCGAAGCAATCTTATTCAACGAACATTACTAAGATAAGATTGCTTCACTGCATTCGCAATGACGTGGTGCAGAGATTCCTCATTTCACTGCCGACATGCTGTGAGGAATCTTAAACCCAGATTACGCATTAGAGAATAAAATCGACAAAACAATTTTCGAGAGATTCTGATATGCCTTTATTGATATCTGTTTCATGAGTTTTTGATTTAGAAAAGTTCTAATGCTACGCATTAGGAACTAATTGATTTTCAATAGTGAATTATTCTAATGCGTAATCTGGGTTAAACAGGGACACAAATAAAAAAGACCTTCTTTTATGGAAGGTCTTTTTTATTTGATATTAAATTACTAATTCCCTTACACAGGCATCATCAGCATGCGCTGATAGCTCTTATACCTCCATTTTGCAGCTTCTTCTGCAGCTTTGAAAAGTATTTCGGCTTCTTTGGGGAAAGTCTTTTTCAAAGTAGTGAAACGTACTTCGGAATTCAGCTGATCCTGGAACTTCGAAAAATCCGGTTCTTTGGAATCCAGTATAAATGGATTTTTCCCTTCAGCTTCCAGTTGCGGATTGTAGCGATACAAATGCCAGTAACCACAATCAACGGCCAGCTTTTGCTGTGCCTGGGTCTTGCCCATTCCTGCACGGATGCCATGATTGATACATGGTGAGTATGCAATAATAATAGAAGGTCCCGGATATGCTTCGGCTTCCTTAATGGCTTTCAGATACTGAGTCTGGCTTGCACCCATGGCAACCTGTGCAACATAAACGTATCCATAAGACATAGCCATCATACCAAGATCTTTTTTTCGTATTCTCTTGCCTGATGCAGCGAATTTAGCTACAGCAGCAATAGGAGTGGACTTTGATGCCTGTCCGCCGGTGTTGGAATAAACTTCCGTATCAAGCACAAGCAGATTCACATCTTCGCCTGACGCCAGCACATGGTCTAATCCGCCATAGCCTATATCATAAGCCCAGCCGTCACCACCGAATACCCATACCGATTTTTTAACCAGATATTGTTTCAGTGAAATGATCTCTTTGCAAATGGGGTTTTCAGATTTTTCAATCAGCTTCACCACTTTTTCAGAAGCAGTTCTTGATTTCTCAGCAAAGTCTTTATCTGCTATCCATCCTTTTAATGCTTCTTTTATTTCTGCAGAAAGCTCACTGTTCATGGCTTCTTCCATCAACCGGGCAAGACGATGACGTAATTGATTTACACCGGTAGCCATACCAAAACCATATTCAGCATTATCTTCAAACAAGGAGTTTGCCCAGGCAACACCGTGTCCTGCTTTGTTGGCAGTGTAAGGCATCGAAGGAGCTGATCCGCCGTAAATAGATGAACAGCCTGTTGCATTAGCCACCATCATCCTGTCACCGAATAATTGAGTGATCAGCTTAATATAAGGTGTTTCGCCGCAACCTGCGCAGGCTCCCGAAAATTCAAACAGTGGTTGTGCAAACTGCGTGTTTTTAATATTAAGATCTTTCTGGAAGAGATTGTCTTTATAAGTAACCTTATTAATAAAGTAATTCCATCTTTCTTCTTCTGCCATCTGAGAGCCCAGTGGTTTCATCACAAGAGCCTTTGTCTTGGATGGACAAGTATCTGCACAATTGCTGCAACCCGTACAATCGAGCGGGCTTAACTGCATACGATAATAAAGTCCTTCAAATCCTTTTCCGTTAGGTTTAAGAGTAGTTGTGCCTGCTGGAGCTTTGCCCTTTTCGGTTTCATCCATAAGAAAGGGACGAATAGCAGCGTGAGGGCATACATAGGAACACTGATTACACTGGATGCAGTTTTCATTATTCCATTCCGGAACGTTCACTGCAATACCTCTTTTTTCATATACGCTGGTTCCTGCAGGGAATGTTCCATCTTCGCGTCCTGCAAATGCACTGACAGGAAGATTATCACCTTTCATGGCATTGATAGGTTCAACTACATTCTTAATAAAATCAGGAATATCGCGCATGTCTTTTTCTTCTTTAAGAACGATGTTAGCCCATTCTTTAGGAATTTCAATTTTTTCAACCTTTCCGCCTCTTTCAATGGATTCGAAGTTCATTTTTACGACTTCTTCACCTTTGTTACCATAGGATTTTTCAATGGCTTTTTTCATATATGTAACGGCCACATCGAAAGGAATAATATTTGCCACTTTAAAGAAAGCAGTCTGCATGATGGTGTTTGTCCTGTTTCCCATGCCGATTTCTTCAGCAATCTTGGTAGCATTGATGATATAAAACTTGATTTCGTTTTCTGCCAGATATTTTTTCATGTGGTCAGGCAATCTTTTCTTGGTTTCTTCCTGATCCCAGATACTGTTGAATAGGAAGGTGCCGCCTTTTTTCAGACCATGTAACATATCATATTTGTCCAGATAAGAGGGAACATGGCAGGCCACAAAATCAGGAGTGTTTACCAGATATGGCGAACGGATAGGAGTGTCGCCGAAACGCAAATGCGAAGCAGTAAATCCACCAGACTTTTTGGAGTCATAGGCAAAATATGCCTGACAATATTTATCAGTAGTTTCTCCAATGATTTTAATAGAGTTCTTGTTTGCACCTACTGTGCCGTCAGCACCAAGTCCGAAGAATTTGGCTTCATAGGTTCCCGCTGTTGATACACTGATTTCTGGTAATAATGGTAATGATAAAAACGTAACATCATCGGTAATTCCAACAGTGAAATCGTTTTTGGGTTCATTCTGTTTAAGATTGTCGAACACAGATACCATCATAGCAGGGGTGGTGTCTTTAGAACTTAATCCGTAACGGCCACCGATAATCATAGGTGCATTTTCTTTTTTATAGAAAAGATCACGTACGTCCAGATATAAAGGTTCTCCATTAGCGCCCGGTTCTTTGGTTCTGTCAAGAACTGCAATTCTTTTCACGGATTTTGGCAATACATTGAAGAAATATTTTGCTGAGAAAGGACGATATAAATGAACGCTTAAAAGTCCGATCTTTTCACCTTTAGCACGCAGATGATCAATTACCTCT
>Ga0182027_10008060_pt1 | contig 15403 bp, 10 predicted proteins | sample 712E1DmetaG_FD_121300 | JGI IMG/M metagenome (GOLD analysis project Ga0182027, IMG submission 121300) | Permafrost microbial communities from Stordalen Mire, Sweden - 712E1D metaG (Illumina Assembly) | ecosystem: Environmental > Terrestrial > Soil > Wetlands > Permafrost | place: Sweden... | reverse complement strand
GCCCTGACCAGGGAAAACTCTGGGTCAGGCAGTTATATCACCTGACCCATGATTGATCTTTTCCCTCTCTTTTTGATTCTATGGGATTCTGATACAGTAACATTAAACAGGCAGGATGGATTTATTCTTCGGTACTGGGATCAAACGAATGTTTGCAGGGTTTTGAGTCTAGGTTCACAACCATTGGTTATTGGTAAATACTCGAGGTTGGTTTGTCTCAGAAATAATGAGTATTCTTGCATACTTTACGAATTACAAACTTCCCAAACTCTCAATATATGAATTTGAACAGGTTTTCAGGTTAAGACCTACCGAAATCGGGATATGGAAATGAATTCGCCGGAATGATAACCTTGATATATTCCTAGAAGAAAACTTATTATTGGTCAATAAAATTGTTCATAACTAATCCTTCAAGGAATCAAGGTCTGACTGATTTTTTGGCATTATTAATAAACAATCTATTGCAAGACATCCCCATCGACATTTCTACAATAATTTTGAATTAAGTTTTTAGAACGGTATAAATAAATATCCGTGCTTATACCCATAAATCCGATATTGACCACTGAGCTTCCCCCGATAAATGTACAACCAGTTAAGGGGAACCTATAATCAAAACTGGAGGAAGGGCATGACCACAGCACGCAAGAAATACAGCAAGGAATTCAAGTTGGAAGCCATACGGATGTATGAGAATGGCAAACGGACTATGTCTGGGTTGAGCGGGAATTAGGAATAATAGCCGAGTTGTTATGGAAATGGAAAGAGAACTTGTCATTTAGAGCAGGGAATCTCCCTTTATTTCCTCGTTCTAATTCTTTGAGTCGCTGTGCTTGATCTGTCCGCATTCCCCCATATTCTTTTCGCCAACGGTAATAGGTTTGCTCGCTGATCCCTACTCCTCTGGTAGCCATTTGCGCCGTTTGTCCCTGACTGACAAGAATTTCGATTTGTCGCAGAATATTGATTATTCCCTCGGCTTTATAATATTTCTTTGGCAAAATTTCGGCTCCCATTTTTAGTATATTCTTTTTTCCTGATCCTTTCCCAACTTTTAATTTGGATTAATTTTTTGGGGGGCAGGTCACTGATGTGGTATTATGGAATCTGAGAAATTGGAAGGTGAGGAGGATCCGATTAGCGCAGCATACGAGGATTCTGGTAAGAGCTTGTTCCCCAATCGAGAAATCAGGATAGGACCCTATGGCTGTCGTCGCGCTAGGCACAACCGGCCATCGTTATCTGGCTGAAATGGATAAAATCATGGCGGGTGTGGAAAGGGCGCTCCAGCGTATTTTCATGACATTCCCTGATTCCAATTTTCGAGTTCTCTCTTCATTGGCGGGGGGCGGGGACCAAATTCTCGTAAAAAGACTCCTTTTGATTCCCAATGTGTCTCTTTGGGTCTCCCTGCCGCTGCCAGAAGAGGAATACCTCAAGGACTTCAAGACTTCCAAATCAAAAAAAGAATTTATCCACCTGCTTGGAAAGGCCGAACGCGTGATCAATCTGCCGGTCACAAATAAACGGGAAGAGGCTTATTTGGCCGCAGGCAATTATACCCTCGAAAACAGCGATTTTTTGCTCGCCATCTGGGATGGAAAGCCTGCTCAAGGAGTGGCTGGGACAGGCAAAATTGTTGCAATGGCGCGCGAATTCGGTCTACCACTGGCCTGGATCCACGCTGGCAACCGCTTACCAGGGACAGGTATTTCCACCTCTCTGGGTTCCGAACAGGGGAAAGTGACCTTTGAACATTTTCCTCGACCTGGAAGAAAATATTGAAAGAGAGATAACAATTCTGGCAAGATATTTCGATTGTTCTTACTTATCATTTGGCTTCACCTGGTGTTGTTTGCCGTTTTGATAGTAGGTGGGGCAGCTCTGCTTGGGAAAAGGTCATTATGTCCGCAGACAACGAATTGGGTAAGCCACCTGATAATGTGAAATCGATAAAGGTAACTGACGACTTTGTAGAAATTGAAGCTGGTGTTGATTATTATGGCAATGACGATGGCTATAACCGGCTTACGAAAGTGATTATGAAAATTGTTGACAAATATGGCCGGACAGTTTCTGGATCATGGGGAAAAAGATGGGCAAAGGCTGCTCCTGGCATAGAGACACGCCGAATGGAAGGAAGTACACGATCGGGCCACCAAGAACATGCCAAACAGCAAGCCATCCGGATCTACTGCTCCGCCTGCCCGGTGTACGTTTTAATCCGCCACATGAATGAATATGTCAGTTATGATGCGCCCGGGAGCATGGGCAGTTATGATGAATGGCTCCGATACGACATCGCGGAACCTGATAGATTAAATAATGGATGAGTGATTTCCGTATTGAACAATCCGTCCGATTGAACTAGATATGGGGATGAATCCGCCAATTGATCGTTCGCGCAGAATGTAAGGAGGGATATCGATGTCTCAAACAACCCGCACCTTTCGCGTTTTCGTTTCATCCACCTTCAGCGACCTGGAGGCCGAGCGCAATGCCTTGCAGAAGGATGTATTCCCCCGCCTGCGCGATCTGGCGGCAGGAAGCCAGTGCCGCTTCCAGGCAATCGACCTGCGCTGGGGTGTAAGCGACGAGGCTTCCCTTGATCAACAAGCGATGAACATCTGTTTCAGCGAAATCGAGCGCTGCCAGCAGACCTCGCCGCGCCCAAATTTTATCGTGCTGCTGGGCGACCGCTATGGTTGGTGCCCGCCACCTTCCGAAATACCGGCAGATGAATATAGCCAGATTCTGGGAGTCGTCAAGAACACTAATGACAAGGATCTTATTAAGGAATGGTACTTTCTAGACGAGAACGCCGTGCCGACTGAAAGGCGTCTCAAACCGCGCGAGAAAGGAAGCAAATTTGAAAAATATGAAGACTGGCAGCCAATCGAAGTGCGCTTACATACCATCCTGGCTGAAGCTGCTGGCGAACTGAATTTCACCCCAGAACAGAATTTGCCTTATGTAGCTTCCGCTACTGAACAGGAGATCTACGCCGGGGCGTTGAGCATAAAAGAAGCGCCCCAGCACGTATACTGTTTCTTTCGTCATATTGATGACCTGCCGCAGCAGTTCAGGGCAGCGAAATTCTTTGCGTTGGTCGAGGCCAGGCTGAAACAGGAATACCCGGACGGCTTGAGCAAATCCAGCCAGGAACGCGTGAAGGAGATTCTTGAAATGCCCCCGGACACTTCAGCAAAGGAATTTTCCGACCACCTCAAGGAAGCCTTAATGCAAACCCCCAAAGCAACGCCCGATGAAAAAGTCATGAATCTGATCAGGCAGGTGCTAGCCGATATTACCGCCAAAGATTTCGAAAATTTGGAAGACGTTGATTGGATGGTCGATAAAAACGCGCTCGAAAAGCAGCAGGATTTGAAAGACCGGTTGCAGGCCTATGTTCCGGGCCATATTTTCCCTTTCCAAGCCCGATGGACCGGTGAAGGAATTACTACCGATAACATTGGCACTTTACCGGATGAATTGGCGCAGTGCATGCCAATGCTGGAAGAGAATTACTCCGCCAAGACCCTCTGCGAAGCCGTTTGGTGTTCCTTGGGCCGCATTATAAAGAAGGAGATTGAGGAACCTCAGAAGAAAATCCCGACGGAAGAGATAAAGCCCCACATTCGCCCAGATGAGGCGCTAGATGCGGAGGGTCTTGTACATCATCGATTCGCCGAAGAACGACTGCGTTTTTTTGTAGGGCGCACCGAGGCGCTTGCCAATATTCATGATTATCTGAACAAGACCGAACGCCGCAGCCTGGTCATCGTCGGTGCTGGCGGCACGGGCAAGTCAGCGTTAATGGCCCGCGCCATCCAGCAGACTCAGGAGCAGTATCCAAAAGCGGAGATTGTCTACCGTTTCATCGGTGCCACCCCGGGCTCTTCCGACGGGCGCAGCCTGTTGGACAATCTATGCCATGAGATTTCCAAGCGGTATAGGGCGGAAGTGACGAATATCCCTACTGATTATCGAGACTTGGTCCCGGAGTTTGGCAAGTGTATGGGGCTAGCCAATGCAGATCATCCGTTGATCCTTTTTCTGGATTCACTCGACCAGCTTTCCACCAGCCAGGACGCCCGCAGCCTTATCTGGCTGCCGAATGAACTGCCTGAAGGCGTCTCCGTGATTGTCTCTACCCGTGAGGAAGATACCTTCAAAGCTCTGCAGGCCAAGCATGCCTGCCAGGAGACGCTGGGGGGTCTTACCCGTCCAGAGGGCGACGATCTATTGTCCCAATGGTTGAAAAGTGTCCAGCGCACGCTGCAAACAGCCCAGAGCAATGAGGTGCTGGACAAATTTATCAAATCAGAAGGGAATCCTCTTTATCTCAAATTAGCCTTTGAAGAAGCCCGGTTGTGGACCTCGGATCAGTCTTCTGAAAAATTGGAGCCCGGGGTCGGCGGGATCATCGATAAGAACATGATCAACCGGTTGGAGAAAGAGGGCAGTCATGGCAAGGTGCTGGTCGCGCGCGCCCTGGGATACCTGGCCGCCTCCCGATATGGCCTAGCGGAGGATGAACTGCTTGACCTGCTGTCACGTGACCAGCAGGTATATGAATGGTTCTTTAAGAAGAGTTACCATTTACCGGCAGATCTGGTCGAGTCGGCGATCCAGTATCGACAAAGCCATCTGACAAAGTCACACAAAGAAGAAAAACAATCCCACAAAGGTGAAGAAAGAACCGCGCGGGATTGGCTCGTGGAAGTCCATAAAACCCCAAAGATGTTGACGGATTTCCTGAAGGAGGTCCTGACCAAAGTGGATGGACCAAGGCTGCCAGTCGTGCTCTGGTCGCGCCTGTCCTTCGACCTGGCGCCCTACCTGACCGAACGCATGGTGGATGGCAGCTCTCTGTTGAACTTCTATCATCGCGAACTGGGGGATGTTTCAACCGCGATGTTCCTCGCCAAAGGCAAGGATAAACCTTATCATGCAAGCTTGGCAGAATACTTCTGTTTCAAAGCGGATCCCAAAGCCGACCAGAGCTGGACCGGCAATTATCCCCATGGCTTGAGTGAAATACCCTATCACCTCACCCAGGCAGGAAAATACGACGAAGTCTATCAGACGCTGACCGATTTCAAGTTCCTGGAGCACAAGGTTGCCGAGGTTGGTGTGCAGGAGCGCAAAGACGAGAAGGAAAACTCGATTAAAACCTATACCGGTGTCCTGCAACTGCAGGATGATTTCGAACAGGCTATGGAAGCCATGCCTGGTGAGGGGGGGGCAGGTGCCAGCGACCGGGCGCCATTAATTATCACCGCGGTGGATTCAGGCACAGGCTTGACAATCCATTGCCCAGTGTGTAACAAGACTTCCCTGATCCAGAAGGAAACCCTAGATACGGTGATCACTTGTTCTCAGGAAGGCTGCAAGACGTACCTGAAGATCAATCCTTTCGTGATCCAACGTTCATAAGGGTGTAATCATGGCCAACCAAAATGCGCAAGATATGGTAAGAGAACACAAGGATGTGCTCAAGGCCTTTTTGCGTGCGCTCATGCGGGAGGCGCATGTGCTTACTTACGAACCTGACCTGCTCTGGCAGCAACTAAACAATCGCCTGCAGTGGGAGGTGGATGAAGTAAAACGCGTGCTTGCACGGGAATTGGACGAGCGTAGTGCAACAGGTGCCAAGCCATTGTTGCGGCTCCACACTCCCTATAGAGAGTCAGAAGCGCTGATCCGCATCCTAGAAGGAAGTAACGCATGTGGATTCTCGCCGGATGGGCGTTTCATCGTCTCCGAAAGTTATGATTATACTCTTCGGGTGTGGGACGCTGCCAGCGGCCAGGCGATGCAAACCTTGAAAGGCCATACAAATGATATAAACGCATGTGCATTCTCGCCGGATGGGCGCCTTATCGTCTCCGCTAGCCTGGATTGTACGCTGCGGGTGTGGGACGCTGCCAGCGGCCAGTCGCTGCGCATCCTGCAAAGCTATAACATCTTTGGGGGGGGGTGTGCATTCTCGCCGGACGGGCGCTTCATTCTCTCTACCAATAGCGATGGAGCTTTGCAGATTTGGGACGCCGCCACAGGCCAGCCGCTGCGCGCCTTAGAAGGCCACATAGCTGCGGTCAAAGCGTGTGCGTTCTCACCGGACGGGCGCCTTATCGTTTCTGCTAGCGCTGACAATACGCTGAGGGTATGGGACGCCGCCACAGGCCAGTCGCTGCACGCCCTGGAAGGCCATGCCGACTATGTGACGGGGTGCGCATTCTCGCCAGATGGACGCTTCATCGTCTCCGCCAGTCATGACAAAACACTTCGGGTGTGGGACGCTGCCAGCGGCCAGTCGTTACACAACTTAGAAGGCCATACTGATAGAGTGACGGGGTGCGCATTCTCGCCAGATGGACGCTTCATCGTCTCCGCCAGCGAGGATCATACGCTGCGGGTGTGGGAGGCGGCTAGCGGCATGTCTCTGTATACCCTGGAAGGTCATACCAACACTGTGGAGGACTGTGCGTTCTCACTGGATGGGCGCTTCATTCTCTCTGCCAGTAGCGATGGGACTTTGCGGATTTGGGACGCCGCCACTTACTCGTCACGGCCCGCCTTAGAAGGCCATTCAAATTTGGTTACCGCGTGTGTGTTCTCACCGGATGGGCGCCTTATCGTTTCTGCTAGCGATGATAAAACGCTAAGGGTATGGGACGCCGGCACAGCCCAGTCGCTGCACACTTTGGAAGGCCACACTGATGAAGTGACCGCATGTGGGTTCTCACCGGATGGGCGCCTTATTGTCTCCGTCAGCCGCGATGAGACACTGCGGGTGTGGGACGCTGCCAGCGGCCAGTCGTTGTGCATCCTGCAAGGTCACACCGATAGAGTGAAGGCGTGCGCATTCTCGCCGGATGGGCGCCTTATCGTTTCTGCTAGCGTTGATAAAACGCTAAGGGTGTGGAACGCTGCCAGCGGCCAGTCGTTGCGCATCCTGCAAGGCCATACTGATGGAGTGAACGCATGTGCGTTCTCGCCGGATGAGCGCTTTATTCTCTCTGCCAGTAGCGATGGGACTTTGCGGATTTGGGACACCGCTACTGGTCAGTCGTTACACACTCTGAAAGGCCATACCTACTATTTGAACGCGTGTGCGTTCTCGCCGGACGGGCGCCTTATCGTTTCTGCTAGCGCTGATAATACTCTGAGGGTATGGGACGCCGCCACAGGCCAGTCGCTGCACGCCCTGGAAGGCCACGTCGCCGATGTGAATGCGTGTGCGTTCTCACCGGATGGGCGCCTTATCGTCTCCGCCAGTTGGGATCATACGCTGCGAGTATGGGAGGCTGAGAGCGGTCAGTCGTTACACACCCTGCAAGGCCACACCAGCATTGTGGAGTGTTGTGCGTTCTCGCCAGATGGGCGCCTCATCGTCTCCGCCAGCAACGACGGAACGCTGCGAGTGTGGAACCCGGAAAATGGTGAGTTGCTGGCCCATTCTTCACTCCCAGGTGCCCTATTTTCACTGGGGCTGCATCCCTCGGGAACACAGATGGTATGCGGTGACCGGGGCGGCGCCGTGTATATCTTGGATATAATAGGGCTCAAGTACGGACCGATTGTGGTCACCGCGGTTGCGGTCCACGACAACGACCTTTCGGTGCTCTGTCCCGCCTGCCGGCATAATTTTCGGATCAAAAAAGATAACTTGGGGAGCCAGATTACTTGTCCTCAGAAGGGTTGTAAGGCTCGTCTAAAAGTCAACCCTTTTGTGATTGATCAATACGAGCCAATAGAGGGTGGGACTGCGGGCCAGACTTTTTCCCAACGGTGCAAAACCACCACTATCCAAGAGAAAGCAACACAATCGAATGAAGCTGGTGAATCTGAAGAATCGCTGAACTATTCGAATATCTCCGCTAGCGATCATGAGACGCTGTGGGCATGGGAGGTTGCTACCAGTCATCCGCTGCTGCTTCCCCTGAGAGGTCACACGGACCACGTGAAAGCGTGTGTGTTCTCTCCTGATGGGCGCCTTATCGTTTCTGCTAGCGTTGATAAAACGCTAAGGGTATGGGACGCCGGCACAGGTCAGTCGCTGCACACTTTGGACGGCCACACTGATGGAGTGACCGCGTGTGCGTTCTCGCCAGATGGACGCTTCATTGTCTCCGCCAGCAACGACAAGACACTGCGAGTGTGGGACGTTATTACCGGCCAGATGCTGCACAACTTAGTAGGCCATACTGATAGAGTGAAGGCGTGTGCGTTCTCGCCGGATGGGCGCTACATCGTCTCGGGGTCTTTTGATGAGACCCTTGGGATATGGGACCTGAAGAGCGGAAAGTTGCTGCGTCTTCTCGGTCAACATCATCTGAGCGAGGAGTACATGGAAAGCAATGAAGCTGTGGTCCTGACCCCAGACAGTCGCAAGATCGTATCTGGCACTGATAGAAATTTAGTCATGATATGGGACCTGGCGAGTGGTAAGTGGCTGTATTCGCTGTACGGGCATACACTTACAGTTAATGCTGTGGCCTTGGCCCCGGATGGTCGGCAGATTGTCTCCGGTTCTTGGGATAAGACTATCAAGGTGTGGGACATGGAAAGCGGACACCTGCAACGCACTTTGGAAGGTCACACAGATGAGGTGGCCGCGTGTGCGTTCTCGCCGGATGGGTGTTTGATTGTCTCCGCCAGCACGAATGGGGAAATGCGGGTGTGGAACCCCGGGAACGGTGAAATGGTGGCTTGCCGGACGCTACCGGGTGGCATTACTTCTCTGGGTCTGCATCCTTCGGCACCTCGGGTAGTCTATGGTCAGGCAAGTGGTGCCATGTACGTCTTGGAGATAGTAGGGCTCAAATACAGACCGATCATTGTCACCAGTTCCGAGAGCGCAGATGGGATCGAAGTGCGTTGCCCGGTCTGCAACAAGATCTCACCAATCAAAAAAAATGAACTGGACTCTGAAATCACCTGTCCACAAGAAGGGTGTAACACCCAACTGAAGGTCAACCCTTTTGTGATCCAGCATTCCATGGGTGACTAGATATGGCCGAAAAGATGATACAAAATTCTACATGTGAACAAAATATTGTGCTCAAGGCCTTTTCGCGTGCGCTCACGCGGGAGGCGCATGTGCTTACTGACGAACCTGATCTGCTCTGGCAGCAACTATACAATCGCCTGCAGTGGGAGGGGGAGGGAGTAAAACAAACCCTTGCCTCAGAACTGACCCGACGCTGCGCCCCGGGTGCCAGACCATGGTTGCGGCTCAAAACCCCCTACCGGGAGTCAGAAGCGCTGATCCGCACCTTGCAAGGCCATACAGATAGAGTGAACGCTTGTGCATTCTCACCGAATGGACGTTTCATCGTGTCCGCTAGCGACGACAAGACTCTGCGCGTATGGGACGCTGCTACCGGCCAGTCGTTGCGAACTATGGAAGGCCACACCGAAAAGGTATCGGATTGTGCTTTCTCGCCAGATGGCCAATTCATTGTCTCCTCCAGCTATGATAAAACGCTGCGGGTGTGGGAGGTTACCACTGGCCAAATAATACGCACCCTCGAAGGCGATACCGAATATATAAATAAATGCGTATTCTCACCGGATGGATCCCTCATCGCTTCCACACATGGAAATACAGTGCAGGTGTGGAATGCTACCTTCAATCAGCAATTGCGCACCTTGGAAGGTAATTCGTGTGTATTCTCTCCGGATGGACACCTTATCGCTACGGCCTGTGCTGACAATATGGTGAGAGTATGGGAGACTGTCACTGGTAAACTACTTCGCACCTTAAAAGGCCACACACGCCCTGTGCACGCTTGTGCGTTCTCCCCAGATGGGTGTTTCATCGCTTCTGTTAGTGGGGATCAATTGAACGTTGGTGATCACTCAGCATGGACAGATAACTCGCTGCGTATATGGGAGACCTCCACTGGCCAGCTGGTGCATACTCTGGAAGGCCATACTAATAGCATAGGAGCATGTGCATTCTCATCGGATGGGAACCTTATCGCCTCAGCCAGTACGGACACGACACTGCGAGTGTGGGACGCCAACAGCGGCCAAGCATTAGGCACCTTGGAAGGCCACACAGCTGAAGTGAATGCATGTGTGTTCTCGCCGAATGGGAGTCTGATCGTCTCCGCTAGTGACGATAAGACTCTACGGATTTGGGATCCCACTCGTGGTCAGTCGATGAATACCCAGGATGGCCATCATGACGAAGTAAATACGTGTGTGTTCTCACAAGATGGGCGTTTCATTGCCTCCGCTAGTTGGGATAGGACGCTGCGGGTTTGGGACGCCTCCAGCGGTCTGCCAATTCGGACCTTAATTGGACACACCTCACGGGTGGATGCGTGTGCTTTCTCGCCGGATGGTCGCTTCATCGTTTCCGCGGGAGAGTTTACACTAGGAGTGTGGGATACAGCAAGTGGCCAGCTGCTTCGCACCTTGGAAAGCCACTTCCGCCTGCGCGCATGCGCGTTTTCACCGGATGGGCGCATGATTGCCTCCGCTGTAGGTAGCGATCTTAGGTTAAGAGACGCCGCTAACGACAAACCGTTGCACACTCTCGAAGGCCATAAAGGTCCTATAACCGCGTGTGCGTTCTCGCCGGATGGGCGCTTCATCATTTCCGCCAGTCAGGACAAGAGGCTGCGGATGTGGGAGGTTGCAAGCGGTAAGCCACTTCATATCCTGGAAGGCCACACCGAAGGGGTGACAGCTTGTGCATACTCGCCGGATGGACGCTTCATCCTCTCCACCAGCCGGGACAAGACGCTGCGGATGTGGGAGGCTGTCACTGGCCATTTACTGCTCACCTTGGAAGGCAACACACTTTTCGGGAGCGGATGTGCGTTCTCACCAGATGGGCGTTTCATGGCGTCCACAGGCGATGATAAGATTCTACGGATATGGAACCCCGGTAATGGAGAGATGCTGACTTGCCTCTCACTCCCTGGCGCCCTCCACTCGATTGGACTTCATCCCACTGCACCGCAGATGGTGTGTGGGGATGCTGGTGGTGCCGTGTACATTTTGGAGATCGTTGGGCTCCAATATGGGTCGATCATCCTCACCGCCTGGAACTTTACCCTCCGCTCTTTGTTTCGAAAACCCGATTCCCTGGCTTTCGGCTGCCCAACCTGCCGCACGTGGTCTGAAATATCCGAGACCACCTTGGGCAGCGAAATTCCGTGCCCCAACTGTGGCAAGCCTGTGAGACTCAATTCCTTCACCATCCAGGGTGACTGGCATCCCATTGCGGAAGCTTGGGAAAGAAAAGCCTGAAAATATCTGGCACGCCAATTTAGAATATTATTCACTTCGCCAAATTATTTTATTTTCAAGTTGATGAATGATTCCATTTCCCTTGTTTCTATTGAGAGCTGATATAGATTTTCCGAATTTTTCCAGTGAATGTCTTTGAACAGACGCGAGGCTTCTCTACCGCTATTTTTGATCACGGCTACGCTAGCACTCAGCATGAGAGCAACGCGGTATTCAAAAGCAGATATTTTCCCGCCATTAATGCCGATGAGTTTTACCTGGTCTGGAGAAATTCCTGAAGAGAGAATGTCGCTCCAGTACCATAGCGGCTGAAGCGCGCTGAAATCATTTCCAACTATCGAGCGAACTTGCTGATTGAACTGCACCCTTTAAGCAAGACAGAAAAAGAAAGCTCCAATTGATATACCTGGATAGGCACCTGAGTTGATAAGGTGTCTGTCTTGTTATTAATTGTATCCTTTCATAATTATAAAAGTAAATATAATCATCAATAATTTGATTAGCCTCCTCGAATGTAGGGTTAGGGTTATAGATTTCAACCATAACTAACGTATCCAATTCACAATAATGGTCTAAATTACCTAGGATCCCTTTTATATCATTTTCAGGTAAATCACCAAATTTGATATTCCACCAAACCATACTTCCTTTATTTCCCCCTTACTTTAGCATAATTTCCTCCCTTTTGCATAATATTTGGTATTCCATCTTTATAAAATTGGATAAACGAAGTCATTTTTCCAATCCGAATTAAATGTAGAGAACAGATTGGAAAATGGAAAAGTGTGTTTTTCCAGTGCAATGTTTTTTTTTCATCTATCTCTCGATAAGGATATTCCTCGGAGAGTTTCATCACCACGCTTCTGGCCGTTTGGATGCTGTAAAAACTATGGAGCTCTCGAGATGTGGGGGGGGATGATGTTCTATCTGGCTCTATTAGGTCCAATCTAAAGTGTCGTATATACCAACGTGGCGATACATCCGGATGGAAGGTTTGCTAAAATGACGGCCTCTGACCCGGATATCCCGAAAGGAGTAGATGGTGCTAAATGGGACGAAGTCCCAGGGATTTGGGGGGGCGGTGGCAGAACGATTATCTTGGACGATGTTGGGTAAGCCAGCCTGTGTTGGATGTCAGTTTAGAAAGGTAAGGTAATTTGTTGAGAAGATAGTACCGAATTGTATTCTTTTCTCCAGTTTTCGATCAATATTTTAACCAGCAATTATTTTGTAACAGGCGAATTCTTTAAAATCATTAATGATTAATATTTGCTATTGTCATAAATCACTATTATTATGTTACAAACGACACTATAACCATCTTGCAAGACCAGGTATCTTTAACGGAGCAAACGTTATAACGTTATAACGTAATAATATTTACACCATCAGTTGAGGACGAAAATGGATATATTTGACCGAACCAGTGGGGTACCAGTCTATCGTCAATTAGCTGAATATCTCCAGAAACAAATTTCAATTGGCGTCTACAAGCCGGGTGATGTTCTGCCGAGCGAAGCTGAAATCATTCGTGATTACAACATTAGCCGGACCACTGTACGTCTGGCTTTTGGTTTGGTCAATAACGCCGGTGTGATCAGGCGTGAACAGGGTCGGGGTACCATTGTCGTCTCAAAAGTTCGCAGTCAGCTTCCCAAACTCTCTAGCCTTTCAGAAGAGATGGCTCGGTTTGGGCATAAACCTGGAACTGTCTTGCTCAGTAAAAATGAAGAAAACCTTTCTCTGGATGCGGCCAATGCCTTCAACCAGACCACGAACCAGAAAGCCATAAAAATTGTCCGCCTCCGTCTGGCGGATGATAAGCCAATCGGGGTAGCAGTTTCCTGGTTGAATATAAACCAGTTTCCAGCGGTCGAAAAAATAAATGGTAACGAGGATTCGATTTATGTAACTTTCGAAAACGGTCTCGGTTTGACCATCCGCAGCGCTGTCGAAAACATCCATGCTGATGCAGCAAGAGATTTTGAGGCACGTCAATTAAAAGTGAAAATCGGTTCGCCGGTCCTGTGCTTGACTCGTACCACCTACGTGAAGAGTGAAAATGAAAAGGGAACCGCCATCGAATATCTGGAAGGCATATTCAATGGATCAGTTTATAGTGTCGAAGTCGAACTTTTCCGCCAAGGGAATAAATAATCCACTTGTTATCATACTCATTATGAAAAATTTGAAAGGATGAAAACTACAAGCAATGAAAAGAATTGATAAGTTCGCAGAATTGGAACGGATTTTTGGCACACGAAGGCCTATCATTGGCATGGTGCACCTTGCCCCGCTACCGGGTTCCCCACGGTACGATGGTATGTCAATGAAAGAGATCACTGATCTTGCAATTAGTGAAGCTCAGTTATTAAAACAAAATGGGGTAAACGGAGCAATCATCGAGAACTTTGGCGATGTGATGTTTTTTAAACGTGTACCTGCTGAAACAATTGCAGCGGTCACTTATGCGGCGACCAATATTGCCAGAGAAGTTCCGGGACTCACACTTGGTTTGTGCGTCCTTCAATCAGATGCCATTGCCAGTATGGCGATCGCAAATACGATCGGCGGCAAATTTATTCGTGTCCCTTATTACACAGAAACCTATGTGGTAGATGCTGGTTTGATGGATAGTATTGCTGCAGAAACTTTGCGTTACCGCAAATTCTTGGATGCAGATGTAAAAATATTTGCTGACGTGCACATCAAACATGGATACCCCCTCTCGCAGCGGCCAATTGCCCAATCGGCTTACGATACCGAACATCGGGGACTGGCTGATGCCATTCTGGTGACTGGTATCGCCACTGGCGCTGAAACAAAGCTCGATGATGTCAAAGAAGTAAAAGATGCTGTGGAGTATACGCCGGTCTTCGTTGCCAGCGGTGTTGATGATAAGAACGTAGGCAGTTATTCGAAGTGTGCTGATGGCATCATTATTGGCACCCATATCAAGGAGAATAACGATACCGAAGAACCAATCGACCCGGTAAAGCTCAAACACTTCATGGACATTGCTCGGAAAACCTGGGCAAAATAGGAGGTTTTACTCATGGGCATGTATCCTGAAGACAAACGGCTTCAAAACTTTAACGATCTATTTGGGGTGAAGAATCCCATAATCGGCATGCTCCACTTGCCCCCAATGCCTGGATCGCCGATCTACGATGGTAAGGGGCTCAAAGAAATCATCGATCATGCACTGGCAGACGTTGCAGAGTTGGAAGCAGGAGGGGTGGATGGTCTGGAAATCGAGAATTTCTCCGACCCATCCTATTATCCTCAGGAAGTTGGCCCTGAACTGGTGGCTGCCATGGCAGTTGTTAGCGATCACGTCATCCGCCATACGAAATTGCCATTGGGAATCTGTATTCTTTCTGACCCAAAGGCTTCATTGAGTGTTGCTCATGCGGTTGGCGCCAGGTTCATTCGCGCCACTTTCTTCACTGAAGCCTCCGTAGATGTCTCGGGTTTGGTTTGCCCCAAACCACATGAGTTGTTGAGATTCCGCAAGTTTCTGGATCCCTCGATCAAAATATTCGCAGATGTGCATATCAAGCATTCCGCTCCATTGGTCGACCGGCCCATAGGCGATTCGGCTTTGGATGCCAAATACTTCCTGGCTGATGCCATTATTATCAGCGGTACACATACGGGTAAAGACACAAAACTGGATGACATCAAGGCTGCCAAGAGCTCAGTAGAAGATTTCCCCGTGCTGGTGGGTAGCGGTTTCAAAGTGGAAACTGCCGAAGCTATCTTGCAATTTGCAGACGGTGCCATAGTCGGCACATCGCTCAAAATTGGTGGAATCAGTTCCAATATGGTAGATCGCAAGCGTGTCCAGGATCTAATGGGAACTGTCAAACAAATCAGGAAAAATAAAGGTTAAAACCGCATTCATATCCAAACAGGAAGATCTAACTACTCGTTTCCATATGCTCTTTCCTCGGTTTTAAGCCTTCAGAATTACCCAATAACCCTTGTTTTTTGCATTATACGACGAGTTTTTCTCTTCCGAGTCCCTGCTTCCCCTGCCAATTGCAGGCAAATTGCAGGCAGAATTGTTCGCATAAGTTTTCTCAAAATACTAATCAATTTATATTCACTCATAACACCGACT
>Ga0182027_10008059_pt1 | contig 15404 bp, 8 predicted proteins | sample 712E1DmetaG_FD_121300 | JGI IMG/M metagenome (GOLD analysis project Ga0182027, IMG submission 121300) | Permafrost microbial communities from Stordalen Mire, Sweden - 712E1D metaG (Illumina Assembly) | ecosystem: Environmental > Terrestrial > Soil > Wetlands > Permafrost | place: Sweden... | reverse complement strand
GAGCGTGGGTCCAAGGACTTCGTTCTTGAGAATATGCACCAGCAAATCCAGCTTGGTCGGCTGCGGAACCGAATAGAACTGCTGAAGAACCGTGTCCACGGGCGTAAACGGTTCTCCCACCTCGACCACGGTGGGATTCTTGAGAATCTCGGCAACGAGTGCGCGGATTTCTCTGGACATCGTCGCGGAAAAAAGCAGCGTTTGGCGGTTGCGGGGCACTTTGGCAATAATGGTCCGTACCGCCTGGATGAATCCCATGTCGTACATTCTGTCCGCTTCGTCGAGCACCAGGATTTCCACGTGCGAAAGATCGATACTGCGGCGCTCGCAATGGTCAAGGAGTCGTCCCGGTGTGGCAACGACAATGTCGGTGCCCTGGCGCAGGCTGTTGAACTGTCGAACGATATCGACTCCGCCGTACACTGAGGTCGATTTAAGGCGGCAGAATTTCCCGTAGGTCCGGATCGCCTCTTCAATCTGCTGGCAAAGCTCGCGTGTCGGTGTGAGAACAAGGGCCCGGGGATGCCGGCCGGTGCCGTTCTGCGGTTTTTGCTTTTCGAGAAGCTGCAGGATGGGCAGCACGAATGCCGCCGTCTTGCCGGTGCCTGTCGGCGCACAGCCGATGATGTCCCTGCCCGCAAGGGCGAGGGGAATTGCTTTCTCCTGGATTTCGGTGGGTGTGGTGTACCCGGACGCGGAAACGGTCCGCTGCATTGCATCGGACAAGCCAATGGTAGTAAAACTCATAACCTTCCTTTGTGAAGATATGGTGTGGTGACGCGCTATTTCTGATGGAGACGAGCAGGAGGTAGAAGAGAGGCAAATTCTCGAAAAAACCTTGTGCCGGAAGTCATCGGAGTGCGGGTCTGTTTGCCGTTCCCTGTTGTTAATACAGGGTTAACGGGTTCTGCATTCGCAGATGTGATAATATATATCCCGCCGAAACCGGTGCAAATGTTTTCTTTCGAGAACGTGAAGCGGTGGGGCGGATGATTTTCCTTTTCGGAAGATTTTCCCATGCGAAATGAAGTGAAATAAGCCTGCAATTCAGGTATATTTAGGATAGTGACTGGTGGGAAACTTCACCGTGTGCTGCGTGAAAACAAAAAGATCTTTCTCCCGGGCCGGCGAAAGGCTTGTACAGGACGAAATGTCAATGTACGTCACCCGTATCCGACCGAACGCAATCTTCCTTGCCGCTATTCTCATCGCTGTTTGCGTTGCGAATGCAATCGCCCAATCCGCAACCGATTCCCTGGCCGCACCTTTGCGGGATTCGCTGGCTTCTGTGAAAAAAGCTCCTGCCTCTGCGGGTGATTCGAGCGCGGGCGCAAGAAAGAATTCCTTTCCGGCGCCGGTTGCCGGCCGTGTTTTCGACACACTGTCCGGGCCGCTGCCCGACGTGGTGAAATCGAGCGGCAGGCCGTTTCTTGTGGTGGGCGACATAGAAGTCGCGGTCGGCAAGACGGTTACCATTGGCGCCGGCACGATTCTTTTGTTCAAGAATTTTACCGGACTGCACGTCATAGGAAGACTGATTGTTGAAGGAACAAAAGACGCACCGGTCATTTTCACCTCGGAAAACGATCGTTCGGTGAATCATGCGACAAACCTGTTTCCCAACCCGTATGACTGGAACGGAATTTACATCCATTCCGACGCCGTAGGGTCGAGCTTTGCCTATTGCAAAGTCGAGTATTCGGTTTACGGCATTGTGTCGGAAACGAAGTTCATCAAGCTCAATCCGGTTGTTCTCCAGTTCAACGGCAAATCCAATCTGGTTATCGAGGGCAAGGAACAGCAGGTAACCGACAAACCATACCGCTACGTTTTGTCGACAAAAGACGTTGCGGCGGAAGGAGTACCGGTAAAGATTCTTACCGATCCGCTCGCGCCGAGACGAAACGCGTTGCGCTACGGCGGAATTGTGTTGGGGATGGCGGCGTCGGTGGCTGCGGTGTATTACGGGCTGCAATGGAACAGGGATCAGACGAACCTGAACGCTATCAGCACGGACGCCTGGCCTGCCATTTATCAGTACAACGGCAACGATTGGCTTTCCCGAAGGAACAAGCGCAACAACGACATGTATATTACCGCTGCCTGCGGAGTGGTCGCTTTACTCGGTTATATCGGATTCGGCTGGAGTTTCGCTTTTTAACAGAGGCGAATTTTACAAGGGACTGGGTTTGAGGTCGCTTGCATGATCAAGAAATGTCTTCCATTTCGCTGGCTTGCAGTCGTTACGCTTTTTATCTTCGGATGCACCCACGACTACAACCCTTTTGACAATTATGCAAATGCGAACGTGGTGGTCCCTGGGTACAAAGGGGCCAGATTGTTGCACAGCGGCGACACCCTCCCGATATTTACAACCGAGACGCTTCAGGTGCTCACCACTGTGCGTGAAAAAATCAATTCATTCAGGGTGACCGTTACCAAGAACATGAACAGGAACTTCACCGATTCGCTCTTTCTGCCGCCATTCTCAGCTGACTATCATCTGCCGTTTTCGTTTTACGACACCGGGTGGGTTTCCATACAGATAACCACCTATCGGTCCAACCATGATTCCGTAGTGCTGATGCCGCCGATAGCGGTGTACGTGGATTCGTTGCGGCGTCAGAGCGATATCGACACCGTGTTCGATGCTTCGGACAGTTTGTCGACAAGTCCCGTGGGTGACGACGACGTGCTCTATGTCTGGGCCTTTGGCAAGGACACGGTTGAAGGCATTACGCAGAATTCAATTCCAATACCCTATTCGCAATTACGGCACGTGCAGGTTGGACAGCAGGATACCGGATACCTCTGGGTAACGGATCTGCTGGGAAAATTTCGTTCGCCATCCACTTCTTTCACTTACCTTTTTTGGGAACCTTCGCCTCCCAAAATCAAATGCACAAATAACGGGCTTTCGGTTGATACGGTGATTACCAGCCAGGATACGCTCACCATTTACTTCCAAGTCACCGATTTTTCGGGCCAGGGCATCAAGAGCGTGACACTGGCAGGCGACACTCTGGAAACCAACAACGGAACATATTACAAAAGACTTACCGGGGTTTCGGAGTACAAGTATCCCTATCTCAAAGGGATGGAAATCGTAGAGGCGAAGGATGGGCTAAACGATTCGACCATTGACACACTGTATGTGCGCTACGACCCCAAGGGACTTCAGGGTGAGCTCGTAAAATTCAAGCTTGTCAATCCTTCCGACACGTTCCTCTCAACGACCTATGACACGCTTCTCTACATTCTGGATGTCACGAATTATAGCCAGGAACAGATAAGCGTTGGAACGGCAATACTCAGACCGAATGCCGTCAACTATGCCGCGGTCGGCTCCGTCAAATATATCGCAGACTCGACGAGCAGATGCGTGTGGGTGGTGCCGCTTGGACACGTGGCTGTCGGCGCGACTAGTGCATTCGACACTATTAAAACAACCGCTACCGTTCCTGGTAGCATTCCCGTTGAAACGACCATAGTCGTTCAACGGTCGGCGCCTGCGGTTGACACCCCGCAAATTCTGGAGATTACTGTAAACGGCAAGGTGTTCGATCCTACAAAATCCTATGATACCAGCGCAGTTTCCGTTGCAGTTCTTGTTGTAGACAATGGGAGTGGAATAAAGACGGTCGCGATTCTTGATTCGACCGCTGGTGCCGGAATTGGGACTGTTAACAAAGGCACGATGGTTCCGGTTACAGATCTCGGCTTGGGGTGGTGGCAAACCACAGCCCCGATCGCGTTTAACTTAAGGGCAAAACTCAACCTGGTGATAACAGCGACGAACAATATCTTGAGGTCGTCGAAGCGGGTTATTACGGTGACGAAGACACCGAGAACCGTCATTACGCAGTAGACCGCCGCTGTCTTGCGTCATTTCCGGTTTCTACGTGCAAACGAGACCGCAGATCCCCGGAACAATATCGAAGCCGCCAGGGGCGGCCTCCATTTTTTCCTTTCCGTCAACATCCGGTCTTCGCGTTTTCTTTCCCGTCCGGCGCGCCCGGTTGCCCCTGGAATCGGAATTTCGAATACTGCCTTATCTGCAGTCCTGTGGCCGCTACTACCTTCAAGTATTTTTTCAAGACGACCTTTGCCTGTGAAGCTGAACCAACCTCAAGCGGAGCGTACCATGAAAAGTCCCGTCTATTTCCTTCCCGTGTCGGCATCGGACGACCCTGCAACCGTAGAATCGGGCCTCCGCACCCTGCTCCTGGAGAGCAAGATTTTCGACTGTATTCAGGCAGGTGACGGCGCCGTCATAAAGATGCATTTCGGCGAAGAAGGCAATACCGGACACGTGAGCCCGCGCCTGGTAGGAGTGGTGAGCGGACTACTGCGCCAAAAGGCGCGAGACGTTGTCGTATCGGACACCAATACACTGTACCGCGGAAGAAGGACCGCGTCTTCCGAGCATGAACAGCTCGCGCGCGAGCACGGGTTCACGCAGGATATCACGGGCGCACGGCTCACAGTCCCGGACGAAAAGGTGAAAGAAAACTGCCGGATCATCGCGCTCAATGGAAAATTCGTCAAAGAGGCAAAGGTGCTTTCCCTGTATACCCAAGCGCAGATGCTCGTGGGGATTGCGCATTTCAAGGGGCACATGATGACCGGCTTTGGGGGCGCGCTCAAGAACATCGGCATGGGGTGTGCATCGCGCGAAGGCAAGCTTGCACAGCACAGCACGGTGTGCCCGGTGGTTCGGATGCAGAACTGCACAGGGTGTGGAGCCTGCGAAAAGGTCTGTCCTGCCGATGCAATTGCCATCGTCAATGGGAAATCGACTGTCGACAGGGCGAAATGTATCGGCTGTGCCAGTTGCATAGCCGCATGCGGCTATGGCGCAATGGACGTGAACTGGGGCACGGGAGCGGGCAGCATGGTGGAGCGCATGGTGGAATACGCTGCAGCTGTTCTTCGCGGACGCAAGAAAGTCGCCTACGTGAATGTTGCGCTCAAGATAACCGCCGAATGCGATTGCATGGCCGGCGACACCGCCCGCATCGTTGACGACGTGGGAATATTCGTTTCTGCCGACCCGGTCGCCGTGGACATGGCCTGCTGCGATCTGGTAAAACAGAAGGCGGGCGGCAAGGACGTGTTCCTCGAAGCGCATCCGGGCCGCGATTCCCTGAAACAGCTTGCCTATGCGGAGAAGCTTGGTTTGGGATCGAGGTCGTACCGGTTGATAACTGCGGGATAACCAGGAAGAAAATTCACTGCAGAGAACAAAGAGAAAAGTTGCAAATTCAAGTTGACAGTTGACAGTAACGAGCAAGAAGTCCAACGCTTGCACTTCAAAATCCCGCCCTAGCGGTGCAGATATTTTGCAGATGTCCCACACATCCCGGCTTTGAATGTCCAGAAATCCACTTTGGGAAGCTTGCACACGGCAGCCCGTTTGAAAAGCCTCACATGCCGGGTTTTGTCGAGGGCTTTGTTTACTTTTTCCACAGCGGCATCGTCGAGCATCCATTGCGAATCGGCAAGTGATCTCAGATTGAGCGGCAGGGAATAGCCGCGCATGGTCCGCTGGCGCCGTGCGTTGAAATAGAACTCAAAATAGGACATCACCAATTCACGAAGGGTTTTGTACACCGGCTGCCGTGAGCGCAGGCCCGGAAAGATCGATTTTGCCACTGCGCCCCAAAGTCCGTTCTTCCGGTACACCGCAAGGACATGATCGTCATCGCCTTCAGAAGTAATTTCGATAACCAGGGGCGGGTGTCCGATCCTGCAAAGCGCAACCGCGGCGACAAGGGCGCCTTCAAAGCAACACCCGATGTTCTTCCTGATCACCGTGAGCGGGCAATGATAATTATCGTCGTCGCAATACCGGACGCGGTCGAGGTATTGCTGGATCTTCTCCGGATTTGCAAGAGATCGAAACACCCTGCGCTCGCGCCGCGTGAGCGCTTTTTCGAATTCGAAAACGGGGTTCATGGTTTCACCGCGCATCATCGTGCAAGAAAGGTCTTGAGAAAAAGCGCCTGCGCGCACTCCTGATAATCCTGGTTTGATTTTTTGCGGAACCCGTGGCCTTCGTCGCTTGCGACAATCGACCATACTGTTCCGCCTCTGGAGCGGACCGATGCGGCGATTTGTTCGGATTCACTTCTCGGCACACGCGGATCGTTTGCGCCCTGAAGGATAAAGATCGGGCACGATATTCGTGAGGCGCTTGTGAGGGGAGATATCCGGACGAGGAAATCGCGCATTGCCTGATCGCGCTCGTCGCCGTATTCAACCCGCCGCAGGTCGCGGCGGTAGGCGGCGGTGCGCTCCAGAAACGTGATGAAATTGCAGATGCCGTACATGTCGATGCCGGCCTTGATGCGCGGTCCGAAGCGTTCGAGCGATGCAAGCGAAATAAATCCGCCGTAGGAACCTCCTGAAACCCCGACTTTCGAAGGGCTCAAGTCGGCTTGGCAGCCGACCCAATCGAGCAATGCGCCGATGTCCTTTACGGCATCTTCGCGTTTGTAACCATTATCAAGCGACAGGTATCCTTTTCCGTAACCGCCCGACCCCCGGATATTCGGTGCAAGCACGCACAGCCCGAGGTCGGACACGTCGTATTGGATCTGCGGCACAAAATATGGCCAGAACTGGCTTTCCGGTCCGCCGTGGATGGTAACGAGCACGGGGAAAGGGCCGGGCCGGTTTTTTGGTTTGTAAACAAAGCAGGGAACGGTGCGGGCGTGTCCGGCGACGCTGTCGAAGGTGGGGTATTCCACGAGAGTGGGGGAGACCAGCTCGTTCGAATCAAGGGCGCCAAGTCCGCTGTCGGTCCACCTGACAAGCGAGAAATCGGATAGCCGCACCGCGTAGGATTCCTCCGGATGCCGGGCCGTGGTGACGGTGATGCCCAGGCGCCTACCGGTAGGGTCGAACCTGAGGCCGTAGATTCCGCCGAGCGGCAGTCCGGGAATTTCACGATAGCGGAACGTTTTCGTATCCATACTATACACATGGGAATACCCGTTCTGGTTGGTCTGGAAGGCAAGTATGGACCGGTCCTTCGACAGCGCTATCTCGCGCACATCCCAGGGAATTCCCGCGGTGAGAATGGTCTCGCGCCGTGTTGCGAGATCGTAATACCGGAGCGTGCGGAAGTCGGTACCCTTGTCGGAGGTGAGGAAGATTCCTTTGCCTAAAGGACCCCACGCGCCGATCTCCTGTGAAACCGTGTCGAGCGTGTCATGGATGGGCGAGCAAGCGCCCGTGCGCAAGTTGCACACGTACAGGAACGAGACGGTTCGGGAAATGTAGCGAAGCGCAAGCAGCAGGCTGTCGCCGGGCGACCAGCCTGCAACCGACCACGATCCGGCGAGTGCGAGTACCGGCTTGGTGTCCAGGCGGCATCCTCCCGTATCGCTGACGTAAATGTCGAAATCGGTGCCGTTGCGTCTGTTGCTGTGATACGCGAACCGGTCGCCCGCGTTCGACCAGACTACGCCCTCGCTCTGCCCGGCTCCGTCGGTGAGCCGAACAGGGGCAGGCGAGTCGAGCCGCAGGGCAAATATCTGGAAATTCTCATCGCCGCCGCTGTCCTTTGTGAAGATAAGCAGGCGGCGGCGCGGATCGGGGCATACGGCAACGCTCGTCACCGGCTCGGAAAGAAACGTGAGTTGTTTTGGAGAAGCGCACGGCGCGGATACCGAATGTATCTGATTGATCTCCTTGACACGCGAGACAACGATCATTCCGCCTCCGTCCGGCATCCAGTCGGCCAGCGACGCAAAATTCCAATTCCGATATCGCGCCACGGCCTCCCGAAGCGAATCGGAAATCGGCGGGATACCCTCGACCGACAGCGCTGGCGGCGGCGTGCGGGTGCCGGGGATATTGGCGCAGTTTATCAGGAAGCATGCGGCGATGCACAAGTAACAAAAGGGTGCGGTAAATCGCCGGATGGCAGAAACGTCCGGTTGCATAGCTGATAAAATACCGCTTGGTGAACGGTTATGGAAGCGGACAGAAATAAAGCAAGGCCACAGCCGGTTGTTCTTGCAACGATAGTATTTTATCACCGTGCCAACCAACTATTCTCCGTTTCTCGCCGGGTTCCCGGCATGGTGCCGCGGCGTCCGCGCCATATCCCGATCGGCCTGCGTCTTGTCGGTTCTTATTTTGCTTGCAACCAGGTGCGGCAATCCGATGAGCGACTCGCGGGTAAAGCCGCATTTCGCGGCTCCCCCGGACACAACAGTGTTCGTTAAGGATTCTCTTGTCGTATGTGCGCATCCGCTTAACCGCGATGCCGGGCAAATGAGTTTCGTCTGGTATCTCGATTCGACGCGGTTACCGCGTTCTTCAAACGGCGACAGTGCGTGCAGGCTCTATTTCGGATTGCACGATACGGGGTCACACCGGCTTGTTGTATATGCGGCTGGCGGCAACGGCGTGTGGTCCGGTCCGGATACCACAAGGATCGGCGTTCGGCTCGGCAAGCCGAGTTTGCGGTTCATGATTTCGGACACAAGCGTTTACTTTGGGGATACGCTGGCTATAGCCGCAGGCGCTTATGACACAAACGGCAGAATCATCGGATTGCAGTGGCGAATTGATCCGGGCGACTCGACTCTTGCCACCGTCGGGGACACGCTGCGGTACGCTTTCTGCCGAAGCGCGGGGATGTACCATATTCTCGCAACCGCCATGGATAACGACAGCCTCCTGTCCTTGCCGGAGAGCGTCGCGGTAAGAGTTATTGCAGATCCTCCGGTTATTTCGCTCTCCGGCAAAACCTCGACTGCGATTCACACGCCGCTGATGCTCCATGCCGCGCGGATTGACACTTTTGGTACTCGGGTTCGGTGGCTATGGGCCAGGGGCCGCCCTGAGTTCACAGATACGACGCTTGCCGATTCGTGTGCAATCGTGTACGGCCGGCTTGAGACGGGAATGCAGGTCGTCTACGCGAAAGCGGTCGACTGTCACGGCCAGGAGTCGAACATCGATTCGATGAAGGTTTTTGTGGGTCTCGCGGCGCCGGTTGTTTCGATTTCACACGATACCGTTGTTGATGTGGGGGACACCATCACAATCCGGGCGCAGGGGGTAGACACCAACGGCTGGGTAGAACGATACGCCTGGGCGTTCGACTCGCTATTTACAGATACAACAACCGTCGGATCGGTGAACCATGCGTGGCCGGCGCGGGACACCGGACGTGTGAACATCGTTCGCGTCAAGGCAATCGACAACGATTCGCTGGAATCGGTGCCCGACACCATGAAGGTGAGACTTCGCTGGGGAAATCCCGTGATTATGAGCCGGATTCCCGACACGGCGATGCGCTGGACCGATACCATCATGGTGCGATGCAGGGCGGCCGACACCGGCGGCAAAATCGAAAAGTATCTATGGAGTGTGGGTGGCGGCGGCTGGACCGACAGCGCGACCGCCGATTCGATAAGAATCACGGGCAAGGGCCACGGGCTTCTGACGGTGGTGGCTGGCGCTCGGGACGCGGACGGACGTATTGCGCTGGACACATTTGTCATCAATTGCAAAGCAGTCCCGTGCAGCGTGGCTGTTCTTTCTCCGCGCGCCGGCGACACCCTGTATGTGCCGCACTACGGTCTGGGCAGCGGCAAAGCGCGTTTTGCGTTTCTGGCCCGGCGGTCCGACCAGGCCGAGGACGCTTTTGTCTACACGCTGTGGCTGGGCTCTTCGGCCGGAGCCCTGAGCAAGGAATACAGCGGCACGAGCAATTCGACCGTCATTTCCACGCTTGACACTGGTTTGTGCTGGTGGAAAATACTGGCGGTTGATTCCCATAACGACAGCGTGTGGGCAGCGGGCGCACAGGTATGCCGGATGCAACAGCGTGTATGCTTTGTTGGGCATTCGATTGTGGTCGGCATGCTGGGCGATGCCGGCAGGGGAGGATTCAGGCGTTCGCTTGTCGACACCTTGCGCGCGCAGGCGGGAGATCCGCACGCCATTGGCTGCGAAGGGGCGATGGTCACCGGCATGCTGGCTCCCGGCCAGGACGATTCGTGCATGGCTGCGAACGGGAAACAGGCATTCGACATTTATGATTCCCTTTCTCTTCACCCGGACGTCAATGCCGACCTCTGGGTCTTCATGAACGGCGTCAACGACGGTTACGACAGATATCCGGGCTGGTATTACTGTGTCACGTCCATGGACATGATGCACTCGCGGAATCCCAAGAGCGAGATATATGTGATCAACGGGCTGCCTTTGCCGCACGACACGTCGGACGCGCTGTACTCGGTCGATTCAACCACGCGGCAGAATCTTGTGACATTTAACCATCTGCTCGACTCGTCGGTGACGCAGCGCAGGCAGCTCTGGCGCACGCGCGGGGATAACGGCGTGTGGCTCGTGGACGCCAATACGCCGCTGTCCAATCCAAGCGATTCAACGTACAACCAGATTTACTTCAGCGATTTTATCCATCCCAACCAGCTCGGCTACGAATATATCGCCCGGCTGATACTTGCTGCCATGCGATCCGCGGGCAGTTCTCTTCTCAAGTAGGATACGCCGGTCTCTGCTGTGCGCAAAACGAGAGGCGAAGAGCCTCGCATGAATCTTTGCGTTGCTCTCCGCCTCGAAACAAATCAAACGGCCGATCAAGAAAATCAGCGTGTGACAACCATTTTTTGCGCGGCCAGCGAGGTTCCGTTGGCCGTCAGCTTAACAAAGTAGACACCGGCGGTGCGGCCTTGCGCCCCGGGCGTCTGCCCGTCGATCATCACGGAATGCCATCCGGCCGACTGCCGCGACGCCTTCAACTGCCGCACGGTCTGCCCGTGCGCATTGAGGATTTCAACCGTAACGTCCGAGATGCCGCTGATGTAGTATTTGACTAGACGGCCGGCTACGTACATCCTGGCGGCCACTCCGGAGCCGAGCAACGAGGCGGGGCGCACGGGGCTTTCCGCAACCACCGGGTCGGTAACCGGTTTGATGTCGTAGGTAATGCTTGCCGTGGGTTTTGTGACTCCGGTTGCCGTTGCGCTCACCGTAACGGTTCCGGTGGTGAATTGCGACCGCACCGCGACCATTGCCTTGCCGCCCTCGATGTTGAGTTCCGGGTCGAGAGGCGCATGATACCCGTACCCCTGTCCGGTCGTCACGAACTGGTCGGCGCCGCCGCGGTACGTGGCAGGGCCCGCAACAGTCCAGGTGATCTTGCCGGAATCGGTTGGGCACCAGTTGCCGTTCGCGTCGACAATGGTGGCCATTATGAGAGCGGCATCCGTACCGTTGGCCGTAACATTGAATGCCTGGCCGTTCGGCATCACCGTGTTCTGTTCTTGTGTCAACACAATATGATCGGGAGTTCCTGCTGTTACCTTCTGGTCGGTGCAGACAACATTGCCGCCGGCATCGAGGCCATCGGCCTTGAGCGTGCCTGACTGCCACGCGACGCCGGTAAACGTGCACTGGAAAGGCAACTGCGTCGTCGCATTACTCACATCGGAAATACCGCCGGTGGCGCCAAGCTGGCCATTGGGTACTTGTTCGCCAACGCTCGTGCCATTGACGCTCAGACGCACCTTGGGACAGTTGCTCCATACGTCCACCCGCACGGAGCCGGAGCGATTCCAATGGTTTGCGATCGCAATCCGCGGCTGCAGGGCATAGGGTATCCAGCACACGCCGTACTGATAATACAGATACTTGGGAATACGGTTGTAGTCGGTCATGGAGGAACCGAAGGACCTGGCATTGTCGGAACTTATGCCTTCCTCATAGGGCCCGGTTTCGCCCGGGGTTTCCATAAAATACCATTGCACCATGCCGAAGCAATTGTTCTTTATGCCGCCGGCCCAGTCGCGAAGGAATTCGCCACAGAAATCCACCTGCCAGTCATACGCAAAACGCGAACTGTGCCTGCCCCAGTATTCCGAACCCCACCAGGGGAAATTGATGTTGTTGCCCAGTGGCTTCTGCTGCGCGTCGCAGCCAGTGAGCGTGCACCCGTGAAGGTCTATTACGCCGGATTTAAACGGCTTGCCGCGAAGGGCGATAACTCTGGGCGCAAGCGAGTCCCATGTGGTGCTGATGGTCCGCAGCGTATCGGCAAACAGCGAATCCATGTCGCCGTTTGAGGCTTCCCATGCGAGAATGGACGGATGGCTCCGGTCACGGATGATCATGTCCCTGTGGATCTCTTTTTTGAGAATGAGCCGTGACGCGGTCGCGTTTGCTCCGTCGGAGAATGCCCCTTCGCCCTCGCCGCTGGGCTGAACGATCATGATGCCGAACGCATCGCACGCTTCCACAAACGTCTCGCTGCATGTTGAATGGCCGGGCCGCCACAGGTTGCCGCCGATGTCGGCGAGCATCTTGGCGTCGCGCCATTGTATGGCAGGCGGCACTGCCGTGCCCAGCGCCGGGTAATCGTACCGCGACGAAGCGCCGTAGAGGCACTGCTTCTTGCCGTTGATATAGGGGAAATTCTTGTCCCATGTGATGGTGCGGATGCCGAGCGGGCTCTGGACAAGGTCCACCACCGTGGCGCCAATCTTTATGATATGATAAACCTTGTGAAGGTTCGGCTTCCCGTAAGGGCTGTTATTGGGATACCACAGCTTTGGACTGTTGATGGTGCCGGTCTGATCGAAGATGAAGTTCGATCCCGCCGCGATGGCGTGGGTTGCGTCCTGCGAAAGCACGACATTATTGTTGGACGCATCAACCACTTTGGTCGTAACCGTGACCGTCTGGGCCGCGGCGTTGTCGTTCTGGACGTTGGTGAGAATTCGCACGGTCGCCTGCGACAAGTCGGCGGAGAGGCTCGTCGTTGCGACATACGTACCCCACTGCTGGAGGCCTGAATATTCGTTGCTGGGCACATGCACCGGGTCTGTCAGGTGGAGCCATACCGGGCGGAACGGTCCGCCGCTGCCCTGCCCGAACCGGAACACCGTAGAGAATCCCGGGTCTGCAAACCAGCCTGCGTTCATGGCCACGCGAACCGCTATCACGTTGTTTGTTCCGTCGAATTTTACCATGCTGGTTATGTCGTTTGTAAAGCCGACAAACCCGATGACGTGCGTTGCCTGGGGGTTGATGGTGCTGGTAGTGGGCAGTACGGTGCCGTTCACATACACCTGGCAGCCCAGATGCACTCCCTCAAACTCAAGAAACACCTTCTTGCCCGAATATTTGGGGTCGAGCGTAAAATGCTTGCGATACCAGTAGGGACCTCCGGGAAGATTGCCGCCGCCGGATGTGTTGTTGACAAATGTCTGGTCTTCGGCCATGCAGTGAGGAATTCCGATGTCGAGGCCGGTAGCGTCGTTGTACGCCGGATCCTGCGCACCAACGGCGTCGGACTTGATCATCTTCCAGGCCGTTGCGCCAAGATTAATGGTTACTCTGTTGCTCGAATCCGGCGTATATGTCTGGCCGAACCCTGTAAAAGCGCCCGCAAGTGCACACGCAAATGCGAGCGTGGTGATGCGTCGAACCATACTCCCCCCTTTTTGATGAGTAATGAAACGGTTAAGGTAAAATGCTGAACGCCGAATGTTTGGTAATACTCCTTCAACCGAGGGCAGAAATGCGACCTGCGATCGATCATACCATAATATAATGATTCTTCCGCTTTTTTGGGCTTTTGTCTTGCTCATCCGATCATGGCAAACCGTCATCCAGATGCCACAGGTAGTATTCCCGGAGCATGGGGTTGATCTCCGACCGCCTTAGGACAACGTACGCCCTGTTTCGCAACTCGTGATACGACCGGATAGCGTTTCTTCGCTTGCCAACGGTTTGTTTGCTGTCTGAATCTATTACATACCTTGCCTTCGCGGCTTCCAGAAAAACCGGATAGAACGACAGGCATTCTCTGTCGCCAAAGGGGCGCGGTCCGAGCGTGGCAGCAAGAGATGTGTCGATCGCAGTGCACTGCCACTTGACGCAGTTCGCATACAGTTTGGTGGTTGAATTCGAGGTGTCGAACCCGGCAATCTGCGCAAGCGCCCAGTCGCACGTGCTTTTCTCAAACGCGCTTTCACGGTGGAATGCCATTTGTTCGTCAATTTCCTGAAAGACATAGTACGGGTTTCCCGGAAACTCCTGTTCAAGCGACCGGAAGACCGCCTGTTTCTCGCCAGCTTCGTTGTGATTGAAGGGCGACAGAAACTGAATAAGATATTCCTTTGCGCCGACTTGTGTGTAAAGAGCTTCGTTCGAACAGATGCGCAGATATGCAAGCCCGGAATCTAGACTCACGTGCAGGCCGCCGAAAAGATGGAGCGCGAAACCGATGATGCCCGGTTCGTTTGCAAGCGCGCATTGGAAAAGTCCCAAGCCCAGGTAGAGGTCCTTGATTTGCGGAGCAATGGCTCGCAATGAATCGAGGGTCCGAAACGACCGCAGGCCCTGCGTCAGAGAGGCAAGCGGGTTGGACCGGATAATGAGCGTTGCGTTGAATCCATTGATCCCCGCTTCCAGGAACATGCGCGTCGGCAGGGTGGAGTCGGCAAAATGGCGATGGTGAAGAATCCAAAGACAATCGCGTCGCAGCGGCTCAAGTTCCCGGAAAAGCGAATCGCCCTGGCCGCGTGAGTCGAATTCGCTGTTGATAATTCGCCAGGCCGGCATTGCAAAGCGAAGCATGTCGCTCAAGGGGAGCAGGCTGTCGGATTGCTCCAGGTTTCGCATATCGCGCGCAAGACCTCCGGCCCTGAGCCAGTGCTGCGCAAAAAACTCGTGCATCACTTCCCGTGCAAGGGCATGCTGCTGTGCGGAAATGCCGGGATACAGAATATCGGGTTGCTCTTGAGCCGTGAAGCCGGAAACGGGGAAGAACAGGATTGCGAAAATCATGCCGCATGCAGCGATTCGAAAGAACGTCATTTGCGGCCTTGCCCGATGCTGTTGAAGTGCAATTGTCGATTTCGTGGATGGCACTAAAATAGCATATTATCCCGGGATTAATCGGGTCAATGAATGTTGCGAACAGCATTTTCGGTATGGGCGCCGGAACGCCCCCGGTATCGTGGTCGCACTGCGCACACTACAATTTGCCGCAACCCCGCGGGAGCATAACCCATTTTTACATGCTTATGCCGCACACAACCGTTCAAGTCGAAGGACTTTACAAAAGCTTCGGTACGCATGCCATTTTCGAGAATGCCGGACTGGTGCTCGAATCGGGGACGGTATTCGGACTCGTGGGGCTCAACGGCAGCGGCAAGACAACGTTTATCCGCCTGCTGCTTGGGCTTTTGAAGCCCTCCGGGGGCGTGGCCCGAGTGCTGGGCTTTGACCCGTGGATTCACAAACCGGAATACTACCGAAGGCTGGGCGTCATTCTTGAGCACGACGGGTTCGCCGGCAACCTCACCGTCGCCCGCAATCTCAGGCTGTTCGCGGATGCCAAGGGAATTCCG
>Ga0182027_10008058_pt1 | contig 15405 bp, 15 predicted proteins | sample 712E1DmetaG_FD_121300 | JGI IMG/M metagenome (GOLD analysis project Ga0182027, IMG submission 121300) | Permafrost microbial communities from Stordalen Mire, Sweden - 712E1D metaG (Illumina Assembly) | ecosystem: Environmental > Terrestrial > Soil > Wetlands > Permafrost | place: Sweden... | reverse complement strand
CGATTACCCGATGTGATGAAGGTACATGGCATTTTCAATGGTATTAACATTAAATTAATGAAATGCACCGGGATGCGCGAAGCTCATCAAATGCTGTCATTGGCCCGTTCGTTGGATATGAAAGTGATGATTGGTTGTATGACAGAAACTTCGTGTGCTATTTCTGCAGCAGCGCAATTGGCACCTAAAGCAGACTGGGCTGACCTTGACGGTAACCTGCTCATTTCAAACGATCCATACTCCGGTATGCAAATAGTGGAAGGCAAAGTTACTTTGCTTGATAAACCTGGTATTGGAGTGAAGGAAGTGAAGAAGGTGTTTTAGAAAGAAAAATGAAACCATGGTCAAAATATTTATTCGTTTATTGTTTTTCGGTCTGATTGTTACTTTATTGCTTAACAGTTTAGTTTCCTGTGGCAATAATCAGACCGGTAAGAAAGGAATGGCATCTCCCGAAAATTCAGATTCAGTAAAAGGGGGTGAAACTCCGGATCAGTTCAATCCGGTGAATGTCCTATTGCTATTACCCGGAAATCCGTCTCCCGGGGAAGGTTTTCGCATCCTGGCCACAGGGGGAATGAATATCCGGAAAGCCAAGATCATTATCAGCGGCCCTTCTGGTAATTTAGAATCACTGAATCATAAATCCGGTGAAGAATTGCCTTGTTGGAAGATAGATTCTTTTGCCGGAACTAATATAGGTAACTATAAGGCAACCTTGATTGTGGATAAAAAGGAAGTTGGGTTTCTGGAATTTGAAATTTCTCCGAGGAAGGTGATTCCTCAGAAAGGTATTGTATGGAAGATGATCCGCGGTTGGGATAGCGGTATGGAAACCATCTATTCGACCTGGATAAACGCATTATTCCAGGGTTGCGACGAGCAGGCATCATGGTCAGCTCTCCACGAGGTGACCCAGAATCAGGAACGTAATTTCCTTTTCGACTACCTCTCCTTAGGAGAAGATGATCATGATGGAAAGAACAGAGTGATTATGGAACCAGACTGTGCTGATAATCCATTTTGCCTGAGGGCTTATTTTGCATGGAAACTGGGTCTCCCGTTTGGTTATCATATATGCGACAGGGGTTATGTGGGAAGTAGTCCCAAAACAGGTCAATGGATCACCAATGAAACTAATACTACGATAAGCAACCCTGTACAGGCCTTCAATTCATTTGTGAAAAACATTATGAATGGTGTTCATTCAGGTACAGCGCGTACTGCTCTCGATAATGAGAATTCCGATTATTATCCTGTTTCACTTGAACGGGAAGCTCTGCGTCCCGGTACCGTTTATGCCGATCCTTATGGACATACCCTGATCCTTGTAAGCTGGGTACCGCAAACTAAAAACCATCCGGGACTGCTTCTTGCAGTAGATGCCCAACCCGATAAAACTGTAGCAATCAAGCGGTTTTGGAAAGGGAATTTTCTTTTTAACACTTCCGAAGTGGTCGGGGAACCAGGATTTAAGGCTTTTCGTCCTATTTCATTTGATAAGGGTAAGCTATTTCTGATGCAAAACGAAGCATTGAACGCATCCGCAGGCTTCGCTCCCTTCTCGCTACAGCAGCGAAAAATGGAAAGCGTAGTTTTCTATCGCACTATGGAACGAATCATCAATCCGAAGCCCCTTGACCCTGAAACTGCATTGATGGACCTGATTCAGGCACTTCATGAACAGTTATTGGTTCGTGTCAAATCGGTAGCTAATGGCGAAACCTATCTCAAATCACATCCGGGAACTGTGATTCCTATGCCTTCAAATGCCAACGATATTTTTCAGGCCGGTGGCCAATGGGAAGATTTTTCAACACCCAATCGCGATTTAAGACTTCTGATTGCCATGGATGCGATACTTGACTTCCCGAACCGGGTTGCCAGTTCACCCGAAGACTTTAAGATTTCAAAATTAAGCTCTCCAAAAGACAATAAGAATAAGCTTCAAATACTACTGGATAAGAAGATTTCCGAAATTGCAATTAGCTATACCCGTTCAGATGGTTCAACTCAGGAACTAACTATAGCAGAGATCCTTAAAAGAAGAGATGCCTTTGAAATGGCTTATAATCCAAACGACGGAATTGAAATACGCTGGGGCGCACCCGAGAATAGTAATGAAAGAGCTACATGCCGTCGCAGGGCTCCTTCAAGCCAGCAAAAAACGATGCAATCGGTACGGCAATGGTTCAATAAGCGGCTGCATCCTCCAACTTAAAGAGATTATGCTATAAACTCGTGATCCTCTCTGGGGATGTTCAGTAATATCAGAAACCTTGCTCCTATTGGAGAAAATTATCTCACCCCTATTTTGACTACCTCATTTTTGACTCTTTACTGTGTTTTTAGGAGTAATTATCTTCATCAACTTAAATATTCTGATATTTGAATGTCGAACAAGGATTAATGATTTTAGATTTAAGAATAATCCCAAACTAGGCCATTTTATTAAATAAATCAAAAATCATAAATCGATGTTCCTTGTTCTTAAATCAATTTTGATGGGCTATCTTAAATCAAGAACAAGGTTAAAATTGAATAAATGCCCTTAACCATGAATTTCCTCTCTTGGGAGTCTGAACCAGGGAAAAGCATTATTGCACCGAATGGGTTCAGACCGAAAATTTAAATATGAAGCATCAATTTACATCCTGCTTTCCGTCAGGAAGGAATTTTACGGTTTGAGGCACCCTGGATCTATCAAATAGATCATAACTCTTTTTGAGCTCAGCCCATAAGCTTATTTTATCCTTATCTTTATAGTATCTGGTTGTTAAATTTGAATATGTCTTATCGCTAAGCCTGGCAGGAAATATGGTCAGGTCGATCTCTTGCTGGCCGCTGTTGTATGCTTCAATACAATAAACAAAAAGTTCCTTGATCCTGTCATTTGTAATGGCGATGCATCCCGATGACATGCATTCGCCATGAATGAATATCAGATTTCCCAAATGGCCATGAACACCCCTGATGCTGTCGGATGCATTCGGATAGTTAATCTGCATCGACAAATAGTACTTGCTGTATGGATTCAGATTGGAGATGTGATAAAAACCTTCGGGAACCTGTAAATCATTAGAACGCCTCTTCGGACCGACACCGCCAGAGATATCACAGATGGTGAAGTCCCTGACCAATACAAAAACAGAGTCGGAAGTGTTTCTTGCCCACAACTCAATTTTTTTTTCTGTTTTAAAAACACGGAGGTAAATCCTCAAACTGTCACGCGATATAGAATTTTCGGCAAGGGTTTTAAGGACGATTTTCTCTTTATCGGCATAGGCTTCCCTTACTCTGGTATAATTCATCTGCTTTTCTCTGAATAAATAAGAAGTTATTTCTGAATTCAGGAACAATAAGGGAAACAGTATTATTATAAATCTCATGAAAAAATCAATAAATGAACGGCCAAAAATAAAGTAAAAACATTCGAAAATGGAGCTAATGACTGATCTTTCTTTAAACACCCAAAGGATGTTTTGTTTAACAAGGGCAATAACTGAGCAAATCAGATGATTGTAACTGAAACAGAAAAATCGCCATAGATCATGCCACCAACTATCATGTAGCATTTTGAGCTGCGGAGAAATAATTCAGTCTGAAGTTTAACAATTTTATAAGAATATGTTACGATTTATTTGGTCCCAACAAAGAAGGTAATAAAAAATAGTATATTTAAAACCTCTATAAACCATTTAAATCTTATAATATGTTACGAGTCAACATGCTGTTAAGCTTTCTGGTGGTCGCAATATCAGTATCGGCCCAACCCACACTGTCAAAAGAGTTTAAAATAACCAACTCAGAGCCCTATATTGTAGTGGATGCAGATGTTAAACAATACTTTGCCGACAACAATGGATTTTCCTATTCCATCAAAACCAATAGAAATAGTGTCATTGTACAGAAATTCGAAATACAAAGTATGAAAGAAGTTGCTCGCAATGAATACAAAGACTTACCTCCATATAATAAAGTTATTGATATTGTGCAAATAGGTGATAACTACTATTATCTCTTTGAATCGTTCGAAAACAAAACTCAAACAAGATTAGTTCATCTCAGAGAGTTTCTTACCAAAGATTGCAGTTTAGGTAAAGATAAGATCCTCTTTGCTTCTGATGGTGAAGTTGCAGATGTCACTGAAAATGAAACTTATGGAAATTGGGGTTTAACAATAGGTTATTCTTCTTTTAAAGTAATCGGCTCTCCATTCAAAGTATATGAATCATTTGACCATTCAAAAATTATGATTAATTACCGAAGAAACCCCTTGATGAAATCAGATAAGGCAAATCATGATTTACTGGGTTTTTTTGTATTTAATGCATCCTTTGACTTGATTTGGGGGAGAGAAGTAAAAATGCCCTATTCTGAAAAAGAAATGAACAATATAGCATATACGGTCGGCAGTGACGGAACTGTATATATGATGTCTTTATACAGGGAACAGAAGGATTTCAGGTTACTGACAATACCACAAACAGGTGATCTGACTGTTAAGGTTGTTGACAGAGGAGATTTTACGTTTAAGAATTTGTATATACAGGAAACCAAAGACGGTAATCTTGACTTTCTGGGATATTACGCAACCGGTATTGAATACAAGTTTTGGGAAGGCAGTTGGGGTACTTTGAGTTTTAATACAAACGGAATCAGGTATTTTCAAATTTCTAAACAGGGTGAAATTCTTAAAAGTAAAAATGTTGAATTTCCTATAGGTTTAATCAATAAATATGAGTCAGAATTTCAGCGAGATAAGAACGAAAAAAGAGAAGAAGAAGGTAAAGCCGGCATCAGGGATCTTGTTCTTAGAAAGTTTACGGTCAATCCTGACGGAAGTATATTTATTCTTGGTGAGCAATATTACTTTACACAAAAATTTAATACTCAAACCTTTCAAATGACTTATCAATTCTACTATGAAGATTTAGTAGCTACAAAACTTAATGCTGACGGTGAAGTTCTGTGGATGCAAAAATTACCGAAAAGACAATTCGGTACTCAGGGGAGAAGAGGAATGGGAATTGCCTATCTCAAAGGAAATAATTCCCATTATATTCTTTTTTTAGATAATGTTAAAAATGCTAATATTGATATAAATACAGCCCCTGCAAAACATACGGATGGGAAGGGTGGCTATCTTACCGCATACAAAATAGACGATATCACCGGTAATTACTCAAAGTATACACTTTATAATTCTTTGGAAGTAAATGGTGTGAAAACTTACCAGTTTCAAACAAGCAGAATTTTGCAGGCATCCGATAATGTCTTACTTGTTGAGGTTTATATAAAAAATAAAAAAGATATGATGATTAAGATGGAGTTGGTTAACTGAATTTAAGGGTATTAAGCCAATGTTATGTGCAGCAATTAAATTTAAGGTATCATAAAGGATATACTTATAAAATAATTTTCACAAATTTTTTGGATCATAAAAAAATCATTGTATATTTGTACTAGTTAACTATTACATTATATCTATAATACAATGATAAATTTTATATTAGATCCTAGTGGCGGAACGCCTTTTTACAGACAGATTATAGACCAGATTCGATTTGGAATTGCCTCTGGTAAATTAAAGACCGGGGAGCAGCTCCCAACAGTAAGATCATTGGCGGTGACACTCAAAGTAAACCTGAATACCATTGCTAAAGCTTACAAAGAGCTTGAAATCCTGCGTATCCTTGATACCCAGCAAGGATCGGGCACATTTATCAATGCCAATGGTATCGTCCTCACCGAGGAAGAAAAGCAAAAAAAAATTCAGGACATCTGTAAGGAATTTTTAACGGTTGCTTTCACCTATGGATTTTCGAAAGAAGAAGTAATGGCAGAACTACAAAGCAATAATTTTTATAACAATCTAAATAACAAATAATTATGAAAACTAAAAATCTCTTTAATCCTATTTCAACAACAGTATTCATCATCGTTGCTGCGATATTAGGGATTATGTTCTATTTAAAAATTATTAATACTAATCTATTTGTCGGGGCAATCGTTCTGACTATACTCATTACCAGCTCAATAAAAATTGCCGATCAATGGGAAAAAGCAGTGTTGTTGAGGATGGGTAAATACATTGGATTGAAAGGGCCGGGAGTATTTTTTATTGTGCCTGTTTTGGACAAAGTAATAGATTATATCGATCAAAGGGTCAGGGTGACCGATTTTAAAGCAGATCAAACATTAACTAAGGACACAGTACCGGTGAATGTGGTTGCCGTTTTATATTGGACTGTCTGGGATGTTGAAAAGGCAGCACTCGAGGTGCAGGATTATATGACAGCTATTCAATACATTGCTCAAACCGGTTTAAGGGATACGATCGGGAAACATGAATTGGCGGATTTATTACAGGACAGGGATAAAATTGCTGAAGATCTGCAAAAATTGTTGGGCGAAAATACAAATCCATGGGGAATTACTTGTCAAACTGTGGGTATAAAAGACATTACAATTCCCCAGGGATTGTCTGACGCGATGAGTAAACAGGCTCAAGCCGAAAGGGAGGCCAAAGCGAGGGTCATACTGGGCACAGCCGAAACCCAAATTGCCGAAAAATTCGCCAAAGCCAGCGAATCATACATAAACAATCCTGTAGCACTGCAGTTAAGGGCCATGAACCTTATCGGTGAGGGTTTAAAAGAAAAAGGCTCTATGATAATTGTGCCCAGCTCTGCGCTCGATTCTATGAACCTGGGTGGAATCAGTGGCATTACTTCACTTTCTCAGTTAAATAAAACCGATCAAAAATCACAACAATCTTAGATAATGTGACATATCCCGCAAAGCATGTCAATCAAAGTCGGGATAAAGGTTTATTCAGTATATCTTACCCTGACTTTGATTCATGTGACTTAATTATATTTTCACAGATTGAGAACATTTCGTCCCAACAGGACTTCAAGAGTTTAGAATACTTAACAACTACAAATATTTAACCTCTACGAGGTTTAAAAAAGTGCCAGAGACACGAAATGTTGGTAGGTAATAAAAACAAAATGTCTCAGAAGTCCCGTAGGAACAACATAACTATTAAATATTATAATCTGTCAAAGTAGAATTAAGAATGAATAATTTAAAATCCTATCAGTGAAAAAGACTAACTTGATTCTGAATGTTTTTATTTTATATTTGTTTTTAATACTCTGTTCTATTAAGGAAGCCTTGCATCAATGTGTAGAAAAACAGTCAGAAATAGGATTTGACAAGGCTGCCTATTCAGGGTTGACAGATTATGCCTTCATAGAAAACCGGCTAATCTTTGGTACTCTAATAGCTGAGCTCATGAATATTTTTTAAGCAATGGGTGGATATTCACCTGAAATCTGATTGATAAATGGCAGATCAGCCGATTATTTTGGAATATTATTAAATAAAATTAATACAGATATTGGTTATGAAAAATAAGTATTGTGTATTCGTATTTATTTCAGGTTTTTGTTTTTTGCTAAGTTGTACATCCAACCGTAAAACAATACAACAACCGGAATTAAGTGAAGACAGCATTAAGACTTTGATTTTGTCTAAAGAAAAAGCGACATTAGACAGATGGTATAATGGCGATCCGATGGGTTTTATAGATAATTCATGGAATGACGTGACTTATTTTGATCCGTCGCTAATGAACAGAGTTGACAGTATTGACAACTTCCGAAAATTATTGACACCCATCATTGGTCTGGTTCATATTTCTTCCCATAAACTTGAAAAACCATTGATTCAGGTATATGGAGACATTGCCGTTCTGACTTTTACAGATGTGTTTAATGTGGGAGAAAGCACTATACGATGGCATGCTACCGAGATATATCAGCAGAGAAAAAACGACTGGAAATTAATACATTCGCATTGGACAGAGTCAAAAATTAAATAGAATAAATAACCCCGCAAACAATTTATATATCTGCACTTTTTCACTGAAGTATAAATTAATCCATTGTGCAAATAATGAAATATCTATAATTTGATTAGATGAGTTAGACAACACTTAAATGCTTCAAAAAAAAAGAGAACATTCAAAAGTAAAATTCTGCTTGCACCCACGAAACAAACATCGTGAGCGCTATGATTTCAAACAACTAATCAATAGTTGCCCGGAATTAAGCCAGTTTGTAAGGTTGAATGATTATGAGGACGAATCGATTGATTTTTTTAATCCCGACGCAGTGAAAATGCTGAACAAGGCTCTAATAAAACATTATTACAATGTCGAAAATTGGGATATACCGGAAAATTATCTATGCCCTCCTATTCCGGGTAGAGCAGATTATATGCATTACATAGCTGATTTGCTATATAGCAAAAATATAGAATTTTCTGTGGGGAAAATACCGGTTGGCGACAAGATAAAATGTCTGGACATAGGTGTGGGAGCAAATTGTGTGTATCCTATCATTGGAAACAAAGAATATGGCTGGTATTTTATAGGTACCGATATTGATCCGGTTTCAATTGATTCTGCAAACAAAATATTAGAATCGAATCCCAACCTTAAAGGGAAGATTGAATTAAGATTGCAGCCTGATTCAAAAGATATCTTTAATGGAATTATTCACAAAGACGAACTATTTGATTTATCTGTTTGCAACCCTCCATTTCATGCCTCACTGGCAGATGCACGGAACGGAACATTGCGAAAATTAAGAAATTTAAAACATAAAAAAATCAAGACCCCTATCCTGAACTTTGGAGGTCAGAATAATGAATTATGGTGCGACGGAGGTGAAGCAAAATTTGTGGAAAATATGATCCATCAAAGTAAACAATTCTCCTCTTCCATTTTCTGGTTTTCTACATTAATATCAAAAGAATCCAACCTAGAAAATATTTATACTGCCCTTAAAAAAACAGGGGTGAGCGAATTAAAAACAATACCGATGAGTCAGGGAAATAAAAAAAGTCATATTGTTGCCTGGACCTTTCTCTCCCGGGAGCAGCAGAAAAAATGGACAAGCACAAGATGGAATAAGCTGCCTTCAATTGACTTTTAAGAAAAACGGGCTGACAATTAATACCATTGATCTTAATTTTATGGATTTCATAACAGTAAATATTTTTTTTAATTATGAAAAAAGCTCTGATAATTATCGATATTCAGAATGATTATTTCGAAAATGGTGCAATGCCACTGGTTGGTTCTTATGAGGCGAGTGAAAATGCCAGATTGGTGCTTGATAGATTCAGAGCGGATGGCGAACCAATTATACATATACAACATATTGCTTCAAAGCCTGACGCAACATTTTTTCTGCCAAATACTTCAGGCGCAAATATCCATGTAAATGCAGAGCCCCTGGAACAGGAAAAAGTCATTATTAAACATTATCCAAATAGTTTTAGAGAAACAGGGCTTTTCGATTATTTAAAAAATATGAACATTACCGATTTGGTCATTTGTGGGATGATGACTCATATGTGTGTTGACACAACGACCAGGGCAGCGAAAGATTTTGGGTTTAACTGTATCCTGATTGGAGATGCCTGTGCAACCAGGGACCTTGAATTAAACGGACAGAAAGTCAAAGCGAAAGAGGTGCAGCTAAGTTTTTTGGCAGCCTTGAATAATTTTTTTTCAAATGTCAAATCAACAAAACAATATTTAGATAAGGGTTAGTTCTCTAAGATCAAAGCTGAGTATTTCATATAACAATTTAAAACATAGCTATTTGTCATACATTCATGATAAATTTTGAACCGGCAATTAAACTGGAGTGAAATGATATCTTTTTAAAAAAAAATGATAAGTTTGATGTCAGATCAAAGTTATTGTAAAGAATGATTATGTATTGAATCAAAGCATTACTAATCAATATAGTATAAATATGGTCTTATAAAATGAATTTAAACTTTATTTAACAATTAAAATTATGAATAGGCATACATCCATTTCCCTTTTATTCAGTCTGATTATTATTTCAGCCTCCTGTAAAAAAGATGATAACAATTCTGATACAAAGGGATCATTTATCTATAAGGCAAATACTTATGCCTTAGGGCATGCTGATTTATACTGGTTAGGAGATATCCGCGGTGACGAAAATGGAGGTGCATACTCTTTGGAAATATTACCCCCTGGTGTTACTCCGGAGAATGTGCAATCCGGAGCAGTTACGAAGGCCTGGGCTTTAGAAATGGATTTATACACACCCAACAAGGACAAAATCGTTGAAGGAATTTATAACTTCGATTCAACCAAAGCCGAAAAGCCATTTTTCTTTGATGGTGCAGACGTAGATTTTATAGATAATAATATAGATGCTACTGATGATGTAACCGGTGGTACTATCGATATTAAAGTAAGTGGGGATATCTATACCATGACTTTCAATTTCGATCTTAAATCAGGAACTAAATTAACCGGAAATTATACAGGTGGATTTGATTTGGTGACGAATTAAACAGGTATAATTTGGAGAAAGCTGCTTTAAAAATATTAATTAGCGTCTAAAACCTATGGCATAGGATACGGGGTCGAATGAACCCGACTTTTTGAGTGATTTTATTCTGGAATTAGTTAAATCCTTAAAATATTATCTCTCTTATGAGAAGAACCCTGTATATATTTGCCATTGCATTAATTTCCTGTTCTGTTTCTGAAAAGAAAGAACTAACTGAAATTATTGATAAATCCGATAAAATCTTAATTGATTATTCTGTCGATAATCATAAATTACATCTGGCAAAATTTCTTACCAAAAATGAAACTGCAAATTTCAAAAGCAGTATTCTAATCAATAATATCACAATTGAGGGTACAAAAAAGTTGGATCCTAAAAATTGCATTCCATCTTTCCCCAGGAAGATATTATATAGAATTACTTTATTTAATGATAATCAACCTATAGGCGATCTTTTTGTTGAGAAGCCAGGTCACAATGAAGTAACTTTTGTAATTCCGAATTTGCAAATCACCTTTAATACCGGTTTTGATTTAAACCAATATCTGGATACGTTTTTGATTGGTAAAAATATGAATTGTTCAGAAACCTTTCCCCCTATTGTAAGACTTGAAAACCTGAGTTTGTATGAATTTATCGATGTTTTAAAGATTAAGAATCCATGCCCCAACGGGGTTTATCAAATAATGATAATTAGGAATGCCCCTGATAACTGGATCAAAGAAAAAGACATTCCCTATTTAATAAGCTTATTAGACTCTAATGAAATTACCTATTGCATTACGCAGGCTTGCTCATCGAAGCTGCCAGATGATACAGATTATTCTACATTGGGCGGTCAGATTATGAATATGATAGATTCATACCGATTGCAGAGACCTTATCCGGATTTTCTCACAGCATGCACAAAAAATGATGAAGAAAGAAAAAAAGAAATAATAAAATGGTGGAAAAATTAAAATAAATAACCACAAAATTGAAATTGGTATTAGTCTAATTGAATTTAGACACTGCTTCTTATATTTCTTAAATTGATTTTTATGATATTCAATCAATGGTATCTGATACTGGAATCGAAAGAATTAAAAAAAAATAAGCCGCTGAATGTAAAACGTTTGAATGAACAGCTGGCCTTATGGAGAGACGAGAATAGTCAGGCATGCTGTATCGCTGATAAATGCTGTCATCGTGGCGTATCTCTTTCTGGTGGGCAAATAGTAAATGGTAATTTGCAATGTCCTTTTCATGGTTTTAAATATGATAAATCAGGAATGGTTACATCAATTCCGGCAAATGGTAAAAATAGTCCTGTTCCTAAAAACATGAAAGTTAAATCCTTTAAGATTTTTGAAAGGTATGGATTTATCTGGTTGTGGTGGGGCGATGATGATAAGATTGAAAATGAGCCTTTTTTCTTTAAGGAATTAGCCGGCTATTCATATTCGGGTTTCAAGGATTATTGGAATGTTCACTATTCGAGGGCAATTGAAAATCAGCTTGATGTTGTTCATGTGCCTTTTGTACATAAGACCACCATTGGTCGTGGCAATAAAACATTGGTTAACGGACCGGTAGTGATCAGGGATAAAGAATTGATCACATTTTATGTCAACAATGTCATAGATGATGGAAAAACCGTCCCATTAAAACCCGATGAAATAAATGATTACCAAAATTTATTCCATCTTCAGTTTTATTTTCCCAATATCTGGCAAAACTATATTTCAGACAAAATACGGGCTTTTGCAGCCTTTGTACCGGTTGACGAAGAAAACACCATTGTTTATATACGGTATTATCAGAAACTGATTAAAATACCCCTGCTAAAAGGACTGATGAATTATATCGGCAAAGTATCCAGTATTATCATCCTTCGTCAGGATAAAAGAGTTGTTATGACTCAATTGCCTAAGAAAAGCAATTTAAGAATGGATGAGCAGCTGATTGCGGGAGATATGCCCATTATTGAGTATCGGAAGCACAGGCATGAACTTATAGCAATGAATCAAAAACCAACCAAAGAAAATGCAATATAAAGGATTCTTAATAGGTTCAAAGAAAAAGGAATAATAGCATCATCCATAATACACAAGAACCAATGGATCTAATACGGATAAGTTATTAAATATCAAATGTGTTATATATCTTCTACCAAATTATTTACCCGATTTTAATTTGCTCTATAAACGAATTGGTGGCAATTTAACCTCACGATATTTTGTATACATTTTTATGTAAAGAAAAATCCAAGATGAATAGATTCTTCTTGAAATATAATTTAAATATCTAGAATCTTTTGTAAATTGTATATAGTCTTTAATACCAGCAATTAATTTAATCATATGAATTATAGATTTATCAATAATATTTTTAGTAAACGTATACAAAAAGATGTCTTATTAACTTTATTATTTGGTATTCTCTCTATAATTTTTCGTTTTATAAATTTCAATATTCCTGGTGTTGCCGGAGTACAGAGCGATCTCAGAGAATTACCTTTAATTATTGGAATATTACATCTTTCTAATCCTTTGTACAGTATAGGTTTAAGTGCAATCTCTTCAATTAGTTTCTCATTTAATAATACCGAATACTTTTACACATTTTTGGGGCACGCAATTCCACTGTTTCTTTTATGGTATTGCTTTAATATTCTAAAAAAACAAAATTTTAATAGCTTAAAAAATGCTATTGCAAGTTTGGTACTGGTATTGATCTATTATCTTATTTCTATTTTACTTGCATTAATTACTCCAAATGGGTTGATTATTATAGGTATAGAGAAAAAATTCATCTTGAATTACAAAAATTTATTTATAGGAGTTAGATATGAAATGATTTATACTGCTATAGCTATTTCATTTTATTATGTACAAAATAAACTAAGAGTTGAACTCCAAAATCATAAACTGAATCTGGAGAAAACTATAAAAGAAAGAACTGAACACCTCCATTTGGTTATTGAAGAACTTAAAACTGCTCAAAATCATTTGGTTCAATCTGAAAAAATGGCATCTTTAGGTACGCTTGTTGCTGGCGTTGCTCACGAAATAAACAATCCTCTCAATTTTATTTCCGGAGGAATAAATATAATTAAAGATATTAAACCAGAAATTGAAAAGAGTATTTCTGATGAATTAAATGAGTCTTATACTTTAGCAACAAATATTATCAATGAGGGTTTTAACCGTTCAGTCGATATTGTAAATGCTTTAATGTCTTTCTCAATAAAAGGTGAATCCAAATTAGAGAATCATGATATACACACGATTATTGACAATACATTGTTATTCATGATGTCAATTATTCCAAAGGATATTGTTATTATAAGGGATTTCGGACTAAAAGAGTTAGTTCCAGTTTATGTTGAAAAAATGCATCAGATATTTATAAATATATTTAATAATGCAATTTTTGTTTTGAATTCTGATGTTATTAAAGAAAAAAATATTACATTAAAAACCTTTAAAAATGGTAATAGTGCTATTGTTGAGATTTCAAATTCAGGCCCTGAAATTCCTTTAAAATATCTGAATCAAATTTTTGACCCTTTCTTTACTACTAAAGATCCTGATAAAGGGAAAGGTTTAGGATTATCAATTTGTTATACATATATTAAAGAGCATAAAGGAAAAATTAGTATCGCTAATATTGAAAATGGAGTTAAATTCATTATAGAGTTACCACTAAATAATTAAATACCACCAACAGAGGTTACGTGTCACGCAGGTAATAATGGGATTTGTGGATTATCAAGATTCTATTACATTTGTATAGCGGGATAAGTCCTGCGGAAAAATCCCGCACGCTAGTGTAGCCGTAAAGCGTTAACTATTTATTATTAAAAGACCAGCAAAAGTTGAATCTGAGTAAAACCTGATTCTACTTTGTTAAAACCTGAAATGAGGATTAATATTTGGAGGACCAATGTTTATAATTGGAAATTTAAAAAAATTTATCTATTTTTCACAAAACCAAACCAAAAAATCAATCCAAAATTGGATTTTAATACTTAAGGAATCGAAAAAATGTCATTCAACTGGGCAGAAAGTTTAAATTTAAACTCCAATTGTAAACATATTTAGTTTCTTGCACAGATTGACGTTAGTTGTAGGTTTAAGAGAAGTTTAAAATGAATAAATTTTTAAATTTACAAAGATCTATAAAATCAATAATTACATTGATTATTAGCATGCCATAGACTTTTCGGGTAAATTTTAAACAAAAGAATATAATTTAATCTATAATTTTTAATAAAATGAAAAAGGTTCTATTATTAACAACTGTCTTAACAATTACAATCATCTTGTTTTCTAAGTGCAATAAAGATGATGATTCTGTTCAACCCCAGGGAGTAATAAATGCTCAAATGGTCATTGATGCTCTTAATAATAATGATATTAAATACGCAAGGATTTATGATTATAATACTTCATTAAAAGAATATGATTTGATTGATGAAGTCAAAGTATATCCAACCGAAACTTTTAATGTTACCAGTACTTTTTTTTGCACAAATAGGACAGATACAACTTATTACAACCTTGAATATTTGGTATATTTTAAAATACCAGCAGCAACGGAACGAATTGATTTGTATTTTAGATTTAAATCGAAATAAGTCCTACAGTTAAAATGATATTATGCTCAATTTTGAATACGATGCTAAAATGCTATTAAGACGTAATAAAAACGATATTGAGAGATTACAGAATTCATTTGGAAAACTAAAGGATGATACCTTCAACTTTGAATTGATTGAAAGGTATTTCAAACATAAGGACAATTCAAGTGCTTTTCAAATTATTTCCGACAAAACATGCAATGATTTAGATTTCCAGCAATTGTTCATGTTCCTGGATAGGACCAATTCTAAAATTGGACAACAGTTTTATTACAATAAACTTAGGATAATTCCATCCCATTTTGAGCAAAATGAGAGGAATGAAAAACTTATTCAGAAATTGACTGATGATTCCGACTTACGGGT
>Ga0182027_10008057_pt1 | contig 15405 bp, 15 predicted proteins | sample 712E1DmetaG_FD_121300 | JGI IMG/M metagenome (GOLD analysis project Ga0182027, IMG submission 121300) | Permafrost microbial communities from Stordalen Mire, Sweden - 712E1D metaG (Illumina Assembly) | ecosystem: Environmental > Terrestrial > Soil > Wetlands > Permafrost | place: Sweden... | reverse complement strand
TGAGTATCACGCCGTGGAAACCTACGCCGACCTGATCACCGACGAATTGAACGTCAAGAAAGTGCGCCTGCTGGATACCACGCTGGAAGCAGTCTCGTTCTCGGTCAAGCCGCTGCCCAAACAACTGGGGCAGAAATACGGCAATAAATTCCCCGAACTGGCCAAGGCCATCCGCGCTCTCGATCCCAACATGATAGCCCCGGTCTTTCTGTCCGGGCAATCCGAGAAGGTGGTGCTGGATAATGTGACCTATTTCATTTTGCCGGAGGATGTGGAAGTGCGGGCGGATGCCAAGACCGGGTTCGCGGTTGCGGCAGAGGGCGCCTACCTGGCCGCTCTGGTGACCGACCTGACCCCCGAACTGGTGCGCGAAGGCATGGCACGTGAGTTCGTCAGGCGCGTGCAGGACCTGCGCAAGACCGCCGACCTGGATGTGGCCGACCGGATCAAGGTTAATGTAGTGGCCACGCCGGGCTTGAAGGAAGCCATCGAAGCCAACCGGGACTACATCACCACTGAAACCCTGACGGTCGAATTGAGCTACGCCGAGCCTCTGCCCAAATCCGCCACCGCATCAGATGAATTTGACGGTGAGAAGGTCACGGTTGGACTGGTGAAGGCATGAGGAAGCAGTCACTACATCATCCCCTAATACCACTACGTGGCACTCGTCCAGACGAATTTCCGCTGATCAAGAAATAAAAGCATGGATTGGTGAAAACTCATGGTATGAAGTCAATTTATGCGACACGCTTCCCAGCGCGTCGCATGTTTTATGGCGGCTATACCGGATTCTTAACAGAACGGATAAGCCCCTTTTTGCCGGTATCGAATATAATTTCAGCCATTGAGGATAACTCGTTGGAATGTTTCAATTTGGTTATTGATACCTGCAATGGCAGGGAGAAGGCGGACTGATGGCGGAAAAAATACGCTGCCGGGTGGCGGAGATCCAGGAGCACGGAGAACGAGTCTACAGTTTAATCCTTGAGCCGGAATCGCCTGCTCCGGATTTCGCCGCGGGACAGTGCCTGAACCTGGCACTGGATGAATACCTGCCCGGCGCAGCCTGGCCAGAGAGCCGTTCTTTTTCCATCGCCAGCGCACCAGAAGAGCGCAGCCGGCTGCGTATAACGTATGCCGTCAAAGGCCACTTCTCCACCCGGATGGAAGCGGAGCTGAATCCTGACTCGCCGGTATGGGTTGATATGCCCTACGGAGAATTTATCATCAACCCAGAAACGGATGTCTGCCTGCTGGCGGGTGGCACCGGCGTGGCAGCTTTCACGGCTTTTCTGGCCGGGCTGCCAGCCGCGTACCCGCGCCAAGTCCATCTTTTCTATGGAGCCAAGCGGCCCAGCCAACTGATCTACCGCCCGTTGGTGCAGGCAGCCGCGCAGCGCTGCCCAGGCTTGCAGGTGCGCTATTTTGCCGAACAGGATTGGGATGGCTCGGATTGCCTGCACGGACGGATCGAACCGGGGATTGTTTTCCGCTCCATTCCGGATCCACTCGCCCTGACCTACTATCTGGCCGGGCCGCCCGAGATGGTGCAAGCCCTGACGATGGGCTTGATCGGGAGAGGGGTGGATGCGGGGAAGATCGTGGCAGAGGCGTGGGAGTAGGAACGCCTGATCCATTCAATGTGGTCAATCCGCCGTGAAGATAAGACGCGGCATGCTATAATTTAAGAAAAATAACAATGCACCCATGAGATGGGAACGCTATACCCTAATAATCAGGCTTTTCATGAGGCAAAATTGGATTTTCCAGAACCGGCCATAAAGCAAACTGAAGCAATTCCTGCTGGGAATTACGTACACACTGCCATTTTGCCACCCAAAGGCTGGGCGCCTCTGGCTCTGGGAGAATTGTGGAAATTCCGGGAACTGCTTTTTTTTCTGACCTGGCGCGATATCAAGGTGCGTTATAAGCAGACCGCGCTCGGTGCAGCCTGGGCTATATTGCAGCCGGTATTAACCATGATCGTGTTCAGCATCGTTTTCGGCGGGCTGGCGAAACTACCATCGGAAGGCTTCCCCTATCCGATCTTCACATTTACCGCACTGCTACCCTGGCAGCTTTTTGCATTCGCACTGACTGAGTCATCCAACAGCCTGGTGGGAAGCCAGAACCTGGTCAGCAAGGTCTATTTCCCCCGGCTGGTGATGCCATTTTCGTCGGTATTGGCAGGGGTGGTGGATTTTGCGATCGCCTTTGTGGTTCTGATGGGGATGATGGCTTTTTACGGTATCCACCTTACATCCAGCCTGCTGCTGCTGCCAGTTTTCCTGCTAATGGCGCTGGCGAGTGCCCTGGCCGTGGGATTGTGGCTATCGGCATTGAATGTGAAATACCGGGATATCCGCTACGTGGTGCCATTCCTGACGCAGTTCTGGATGTATGCCACCCCCATCGCCTATTCCAGTTCGCTCATCCCGGAAAAGTGGCGCTGGCTGTACAGCCTGAATCCGATGACGGGCGTGGTGGAAGGCTTCCGGCTGGCAATCTTGGGTAAGAGCAGCCTGGATGTTCTTTCCCTTAGTATTTCAGCCAGCGTTGTGGTAGTGCTGTTGATCGGCGGATTATTTTATTTCAAACGAATGGAATCCGGTTTCGCGGACATTATTTAATGAGCGATGTAGCCATTCGGGTGGAACATTTGGGAAAACAATACCGGCTGGGCGGGCCGCAGGTGCGCTATGCCACATTCCGTGACACTCTGGTCAACGCGGCCAGCGTACCCTTGGGCTGGCTGAAAGGTGAGCGGCGGCCCCAGAAGAACACTTTCTGGGCTCTGGATGATGTCTCTTTCGAAGTCAAGCACGGCGAGGCGGTGGGCATCATTGGACGCAACGGGGCCGGGAAAAGCACGCTGCTCAAGATCCTTTCCCGCATCACCAGCCCGACGCGCGGGCGGGTGGATATCTATGGGCGGGTGGGTTCCCTGCTGGAGGTGGGCACTGGTTTCCATCCGGAATTGACCGGGCGCGAAAACATCTTCCTGAACGGGGCCATTTTGGGGATGACCCGCCGCGAGATCATGCGGAAATTCGATGAGATCGTGGCCTTCGCCGAGATCGAGAAATTCCTGGATACGGCAGTGAAGTTCTACTCCAGCGGGATGTACGTGCGCCTGGCGTTTGCGGTGGCAGCACACCTGGAGCCGGAGATCCTAGTGGTAGATGAGGTGCTGGCGGTGGGGGATGCGGAATTTCAAAAGAAGAGTCTGGGGAAGATGGGAGATGTGGCGAAGGAAGGGAGGACGGTATTTTTTGTGAGTCATAATTTAACTGCTATTCAGACATTATGTTTCCGTTCTATTCTTCTAATGAATGGTACTATTGCTGAGGAAGGTGAAACAAATAAAGTAGTGACTAAATATCTAATTCTCAATCATGCCAACAAATTAGAGCCTATAAATAGCCGTAAAGATAGATCCGGAGATGGTAAATTGAGATTTACTGGATGCGAAATAATTTCAGAAAATAACCAGATAACCCAAACAGGTAAAAAAGTAATCTTTAAGATCTATTATCATATTTCACAAGATTCCGTTCCATTAAGAAATGTCGCCTTTTCAATTTCGATTAACACTTTCACCGGGAATCATGTACTTGTTTTTTTCACAGAAGAAACAAGGAAAAATATTCCGTTTATATTTAAAGACGGATCTATCGAATGTATAGTTCCAGAGTTCCCCATAGCTGGAGGAACATATGGAATTAATCTCTATTCGGCTGTTAATGGGATACTTGCAGATTATATACTTGATGCATCAACAATTGTTGTAGATGATTCAAGCTATTTCCCGGATGGGGGTTCAAAACACCCCGATCATCCTTTATATATAACTAAACATATATGGTCGATAGAAAATCAAAAGTAAATTACTACCAGCTGAAAGCCGGTAGCTTTGGGGAACGGCTGAAAGCCGCCTAAAGCCCTTTGCTCAATGAAATGGATCTCGGCAGGCCAACTGAACGATTACAAAAATAATAAGAGCAAATCTTTGCTTGACTTTTTGGATGACAACCAATATTCATATTCATTAGCGCTTACAACCTATTATGGAATTAATACCCAGACTATTTAGTTTTATAACTCGAACAATACGCGCTTCCTGGTTGAGTATTAGTAAGGGCTATTTAAAATCTATCATGATTCAATATACTTCTCAAAAACCCTATAGGAGCAAGATTAACCTCTGTAGTGGGTCTATTAGGGTTCCAGGATATTATTCTATCGACATGGTTTTGTCAGCAGATTTAATTTTAGATTTGTCTAAAGCGAAATTACCTTTTAAGAATGGCTCTATTGATTCTGTTATATGTATCTCTGGGATTAATTATTTCAGCCGTTCACAAGGGAAAAAGTTGGTTAATGAAACCTATCGTGTACTAAAAATGGGCGGGATAGCTCGTTTTGCTGTACAAGATTTAAAATCCTTAGCAAGAAAATATGTGGAAGGAGATTATGAATTTTTCTTTCAAAAGTTACCTGACGGTAATGAAAGATTGGAAGGTCCAACGTTAGGAGATAAGTTTGTTTCATGGTTTTATGGTTATCCTACCGCAGGAGGGCCATGCAGATATTTTTATGATTATGAATCTCTGGCATATATATTTCATGATGCGGGTTTTAGCGTTGTAGAACAAAAAAGCTATCTAGAAAGTCGATTGTCAGAAATTGAAAAGATTGATAACCGGCCTGATCAAATGTTCTTCTTGGAAGCAGTTAAATAGAACGGGCTACTAAGAGATATGTTCAACAGAATCAAAGAATTTTACCGGCGGCAAAGAATTAAATTCCTTAAATTAAAAATGGTTCAGCCTAATTATGCCTTTAAAGAGGTGTTTCAAAAGGGGGATATCGCCGTAGATATTGGCACAGGAGATGATCCCGACTTCTCGGTATTGATGATAAGAAATTATGGTCTTGAATGTTATGCTTTTGATCCTACCAGGAAACATGCCTCAGTTTTAAGAAATTTTGAAGAGAAGTTGAATGGATTTCATTATTTTCAATATGCATTTGGATCAAAAGACGGTAGAGGAGAATTTTTTGAGAGCATAGATAATATGAGTGGGTCGCTCTTGAAAGAACACCGGAATATCATTAATGATCGCATGATACGTTATGACGTTGAGATGATAACCATGGGAACACTATTAAGTATGATTCCCAATTCCAATATCGCGATTATGAAAATTGACATTGAAGGGGCTGAATTTGATTTTATAAAGGCACTCGATCTGAGTTTGCTAAATAAGGTCAAACAACTCATCATCGAATTCCATCACGATACTATTGCGAATATTTCTTTAAATGACACAAAAAAAGCTGTTGCACGAATTAAGAAATCCGGAATGAAGGCCTTTAGTTACAATGGTCGCGATTATTTATTTTATTGGTGAACAAAATTTACGGAGAATTGTTCTAGAAAAAGCATGAAGAAATCGCCTTGGCATCAAATCAAGAAAATCAAACTGCTTCTATCGTTCTTCGGATTGAAGGATCTTGATTTAATTCGTCGTTATTCTACAGATACGTTTTTCGAGACTTTCTCAGACGAAACCCATTTACGGTCTGCAATCGACTGGTTAGGTCAGGCCCAGGATGTTAATTTGGATGGTGGAGTTTCGGTTATTTATTCTTTAAGAAATGGGTGGGATATATCCTATCCCGAGACAACCGGTTATATAATTGGTACTTTCATTGCCTATGGTCTGCTGATTAAGAAGGATGAATATATTTATCGAGCAAAAAGAATGGGAAACTGGGAAATAAGCATTCAGGCCCCTTCAGGAGGAATTATTTCACGACCTGGTGAACCAATTATTAGAGTGTTTAACACAGGACAGGTCATCTTAGGTTGGTGTGCATTGTTTGAGCAAACCCAAGATGAGTCCTACCTACAATCTGCGATCCGAGCTGGAGATTATCTCCTCCAAACACAAGAAGATGATGGTCGCTGGATAAAAGATACTTATTGTGGAGCAAGAACTTATCATTCCCGGGTAGATTGGGCGTTGCTGCGCCTATGGCAATTCACAGGAGAGGAAAAATATGCCTCAGCCGCTAGCAAGAATCTACATTGGGTTATCGAACAACAGACCCAGTCAGGTTGGTTTAAGAATTGCGGTTTTAACCAAGAGGATCCAATTACCCATGTAATCGGCTATACACTTCGTGGTTTAATTGAAAGTTATGAAATTGATGTATCATACAATTTGAAGTTATTAGACAAGGATTTCTTTCCATTGATAAAGAAAACTGTTGATGCTATTTGCGGTTTAATAGAAAAATATCAGGTTAGTAGAGAAAATGGCCTGATTCCTTCCTCTTTCAATGAATATTGGTCGAGCCACGATAAGCATACCTGTTTAACGGGCAACGTTCAATTATCGATTGTCTTAAGAAGGTTTGGGCATATTTCCAAACAGATATCCTATAATCCATATGCTGACTTATTGTTAAATGCTGCCAAGAAGATGCAGATAATAAATACCAACATTTCCCAGGTCAGAGGAGCATTGCCTGGTACTTATCCGATAAATATTGGCTATTTGCCATATAGTTATCCTAACTGGGCAACAAAGTTCTTAGCAGACGCGTTAATGTTGAAAATGAATGATGAGATTAAATTGCTTTCCTGAAAATAAACATAATGCCGATTAGGTTTATAAACACGATGGAAAAGAAGACAATTGTCCGCAAGGTTATTTTGTCGATAAAAGGTATGGTAAGAAAAGTCTTAGGGGTGGATATTGTACGATGGAAACCTGCTATTCCCTTTCGGAGGGATCGGATTTGGTATCAAGAATTACAATTTGACTTTCAGATTAAGCCTGAAGAAAAAGTGCTTGATATAGGATCAGGACCTACCCCTTTCCCTTATGCTACCATTCTATGCGAAAGGTTTTTAGGAGAGACTGTTCACAGGAAGGGCGAAATAGTACGAAATGATCTTCCCATGCTTCAAGCGGATATTTATGCATTACCTTTCTCTGAAAAATCCATCGATTTCATATATTGTGCACATGTTCTAGAACACATCGACAATCCAGAATTAGCTTGTAAGGAAATCATCCGTGTAGGGAAAAGAGGTTATTTAGAAACGCCCAATTACATGAAAGATGCCTTGTTTAGTTGGGCAGGTTTAATGCACCATCGCTGGCATACGGTAGCAGTTGAAAACACACTTTTTTTCTTTGAATACACTAAAAGACAACAACAAGGAATAAATAATTCCGGCTGGAGTGATATCATTTTTGGAGATACTTACCATCCTTTGCAAGAGGCCTTTATTAATCATCAGGATCTATTTCATACAATGTTTTATTGGCAAAATGACTTTAAGATCGTAGTGTATTATCAAAAAAAACATGATTAAAGTTCTTCTAGAACAACAACTTATCCCGCCATACAGAATCCCTTTCTTTTTCGGACTCTCCAAGAAAGTAGATCTCACCATATTGACATCAGATAATATTTCTATATCTGGAGTAACAGATGTAAAGGAGAATTTGCCTTTTACAACTATAAGGGCTAAAGAGAAAAATATTAATGGTGGTTATCCTTTGCATGAAAACCTTATTAATCTGATAAAAAATCATGGATTCAAAGTCTATATATCAAATAGTGAATTTCTTTCCACTTATGGGACTGATTCTAGCTTAAGAAACAAGTTGATAGACACCGGGTGTATAATTATTTGGTGGGGATGTGATGGTTATAATAATCGGAATTTCTTTTTAGCCAAGCTAAGTAAAACTTGGGTCTATAAATTGCCTAAGCGAAGTCGTTGGCCATATCTGTTTAGCGATCCCGAGAAAACTGCAATCAGATTAACCGATGGGTTTCTGGCTTATTCAAGCTATACAAGTGAATACTGGCAGAAGATCTTTAATGTGCCTCCTCAAAAGATTTCAATAGCTCATAACGCTGTTGACGTAACAAATTTATGTCAGGAAACAGATCTACTAATCAATAAGGGCATTAAGAAGACCCCGCAATCTATCTTGTTTGTTGGTCGAATGACACCAGGGAAGCATCTTGATATATTAATCCGAGCATTTAAGATTATAAAATCCAGATATCCTTCTGCCTCGCTTAATCTGGTTGGTGATGGTCCGGTTAAACCAGATATTGAACTGTTGTCTAAAGAGCTAAAGCTCTCCGATGTTTTTTTTCATCAAGAAACTTGGGATCCAAATGAACTAGCAAGAATTATGAGATCATCCTCATTATTTGTCATGCCAGGATTAGGAGGATTGGGTTTAAACTCTGCAATGGCATGCGGCTTGCCAATTGTTTGTACTCAAGCTGATGGTACAGAATTAGATCTTGTGCAGGAAGGAAGAAACGGGTGGTTTTTCCAGAATGGCAATTATCATGATCTTGCGTGTGTTATTATGAAAGTGATAACTGAAGATGGTGTACTTGTTTGTGCTGGTAAAGAATCACGTCGGTTGATTGATACGAAATTCAATCTCGAGGCAATGATAAATACCTTTGTCCAAAGAATCAATGCAATTCATCAATGAAATTGATTCGCCATGTTAAGTAAAATCATATGGCTCGAGCTTCTTGCATTCATGATATGAACATTCTCCAAGTTAATACTCATGATATAGAAGGTGGTGCCGCAAAAGTGGCCTGGGATTTATTTAAAGGATACCAGTCACGCGGCTATGGTTCCTGGTTGGCTGTGGGTGAAAAGCTATCTGGAGATCCAGCTGTCCTAGCGATACCTCATGTCAATCCATCTTATATTCCCTGGGCGGGAGTAACCTGGGGGTTGCGTAAAAAATTACACCGATTTGATGGACACATTCCTGGAGCTCACCGAATCAGGCGATGGTTGAACTCATTGACCGATATTTGGGCTGGAATTGAACGTCGAATGGGACATGAGGATTTCAATTACCGGGGGAGTTGGAAACTGTTGAGTATGGCACCTAATCTTCCGGATATTGTCCATGCTCATAATTTGCACGAGAATTATTTTGACCTCCGGTGTTTACCTTATTTAAGCCACACAATGCCGGTGGTGCTCACCTTGCATGATGCCTGGCTTTTGAGCGGCCACTGTGCTCATTCCTTTAATTGCCAGCGATGGATGACAGGATGTGGTTTGTGCCCTGATTTAGATATTCCGCCAGCAATTTCACGGGATGCAACCGCATATAACTGGAATCGTAAACGCCAGATATTTTTACAGAGCCATGTTTTTGTGGTCACTCCATCGCGATGGCTGATGGAAAAAGTTCGCCAGTCGATTTTAGCTCCGGCGATCATGGAGGCTCAAATAATCCCTAATGGTATTGATCTGAGGGTTTTTCACCCAGGGGATAAAGATGCCGTCCGCCAGGAATTAGGTATACCCAAAGATGCGAAGGTTCTGGTATTTGTGGCTAGCGGCATTATAGCCAATCGATTTAAAGATTACGCAACTTTACATGAAGCGCTTTCCAATATTTCTAAAGTGACGAGTCATCAAAATTTGCGTTTCCTGGCTCTGGGCGAATCAGGTGATGTATCGGCTGCAGGGAGTGTTTCGATAGAGTTTGTCAAATTCACTAATGACCCAATAAAAGTTTCTAAATACTACCAAGCTGCCGATGTTTATATTCACGCAGCCCGAGCTGATACTTTCCCTAATACGATCCTCGAGGCTATGGCCTGTGGAATTCCTGTTATTGCTACGTCTGTTGGAGGAATTCCAGAACAAATCCAGGATGGATTTAATGGCTTCCTTGTGCCTCCACATGATCCTCACGCAATTGCGCTACGTACGAACAATTTGTTAGAGAATCCAACCTTGGCAAAATTGATGGGATTACACGGAAAGGAGCTGGTGCGTCAACGGTATGATTTACAGACCCAAATCAATTCGATGTTGAATTTCTACCAAAACGCTATAGAAATTTTGAAATCCTAACATAAACTACTATGCCTCCAAATGAAGCCAGCAATTTAATAATCTTTTTCATTAATCCAGCCAATAAACAAAGTCTATTTATCGAGCATATGATCCTGCTTGTTCTTAATCAAGATTGTCCAACGTTTGTCATCAGATGGGATGAAAACCGCATCGGCCAGTTACTGGGTCAGATTAGACATGAAGATATGGAGTACCACTTCAGACTAGATTACAAGGCTAAAGATTTTTTCTGCAGTTACCGTGAGATTCTCCAAGATTGGGAGGCTTCTCATGTCGCCTGAAAGCACGGCGCCAATTAAATGGCCCAAAATTACTGTGATTACTCCATCTTTTAATCAAGGACAGTTCATCGAAGAAACTATCCGGTCGGTGTTATTCCAAGGATATCCCAATCTTGAATATATAATTATAGATGGTGGAAGTACAGATAGAAGTGTAGAGATCATTCGAAAATATGAGAAACAACTAACCTATTGGATTAGTGAACCGGACAGAGGGCAATCACATGCGATCAATAAAGGATTTAGCCGTTCTTCAGGTGACCTGATCGGCTGGATCAATAGTGATGACTTACTTCTCCCCGGAACTTTATTTACACTAGCGTCAGCTTATTTAAATAATCCTGTAGCTATTCTAATGGGAGATGTTATAAATTTTTTTGAGAATTCGAAGAAAACAAAGATGACGAGAGCAAATCATGTCAGCTTCGAGGGTATGATTCTACCTGCAATATCCGGGGTATCATGGCATCAACCTGGTGTTTATGTTCCTTCCTATCTGGTTCGGCAGGTAGGTGTTCTGGATGAGTCATTAAGATATCTTTTTGATCAAGATTGGTTGTGCCGTCTACTAAGAGTTGCACCTGTTGAATATATGCATAAACCAATAGCCAAATTCCGATTCCATGCGAACTCCAAGACAGTAGGTGAAAATTTCTTCTGGCTATCAGAGATGGAAATTGTGGCAAGACGGTACTGGGGAGAGCTAGCCATCATTAAGAAACATCATATTGAAGCTCATTTAGAAATGGTCAGGGCAGCGACATATCTCGGCAATACCCAGTGGAACCGACGAATGGGTTGGTATTTATTAATTCAATCCTTTAATTTCTATCCTCGCATCTGTATTTCTTGGTCATTTATCGGGTTGATTATTCGAAGTATCTTACCTTTCCGATTTCTATCATGGGTAAAGTCGCGTTTGGATAAAGCGATGCTTTAAACTCTCTTACCATGTGGATTGGTTTATGACTGACGTGAGTGTTATTATTCCGACATATCAATGCGAACGGTATATTTCCCTAGCAATAGACAGCGTCCTTGCACAGACTTTCAAGAATTATGAAATTATTATCATTGATGATGGATCAACCGATAACACGCAGATGGTATTGAAGAAATATTCCATGATGAAAAATATTAAAATATTTCAGCAATCGAATCAAGGACCCTCGGCTGCCCGTAATTGCGGAATAAAAATGAGTTCAGGAGAATTTATCGCTTTTTTAGATGCTGATGATGTATGGTTACCCAAAAAACTTGAAATACAAATAACATTTCTGAGAAATAACCCTTTGGTCGATATGGTTTACTGCAATGCTTATATTTTTAAGGAAAATTTCACATGGAAAAAAACACATTTTAATTTTTCGCCTCCTGCATCCGGAAAGGTATTAAATCAGTTATTCTTATTAAATTTTATTCCCTTACTTACGGTCGTAATACGTCATTCTATCCTTAATACCGTTGGTTTATTTGATGAAACGTTTATCGCATCAGAAGATTATGATTTATGGTTAAGAATATGCCAGACGACGATTATAGCCTTTATTAATGAACCTCTTGCTAAATACCGGGTCTCTTCCGGACAGGCATCAAAACAAAGAATCAAAATGGTAGAGAATGAAATCAAAGTCAAAGAAAAAGCATTCGGAAATGCTCCTGAATTACTGAAATTACCAAAATCCAGCTTAGATCAAGGATATTATAATCTCCTCATTCGGATCGCCAAACTTTGCCTTCAAAACAATCTTTATCAAGAATCAAGGCAATATTTAGATAAATATTTCCTCCAACGCGGAACTACCCTTCGATATTTGGCCGTTCGAGCACTGCTCCCATTTCCAAGTGCCATTAATAAAGTAATGTTGTCTTTTTGGGATCTCATCAAAATTCAACCTGACTTTGAAAAATGGGATTCGTGAATGGATCTAATCAGTATTATTATCACTAGCTACAACAGAACTCAATGGTTGAATCAGGCTTTAAATAGCGCAGCAGGACAAACCTATCACCCCGTTGAAGTAATTTTGGTTGATGACGGTTCGGATAATAGAGATGTAAAAATAATAGCAGACAAATATTCCCAAGTTCAATATATCTATCAACAAAATCAAGGTTTAGGTGCAGCGCGGAATCTAGGAATTGCATGCAGCAAAGGGAAATGGATCCAATTTCTTGATGATGATGATTGGCTATCGATGGATGCGATTCGAGCAAAGATATCTTTATTTGATTCAAAACCAGATCTGGGAGTAGTTTATTCAGATCTTTATTTAACCGATGAGAATGGGATAGTAAGTTCAAAATGCTTTGAGCATAAACCCAGACCATTACCGAGCGGCGACCTTTATCCGATTCTGGTTGAGCGCAACTTTATTCCGGTGCATTCTTTGCTCTGGAAAAGGCAAGTCTTGGAAGAGGTTGGCGGTTTTCCGAATCGTTCTGGTCTTGAAGATTGGGAGTGCCTGGTCCGCGCAGCAGAATTCAGTACGTTCTCGGCCCTTGACATACCCTTAGGATATTACCGGATACATAAACAAAGTATGTCACATGATTTTGATTCAATGTATCAGAGTAAACTTAATTTTCAAACATACATCTCTGCATCAAAACGCTTTGGGCTTTTACCATCCAAACAACGCAACCAGTTACTTACCAAGTTTGCTTTTCAACAATGGGCATTCGGTGATCCACAAAAAGCCCATCATAATCTAGATTTAGCCCGCCAGGATGATCGATCAGCTTTGTTACCTTTCTTGCTGAGATTCTTTATGCTTTTTGGCCAACCAGTTGCCAAATGGCTGGTGAAAGCTCGTGGTTTGATCTGGGAAAAAATAGGCCGTTGAAATTCCGTTTGAAGTAAAATAGTTCAACGTTCCTTATACCATTTATTATGCGCTTATTATGTATAACTCCCTATCCCCATCAATCAGCCGATACGCGTTACCGGATTGAGCAATACCTGCCTGGTCTGGAAAGGGCAGGTATCCATGCAGTTGTGCGACCTTTCATGTCAGAGGCTCTCTTTTCCATTTATGCTGACCATGGTAGATATTTGGCAAAACTTCATGAGATCGCAGCATCCATGGCACGGCGTTTACGGGATGTGTTACAGGCAGGGGAATATGAAGCAATTTTTCTACACAAAGAAGCATTCGTGTTTGGACCTCCTTGGCTAGAACTTGCGTTACATAATCGCGCGGGAGCGATGGTATTTGATATGGACGATGCCTTTTGGTCGCATCCGCCTCAGATGTACCAAATTGGAAAACTCCTGCGCGATCCTCGCAAAATCGATAAAATCATCTCTTTTAGTGATCATATTCTTGCAGGTAATGCGCTTATCGCTGAATATGCTCATCAAATAAATCCCCAGGTAACAATATTGCCAACCGTGATTGATACAGCCCGATATCAGCCTCGCTCAATCACAGATGATGCACAAGTGACCATAGGGTGGGTGGGGCGTTGGTCGAGTGCCTTTTACCTTGATAATTTAATTGAAGTTTTTCGTGAAATTTGTGAACGCCATCCCCAAGTTCAAATAAAACTCATTGGAGCTGGGCCAGTGAATTGGCCAGGTGTACGTCTCATTTCTCAACCATGGCGATTAGAAACCGAGATAGAGGATCTTCAGAGTCTGACGATTGGATTGATGCCATTATCGGACGACGCCTATGCTCGCTATAAATGCGGTTTCAAACTCTTGCAATATATGGGCGTCGGTGTGCCAAGTGTGGCCTCACCGATTGGCGTGAATGTTGACATCATTCAAGATGGAGTGAATGGCTATCTGGCAAATACTTCCTCGGAATGGTTTGATCGAATAAATCGATTGGTTGAAGATTCTTCTTTACGAGCCAGACTTGGCGCCCAAGGCAGATATACGGTAGAAACAAAATATTCGCTAGCGAATACGCTGCCAGTGTTAATTCAAACCCTTCGGAGTTTGGTAAATGCCTGACGAAGAGGTTATTATCTGCGGTGTTCGAGTTAACGGGATAACAGTGCCTGATCTAAATGAAGCAATTCGAAATGCAATAATTCAAAACAAACGCTCCCTCATTCTGAATGTCAATATCCTTGCTCTCAACCTTTCTATGGAAAACGTTTGGTTACGAGATCTGCTTAATTCTGCGAAAATCGTTTTCTGCGATGGCGCAGGTGTCATTTTAGGTGCTCGAATCCTAGGTTATCATATTCCAGAACGGATTACTTATGCAGATTGGATCTGGAAGTTAGCAGAATTCATCACCGAAAATCATTTCTCGGTTTATTTTCTTGGCGGTAAGCCTGGCATAACCGAAAAGGCTGCTCAAAACCTTCTTGTTCGATTCCCTGCCATCCAAATTGTTGGTGTCCACCACGGCTATTTCAATATGACCATCGGGAATCCTGAAAACGATTCTGTATTGGATTCAATACGTAAGGTTTCTCCAGATATTTTAATCGTGGGTTTTGGTATGCCATTACAAGAACAATGGCTGCTTGATAACTGGAATTCCTTGAACGTGAAAGTTGGTTTAACAGGAGGAGCCGTCTTCGATTACATTTCGGGAGAACTTGATCGGGCGCCGCGTTGGATGAATGATAATGGGTTGGAATGGCTGGGAAGATTATTCATTGAGCCGAAACGATTATGGAGGAGATATATGATAGGCATCCCATTGTTTTTCTGGCGAATCTTCATTCATCATATTCTTCGTGTTCCATTGCCAAATTAACGCTTATTATTGATTGAAGTAAACCATGCTCCGGCGATTCTCTATCAACTTTGCAATTTTCTCCATGGTCCTGGATGCTTTTGGGGTCGTGATCGGTCTGAAAGCAGCGGACTTATCACGGCCGTTCCTGGATAGATTGCCATTCGTAAAATCCATCCAGGAACAGGTCGATCTTCCGCCAAGCATTTTCATTATTTTCGCAATTATTTGGGTGGGTATTTTTTCTGCGTTTGCCATTTATGATGGCAGGAAATATCTGCGGGCGGTGGATGAATATGCCATGCTCACACTGGCCAGCCTGATTGCATCGGGAGCGATGGCAGGCTTTCTCTATTTATCTTACCGGCAAATCTCACGGGCATTATTCTTAATCTTTGTACTGATCGCTTATCTATTATTCCTAACCTGGCGGGGGATTGCCAGGCTGGGATTCCGCATGCGCAGGGATGGG
>Ga0182027_10008056_pt1 | contig 15406 bp, 15 predicted proteins | sample 712E1DmetaG_FD_121300 | JGI IMG/M metagenome (GOLD analysis project Ga0182027, IMG submission 121300) | Permafrost microbial communities from Stordalen Mire, Sweden - 712E1D metaG (Illumina Assembly) | ecosystem: Environmental > Terrestrial > Soil > Wetlands > Permafrost | place: Sweden... | reverse complement strand
TGCTGGCCGGTAATTAATAAAACTTTATTTACGTCATCGCTGGCATCATTTGCCGTAACTGTTCCTGCCAGTGTTCCGCTGCCTTGAGCGCCATCGATATAGAAATTAACTGCAAGGGTCTGGCCAGGGACATCTGTGTCGGCAGCCCATCCAGACCCTGTACCAAGGCTTTGCTGAAAACCATCCATGTAACCAATGGGAGGGTTATTGGTAGTGCTGTCCCCTAATATTTTACCGCCGGTTTGCGCTCCTATAATTTCGTTATAGGTTAAAGCTTGTGAAGATAATGGAACTAACGAAAAAGCCAATGTAAATAAGGCTATCAGAGCAAATATTTTTGATTTCATAGTAATTATATAAGCTACATTATTTGTATATATTTTACCATATTTTAAACCAAAATGATAATAAATTCGTGGTTCTCGAATCGAACCTAATTTGGCATATTGATATAATTATCGTATAATAAATAAAAGAGTTTATGACATGTTTAAGCATATTGCCTTTTTTCCGGTTATTGATATAATAATTGTAATAGCATTCTTTATAAAAATTAACATAAAAAGCATATGAACCCATCTGTGGTTTTGTTCTTTGTTTTCAATGTGCTGGCTACCGCTTTCCTTGGCGGCAAATTTGCCAGTCGGCGCAATGATCCGGTTTTTAGGGACTTCGGCATCGCTATGATTCTCAACGCTATCGCGTTTGCAATCTGGTCTGTCGGACTCATTAGTCCGGCATACTTATTGCCGTGCGTAACCTTAGGAACAATTATCTTCCTAATCGCGCTGATCTTGCTATTTTTTACAGCTGTTCAGAAGTCACGATCTGCCTCCACAAAATGGTTCTTGACCGTACTTGCCGTAGTAATTGCGCTCGTTGTCTTTTACATTGGACATTTGGATCCACATTCTGCTTTTATTTCTCCGGAAGGGTTTTTGTTCTTTAACTTGGGCGGGGCAATACAAATGTTGTATATATTCATAATGTTGCTTGCAGTATTGCCAACTGTAGATCTTGTGGCTTCAAAATTTAAATCGCCATACTCCTCCCTTTTCCGTTACAGTTTGATTGCAGAATTATGCGGCGGGGTCATACTTATTACCAGCAAAGATCCCCAAGCGCTCTATCTAAGTGGTTGGATAATTGGACTTGTTTACTTAGTGCTTTTGGCCTCCTTCGTCTTTGGCCGCAAGGCTTGGGAACAATAAATCATTTCAACTTCGCCATTTTAGCGGCTTTTGATTCAGATTTAAAAACTCTGAAATATTTTAATTTGTCTCTAAATGAAAAATTGGGAACAAAAAATTTATTACAGCCAATGCTGGGAAGACCCGTATATTTTATTGGATGGGCTTAATATTCAAAAAGAAGACAAGATAGTTTCAATTACCTCGGGCGGCTGTAATACGCTTACACTTTTGCTCAAAGATCCCAAAGAGGTAATCGCGCTAGACATAAATCCTGTTCAAAATTATTTGCTTGAGCTAAAAATTTCTGCAATAAGAAATCTGTCGTATGAGGATTTGCTGATATTTTTTGGTATTCAAAAATCCGGAAACAGGCTTAAACTATATAGTCAACTTAAGCCTCATTTAAGCAGCGAGGCCCAAGAATGGTGGAAAAGGCATACCGATTTTATCCAGAACGGTATTATTCATTGCGGCAAACTAGAAAAATTTTTTGGGCTATTCAGGAAAGTAATACTCCCGCTCGCCCACTCAAAAAAGACGATCCGATCTTTGTTTGCAAAAAGAACAAATGAGCAACAACTTGAATTTTACGAAAGGACATGGAACACATGGAGGTGGAGACTGCTGTTCCATATTTTTTTTAGTAAAAAAGTGACATCAACCGCAGCAAGAAATCCCCAGCTTTTCGAGTATCTAGAAAAGAACAATATTAGCGAATATTATTTAAAAAAAACCAAGGATGCCATGTGCAGTGATCCTTGGAATAATTTTATTTTGTATTATATTTTTATTGGTAATTACGACAAAGATCATCTTCCTCCGTATTTGATAAAAGAAAACCTCTCTCTCATAAAAGAACGACTGGATAGAATGCGGATAATATCTGAAGATGTTGGATCATTTCTTAAAAAGGCTTCGGGACCTTACACAAAATATAACCTTTCAAATATATTCGAGGCGTGTTCTTTAGAATTGACCGCGGATATATTTAAAAATATTGCCACCCACAGTAATTCCGGATCAAGGCTTGTCTACATTAACCATATGGTAATAAGGACATTCCCGGAGCAATTGGCAGGGCAAATAGCCCATGACAGGGAAAAAGAAAGAATTTCAGAAGAAAAAAATATGGCATTTTTTTACGAAATCATTCATATTGACTACATCAAATAGCCATGAAATTAATTAAATCATTTCTACAATATCAACTGGAGCGCTTTCCTTTGGTTGTTCTTGTCCCAGTTTCCTTGAGCGGCGTTATTGGCACATCCGCCATCTTAGGCCTGCACAATTGGACCACCATTGCTCTTGCCACTTGCCTAACAATAGCCTTCCTGTTCCATGTACGGGTAATTGATGAGATGCGCGATTTTTTGCACGACACCGCATATCACCCCGACCGACCTGTCCAGAAGCAAATAATTTCAATCAAGGAATTAAAAATTTTAAGGGTAATTAGTCTTTTACTATTTTTTGGGATTAGCCTGTACTCATTACGGACTTTTATTTTAGCTGTGCTGGTATTTTTATACAGCTCATTAGCAGGCCGTGACTTCTTTTGTCCAAATAGGATAAGAAAGTATTTCTATGCATACAACTTACTGAATATGGTGCAGCTTATAGGTTTGCAGATGGTTGTTTACACTATGTTTAACTGGAACTATTCCTTTAATAAAATTATTATAGCCCATATTATTATGGTTTTTCTTCTCTCTTTACTTTTGGAAGTGGTCAGAAAAATCAAGTTACCAAAAGATGAAACGTTGGGCAGAGACACGTATTCAGACCGGCTTGGGTTTACTGGTTCAATTATATTTTTAGCCATCATCCTAACATTTATCCTTTTACCCGTCGGCTATATATTATTATCCAGAGGGAAACCGCACGGGATTGTTGTGCCTGCACTTTTTTGTACTTTAAGCCTATGCATAGCGGCAATGCACTACATTAAAAAGAGCCTGGATACAGAAAAACTACTGTTGCTTGTTTCTGCTATTTATTATTTGGCTGTAAATGTTTCGCTTTACATTTTTATACGGTAAAAATAATGATCTCTGGTAAAAAAGGTCTAGCCTTAATAAAACTTCGGGAGGCTGGTTTTCGAATACCAGCTTTTGTTGTAATTGAACAAAAGGACTGTTCTAGTAGCAGTCTCCAAAAAATAGTTGAGGAAAAGTTACCCCAAGTAAATTTTTTTGCCGTCCGTTCATCCTTTGTTGGCGAAGATGACAAAAACAAATCCTTTGCGGGATACTTTTATACAGCCCTAGGCGTAACAAAGGAAAATCTGGAAAAAGAATGTCAAAAAGTTATAGCTTCCTATAAAGGAGGCTCCGGTGAGGTAATTCTACAGGAATTTATAAATTCTGATACTGCCGGAGTAATTTTTTCAAATGCCGGCAATAATAAGATGGCAATAAATTCTAATTTTGGCTTATGCCAGCCAGTAGTAGAAGGCAAGCCATGCGATGAATTTATTATTGATAGAACCAGCAAAAGAATCCTGTCAAAAAAAATTGAGAAGCAAAAAGAGGCGGCATATTTTAAAAATAATAAATTTCAAAATGAAAGTGCAGAGAATCAGTCGCTTTCGGACAGCCAGGTTCGCGAGATAGTAGAAAAAGCTCTAGAAATAGAAAAACTGTTTAATATGCCCCAAGATATAGAATTCTGTTTTTATAAACAACAGTTGTTGATTTTGCAGAGCCGCCCGATTACGAAAACAATCTTTTCTGACAACGAAAAAGTTTTTTACGATAACGCGAACATTGCCGAAAGCTACTCCGGAACAGTTCTCCCCTTAACGCTTTCGTTTGTGCAACTTATCTACTCGGAAGTTTATAAAGATTTACTTTGTGCCTCCGGAGTCCCTAAGAAAAAAGTGGAACAAAATAGGCATATTTTTAATTCGTTAGTCGCAAATTTTTACGGTAAATTGTATTACAACATGAATAGCTGGTATGAAATGATGGCTTTTCTGCCGGGATATAAAAGAAACAAAAAGAATTTCGAGTTAATGATATCCAGCAATGTCCGTGCTGAAGCAATTAAAAATATTGTTCCTGGACCCCTCTTTTCTCTAAAATACTACTTATTAGTTGCCGGGAAGTTAATTCTCTTCCCCATTACCGTGTATCGCTTTAAAATCGGGATTAAAAAAAGGTTGACTTACTACTCAAATCAGCCAATAGCGGAAATGTCATTTAGTGAATGCGAGAAACTGTTTAAGGAAATCCAATCCACAACACTTAAAAAATGGTATGTTACCGTGGAAAACGACACGGCATTAATGACAGTGTTGGGCAAAATGCATTCTCAGGACAAAGGAGTGTTTAATTCAATCCGCATCACTACACATACGGTTAGCGCAAACCAGATAAATGAATTAGGGAATTTGTCGTCCCTTCTTATGGCCGACAGAAACATTGCCTTAGCTGTGAATGAAAAAAATAAAGTAAGATTCCTGGAAGGGCTTGCCGCCAATAAAGAATTAAACAAAATTTATACAGAATATTTTACAACATATGGCGGACGATTTGCTAATGAATTAAAATTGGAATCTGACGATCTTAGCGATGATTTTGAGAAATTATCCGCTCTCATAAAAAGCTATAACAAATTCCAACCCGGCATTTCCGCCATTAAAAGCAAACCTTTGCGGGCCACGCCCTTAAGCATCATCATCCGTTATTTTGCGACCAATCGGGAAGAAATGCGGCTGTTGCGCTCCAACATGTTTTCTGTTGTCCGTAAAATTTTTTTGCGAATTGGAAAAATATACGCCGACCAGCAATATATTAGTAAGCCAAAAGATATTTTTTATCTCTCTATAAATGAGGTGTTTAACAGTGAACCTAAAAAAAAGTTTGACCTGAAAAATATAATAGCTTACAGAAAAAAGAAATATTTAGATTACAATTTGATAAGTTTGTCCTCACACTTTTCCTTGGGAAAAAATGAAGCCCCCAAAATTGAAACAGAAATCCTGCAAAACCAGAGCATATTGCATGGATCGACCGGTTGCTCGGGCACTATAACTGGAAAGGCCAGGGTATTTAGCGAGTTTAGTATTCCTGATCCCATCGATTTTGATATCTTAGTGGCTAAACATACTGACCCGGGCTGGGTGCCTCTTATTGGACTCTGCAAAGGCCTCATAGTAGAATACGGGGGTGTTCTGTCCCATGCTTCCATCGTTTCCCGTGAACTCGGCATCCCCACAGTTGTAGGGGCAAGCGGGGCGACAACGGCCATTAAAACCGGTGACATTGTTGAGCTTAATGGCGATCTTGGTACAATTACTATTAAATCGAACGAAGGCAAATGAAAAGTATTAACATATTAAATCAAAATATTGACAGCCGTTACACAGACTTATTTCGCCAACTGTACGGTACAGAAGACCATGTTGATTATTTTATTGCGGACATACGCCTTAGTATCGATTATTGTACTTCCACCAAACATATAACTACCATAACGCTAACTGATGGGGAAATATTGTTGGGCCATTGTTCAATTATTTCATCGGCCAGTAGTAGCATGGCATACTTCGGTTTTTTCGAGTCACCGGAAAACCAAGTAGATTTTATGCTGCTTTGGAACAGTGTGCTTGAGGAAGCAAAAAGACAGAATATTAAAAAATTGGCCGGGCCCATAAACGGTTCGATATGGTTTCCTTACCGATTTATTGCCACATCAGACAGTTGCCCTCTTTTTAAAGGAGAACTTTCGACTAAACTCTCATATCACCAGATGTTTTCCGGCTTAAAGAATGGACAAATTGTGGCATTCGAATCAGGGTTGCGAAGAAACTTTGATTTCATAATTGAATCAACAAAAAAATCCTGCGAAAATTTGGAAAATCTGGGGTTGAAGACAGAAATTTTAACAAAGGTTACAAATGAAACCTTGAAAGAAATACAGGTGCTCGCCGAGTCGGCTTTTTCCGGCCAGAGTCCAATATATGAATCTTTGCCTACCGATTATTTTTTAAAGCTCTATAATCAAAACAGGATTAAAGATCTTTTTGGGTTATACCTAATTAGAAAAAATGAAGAGCTGGTTGGATTTGCCAGTATTTTTTATGAAAACAAAAAGATTGCCATCTTTAAAACGATTGCGGTACATCCTTCGTTTCAGAATCAGGGTGTTGGCAGCGCGATTGCTCATTTAGTTCATCGCGACGCTAAGGAACAAGAGATGGAAACTGTAATCTACGCGCTCGTCCGGAAAGGCAATAATGTTAAACATTTTCCTAAAGACGATGTAGTTATTATAAGAAATTATTCACTTTTTGTATTTGATATATGAAAATCCCCAGGAATGTCACTTGGCTATTTCAATATGTAGTGTCTGCGATTTTAAACCCGCTGCTGATCTTTTTTATCCATTTGAAAGTTGAAGGAGATGAAAACCTTAGCGGACTGACTGAGCCTTACATACTCGCGCCTAACCATTCGTCAAAATTGGACTCATTTTTAATGCTAACGGTTTTTTATAAAAGAGTAAAACGCAAGCCACTATATTGTGTTACCAGAGAGAGGTCATTCTATAAAAATTTAAAAGGACAAGGCTTTTTATGCAGGGAATGGATATTTAATCTGCTAGGAGGATACCAGGCATATTCAGGTATAGGTAATTACAAAGAGGCCTTGGCAACTCACATCACTTTTGTCAAAGATGGCTACAGTACTTGTATTTTTCCGGAAGGGCATATTTCCCGAGATGGAACTGTAGGAGAAGCCAAAGGAGGGGTTATGTTTTTGTCCCAAGAAACTAACGCGCCCATAGTCCCAGTTGCAATTAGGGGTGCCTTAGACCTAAATTTTTCTGACTTTATTGGCCGAAAAAGAAACGTCAAGGTTACAATCTGTAAACCTATAATGGCCTCGGATTACCTTACCGCGTATGAACCTAAAAACAGCCTTTATTATACGCAACAGGCGCAAGTTGTAGCTCAATCAATTCAAAAATATTTATGATGCATGTTATCTTTTACATTTTTATTTATGGTTTGCTATTTTTATCTTTCGAGATATTGCAAAAAAATACCTTTCTTTCGACCGGTGCCACCAGGCGAATTATCCACATAAGTTCCGCCCTCATAGCATTATCGTTTCCTAAGTATTTGACCTTGGGGCAAATATTATTTATATGTATTTCCTTCCTCGTTTTTTTGATCATATCCAAACGGATGGCTCTGCTGGAAAGCATCCACAAAGTGGATCGGAAAACATGGGGAGAAATTTATTTTCCATTGGGAATCGCAATTATGGCGTTGGCCTTTTTACCGGCTCATGTTAAAAGTTATGAGATCGCAGTTATAATTTATGGAGCTTCCGATGTTCTATCTAATCTGATTGGCACACTTTACGGCACACACGCTTTCAGTATCTTTAAATGTAAAAAGACAATAGAAGGTTCGATTGCCTTTTTTATTTCAACTCTCGCAATTTTGGTTATATTTAACGTCGGCTTGCCTGTGGCTGCTTTTATCTCTCTGGTTACGACCCTGGTCGAAGGCATCTCTCCGTATGGAAGCGACAACCTAACAATACCGATAGTAGTTTCTATCCTTTTAACATTTATAAGAGTATGAATTATATCCGTGCTATAGATGAAGTTTTCAGCCAATTTGAAGATACCAAATTTTCAATAAAATTTTGGAACGGTGAAGAACGCCACTATGGCTCAGGTGATTTGAATGCCTTTACACTTATCTTTGGCAATGCTGTGACGGTAAAAAATTTGTTGACCAAAGGCTCGATAGGGTTTGGCGAGGCGTATATGGACGGGAGTTTAAAGATCGAGGGAGACCTTGAGGCTTATATCCGGCTTCGGCACCAATTAAAAAAGAAGGGACACTCACTTTACTTTATATTTGCCATCATTTGGGCAAAAATTAGCATGCCTTGGAGCAGGAGAGGCCAAATAGCCCACCATTACGATATAGGGAATGATTTTTTTAAAATGGTTCTAGACGGGGAGACAATGTCTTACTCTGCCGGATATTATGGAAAAGGATCGGACTCCCTAGCTACCGCTCAAAAAAATAAGTTAGAGTTAATTTGCCGGTTGTTCAACTTTCCTGCCGGATCTCGCGTGCTTGATCTTGGGTCCGGTTGGGGCGGTTTTGCCCTGCATGCCGCAAAAAATTATTTATGGAGCGTTACAGGATATACATTAAGCAACGCGCAACTGGATTATTGTAATCAGTTGGTTAGGGATAACCGCTTAGAGAGCAAATTATTTTTTGAATACCGCGACATGCTAAAAGACCTGCCGAATTCCGAGTTCGACGGGATTGTGATGATTGAATCCATAGAGCACATGGGGCAGAAAAATCTTCCCGCCTTGTTTCAAAGTATAAAAAACTGCCTGAGGCCGGGGTCTCCGCTAGTCATCCAGTCAACAATACGGCGAAAAATCCGTTCTGTAGACCGGTGGACACTCAAGTATATTTTTCCCGGAGGCTATCTACCATCGCAGGAAGAACTAATTAGTCTCGCGGCCGTAGCAGGTTTTAGGGTAGAAGAAGCGCAAGATGAAACCCAAAATTACATCCATACGGTAACTGACTGGATTAAAAATTTTGAATTCCACCGTGAGAAAATTGAAAAAAAATATGGCCAGCCGTTTTATCGTATGTGGAAATTATGGTTACACGGGACAAAAGTCAGTTTCGAAACGGGAGGCATCGGGTCACTGCGCTTACATCTAAAACGTACCACCACCTAAAGCGGAGAATATGGATGTTAAAATTGGATAGTGATATACTATATTCAATTAAAAAAAATTTTATGAACGATCAAAATACAAACGTTAATAACATTGCTATTCCGTTACCAACGAGTGTACCACAACCCCCGAGGTCACTTTGGAATAAAACCATACCCATAACCAATCTAGTTTTTTTTCTGATTTCTGCCGCATTAATTTTTATACTCGACCTTTCTATACTTATAAACTCTCCAGACTTGGCAGGCTTTTGGTATATGATGTTATTCGTCTTTGGTATTTTTGTAATATTTTTTGTTCTGGAAAATTTTACTTTTAGGAAAAAATTTGCCAATTCAACCCAGCCTGTCGACGCAGGTATAGTAACTCTAATAGTTATTAGGAATATTATTTTTGTGTTAAATTTTATTCCCTTCATTCAACTTTTGGGGCTGGCGGCTATTGTTTTTATAGGTTGGATCATACTCATTATTTATATAGTTTTAATCATCCGCCGTTATAAAGTCACCGGCTAACCTAAAACCAGGCAAACAATAAAAAGCCTTACATCGCAACTGGTGCAAGGTTTTTTTGTTTTTCTGCGAAAATTTAGTTATTACTGCCGAATAAGTTCGGAATAATTTGGAACGTAACCGACTTGCTGTGATTTCGTTGATATATAATATTTATCGCGGGCTTCGGCTAAGGGCAAATTAGTGTCGAGCAAACCGGCCTTTAATGCCAGTTCGTCGGCGTAGCCGGTTAAGGCGAGTTGCCAAGAAAAGTAGGACAAACGCCCCGGCGAAACTCGATTGATTTCGTACGCAATACTGGAAGTACAGTTAGCCCATAAGGTATTGTACCAAGCCGGATGAGCGGCTAAATCGTCCATGGTTTTAAGCATTCCCACAAATAATAATCTGCCGTTTTCCGGTTTGGAAAGTTTGACCGGGTACATATACAATTGATCCTTGTCGATATTGGCGCGGACAAAAATGGCGTCTTTCTCATCAGCGGCAATGTACATAATAGGGTAACTGTGAAGGATTCCGGAAAACAAATCATATTGTTGGCCTTTGACTAAGCGGGCTTCAATGGTAACACTTAAGTAGTTACCGTCGCTAAACTCAAAAGATACAAACGTATGTGCGGCCACGCTTAAACCTTTAAACGGATCTGTTAAGTACCAAACTTTAGTGAGTTTGGTTAAATCGTAAGTTTTATCATAATAGGCAATTTGCACCGGATTGCCCGATTGGTCGTAACGGAAATTCCGAACGTTATGTACGGTGGCAAAATTGCCGTCAAAAGTAGCCGTGGGCATAACAGCCAAAGCTGGCTGCCAGTCTCCTGTGGACGGCGGCTTTTTTAATTCCTGCCAAGTAATAAAAACAATTAACAATAATCCAATACCTCCCAGGACGTACCAGCAAATTTTGTTTTGATTTTTATGCATATTGGGTTCAGGCTTGGTAGGTCTGTAGGAACCAAAATTGTTGGCTGGCCTTATTCGACAAAGTGGGAACGGAAATTATGAGCGTTTATTGAAATAATCGATAATCTCTTGATAATTTTTTGACCCCTTTGAGCCGAGATATGATGGAATAAACCCGTTAGGATTATTAATAAATTCTTTCTGTTCCTGTGGGTTTAGTATTGCGGAAAGCCATTGAAATAAAACTGGCAAAAAAGAATTATTTTTGTTTTTTAAAAACTTCCTCCAATACGTGATCATTATCCAATCAACATACTCTTGCGAGGAATTTTTAGAATATAAACTTTTGAGGCTGTTATTAGTTATACACTCCACGTGGATATCTACAAAAGGCGAAATTTTTTCGGAATTAAGATAAGCCATAAAATGTAACCAACTTATACCATCAATGTGATGAAAAATTGGCTGCGGATTTTTATGGGCTTCTAAATTGGTTATGAGTTGGCCTTGTAAACTAAAAAGTGGAAAAGTTCTAATAAAACGTTCCATTTCCAAAATTTTTTTCTCTGGTAACTCTGGGTTTGCTCTACAACCTAAATCCCAGTCAGAATATTTGGGGTCTCCCGGCGGACAAATATAAAAATGTTTTGAATAAAAAGGTGTCGGTCTATCTGGATAAGGCTCAAGCTTTAAGGGGGTATATAACAAGTAGCCAAATTTATTTTCAAATTCTTCTAAAAATTTATCGATTGTTTGATTGCTTGCCAAGTTCATATAAGAATACCCTTTTTGTGTATTTAAAACCATAGCTGAAGAAAAAATCTATCAGTTTTTTAAAGACTCATTAATCTCGGCGATTTTAGCTTTGACTTCTTTGTCTCTTTTTTCCTTTAGCCCCTGTTCAATTTTTTGTTCCAGTATTAAGTCAATTGAAAGTTTAAGAGCTGGAAAATATAGCAAGCACTGGTCTTCGCTTAATTCGTGTACACCTTTGCTTAAAATTTTATAAAGGCCTTTCATTTCAACAAGTTGCGACGGAAGAAAGCTTTTAAGAGCCTCAACTTTATCAGTCATCCACATCATTTTAAACTTTTCTTTTTCAAGCCCAACAGTCTCGCCATGACTTTTAAAAGCTTCTAAAATTAAACTTTCAAATATTCTTCTTAAATAAACAAAAGAGCCATTTCCAATTCCTTGCGCCGCCAGGTCTACTGCTTTTTTAAAAGATTGGAGTTGTTCGAGAGTCAAAAAATCTTTGTATTTCTTTTCTATTTCTGCAAACTGGATTGTCGCCAAAGAAGGCCTCTGTCCAATTTTTTGAACTGTTCCTTCATCTATATTCAAAAAAAAGATTAACTTATCCGAGTCTACTCTCTTGCACGTTAAGGTTACTTTAAAAACATTTTTGAACGGAGACCATTTGTAGTCTTCTACTGAACCAGCACTAATTTTGTATGTTGTCTCGAAACCGCGAATAAAATTATAAGCATCAACCTCACCGTTAAAAATGTCATCATCTCCAAGCTCTGAGATATTGACAATCCTGTACAAAGGAATTCCAAAATAAAATTCGTGTCTGCTAATTTTTTTTGGTTGTTCTACGGTAGCTTCTCCTGTCATATTATCAAAAATTATTTCTTATAATTATTCTCTAAAGCCAATTGCATATTGCCGTCCAGTTCGTGATGACTAAAGTCGTGGTTGCCTCCGTGGCCTTCATAAAATCCCGGGGTAAAAAAATCAGCCGCAAATACATCGCCATCGCCTACAGGAGTAACAATAAGTTTAACTTTTTGGCCATCTTTTCTATCAGCCGTATAAAATCTTTGGTTTGGTCTTGTGTTGTCGCTCATGCTGTTCCAATGAATTTGCTTAATCTGTTCAGGAGTAAGACCCAATGCTTCCATGTCAGCAACCGACACATAACCATGTTTGGCCGCCAGTTCGCCAAGCACTCTAAATGACGTTTCGTAATTTTCTTTAACTTTGGCTTCATTCTGTGCTATTTGTTCAGGGCTCCAAGGCTGGAACCCGTATGGGCTTCGTGTATTTGGGTTTGGCATAAATTAATGTTAGTTATTTACCCTTAAAATATAGCAAATTTTACCCTTTTAATAAAGCCCGCTTTTTGCTATAATCCGGCCATGCCTTATGATGTCAAAAATATGAGCGATTACGTCTTGGAACTAAAAAGCACTCCCTTGCGGTTGTGCTTTTTGTTTAACCTACTTTCAGTTGTGAAAAAATTTCTTGCCCCAATTCGACTGTATCATAATTATATTCTGGCCTTATATGTAAAATGTTTAGTCCAGCGGCTTTTAAAGCTCCGTCTAGAAAGTCGTCTCTTTTTTGTCGGCTAAAGGAATTATGGGAATAATCGTCAAGCTCAATTACCAACAAAGGCGATAGGTAGACTTTATCAAAAATTACATAGTCAACACTTTTTTTATTTATCCTGTTAAAGTTGCTATACCACGAATCGGAGCCGTATCTTTCCAACGCATTTTTTACTTCAATAATTCGGGATAGTGCGACTTGCGGTATAATTACGTATTGGTCTTTGATAATTTCCTGCAATACCTTAAAAAATTTATACTCGGTTTGTGTCATCAAATATTGCTTCTTTTTGAAAGGATAAATTTTACTGTCCTCTTCTTTGACCTGTGGAGGCTTGGGTATAGGCACAGGCCTATTATTTTTAGGCAACTTTTGAGAAGCATTAGAAAAGAGTTTTGCTAAAAAGACCACCACCCCCACACAAAATAAGAAACTCAATAATCCTTCCATAAAATTTGTTTAGGCAAAAACCGTGTTTTAACGCCCTAATAAAAACACCAAAAAATTGGTGGTTATTTTAAACTATCTTTAATTCTTTTCATAAGCGGTGTAGAAACAGACCCGCTTGTTTTAACAGACGATTCTCTTAGATGCGCCGCGTGTTCAGAAACATACGCCTCATAATAAACAACTCTAAAAGGCCTATAGGGTTTGGTTGAAGTTACTTCGCCGTTATTGTGTTGCTGTAAGCGACGGCGTAGATCGTTAGTCGAGCCCTTGTAAAAGTAGTCTATTTTTGTGTTGCTTTGTAATACGTAGAAGTACCACATCGGCCAAGAACGATAGTAACGTGACCATTTAACCATTCAACTTTTGTTGTGGTTTACCCTGGCGGTCGAGACCGCCAGGGCTGGCCACGTCGCTCGCGAGCGACGTGGCTGCCCGGGTAGGATTCGAACCTACGATGGAGGATTCAGAGTCCTCTGCCTTACCACTTGGCTACCGGGCAGTACTTTGACCATTTTAGCAATTATCAGGACTTTTTTCAAGCAATATCGCATCACTAAAGCGCCTTGCAAAAAACCCTGTTTTCAACTATATTATTAACGGCCTAAAACTCCCCCAAAGGAGCCAAGGTACACTGAATTGGAGGATTTTGACGATATGGGAAATGTGATTATTCTTGGCTCCCAGTGGGGAGATGAGGGTAAAGGAAAAATCGTGGATTTGTTTTCGGCCCGGTTTGATATTGTGGCGCGCTATCAGGGCGGCCACAACGCCGGGCACACAGTCGTCGTCGGCAACAGGAAGTTCGTTCTAAAGCTAATCCCCAGCGGGATTCTGCACCCGGGAAAGAAAGCGGTAATCGGCAACGGTATGGTCATCAACCCCGCCGCCCTGCTGGGGGAAATTGACGCCCTGGAATCCGCCGGCATAGACGTAACCGGCCGGCTGTTCATCAGCAACCGCGCACACGTGATTTTCCCTGTCCATCCGATGATGGAAGGGCGTCTCGGTAAACTAATTGATACGACCAAGCGCGGCATCGGCCCTTGCTACGAGGACAAGATGGGACGACGCGGCTTTCGCATCGCCGACCTCTTCAATCCCGACGTCTTCCGCGCACAATACGACTTGGTGATGAAAGAGAAAGTCGCCATTGCCAAGACACTCGGCATCTACGAAGAACTGGATCTGCGGCGCATCCGCGACGGATACGAAGCGTTTGCGGCGCGCATTCTGCCCATGGTGCGCGATACCTCGATGCTGCTTAACCAGGCGATTCGCGACGGAAAGACCGTGCTCTTTGAGGGCGCGCAGGGAACCATGCTCGACATTGACTTTGGAACCTACCCGTTCGTAACCTCGTCCAGCGCCAGCGCCGGCGGCGCCTGCACAGGCACCGGCGTTCCGCCCACCCGCATCACGGGCGTGATCGGGATTTCCAAGGCATACATCACGCGCGTCGGCGGCGGACCGTTTCCCACCGAAGCTCTTGATGCTATGGGCGACATACTTCGCAATCGCGGCAACGAATACGGCGCAGTTACCGGCCGGCCGCGCCGCTGCGGCTGGTTTGACGTTCCACTGCTGCGCTACACGGCGGCCATTAACGGCTTTGACAGCCTTGTGATAACCAAGCTGGATGTGCTGGATAAGTTTGGCACAATCCGAGTCTGCACCGGCTACCGGCTCGATGGAAAATTCATCAATGTAATGCCGGCCACAGTAGCGGAAGTTGGAAAGATCGACCCGGTATACGAGGACATTCCCGGCTGGCGAACCTCAACATTCGGCGTCTCCTCGTACAACGATTTGCCGGACAAGGCTAAGAATTACATCGCGTTTTTGGAGAGCCGGACAGGCGTGGAGGTGGGCTGTATTTCCACGGGTCCGGAGCGCAACCAAACCATCGTTCGATCGGGTTCTCGCTTGGCACATCTCGTCGGCTAGTAACCAGACCCAAAATCCCCTATCTCTATCAGGCCCACCCGGAGTCCGCGCGGCATGAAGCAAACGCCGCGACGACTTCCGGGTGGTTGTTTTTTATGGTAAAATAAAAGCAACGCCATTAGGTTGTAAAACCCTCACCCCGGCCCTCTCCCAGAGGGAGAGGGGGTGCTACACAAATGTTCAAAATCCTAAAAATCATCTTTTATATAGCTATTGTTGTGGTTATTGTTTTTCTTTACTGGTTTTTGCCCAAGTATTCCTATGTCAGCAAAAACCCGGGATACTGCGTGAATTTGGCCTCCCATATTTATTATTGCGGAAACAACGC
>Ga0182027_10008055_pt1 | contig 15409 bp, 6 predicted proteins | sample 712E1DmetaG_FD_121300 | JGI IMG/M metagenome (GOLD analysis project Ga0182027, IMG submission 121300) | Permafrost microbial communities from Stordalen Mire, Sweden - 712E1D metaG (Illumina Assembly) | ecosystem: Environmental > Terrestrial > Soil > Wetlands > Permafrost | place: Sweden... | reverse complement strand
CTTCGCCATCTCCACCGGGATCTCGAACTTGTCTCTTTGTCGCATGAGCCATCCTCCACTTCGGATGGCAAACTACCCCTTGCGCTACAGCGATTTCACGCACGCTGGCCGGAAGGACACGGTGCAGCAGCTACCGCGATCCTGACGGACTCTCGTGCCGAGGAGGATCGTGAAGCGGAGTCAATGCTTCCGCCGCGGTGGTGGGAATCCACACAACCGAGGGGTGGTCATGCCCCACAAAGACCCGATTGTGAGCGACCCTTGTCCGGGCGTCCCCATACTCGTCCTCGCCGGTGTTCAGATCCCTTGCCAGGCGAGGAAAATTGCTGCTCGAAACATGAAGGCCCACCCGATGGCCCTGCTGCACGCGAAAGGCTACTGGCCGAAGATTGACAGAGATCTTGTAGATCTCACCGGGCTGCGCAAGCTCCGGGTGGTCTACACCATTGCGATAGCGCAAGCGGCTCACGCCGTCCTGAATGTTGAATGCCTTTCCGGCAGGGTCGATGTCCAACAGCTTGACTGTGAAATCCGTGTCCGAACCGTCCGTCGATACATACAGGTCGACGGATGGGTTTCCGATGATGTCGAGGTTACGCCCGACCGGAGCGCTTGCGTAGGTCAAGATGTCGGGGCGTCCAGCGAGAGCTGACTGATCTACGGCCCCTGCTGACTGGTTTTCGTCGAACGTGCAGCAGATTGCACCACCCCGGGTGGGAACCGGATTGCGCGGGTCGTAGTCGTACTCCTGCGTGGAAGAGGCCTGGTCAGGTCGAGCCTGCAGCGTGCCGGAGCCGAGGTAAAGGCCGTGACGCTGGGTTCCTGGTGGGGGCCAGGTTTCGCTGGTGCGCCACTGGTTGCCGTGGATGAGGAAGAATTGGTAGTTTGGAGGCAGCGGCTTGGCCTCTTGCTTTAGCCAGTGGTCGAACCAATCGAGATAGATCTGCCGGAAGTCCAGCGCCTGATATTCAAACGCCATTTCCCCGACTGTCAATCGTCCGCTGGGGTTGTCGTCCATTTGGCAATGCAGTCCCGGGTCGATCAGAACGTGCTGCGATAGCGCGTCGGTTCCTTCCGCATTCTCACGCATGGTATCCGCAAGGTCGAAAGTCCCCTGCACCGTCTGATCGTACCAACTGTTCACATGGAGCGTGGCAGCGGAAAATCGATCCTGTGGCCCGATGTAGCCCTGCTCGTCCCACCAGGCATCGGTCAGAGGGTGCCGGGTGAAATCGTCGAAGCCAGTCTTGACCCCCACCAGAAGACGACCCAGGTCGGCCACGGGAAGCGCGCTCATGTATTGGCGCATTCGCTCGGGGTAGTCTGCCGGACGGCGCGGAATCCGCTGATCAGGTCGCCCCTGAGCTGTGAACCAACCGAGCGCGGAGGCTTGATTGAGGACCCCGTTCTCGAACACCCCGAAATACCCGTAGCTCTTTCTCGCCTTGCCTACCGCCCCACCCGAACCCGAGGCAATCATGGCGACATGATTTGGGTGACGGGCACTGGCAAGCATGATCTGGCTCTCGCCAAGATAGGAACAACCGAACGTCCCGACCCGCTGGTTGGACCAGGGCTGGCGCACAATCCAGTCAATCGTGTCGTACCCATCCTCCTTGGTTCGGTGGTAGGGCGAACGGTACTCGCCCTCCGAACGATAGCGCCCGCGAACGTCCTCAAGAAGAACGGCATAGCCGTGCGAAACGAAGGACTGGATAGTTGCGAAGTCCATGCCGCCGTAGGTGGTCCGGATCAAGATCGCAGGCAGGGGCTTTTCGAGGGACTTGGGCAAGTACAACGTCGCGCCCAAGCGTGCGCCGTCGCGCATTTGGATCTTGATGCGCGAGTCGCGGTCAATCCCCGTCCGCCAGCCCAGCGTTAGATCCTTCGCCGCCTGCACCAAGTCTCTCGAGCACATGGCCGCCACCACCACCGCCCCGCTGGCCAGAGCGTACCAAAATCGTCGTCTCATCGCGATGCTTCAGACGGACTTTCCACCGGAACCAAAGTGGGACAGCTGGTCCCTTGCCCAAACCTCCAACAGGGCGAGCAAGCGAAAACGATGGTTTTCTACGGGGTACATGTGTGAGACCTCCGGCCAGTAGTGCTCGGCGCAGATCCTTTCCAGGCCGGGAACTTTCATGGCCCGGCAGAACTGCCCTTGCTGGTTGTACCTGTCGCTCTGGTGGTTGGTGAATACCATAAGGATGCGACCGTCGCTTGCGACCATGTTCTTGATGCACATGTCGAGGTCAGCGGGCCACGGCGGATCCCGCAAACGGAGGTCTGCCTGTTTCTCGCCGGACTTCGCCCGGGCCTTCAGACGGCGGAGTATCCACGATGGCAGGTGAGCCCATCGTCTCCAGCTGGTGGCGCGCGATATCCAGCGGCGCGCGGCGAACCCAGTATCGGGCGGGGATTCGGCATCCATCAAGATCAAGCCGCGAATCCGCGCATCCTTTGCCGCTAGTTTGATTCCGTTGTCCGCACCGGAACAGAGGCCCATGACGATAAATGGGCGCTTTCCGAGGTGACGCTCCAAAGCATCGCAAAGGTGGGTCCAATCGAGCGCAACTGACTCCCGATTCGTCAACGCCTCTCGCGCTGGCGTTTCCCCCTTGCCGGAAAGGTCGACCCGTACGCAGACATAGCCAAGCGCCGCCAGCCTTCGTGCCGCCAGGACATTCAGACGGTAAGGTTCTGTCCGGTGAAGCAATCCTGCGTTCAGCATCACGACGACGGGGGCGCCGTCCAACGAATCCGGGAGGGTCAGCATCGCGAAGCCACGGCCTCCCTCGCCATAGCGCAGGGCTTTCTCTTGGATACTCACGCCAGTCTCCTCGCAATGGTTTCCAGGACCGGCTTTGGCAAGAGCAAACCATCATGATAGGTGGGCCAGTCGTAATGATAGCCGCCGTAATGCACGTCAGGCGCAGTGTTGTCCTCGTGGCCTACGACCTGATAAACCCTCGCCCTGGTTCGCAGCCGTGGCAGATCCGCATGTAGCGCTCCTACTCCCTGCCGAAGGGGCTGACTCAAGTGAAACAACTCACACACGACCGGCGGAGGCCTGATGTTGTCGTAGTAGACGGATTGACGCTGGATCGCTTCGACCTCGGCATCCACACGGGCCAGGCAGGCAAGATAGTTTTCCCCGCTGTTCACCAGATCCCAAAATATGTATTCGACGATGCCTGGGTGCTGGATTTGCGCTGCCAGCGTCCCGCCGAACCTGACCCCTAGCAAATAGACCCGCCGGGCGCCTGAGAGAGCTAGCCCCTCGGCGATGGCAGCCTGGATATCGCGCAACCAGATCTCCACGCTGGCGTCTTCCAGCGTTCCCCAAGATTCTCCCGTTCCGAAGTAGTCAAAGCGAAAGACGTGTGTGCCCCCGGCGGCGCAGCCCTTCGCCAGTTCCGCAAGTGCCCTGTAGCATCGCCGGTACTCGTCGAAGAGGGGTGGGCATACGACCAGCAAGCGATCGCTGTCCGCGTCTTCCGCCGGATGGTATATGCCGAACAGTCGACCGGTGTCGAAGAAGTTGGCTTCAAACATGCTGCACCAGAGCTAGCTAAACAAGCGACGCCACAGCGGTTTCTTTCTATCGTCCGGCGAACTGCTTCGCTCGGTCGATGGTTCGGTACGAACCGGCACCTGTTCGGGATGTCCCGCCAGGTAGGGCGCGAGAATGCTGTCGAGTTGTCCCAAACTCCCCGCATCAAGGCGGGAACTGTCGTAGTCCATGACAGCAACGAATCCGTCGGGTTGAACCCGGACCCAAAACTCGCACGGAAGCTCGGTTTGCTCGCGAGGCATATCGATCTGGCGAAGTCCCAGCCCGGCGAGTTGGGTGGGTCGATTGCGGATGTCCTGGAAGCCCAGGCTGACTTCCATGAAATCAAGGAAGGCATGGCGTGACAGTGGGGTGCCCGCAAGCAAGTCGCCCAAGGTCAGGTCCTGGTGTTCGAGGAAGGTCTTGATCTGTCCGGATAGGTGGCTGGCTTGGGCTGCGAAGGTCGCCCCGGCCAGCGTCAGCTCGCAAGGCAACAACGACACAAACGACCCGATCTGACCGATCACTTCAGGGCTGTAGCGCCCGGTCACCGGGAGCCCCACACTCACCTTGCCCTGGCGACGCCAACTGGAAAATACCGCCACGATGGCGGAGAAGAAATACTCGTGCAGGCGCAAACGGTTTTGCTCGCAAAACCGCTCGATCCGCGTCAGGGCGTCAAGGTCCAGTTTCCACGTCTTGCGCCCGGCACCCCCACGCTCCACCGGCGTGTCCAGCATGGGAGGCAGCGCCCGGCGGTGAAACGCCAGGTTCTTGGCTTGAGGTGTTCGTTTCGTCTGCCAGTGGGCGTAGTCGCGGTACTCGAACGGCAGAGCCGACAGTGTCGGCACCTTGCCCTGGCGCATCGCCGTGTAGGTGTCTCGCAGTTCTCCGAGCAGCAAGTCGAACGACCACCCGTCGAATACCAGTTGGTGGGGGACGACCAAGAACAGGTATTCCTTGTCGGTCAGATGATAGAGCCGAGCCCGGAACAGGGTCTGATTGAGGACTTGGAAAGGCTGGGCAGCAAGTCTTCGGGCATCCTCCTGGGCCGCCGCCGAGGGATCCGCCTCGTTCCTGCAGTCGGAATAGTCGGGCAAGCTTAGGGCCTGGTGGTGAACCAGCACCTGCCGGTAGGCCCCCTCGCTTCCTTGGAACATGGTCCGCAACGCCGTTTGCCGCTCCATGACCTTCTGGAGGCTTCGGCTGAACACCTTGACGTCCAGATCCCCGGTGATAAACCACGCCGCGGGCAGGTTGTTGCAGACGGCATGCGGGTAGTCCAGCTGACGCTTCAAGATGCGCAATTGCTCGGGCGACAGCTGGCGCTGTTCGCCGCCAGACAGTGGCACGGGACCATCCTGCGCCAACTGTTGCTTGCTTGAATCCAGCTTCTCGGCGAGCGAACTCAGCCTTTCGGAAACGATCTCGGCAGGTGTCAGTCGCGTTCCGCTCTGGCTCTCGATCTGGCGAATGGCCTCCAGGGCCAACAGGGAATGACCGCCGACTTCGAAGAAGTTGTCGTCCCTGCCGATGGGGTTCGTGGGACGAAGCAGGGCTGTCCAAACCGCGGCGATCAATGATTCCGCCGGGCCTTTCAGCTCGGCCCGGCCCAGAATCTTGGATTCCGCAAGCTCGGGGCGGGGCAACGCGCGTCGGTCGACCTTGCCGTTGGGGGTGAGGGGAATCGTCCCAACCGTCAACAGGTACTGGGGCACCATGTAGGCGGGCAGTACGGCCCGCAATTGCTTGCGGATTGTCGAGGTGTCCAGCTCGCTGCCGGCGGGCACGCAGCAGGCCACCAGCCGCACATCCTGGGCGCCCACCTCCCACAAGTAAACAGCTGCGGATTGCACGGTTGCGCAGCCTTTGAGCGCCGCTTCTATTTCCCCTAGCTCGATGCGGTAGCCGCGCAGCTTCACCTGATCGTCCAGGCGTCCCAGATGTTGAATCTCGCCGTTGGGGAGCTGCTTTGCCCAGTCTCCCGTCTTGTAGATCCGTCCCATCCCGGCCAGTTCGACAAACCGCTGCGCCGTCAGCTCAGGACGATGGTGGTATCCGAGGGTGACGCCATCTCCACCGATGCACAACTCGCCGGGCGCGGCGACGGGCAGCGGCTGGTTGTTGCGGTCCAACACGTAGACTTGCGTGTTCGCAATTGGCTTCCCCACCGTAACCAGGGTCGTCGCGCTGGTGATGCGCTTGCAGGTGGACCAGACGGTCGTCTCGGTGGGCCCGAACATGTTCCACAGTTCCCGGACCCGTGGCAGCAGCTCCACGATCAAATCGGGGGGCAAGGGCTCCCCTCCGCACAGCGCAAGCAGTGGCTTGGTCGCGACCGTGCTGGCCCAGGTGCTTGCCAACAGAACTCGCCACGTTGCGGGCGTCGCCTGCAGGATGCTCACACGATGACGGCTCAGCAAGCTGGCCAGCTGCTCGCCATCCTTCGCTTGGGCTCGCGCGGCAATCAGCACCCGTGCGCCTGAAACGAGCGGGCCAAACAGCTCGAGCACGGAGATGTCGAATGACAGCGTCGTGACCGCCAACAAGCAGTCCTCTCGCTTGAGGCCAGGTTCTCGGACCATGCTTTCCAGGAAGTTGGCCATGGCGCGATTCTGGATTCGTACCCCCTTCGGCTTGCCGGTCGATCCCGAGGTGTAGATGATGTAAGCCAGCCGTTGCGGGTCGGCAGGGGGCAATGTGTGCTGGGCCAGCGGGGGTAGTTCGTCGAGCATCTTCAAGTGCAGGTGCTCCACCGGAACCTCGCGGACCGCCGCGGGCACAAGGTCGTCCTCCAGCACGGCCTGTGCTCCGGAATCTTGAAGCATGTAGACCAATCGCTCGGACGGAAAGTCAGGATCCAGCGGCAGGTAAGCCGCGCCACGCTTCAGCACTGCGATGACGGCCATCAGCATCCGCTCACTTCGCTCGCAACAGACGCCAACGATGGAGCCCTGGCCAATGTTGCGCTCGGCCAGCGCCGTAGCCAAAGCATTGCTTCTCTCGTCGAGCTGCCGATAGGTCAGTTCCGTCTCCGACGTGCTGACTGCCACGGCATCGGGCGTTGCGTGCACCTGTGCGGCGAACGCTCGCACCAGGTCGGGATGCGTGGTGGCGACCCTTGTCTCGTTGGTCTGGGTCTGGATTGCATTCAGCTGACGACAGAGGGCGAAGTCCCCCACCTTCGTCGCTGGTGCATTGATGGCGCAAGCGAGGATGCTCTCCAAAGCATGCAGCCAGCTGACAACGCTCTCCTCGGCAAACAGCGCCGTGGAGTAGGTGGCCTCGATGATCAATTGGCCCGAGTCCTGAATAATGTTCAGAAACAACTCGAAGTTCTCCGCCGCCCGCGGGATGGTGCGCAGGTGACCCTTGCAGGCGCCGAAGTCCAGCTGCCCCATCGGTTGATCGATGTTGAAAAGGGTCGCGATAAGTGGAACCCGTGACCGGTCCAACCGCATTCCTTCAATTAGTTTCCCGAAGGTGAAGTTCGGATGCTCGCTGGCAGTCAAGACCCGGCTTCTCACCTGCGCAACGACATCGGAGAAGGGCGTGTCTTCATCCAACTGCACGCGGATGGGCAACAACTGCACCATGTGACCCAATTGATTGGGCCGCTTCATCGCCACTTGGCCAGCGACAGGCAGGCCCACCACCAGGTCTTGCGCCCGCGTGAGCCGCGAGAGAAGCACGAAGTACCCTGCCAACACCGTGTGAACCAGGCTGGCTTTGAGTTTCGCCGCCGCCTTCGGCAGGGCCGCCACCAAGTCGGCGTTCATCCGAAAGTCGTGGCGGTGGGCCGCGAAGGTTCGCTGTTTCGGGCGCGGAAAATCCAGAGGCAAGTCCAGCGCGGGGGATTGCTGACGGAACTGCTCGCGCCAGAAGTCGATGTCGGCATTGCGAACCTGCTGCAGGTCGTTCTGCTCGGCAAACTCGAAGAACGACTGACTGGGATGCAGGCGCGTGAGGTCTGCCCGGGTCTGATAGAGCTTGGCTAGTTCGTTCAACAGCAGTCCGAATGACCAACCGTCGCAAACCAGGTGATGAGAGGCAATGACCAGCTCATGGCGCTGCCCTTCCATTTGCAACAGCCACGCAAACAGCAGCGGCCCTTCCTCGATGTTCATCGGGGAAACGGCGATGTTGCGCCACAAGTCGTCCAGCGCCTGCGTGTTCTGCTCCGCCGAGCGATCGCGCCAGTCCTCCACCTGCAGCTTGGGCCGCAGGAGAGACTGCAGACAGATCTCTCGCCCGTTGCGCGAGAACGTCGCCCGGAGCATCTCGTGACGATCCACCAGGACGTCCAGGCATCGGCCCAAGAGCTCCACCTCCAGCGGACCATCGATGCGAATGGACACGGCTTCGTTGAAGGCGGTATTCGCTTCGTCGCCGAACTGCGCCGATGCAATGATCTCCTGCTGCGGGGCCGTGGTAGGGCACAGGCGAAGAATCTCGCCTGCGGCAAAGGGGTTGAACTCACCACTCATGGCCGGCCCACCTCGATGTACTGCCCCTTGTTGCTCGGGTCTTCGATGAAGTACGCGGGCACGCCCTGCGCGTTCTTCCCCAGTCGAGCGCCAGCGGGAATGTCGCCGCTTCCGCTGAGGTACTTCTTGGCGGCGGCGGCGTCGCCTTCGATCAGACCCTGAAGAATCAACTGCGCCAAGGAATTCTTGAACGCCTTGAGAATCTTCTGAACATCTGCGGGACCATGTTCGGTGGTCAGGAAGCTTGGACGGTACTGCTGAATGTGAATCCCCTCATAGGTCATCATGAGAAACAGCAGATGGCCCCAGTGCGCGCTGGTGGGTACCGCCAGGTAGAATTGCGAGGCAAACTCTTCCAGCTTCACCTCGGTCTTCATCTCGGCGATGAAGCGCTTTGCCTCGGCAGCCAGGCCCGCGGTCTTCTTTTCCATCTGGTCGTAGAGAGCCGTTCCGCCCTCCTTGATCTTCAGCAGCACCGCCCTGGCTGCGGCCAAGGCCGCAGGATGTCTCACGAAGGTTCCAGCGAAAAATGTGACCCCCACCTCTGGAATCGAGGTGTCCCCGAATTGCCACTGTCCACCGTCCAGGGCGTCCATGAACTTGGCTTTGCCGCCAATAATGCCGATCGGAAATCCGCCTCCGACGACCTTGCCGTAGCAGCACATGTCGGCGTCGACGTCGAACCGTTTGCGGATACCTCCCGCGTGAACCCGAAATCCGGTAACGACTTCATCGAGGATCAACGCTGCGCCGATCTCTTCCGTCACCCGACGCAGCTGCTGGATGTACTCCGCGCTGTGAAACTCAGGCTTGCGACTTTGCACTGGCTCGCAAAGGACCGCTGCCAGATCCTTGCCGATCCTTCGAATTGTATCGATGCTCTTTGGATCCCCCCACGGCAGGATCAACATATTGGCGGTTGCCTCTCGGTTGATGCCGGGTGCGGCTGGCAGGGCCTGGTTTTCCCGCCCTGGGCGAACGACGACTTCGTCGAAGATTCCGTGGTAGTCCCCCTCGAACATGACCACCTTGGGCCGGCCGGTGACCGTGCGCGCTAAACGAACAGCTCCAATGACCGTTTCTGAACCGGTGTTGGCGAAGCAGCAGCGGTCGTGGCCCGTCAACTCACAGAACAACTCCGCGACTTCGCCAGCCATGGGGGACTGAGGGCCCGTTTCGATCCCAATGTCGAGTTGTTCCTTGACTGCCTTCGTAACGAAATCAGGGGAGTGACCAAAGAATATCGGACCGAAACCGTTGGATAGGTCAATCAGCTCGTTGCCGTCGATGTCCCACAACTTCGAACCCTTGGATCCCTTCACAACGATGGGAAACACGATCTCTTTCCACTCCGGATTGAAACCGGACACGGTGCGGGGGTCTGCAAGACGCTTCCGGTAGCGTTGGGTCGTCGCCTTCGACTGGGCGAATCGCTTCTGGTAGCTAATCAGGAAGTCATCGACCCACTGCTTCTGCGCAGAGGTCAGCCGGACACCAGACGCTTCGCGTGCGATGCGTGTGCCGGGCGTATGCCTTGGTTTGGCTGGCGGTTCGGCTTCGGCCTGGGTGGGGGACGCGGGAGCCGGGGCGGCTGCCACCGGCGCGGTCGTCGCCGCGGGACCCTGGGGAGCGGCAGTCTGCACCGGCATGACACCGGAACTCTTCAGCGTGGACGCGAGCAAGGTCGCGCTCGACAGCGTGGCCAGCTGAAGCATGACCTGCAGCTGCGTGTTGATCAGATCTTGCAACGGATTGCCTGTCGCGACCGGCACCCCCGCGTAGGCGGGCAAGGTGGGCAAGGTGGCGGCCGCAATGGGCTGAGCTGGGCCGGAGGGCACGGCCGCTGTCTGCGGAACCGCCACGGTCTTCGTGGTGACGGGCACCTTGGTAGCCACGAACGTGGCTAGATCACCCAGATTCGTGTATTCCTCGACCAGGTGGCGGAAGGTCAGCCCGATGGGGTACTTCCGCTCAATGGCCGTTGCGACCTGGGTGAGAAGCAGGGAATCCAACCCTACCTCGCTGAACTGTGCCGTAGGGTCCATCTCCGCCAGGTCATAGCCGGTCACCTCTTCGAGGATGGATTTGAGCTGGAGTTGTATAGTTAGCGTATGTTCTGATTGAGACATGGGAAGCTCCTGGATGGTTTCCACCAGTGCGTGGACTGGGAGTGTTTCGGGAAGTTGTGAAGGTTCCCGACGGGGCAGATCGAGCCAATGGCGGTCACGTGCAAAGGCATACCCGGGCAAACGGACCTTGCGAGCGCCCGTTCCGGCGAAATGCTGTGGCCAGTCTACTGCAAAACCGGAAGACCACAGTGCGCCCAAACAGTCTGCCAGTTCGTGACTGGCATTCTCAGTGATGCCTGACGAGGGTTGACTGGCAAGCTTGAGGCTCTTGTCGAGGGTCTCATGCGATGCCGCCAGAGTGCATAGCGTGTTTCCCGGACCGACCTCGACCATGGCCAGGTTGGCGTCGCCGTAGGCTTCCGCGGCAGCGGTCACCGCCGCTGAGAAGAGCACGGGCTGACGGAGCTGGGACGCCCAGTACTCCGGCGAGGCGAGTTCAACGTCCGTCAGTTGTCGCCCGGTATTGGTGGAGATGATTGGGATCCCTGCCCGGCCGGGATGGCTGTTGGCCACGTCCTGCATGAAGGCGTCCGCCGCTGCCTGCATCATCGAAGAATGGAAGGCGTGGCTCGTGCGCAAAATGCTGGAGCCTATCTTCTCCGACTTCAGTCGATCCTGCAGTTCTTCGACTGCTTGTGTGGGGCCAGAGAGCACGAGGAGCTTGCGCCCATTGATAGCAGCGAGTGAGATGGGCTCCTGTATGAAGGGGCGCACGGAATCGAGCGAGGCCTTCACCACCATCATGGTTCCGGGTGCCATCGATTGCATCAGAGTACCGCGGCGTCCGACCAAGGCCAGCGCGTCCTCGAAGCTAAAGACGCCAGCCAAACACGCGGCCGCGAATTCGCCGATGCTGTGTCCAATCAAGAAGTCGGGATGTACGCCACGCTCGGCGAAGAGCTGCGCAATCCCATACTCCATCAGAAACAACGCAGGCTGGGCCACCGCCGTTTGTTGCACGGCATCCGAGGCGGCTTGTGATGTTGGAGCAAACAGGATCGTTCTGAGATCGGTTCCGGACGAGCGCTGGAGGAGTTTCGCACCTTGGTCGAAAACGCGATGGTAGGTTGGCTCGTTGTCATACAACCAACGACCCATCCCCAATCGCTGAGCCCCCTGCCCGGAGAAGAGGAACCCGATCTTGGGATATGCCATGGACCGCGCTTTGATCCCAGAGCTGCGCTTGAACTGCTTCAGCCCCCCGATCCAGCCTTCTGAAGTGGAGCCGGATACCGTATGCCGCCATGGCAAGGCCTTGCGGGCCGTGGCTGCGGTGAAGGCCACGTCGACCAAGGATACGGGCCTTTCTTTCGCCAGGAATTCTCGATATGAATTCACTTGTCGTTCAAGGGCTTCCGCGGTCGTTGCGGAGAGTGTCAGGGGAAACGAACGCGACCCACCCACCGACTGGGGCTCGCGTTCGACCGAATACTCCTCGACAATCACCTGGGCGTTGGTTCCACCGACGCCCAGGGAGTTCACGGCAGCCCGGCGAGGCCCGGGGATGGGCCATGAGGTGGTCGTGTTGTTGACAAAGAATGGCGTCTTCTCTAGCTGCAGCTTTGGGTTGGGCTCAGAGAAGAATAGTGTGGCGGGAATCTGATTGTGTTTCACCGCGAGGACGGCCTTGATGAAGCCCGCCGCGCCTGCGGCATGGATCACATGTCCGATGTTCGATTTCACGGAACCGAGTGCACAGGATTTCTCTGGGACGCCCTGTACATCGAAGGCTTGCCGAAGCGATTCGACTTCGATGGGATCGCCCAGCGGCGTTGCCGTCCCATGGGTTTCGACCAACCCGATCGAACTCGCGGGTACCGCGGCATTGCGAAGCGCCTGGCGATATACCGCCACCTGTCCGGCCACGCTTGGTGCCGTGAAGCTGGCCCGCTCGACGCCATCGTTGTTGACGGCGTAGCCCTTGATGACCACATAGATTCGGTCACCGTCACGCTCGGCGAGGTCAAGGCGTTTGATCACCACGACCGCAGCACCATCGTTGAAGGTGGTGCCGTTCGCGGTCTTGTCAAATGGACGGCAGTGCCCATCCTTCGACAGCATGCCCGCTTCTTGGTAGAGATAGCCGCTCTTGATGGGGGTTATCAGCGATACTCCCCCAGCGATGGCCTGCTCACACTGGCCCTGCTCGATCGCGGCGCAAGCTTGAGCTATGGCGACCAGACCGGTGGAACATGCGGTGTATACGTTGACACTCGGTCCCTTCAGGTTGAGCTTGTAGGAGACACGCGTGCAAAGAAAGTCCGTTTCATTCGCTAACGCGGCGCCGAAGACCCCGATCCGCTTGATGGCGGCAGCATTGGGCAGAATGTTCTGCTGGTAATATCGGGCCCAGTTTGCCCCGACGAACACACCCGTGCGGCGATCGTCGTCGCCGGGGACGATACCCGCATCCTCCAACGCGTGCCAGGCGAGCTCAAGCAGCATGCGATGCTGGGGATCCATCAGGTCGGCTTCAATCGGAGACACGCCGAAGAAGGGCGCGTCGAACTTGTCGCAATCCGCGACCAATCCCTTGGCGCGGACGTAGGTGGGCTGAGACTTGTCCTGGTCGTCTACGGCGGCATCCAACTCGTCGGCGGAGAAGAACGTGATGCTCTCTTGACCAGTCAGGAGATTGCGCCAGTACTCCTCGACGTCCCGAGCCCCTGGCAAGCGCGCAGCCATACCCACGATCGCCAACTGGATCCGGGATCCACCGGCGGCATGCACATGAGAATCCCTGGGCGCCTGCGGGGCAAAATACCGATTCTGGCTGTCGATGGTCGGGTACTCGAAAACGAAGGTCGCCGGAAGTGCCACGCCGAAGCGGGTTCCCAGCCTCTCCGCGAGCCGCAAGGCTTCGAGCGAGGTTCCCCCCGCGTCTAGGAAGTTATCGCTGGTCTCGACTGAACGTCCAAGAATCTCTCGCCAACACTGCGCAACGGCGGCGTGGTCGTGTTGTCGCTTCGTGGTCTCTGCGAACGGATCTGGAAGCTTCGATTCGTCCAGCTTGCCATTTTGGTTCTTGGGCAACTCTTGCATGGCAAGCAAGAAGTGAGGAACCATGTGCGTGGGGAAATGTTGCTCCAACTGCTGCCTCAGAACTGAGCGATCCAGTGGCTCCTTCGTGACGAAATAGGCGGCCAACCGCTTCTGTCCCTCGGACCCCACGCGCAGCAAGACCCGCGCTTCTGCGATGGCGGGCAGTTGGTTCAGATACAGTTCGATTTCTCCCGGCTCGATGCGATGGCCATCGATTTTGACCTGCTTGTCGTTGCGGGCGACGAAATCATAGCTTCCGTCGGGATTGCGGAGAACCAGATCGCCCGTTCGGTACCCTCGGCGCTTCTGGCCGTCGGCACAGAGGACGTCAACGAATTTCTCGGAGGTGAGTTCAGGGCGCTGCAAATAGCCCAAGGCCAGCCCATCACCAAAGACGATGAGCTCACCGGGCTTGGCTGGGTCCAACTCGGGTTCCAGTTTCTCGTTGAAGATCTCGCAGTGCGTTCCGTCGATCGGAAAACCAATGGGAATACGCTTGGTGTCACCGGGTAGGGTGCGTGGAATTCGATAGACCGTCGTGAAGGTCGTGTTCTCGGTCGGGCCATACCCGTTGAACATCTGGGTATCGGGCAGCAACTCCAGGCCCCGCCGGATGTGTGTGACCGACAGCGCCTCCCCACCTACCAGCAACTGTCGCACAGAGCGGATGGCCTCGGGATGCTCGGAGATGATGCTGTTGTAGAGAGACGAGGTGAGCCACAGCGTGGTGACCCCCTGGGACTCAAGGCTGGCTTTGATGGAGGCAGCGGTTGTGGCCCCGGAGTCTGGGTGCAGGACACACGTCCCGCCGTTGAGCAGCGGACCCCAGAGCTCGAGCGTGGACGCATCAAAGCTCAAGGCGGACAGTTGGAGGTACACCTGGCTGGGGGAGAATTCGATGTAGTTCGTGTCTCGGACCAACCGAACCACGCCTCGATGCGGAACCACGACTCCCTTGGGTTTTCCGGTCGAGCCAGACGTGAAGACGACGTATGCCGGTAGTTCGGAATCGGCACTGGGGTCGCTTTCGTCAGGGGTCCCTTTATTCCAATCGACGCGCATCCAGCGCACTGCGACATCCAGGGGGGCGCTGCCTTCGTCGAGCAGTCCGAGCCGTGATCCACATTCTTGTGCAACGAATGCCTGATGTTCGAGCGGATAGCGAGGGTCGATGAACACGTAGTGGCCGCCCGCCCACAGAATACCCAGCAGGTGTCCGGAAAGGTGCGACGTGCGCACCGACGGGAGGACTACCGCGTCGCCCGGCTTGTGGCCAGCGGACTTCAACGCAGAAGAAACCTGCCGGGCTTGCCGGAGGAGGGTCGCGTAGTCCACCCGATGCCACGTGCCAGCAGCGTAGCTGCATTGGGCAGTGCCACTGGCATTGTCGCTGGCAACTTGAGCGAAAAGGGCAGGTATGGATTGTCGGCTCACGTGTCTGACCCCGCAAAGATTGCTTGAACTCGAAAAGCTTCTTGTCGCCCCCCGCCGGGCGTCAGTACGATGGCGGTAGACGACAGCGTGGAAGTCGGGACGCATTTTAGCCCATTTCACCCGTCTAGGCGCAGCGATATCGCAAGCTGCAACGATGTATGGGTTCGGCGGACCTGATCCTCGCTCGCGGAGCCAGGCGTTGGGATGGCGGTGCCGAACGTCAACTACATTCACCGGGCGAGATCATGGCTGGCATTCCGGTGGACCGTCCTTGGCAACGCGCACGCATCCGCAGGTGCGATGGCTTGACAAGGGCTACGACTCGCTCCGTCGGAATCGCGTCTATCTTCGCGCTGCATCTGCAAAGCCGAGGCGAAGAGGCGACCGAACTGGGTGCGGCGCCAGAGCCAGTATTCGACGCCACTCAGGGCGCGCAACTTCGAGCAATCTTCTGACAATTCCACATCGAACATGAGATTGATCGTGGCGCTGTGCGCAGCACATTTGATGGCACCATGTTCTTCGGTCTATGGTTGACCGACGATTGCACGATATATCCTTTGGCGGCTAACGAAGGTCCACCCGATCTCCGTTTCGCTCAAGCTATTCGGCCGCGGCAAAGGCGACGACGCCGCCGGCGGAGAGTCCTCCGATCGTGTAGGGGCCATGGGGTTGTCGCCGCCGCATGTGGTCCACGCAGCACTTCGCCATCTCAGGAATGGAGGGAATCAAATGGCCTTTTCGCGGACGCGGACTGTGCGGAT
>Ga0182027_10008054_pt1 | contig 15411 bp, 13 predicted proteins | sample 712E1DmetaG_FD_121300 | JGI IMG/M metagenome (GOLD analysis project Ga0182027, IMG submission 121300) | Permafrost microbial communities from Stordalen Mire, Sweden - 712E1D metaG (Illumina Assembly) | ecosystem: Environmental > Terrestrial > Soil > Wetlands > Permafrost | place: Sweden... | reverse complement strand
TGATGCATGGTGCTCTGCAAACGCAGATTATGCTTATGTGCTTAATCCTAATTTCCGTACGCAGACAAGCCCAGCATATGTTATGACAGCAGCTTATGTTCTGCTTGCCAGGGCTGAAGCTGCCGACAGGGGCTGGACTTCAGAAACTGCAAACACCACAACACTTTATCAGTCAGGTATTACAGCTTCCTACACCCAGTGGGGATTAGCTGCACCTCTCGCAACATATTTCAGTAGCGCAAATGTTGCATTACCATCTCCTGCCGGAACTGGAGCTAATCTGCAGCAGATTGCTACTCAGCAATATGTGGCATTCTACCCGGATGGCTGGCAGGCATGGTCCAACTGGAGAAGGACTAACTGGCCAGCACTAAGCCCTGCATTTGATGCAGTCAATGTTCCTGCGGTCATTCCGCGCAGGTATCTGTATGGTACTCAGGATTATGCTCTTTCCCTGGCCGGTGTAACAGCAGCAGCTGCAAGACTGACTGGTGGAGATGCAATGAATTCACGTATATGGTGGGATAAGTAATCGTAATTCTGCAATTTTGAAAATTTAAAACATAAAAAGTATGAAAACACTTTATAATAAAGTAAAGATCGCAATCGGGGTTTTTGTCATTGCAGCTCTTGCGGTATCGTGCCTCCCAAAGCAGGAATCAATGGGATCTGCCGGACAAACACTTGTGAAAATATTTCCTTCGGGCTATAATTTGGTGGCTGTTGATGCAATAACTACTGCTCAGACAGGTATCCTTTTTGAAGTAAGAAAAGATATCCAAAGCAATGCTGCATTAAACACTACAACGACTGTAGTAGTGCAATATGATGCCAGCGGCGCTATACTTACCAAGTACAATACAGCAAATAGTACTTCTTATGTTCCTTTGCCTACTTCACTTGCTACAGTATCACCGGCAATAACAGGTGGAACAATAACCCTGAATTTTGGAGCCGGAGATTTTAGCCAGGCTGTTACTGTATCTATCCCAAATGCCGGTAACTTCGATTTTAGCAAACATTATGCCCTGGCATTCAGCGTACTTTCGGTTTCAGGAACCGGAACTTTGAGTGCAGCAGTGAATGATACGATTGTTTGCGAGGTTCTGGCCAAAAATCAATGGGATGGAGTATATGTCGTTACAGGTACTTTCGTAGATTATGTCACCTCTGCCTGGGTAGGATATTATCCTAAAAATGTTCAATTGCAAACTTCTGGAGCTCAGAGCTGTAATAAATATGATGCTGACCAAGGAATATATGGGTATATATTTGCTACTGATGCATCTCTGACAAGCTTAAGCTATTTTGGCGCGTTTACTCCAGCCTTTACATTTGATGCAAATAATAATGTAGGTGTTTACAATACAACCGCTGACCCGCTCCCGCGTCACCGTACTGCTGTACTGTATACAGGAGCTGGCGCTGCAGCAAATATGTATTATCCGGCGACCAAAAGTATGGATGTTTCCTATCAGATGAGCCAATTAACGGTAAGCCCCGTACTCAGGAACTTAATAATTGAGCACTATGCTTATAAAGGACCAAGATAGAATTCATATTTAACATAAAAGAAAAGGCTGACTCATCGAGATCAGCCTTTTTTTTCTTTAATAAAATAAGTAAATTTGAATGGTGTAATATTTCTTATTAATAAAAGACAAAATGAAACTTATTAGCGAACATAAAAATGTTGGTTTGGTACTTCTGGCTTCATTACTTTTCAGTATATCAACTGATCTGTTGGCGCAAACTGATCCTAACAATAAATATCCTCAATTCCTTTTTCAGACTTTTTCCAGAAGCATTATAAAAATGAAATCGGGAAAATTAAACACAGCAATGCTTAATTACAATACTGTCAGCGAAGAGATGGTCTTTGACCAGAAAGGTGTTTATATGGTGCTCGATAAGCCGGAGGAAATTGACACTGTTTTTATGCAGAACAGGAAATTTGTACTTGTCGGGAAAGCTTTTTACGAAGTTTTAGTGAATGGTCCGGCTGTTTTTTATATCCAATATAAAAGTCATTATGTTCCCGTTGGCAGCACTACGGCTTATGGACTTACATCGCAAACTAACGGACCAACAGCAGTATTAACTGCGCAGAGCGGTAATCAGATACGAAGTGTCGAATTGCCTCCTAATGTAACAGTTTCACCTGCAACAGTATACTGGGTAAAAAGGGATAACAATATGAGCAAGTTTACAAACGAAAGGCAGCTTCTTAAGATATTCCCGGGAAAAGAAAATGAAATTAAAGAGTTCATTAAAAATTTCAAACTGGATTTAAAATCAAGGGAGGATCTTCTCAAAATCGGTAACTACTGTAATGAACTGGTCAAATAGATTATAATTACTCAACCTTAAGGTTAACAAGCTCAAGCCTTGTTGTTGTAGCCCTCAGAACTTTGATAACGATATTCCCGATCCGTATCACATCGTTATTCACGGGAATACTGCCATGATAATATAATATCATTCCTGCAAGCGTTTCATAATCATCCTGTTCCGGAAGGTTGAGATGATATTTCTCATTCAGATAATCTGTCTCCAGTCGCCCTGAGAAAATATATTCATTCTTGCTTATCTTCTTTTCAGCCAGTTCATTTATATTATGTTCATCTTCAATATCTCCGACAATCTCTTCAAGCACATCTTCAATGGTAACCATGCCTGATGTTCCCCCGAATTCGTCAACTACAAGAGCCACATTTTTCTTTTCCTCCGCAAATAATTTTAATAGTTTATTGGCAGGCATTGATTCAGGTACAATTGTTATTTTCTTAATACCGGATTTAATGTCTGAAGGATTTTTATAGAGATCTTTAAGTTCAAAATATCCGGTAATATGATCAATGGTGCCTTCAAATATAAGAATTCGTGAATGTCGTGTTTCAATAAACTTTTCTCTCAATTGTTCAATACCGCTGTTGATCTCGATGGCATCAATTTCAGTTCTGGGAACCATACATTCCCGGAGTTTCACATTTGAAAAGTCAAGGGCATTCTGAAATATCTTTATATTGTGATGATCGCCTGCAGCTTCTTCATTCCTCTGCTTGCTGAGATTGACAAAATGATCCAGGTCTACCTTGCTGAAAACAATATCTTCGCGACTTGATTCACTTTCCTTTATTCCGAAAAATATCCTGATAAAAAAGTTTGAGACCACAAAAGCAAACTTGCTTATAGGATAGAACAGGTAGAAGAAGAATATCGTAGGAAGGCTTAAAGATTTCAGAAAGAAATTAGGGTTTATAAGAAAAACAGTTTTGGGAAGAAACTCAGCGAAAAACAGTATTATAGCCGTTGAGGCGATGGTCTGAAGAATTAGTGTCAGAACATCCGATCCCACGAACGAATGTATTAAAGGACTCAGTATCTTAGAGATAATGAGCCCATAAACAACAAGACCGATATTATTGCCAATAAGCATTGTGGCAATATACTGCCCCGGATTTGTTGTAAAGATCTTGATTATTCCTGATCCAAGAACGCCTTGTTTGCGATCGAGTTCAATCCTGAGTTTGTTTGAGGAGACAAAAGCAATCTCCATACCTGCGAAAAAAGCTGATGCCAGAACAGCTATTAGTATGACGAGCCAGTTGTTCATATTCCAAATTTAGCTCTTTTTTCTTTGCTGATGTCTTAACCAGGCAAAAGCGAAAGAAACTATAGCCATTAACAGGAAAACAAATACCCTGTAACCACCTGCCATAAATGCGAATCTTATACCAGCAGCAATACATCCGATACCTACGGTAATCCAGACTATCTCAAGTACCAATAGTGATTTTTTACGCATCCCTCAGATTGAGATTGTTGCCCTGACATCCTTGATCCACCATTTTAAAAATCTTGAATCAGATTCCAGCCCGATACCTACAACTATCTCATCTTCACTGGTAATCCTTACAGCCCTGTCAGTAGAAACAAGATCTTTTTCCTGGTCCCAGTAAAGCAGCTCTGTTTCAAGCCTTTCGTTCTTCTCATTTACTACAATCACACTGTCTCTAAGCTCCCACAATCTCTTGTCTTCCAGAAATTTCGCATATTTTGAAGTAAATGAAGCTATCGGCGCTTTATGTCCATCGTAAAAAAGAACCTTAATCCCATTTTTAAACTCAGAATACGGAGGTTTGCTTTCCGTATATCTTTCCATAAGGGAAGAGGACAAAATAAGCTGGAGTTTTGCAGAATCAGTATAGATGGTCTCGAAGTTTTTTACGGTCTGCGTAGGCAGCAACAGGATGTCGGAATTTTTAATAACATCCATCTTCCTGTCGCACGAGAAAAGAAATGACAAAACAAGAATATTTACTCCACTCTTCAGAAGGATCTTAAATATTTTATGTGAAGCTTTCATTATTAAAGCAGAATGAATACTCCCTATTCGTATTTTCTTTTTACAAACCAGTTTGCGTACAGATTAAGACTTACTCCAATTGAATAAATGTTCTCATTGAGCAATCCTTTTGAAACATCTCCGTTTTTCCTGGTAAAATCAAAGTATATGTTTGTTTTTGAAAAAGAGTTCCTCATTCCCATTCCAATTCCGCAGCTGACTCCAAATTCCTTAATCTGCACACCATTAATTACTAAGTAATCATCAGAAATATGGCCGCCAAGTCTGTATTCAATTCTGCTTAGAAAGCTATAATTGGAGAATTTATCGGGGATGTATTCGACTCCGAAGAGCCATGATTTTGAATTTGTGAGGTATCCGTTAGAACCTTGAATTTTAGCATCAGCCCAATTTGAAGTAACATAATCAATTCCAGCTGTAAATTTGTCCTTTTTACCAAATGAAATGCCCATCCGTATTGTCAAAGGGAACTTCGTAGAATCCTTTGAGCTGGTATTATTATAAGATATGGTATCGGGTGAGTAAATAGATGCTGTATATGCGGCCGATCTCTCATAAAGAGATTCCAGGCCTGATCTGTAGGTTTTTGCGGCAGTCATTGAGATTCCGGCAGTAAAGAAATAGTCCTTTTTAAATGCAGCCCTGTACTGAAATCCGTAATCAAAATTCATTCCGTTTATTTTTAATTTTTCAGAACTAAATTGTGAGAATGTATTAGCATAGTCTGCAAAATCAAATCGGTTTGTTCTTTCTAATTGGCCAAAAAGAATATTAAGATTTGCTCCGAAAGAAAAATTCTTTGTTATATTAATCCCTGTGCCCAAAAAGAAATTTGTCAATCCTCCGTCTCCTGTATGTGTTTTAGTTACATCGCCTGTAATTGGGTCATATCCAGGGTCACCTTCCTGTACTGTCTGAGAAATATTGTAATAACCATTACTATATGGTATCAGTCCCAATGCCAGACCCCATCCCTTTGCAATCGGAAAACCCATAATCAGGTGATTAAAATTCATATCCTGGGATTGATATTTATTTACTCCGTCAGAAAGGGCAATTTTACCATAATCGATTCCAAAGTCGAATAAAAATGATACTGTATCCAGGCTACTGTAAGATGCAGGATTAACATAATAAAGTGTCGTATTATCTCTCATTGCAACACCGGTTCCCCCCATAGAAAGACTCCTGAACGTTCCGGCAGGATCCAGCGATCCAATATTAAACCTTGAAAACGGTGAGTTAACTTCTTTCTGGCCTTTTGCATTAAAGGTAAAAACGAATATAAGGATAAAAGAAAATGTTATCAGCTTATTTTGCATTGTATTCGAGAATAAAATTTAATCCATCAATCACAATATCAGGCAAATAATAAGCTTTATAGGAAATTCTCTCTTTCAAAAAACCGCTATCGCCACCTGTTATTATCACCTTAATATCTTTATGTTCTTTTTTAAACGTGCGAATATACTCATTTATTTCATATGTCATGCCTTCAATTACACCTGCCAGAATAGCATCGGTTGTATTTCTTCCCGGGAAAGAAAAGACTGAAGATTTTTCAATTAGTGGAAGTCTTTCTGTAAATTTATGTAATGCTTTGAATCTCATTTCAATACCGGGAGAGATATTTCCTCCTTTATATCGATTGCCAATAAGAAAATCAAATGTTATTGCGGTGCCTGAATCAATTATAAGAATGTTTTCACCCTGAAAGAAGCTGTACGCACCGGCAACCGCCGCTAGCCTGTCGGATCCAAGAGTATCGGGTGTTTCATATTCAACTTTGAAAGGTAATCTGGATTTGTATGAAAGAATATGAACATATTGAATATTGACAAACAGGAGATCGTAAATGAAGGGTGGCAACTTTCTGACAGAAGATACAATTGCCTTTTTTATTTTAAAACCCGACAACTCTTTATCTAGTTCCTCGCAACTTAATTCATTGATCTTCGAGACAGAAACCTTTTTCCCGTTCTCGTAAACTGCCAGTTTAGTATTACTATTTCCTATATCAATAATAAGATTCATGGTTTTAAATATTTCATAAAAGTAATAAATACGGCAGAAAGCGCCTAAAGTGCCTAAAATTTGAGTCCATTCTGAAAATTCGAAAAAAGTAATTGCCACTAAGACACAAAGGCACCAAGGTTCACAAAGATATTATTTTCAATGATTTAGCCTTAGTGCAACTTCGTACCTTAGTGCCTTTGTGGCAAAAAAATTACTTTTCATAGAAGGCCCAAAATTTTTAGCGCCTAAAACACTAAGTGAAATTTGCTCAAAGTACTCTTGACCCGCTAGGCACTTTTCTTATAATCCTCAAAAATTTCATTTAATATCTTTATTGCTGCTTTGACAGATTTCACGTCATAAATAGTGAGACTTAATCTTGATTCTTTTTGCTTCATAGTCATCTGCCTTTGCTTTTTATTTACATAATTCATAATCGAAACAAAAAGCGCGCTACTGTAAAAATGTGAGTTTTGATCAGAAACAAAATTGGCAATCAACAGATTATTCTTTAATAGTATCTTTTCGATCCCGATTTTTACTGCAATCCATTTTATTCTGACAATATCGAGGAGCGCTTCAGCAGGAAGAGGCAGTTTCCCAAATCTGTCGGTAAGTTTTTTCTCAAATAATAATAAATCATCTTCAGTCCCGATCTCATTTAATTCTTTATAGAGCCTGATTCTTTCCGGTATATTTGAAACATATTCATCGGGAAACATTATTTCCAGATCGGTATCTATAAGAAAATCAGTTACGAATGGCTTTGCACTCTTTATTTTTTCGGCTTCAGGTATACGTACTGATTCTGAAAAACTATACGTATCGCCGGCTTCCCTTAGCTCAAGCATCGCTTCCTGAAGTATTCTCTGGTATGTTTCTAAGCCAACCTCGGCAATAAAACCGCTCTGCTCTCCTCCGAGCAGGTTTCCTGATCCTCTTATATCCAGATCCTGCATAGCAATATTAAAACCGCTTCCCAGTTCTGAGAACTCTTCTATAGCTTTCAGTCTGCGTCGGGCCTCAGGTGTAACTGTAGTCAGGGGAGGTGCAAGCAGGTAACAGAATGCCTTTTTGTTCGATCTTCCTACTCGCCCTCTGAGTTGATGAAGCTCCGACAATCCAAAATGATGTGCATCGTTAATAAAAATAGTATTGGCGTTGGGAATATCAAGTCCGGATTCAATAATTGTAGTGGCTATCAGCACATCATAATCTCCCTGGATAAAATCGAACATCACATTCTCGATGTCTTTTCCTTCCATTTTGCCATGAACGATAGCGCTCTTAACGTTAGGACAGATACGCTTGATTGCAGCCTGAATATCCCTGATATTTTCAACCCGGTTATGGATAAAGAACACCTGCCCGTTTCTGTTCACTTCATATTCAATACCCTCCTTAATAATATCCTCATTAAAGCCATGTAGTTCAGTTACAATTGGCATTCTGTTGGGCGGCGGGGTATTGATTATGGAAAGGTCGCGTGCGCCCATCAGTGAAAACTGGAGGGTTCTGGGAATAGGTGTTGCCGTAAGAGTCAGAGTATCAACATTTGTACGTATTTTTTTAAGTTTTTCCTTCACTGCCACGCCGAAACGCTGCTCCTCATCAATTATGAGCAAACCAAGGTCCTTGAACCTGACATCATTGCCGACAAGCTTATGTGTACCTATTATTATATCTATTTTCCCATCTTCCAGGTTTGAAAGAATCTTCTTCTGTTCAGAAGCTTTTTTATGACGGCTTATATATTCTATGTTACAAGGAAAGTCTTTCATTCTTGAGGTGAATGTCCTGTAATGCTGAAAAGCAAGAATAGTAGTGGGTACAAGAACCGCTGATTGTTTATTATCGGCGGCAGCTTTAAATGCAGCCCTGATCGCAATTTCGGTTTTCCCGAACCCGACATCTCCACAGATAAGCCTGTCCATGGGATGAGGCGCCTCCATATCCTCTTTGACTGCAACTGTAGCCGACAACTGGTCGGGTGTATCTTCATAAATAAAAGAAGCCTCAAGTTCCCGTTGAAGGTACGAATCCGGAGAAAACGAATATCCCGGCAGACCCATCCTTGTAGCATATAATTTAATCAGATCTTTGGCAATATCCTTGACCCGCTTCTTTGTGTTCAGCTTTAGTTTCTGCCATGCTCCTGACCCAAGTTTGTAAATCTTCGGTTCAGCATTGTCTTTCCCTTTATATTTTGAAATCCTGTGAAGGGAATGAATTCCCACGTAAAGGATATCATTATCGCGGTAAACCAGTTTTATAGCCTCCTGAATTTTACCGTTCACTTCAATTTTTTCAAGGCCTCCGAACTTTCCTATTCCATGATCAATATGTACCACATAATCGCCCGGATTAAGACCTGTCAGCTCTTTAACTGATATGCTTTCTTTTTTTGTGAAATATCCTCTTATCCTGAATTTATGATATCTGTCAAATATCTGATGATCAGTATAAACAGAGATTTTAAGATCGTTGTCGGTGAATCCTCCATGCAGATTTAAGATAAGTGGTGTGAAGCCGGCTTCAGGATTTATTTCAGAAAAAATTTCCTGGAGTCTTTCAATCTGGGACTGACTCTCCGATACAATATATGTGGAGTACCCTTCAGCCATATTGGAGAGAAGCTTATCCGAAAGAAGCTCAAAGTTTTTATTGAATGAAGGCTGTGGTTCAATATGATATTCAAATTTTAAATCCGGGGTGAAAAGACTCTGCCTGCCAAATTCAGCTATTTTGAATTTTGCGCAATCTTCAATAAAATGATTTCCTGTTATAATGATCTCTTTTTTATCTACTAAAAGATCTGTGTCCCCTTTTTGTCTGGTTTGAAAAAAGATATTATTGATTCTTTCCCGGATCAGAACAGTATCCTCAATCCATATTAAAGAAGACTGAGGAATAAAATCCAGGAAGGTGTCATTTGTTTTTTCAACCGAAATATCCTGAATATTGGGAATTATTGAAATCTGATTTAGAATATTCACCGATAACTGGTCGTCGGTATTGAAAGATCTTATTGATTCGACCTCTTCACCAAAAAAGTCGATACGGTAAGGAATTTCTGCAGAATATGAAAATACATCTGCAATGCTGCCCCTAATCGAATATTGGCCGGGTTCATAAACAAATTCAGTACGGGTGAAATGATATTCCTGCAGCAATTCCTCAAGAAACTCGAGGGAAATCCTGTCTCCTTTTTTTATATGAAATGTATTCTTCTTCAGGTCAGGCTTGCTGACAACTTTTTCCATCACCGCTTCAGGATAGCTCACAATAATACTTTTTCTTTTGCCTGAAGCAAGATGGTTAAGTACCTCTGTGCGTAAAACTATGTTTGCAGGTTCAGTCTGGCCATATTGCACTGATCTTTTGTAAGTTGAAGGGAAGAAAAAAACAGCATCATCTCCAACCATTGAAACAAGATCGTTATAAAAATACGCTGCATCCTCTTTCTCTGGTATCATAACCAGATGAGTAATCTGCGTCTTGGTAAAAACACCAGCCACAATAATTGCTTTTGATGAGCCGGTTAATCCCTCAAGCCGGATTCTCCGGATATCAGATTTTCCTAACACCCCAACAAGTTCCTCCAGGTTGGGATGGTTATCGAAATGACTGACGATATCGTTTTCTTTCATCTTAAGATTTCAGACGGCAAAATTAATATCTATTTCCGGAACTTTACATCAACCCCTCAATTTGGGATTTGGCAGGCATTGGAAATTCATTATTTTTCTCCCTTCAGGAATTCTTCGGTCTTCTTCACCATATTTTTTGATCCGGCATAGAAAGGTGATCTCTGATGTAATGATTAAGGATTTATGGAAAGAATCCTGTTGCATTCATCTGAAGCAGCTCCCCCTGCCGGTTCTGCAATGAAAGCGATAGGATTACATTCATAAACCAGCCAGAGTTTTCCTATTGGAGCTGTCTCATTTTCGGGATAAAGAACGATGCCACTTTTGCAGCAGTACCCAAATGTGTGAGCAAGCTTGATAACTCACCTTTTGCATAAGGGAAGTCCTTCTGTTTCAGTATTATAAAATCATGAAGAGTTGTAATGTTATAACTATTCATTAAGGATGGATGGTTTAAACTTTAGTAAATCTACGTACAAATTCACCAATAGATGAAGGCAATAAATCTGATAAAATTATTCTGATTGAAATTGCCGGATGAAATGTAAGTTATAATTTTAAACAAATTTAATTTCATGAAGGTTTACAAGTTTGGTGGTGCGTCGGTAAAGGATGCAATTGGAATAATGAATCTTGGAAAGATTGTTTCTGATGAATCGTCAGATCTTGTAGTTGTGGTCTCAGCTTTCGGTAAAACTACAAATGCGCTCGAAAAAGTTCTAAATAGCTGGCTGACCGGAGAAGGAAAATATGAAGATTTCCTGAATGAAGTTTACAAAATGCACTTATTAATTGTCAATGAACTTTTTGGTAATGAAGCGGAAGTCAAAAGAAGGATTGATGTATCATTTGCCAGCCTGAAAGACTTTTTGCTCACTACTGCAAAAGGGGAATACGATTATGAATACGATCAGATAGTCTCTTACGGTGAAATATGGTCGACAATAATAGTAGAAGCTTTGCTGAAACTATCCGGAATGAAGACCGAATGGGTAGATGCCAGGGAATTACTTATTACAGACGACAGATTCAGAGATGCAAATATCCTTTGGGATGAGAGCTCCGCACGATTAAAGAAAGCTATAGATTTAAGCAATAAAAAGATTTATGTGACACAGGGATTTATCGGAGGAACTATTGCAGGACAATCGACAACTCTTGGCAGGGAAGGTTCGGATTATACTGCTGCCATCATTGCAAATTTGCTTGATGCAGAATGTGTTGTGGTTTGGAAAGATGTGCCGGGCATTATGAATGCTGATCCAAAATGGAGACCCGATGCAACCAGACTATCGGAAATCTCTTACAAAGAGGCAGTTGAAATGACATTCTCAGGAGCTAAAGTAATTCATCCCAAAACGATAAAACCGCTTCACAATAAAAAGATACCCTTATTTGTAAAATCGTTTATTAATCCTCAGGAAGAAGGGACTGTTGTAAAAGCTGATGCAATAACTGAATTTATTGTTCCTGTTTTTATCAGGAAGGAAGATCAGATACTTATTTCAATCCTGCCAAAAGATTTTTCATTAGTGATGGGAGATAATTTAAGCCGTGTGTTCCATTCATTTATAATTAATGGTATAAAAGTCAACCTGGTTCAGGCCAGTGCTGTAAGTATTGATGTTTGTGTAGATGATGATAGAATAAAAGTTGAGGCACTTATAAAGAATCTCAATTTGGAGTTCAAGGCAATTTATAATGATGAAGTTGAAATGCTTTCAATAAGACATTATACACCAGAGGCAATTGACAATATTATAGTTGGCCGCGAAATACTGCTTGAACAAAGAACCAGGAGAATTGTCAGATTTGTTATGAAAAAACAGGTCGGATATAAATAATCTGATTTGCATGGCGAACTACTTTTCCATATTTAAACTGAAAAGAGCTTTATATCCAACCGGAAGTCCACTTCCCCTTTTAAGCTCATATGCAAATGAAACCGATTTTATTTTCTTTATAATCTTGTTTGTTGAAGGATTGAAATACCAGTCCTCCAGAAACTGAAGTTTTCCAATTCTGGAAAGATCCGACCCAAATTCTTTTTCAATTTTCCTGACAGCCTCGGGATCCAAAGGTTTCCCGGTCATGATATCATAAACAGTCAGTTTCTTGCTATAGATATTCTCAAAAAGATTTGTCAGCATTCGTGTCCCGGTGTAATTCTTTACTTTTTCCACTTCCCAGGGATCTCCAAGAGTATCAGGTTTGACAATTACTTCTGTAACAATATCTTTTCCAATAACAATAAGATCAGAGCTTACCTCAGTGGAAGTTATTTTTTCAGAGCCTGTTGAAGCTGATTTTGTACTTTCCTTTTTGTTCATGTTTTTGCATGAACTGACCAAAACTAACATTCCGGTTATAGCAATCAGGGTGATAACTAATTTTTTCATACTATATCATTTTCGGTAAAACATTAATCTCTGTCCACGATAGTTTTCATTTATAAGACCATCATCATAAACTATTGTCCCATTAACAATTGTTTTTATAACTCTGCTGCTGAATGTGTTACCTTCAAATGGAGACCAGCCGCATTTATATAAAAGGTTATCCTTGCTGACGGTCCATGATCTGTTTGGATCAAGCAGGCAGATATCAGCTTTATATCCTTCCCGTATAAATCCTCTATCCTTTATTCTGAAGAGAATAGCAGGGTTGTGACACATTTTCTCAATAATTTTCTCAATGGAAAACAATCCCTGATGAACCATCTCCATCATAACAACCAGTGAATGCTGAATAAGCGGGCCACCGGAAGGAGATTTAAAGTAAGTATTTGATTTTTCATCAATTGTATGAGGGGCATGATCAGTTGCAATGATATCAATAAGGTCGTTGTTCACACCTTTGATAAGCGCATCTCTGTCGTACTTGGTTTTTATAGACGGGTTCCATTTAATTAATGCACCAAGTTTCTCATAATCACTCTCATCAAACCAAAGGTGATGTATACAAACTTCACCCGTGATCCTTTTTTCAGACAGAGCCAATGCATTGTCAAACAGTTTCATCTCATCAGCAGTCGATAGATGAAGTATATGAAGTCTTGTATTAAATTCTCTGGCAAGTTTTGCAACGTAGGATGAAGTTATAAAACAAGCTTCACGGCTACGGATCATGGGATGGAATTTCACTGGAACATCTTCCCCAAACTTCTTCCTGTAAAAATCCATATTCTTTCTTATAGTTGGTTCATCTTCGCAATGGCAGGCAATCAATAATGATGATCTGGCAAAGATTTCCTTCAGGGCATCTTCATTATCAACCAGCATATTACCGGTTGAAGAACCCAGGAACAGTTTTATGCCGCATACTGATTCAGGATCAGCGTTTAAAAGTTCATTCAGATTAGTGTTCGTTCCACCAATATAAAAGGAGTAATTTATGAGAGAATTCTCTGCACCGAGCTTATATTTTTCATTCAGAAGATCAAGTGATATGGTCTGGGGAATGGTGTTAGGCATATCCATAAATGAGGTAACACCACCAACAACAGCAGCTCTCGATTCACTTTGGATATCGCCTTTATGAGTAAGACCCGGCTCCCTGAAATGGACCTGATCGTCAATAATTCCAGGTAACAGAAAAAGTCCATCGGCATTAATGATCTTCGCTCCCCCAGGAATTTCTGAGGGATCAATTGATCCGATGGCTGAGATCAGTTCATCTTTTATCAGGAGATCCCCCTTAAAAGTTCTTCCTTCATTTACAATCTTTGCATTCTTTATAAGGATACTATTCATTATCTGCTATTTACTCATTTCTATTCTTATCATTTCATCTTCAGGGAGAAAGCAGACCATAAGATTTCTAAAAATTTTTCCCCATAAGGGGAGATTCCGCTTTAGCGGGAAAGAGGTTACTTTATAATATATAATTGTACATTAATTCTTACTGTAGTCGATGAAGAAACTTCTCATCTTCATTCTTAGTACTCCCCAGAAGGCCTCATTAAAAATACCACCTGACATTTTTGACGTTCCTAATTTTCTGTCAGTGAAGACAATAGGTACTTCTACTATTCTGTATCCAAGCTTCCATGTAGTAAATTTCATTTCTATCTGGAAACAATATCCTTTTGATCTGATATGGAAAGGTTTGATTCTTTGAAGAACCTCTTTTTTATAGCATTTGAAACCTGCAGTAGTATCCATTATCCGCATTCCGGTAATGACCCTTACATAAATTGAAGCAAAATAAGACATTAAAACCCTTGATAATGGCCAGTTAACAACATTAACTCCGCTGATATATCTGGAACCTATTGCCATATCTGCACCATCCTCCGAGCATGATTTAAAAAGCTTTACAAGATCATGAGGATTATGAGAGAAGTCGGCATCCATTTCAAAAATATAGTCATACTCTTTTTCAAGAGCCCAGTCAAAACCCGCAAGGTAGGCTGTTCCCAGCCCCATTTTTCCTGGCCTCTCAATCAGGTGAAGGTTTTTGTAAGATGACTGTAGATTCTTTACTATAATGGCAGTTCCGTCAGGGGAGTTATCATCAATTATCAAAATGTCAAATGCAACAGGAAGTGAAGAAATTGTAGCGATCATTGCTTCAATGTTTTCCTTTTCCTTGTATGTAGGTATAATGACTATGTTTGACATTGCATAGAAATTATTGCGAAAATAAGGAAATTCATTTAATAGTCACACTATCAGGAAGATTATTTGATTTAAAGATTTTAATCTTAAGCATTTGTACTTATGTCAGGAAGTAGAATCAGATAAACAGAAAGTAGTAATTATTATATTGATGTAAGAAATTTGTTTGCAGCGAATAAACTTGACATAAATGGAGGCTGGGTAATTGGTTTGAAACGATCTGACGCTGATAACACAAGATGGATTAAGTTGAGCGGGCTCCTTATGGAAACAAGAATTGAACATAAATGTATCGGTCTTTTTGATAGCTTTTATAAAGGATTGGGCTGGATATGTTTTTACAATACCCTAAATTATGAACTTTACTTTCTAGATGGCAAAACCATATAATCATTCAAACTTTTATATTATGTTTATTCAAAACCGTAATGTAAATATGGAACTATTTTTTCCTTCTATTATCTGGAAAACAGGATTTAGCCCGAACATATAGTAAAAGTAATAATAGACCTAATAACCATTAAATCTAATAATTGGTTTCAATGTGATAGCATGCACGATAAATTAAAAACTGATTTATTTTATAATATTTTCTATTTTTTTTATTCTTTTCTTGCCTTAAAAGAATTAATTTTTATTTTTGCACCCGCTTTTGGAGGGAAGATGTTGTTGAAGGGATAAAAAAGGGATAATGTTCCGACCAGGGAGCTATAGGTAAGGAGAAAGAGAGAGGCGGGAAAAATTATCTCGATTTTTT